>Ga0116170_10000553_pt1 | contig 39875 bp, 40 predicted proteins | sample AD_JPNHW1_MetaG_FD_89797 | JGI IMG/M metagenome (GOLD analysis project Ga0116170, IMG submission 89797) | Active sludge microbial communities of municipal wastewater-treating anaerobic digesters from Japan - AD_JPNHW1_MetaG | ecosystem: Engineered > Bioreactor > Anaerobic > Digestate | place... | reverse complement strand
GACAAGCTATTCGCCCGTCGTGATTTCAAATTATGCAACCACCCTTTTCCCGTCAAGCTTTTTGCTAATCTTTTTTTAATTTTTTTCAAAACCCTTAAAAAAATTTAACTTTCTACTCTTCCGGTACTCAACGCCGGTCAGGTCTCCCTGTCCAACGAAGATGACCATAGTTTTTCTACCATACTTCTGTCAACGTAATTTTATTCTGAATTAAAAATTTTTAATTTATGGCATAAAAATTATTGCATACCAGATTATCTGAATAAACAAAACACCAAAGTTCCATACTTATCCGTCTTGAAACAATTACAACGAATCTATCTGCGGCCTTTATTTGTATTTGTTCCCTTGCTTATCCCTGCAATAAAAATTCCGGCCATCTCGACCTTCACACTTTTCTTCTCAGGAAGCTTTTCGTAAATATCCTCTTCACATAATAGATCCATAACCTGCGGACCTATTTTTGCTTTAACTATAGGAACCTTTCTTAATTTGTAGATTTTAGGGATCTGGTCAATAACCGCTTTTGGAATATTCGCGTTTTTAATCTTATCCATTCTTTTTTCGAGTATAAGGATTGTTGTAGTTATCTTGTGCTGATCTACAAGCTCCTTCTGCGATACCATTTTCTTTTCCATTCTCTTCTTAAGGAAAAAATATCCTGCAACCAAAGCTCCCAGTACTATTGCTAATATTATATACAATATCCACCATTCCACTGAATTGCGCCTCCGATAAAATAATTTGTACTCTTGAATCTAAGCAAATTCTGTAAAAAATATACTTTCTTAATACTTTATTTTCATCGTCAAGTTAAATAATAATCACTTTGATAAATCACATACTGAATTAATTATTTTCATCCTGATTCAGTATAATATTAGAACCTTGAATTTTTTCTCTCCAGAGTTGGTTAGATTTAAATACTTTTATATATTTTTTTTATTGATAAAGATATAGCATAATTTTTAATGTTCATAAGCATTATTTATTACTTAATTCATTTTTGTTTGATTTTATTAATTTAAGCTCTGTAAAAGAGTTCAAATTAATAAAATCTTAAGGAATAACAATGACTTATTAAAACAGAAAAAGGGAAAAACCTTATGGAACCAAAAAAAATAACAGTAAAATCTCTTGAGAAAATTCTTGACGATATAAAAGAAGGATCAGAGAGCTCAATTGGAAATTATCTATTCAAAGGATTCAGAATTCAGGTAAGTAAATATAAATCATCCGGAACCGAGAGATATATGAGGCTTTACAAATCCAGGAGAGAACAGGGCCTGTGTGTCAGATGCGGAGTTAAAGTTACCGATAAAAACACTAAAACTGGAAAACTCTACAGGCTTTGTGAATATCACCGGGAGACTACTGACCGTAAGCAGAGATAAAGCCGACACCCGGCCTTCTCTCTGTAAAAAATCGCTCTTTTATTTTAAATTAGTAATATTATAAATTTATATATTTAAATAAAAAATCATCTAAAATAAAATCTGATTAAAATTATGTTATTTAACCACCTGAATTAGATATTTCTGATTGTTTTCAAACTTCAATATTTCACTCCTGTTTAAAAATTACTTCATAATAAAATTTTTATTTGATTATCCGTATGAGGACAATCAAATAAAAAGTATATGGATCAAGATTATTTTTCTGCCGTTGCTTCTGTTAATTCTTTCTGCAGCGGCAACGACTATAGAAAAAGATAATTATTATCAGAAGATGAAGACAGAGGTCACTGGGATCAGTATTTCAATTACGTTAACGCTGCGAAGTTTAACAGCGAAAACGGGGATAGCGATCTTCAGAACTACCTTAATAATATAAAGGTGCCCGGAGATCAATGATCCGAAATTCTCGGTATAATAACCGCAACATGTTGCAACAGCGATACATCAGCAAGACAGAATATTTACAAAGCCATATATGAAGTTAATGTTAAAAAAGGGAGTGGCTTTACTGTAAATCTGGTTAAAGGGCAGATCCGCAAACAAATTAAAGATTTCGGATCAGGTGAAAAAGATACATCTGCCAAAATTTACTTAAACTCACTGGCTGAAAATTCTGATTTTCTGAATAACAAGCATTTCAGGAGACTGGCATAATGATAACGGGATGTGAAAGAATAATCCACATCCCGCTTCTGTTTTATACAAATCAGTTAAAAATTGCCGTCAAAATATACTTTTATCGATACTCTATTTTTTTTTCTTTATCGACTGAATAACCACATCATTAACCGGAACATCGTCATAATACCCGGCGGTTCCGGTCTGTACAGACCTGATCTTGCCGACAACATCCATTCCTTTGACAACTCTTCCAAAAACGCAATATCCAAATCCATCCGGTGTTGGGGATTTGTAATCCAAGGATGGATTGTTTAAAACATTTATAAAAAACTGTGACGTTGCACTATGCACATCCGCGGTTCTCGCCATTGCAACGGTTCCGGTTTTATTCTTAAGGCCGTTATTCGCTTCATTCTTTACCGGGGATAAAGTCTTTTTTTGTTTCATGCCGGGAGTAAATCCTCCACCCTGAATCATGAAGTTACTCATTACTCTATGAAAAATAGTTCCATTATAAAAACCATTGTTTACGTACATTAAAAAATTTGCCACTGTCTGGGGAGCCTTATCCTGAAAGAGTTCAATCTCGACATCTCCCATTGAAGTCTTCATAACAACGACAGGATTCTCCGCCGCGAAAATTCCGGTGCCTATTACTAAAAACATTAAAACTATTGCTAATTTTTTCATCTTTACCCCTTGTTAAATAATTATAAAAAACTTTTTTAGCAGACTATTTCTTTTTATTCTTTCTCAATACTTCAACTTTGTTCTCTATATCAATCATCTGATCCCTTATCGCCGCGGCTTTTTCAAACTCGAGATTATCAGCAGCTTCAAGCATCTGCTCTTTGAGTGTAACCTTCAAATCTTCAAGCTCCTTAAGATTATTACTGCGGTAAGACATTGTATTATCCGCAACATAGGTGAGAAACGAATTCTCCTTGAGGTACTCTCTCTCAAGCATATCAATAATCTCTTTCTTTATAGATTCAGGCTCAATGTTATTCGCCCTGTTATGCTCCTTCTGAATTTTCCTTCTTCTGTTCGTTTCTTCTATTGCCTCCTGCATCGATCCTGTTATTTTGTCAGCGTACATGATGACTTTACCATGCAGGTTTCTGGCAGCTCTCCCCGCAGTCTGAATCAGGGAACGTTTAGAGCGGAGGAATCCCTCTTTGTCAGCATCGAGTATCGCAACAAGAGATACCTCAGGGATATCAAGCCCCTCTCTTAAAAGATTTATTCCGATGAGGCAGTCGAACTCCCCCTTTCTGAGATCACGGATAATCTCCACCCGCTCGATTGTATGAATTTCTGAATGGAGGTACCTCGCTTTTATTCCGACTTCCTCAAAATATACTGCAAGATCTTCAGCCATCTTTTTTGTAAGAGTTGTGACCAGAACACGTTCATTCGCTTCAGCTCTTTTCTTCACCTCACCGATAAGATTGTCCACCTGGTTTACCGCAGGCCTTATTTCAATTTCCGGATCAAGCAGACCTGTCGGTCTTATTACCTGCTCAACAATATTCTCAGATTTCTCAAGCTCATAGTCAGCGGGAGTTGCTGATACAAAAATTGCATTTTTTATGATTGCTTCAAACTCTTCAAATACCAGAGGCCTGTTATCGAGAGCTGAGGGAAGACGAAAACCGTAATTCACAAGATTCTCCTTCCTTGCCCTGTCGCCCGCGTACATTCCACGTACCTGCGGGAGCGTTGCGTGAGATTCATCAACAAGGAGGAGGTAGTCTTCTTTAAAATAGTCGAGAAGACATGAAGGCCTCTCTCCCTCAATTCTTCTGTCCATAATCCTGGAGTAGTTTTCAATTCCGCTGCAGTATCCTGTTTCGAGAAGCATCTCGATATCGTATTTTGTGCGGCTTTCAAGTCTCTGGGCCTCTAGAAGTTTTCCGTTTCTCCGGAAAAATTCCAGACGCTGTTCAAGTTCGGCTGCGATCATCTCTACGGAAACTTTTATGTCATCGGAATCAGCGATGAAGTGCTTTGCAGGGAAGACTATGCAGGTATCAGTTTCGTGCAGCACCTCTCCGCTGACCGGATTAAAAACCGTAAGACGCTCAATCTAATCTCCGAAAAATTCTATTCTGAAAGCTTCATTTTTAAGGTACGCAGGATATATATCTACAATGTCACCTTTCACCTTGAACATACCGCGGGTAAAAGCTATATCATTTCTTTCATAATGAACTGCAATCAGTTTTCGCAGGAGTGAATCTCTCTCGACCTCCTGACCCGTTCTTATAACGATGTGGGACTTCTCGAAATTCTCCGGTTTCCCCAAACCATAGATACAGGAGACAGATGAGACAACGATGACATCTTTCCTTTCAAGGAGTGAGGATGTCGCTTTCAGCCTTAGTCTGTCAATCTCGTCATTAATCGACGCGTCTTTTTCAATGTAGAGGTCAGAGGATACGACGTAGGCTTCCGGCTGGTAATAATCGTAATATGAAACAAAATACTCAACCGCATTGTCAGGAAAAAATTCGCTGAACTCCCGGAATAACTGCGCTGCCAGAGTTTTATTATGTGTAAGTACAAGCGCAGGTTTATTAACTGATTCAATAATCTTAGCCATGGAATATGTTTTCCCTGAGCCGGTAACTCCCATTAATGTCTGAAGCCGTTTCCCGGAGTTAACTCCAGCGATCAGGCTGTCGATTACTTTAACCTGATCCGGAGAGGATTTATATGGAGATACAACTTTAAAATTTTTCATACTGCCCTTTATTATACAAAATTAATTTACCTTAATAAAGAATATATTTATGAATATAGTTACACGTACACTGTTACATTTAATACCAGAAGTAACCACAATAATTAAGCCTTTGCAGAGTCTATGGGGCAGCAACCCCTTTATAAGCCCCGCAGGGCTTCCCTCGGCCACGAAGATGGATTTTTTCTGACCGCTATAAACTGGCAACAAATATATTCAAAATTAGCTTTAATAACGTTTGATGCAAATAAAAAATTATATTAATTGTTTAAAGTAATAAAAAGAAAGTCGATATGTAGTTATAATAAATATATGAATAATAAAACCTGGAAAATACTCTTTTGCGGAATCGAAGGAAAAATTAAGGATGAGTTAAAACAGCATCTTGCTGATTCGCCGTTTTACTCTGAATTCTGCAGTTCTACAGAAACCGGAGAAATTATTAAAAAATTTAATCCGGATATATTAATAATGGCCATCACTTCATTTCCGGATTATGAAAAACAGATATCCATGCTTAAATCTTTTTCTGACTCCTTCAGCATTCCATTAGCAGTTATAGTAAACCGCAGCGAAGCGGAACCATATAATTTTCTTGTAAATACTGGAGTCAGTAAAATCATTACATCCCCTGTAAATAAGCAGGATTTTCTAAAATACCTATACCGTTTTCTCTGCCTTCAGTCTCCGGATGATTCTAATGAAGAAGTAAGTTTATCATCTGCTGAAAACTTATGTACTGAAACAGAAAACTCACTTATTTCAAATCTTGTTATTCAGAACAGGATGCTAAAAAATCATCTTAAAAAATTTAAGCCTTTAGAAAAAATAAAAAAACTTCATACTGGAAAAGTAAGTGAACACAGAATTATTGAAAAAAAATTGTGGGATGCTTACGATAACGGATATTTCAGATTATTCTATCAGCCAGTAATATCTCTTGATTCAGGAAAGCTTGCAGGATTTGAAGCACTGATCAGAATAATTCATCCCGAGGATGGATTAATTCCTCCTGATTCATTTATTTCAGCAGCAGAAAATTCCGCAATAATATTCCCTCTGGGACTGTGGATAATAGAGGAAGCATGCCGGCAGATAAATGAATGGAAAAATTCTTTTTTTCTCGACACACCTTTGAGAATCAACGTAAATATCTCGGCAAAACAGTTTATTCATCCTGAGCTTACAAGCCATATATTTGAAATAACTGAAAGGCTGGAAATAGATGAAAATGATATTGCGTTTGAACTTACAGAAAGTGCTTTCATGGAGGACATGGAATCTGCAAACATAGCCCTTCTTGAACTCCGGTCTAAAAAATTTGCCATTTATATGGATGATTTCGGAACTGGTTACTCATCACTCAGCTATCTCATGCACTTCCCTGTTAATGTTATAAAAATAGACCAGTCATTCGTCAAGTGGATGCATATAGATGAGCAGAGTGAAACCCTTGTGAAGTCATTGGTTGCTCTTGCGCATAACCTTGGACTGAAAGTTGTTGCAGAAGGTACCGATGATGAATCACATATAAAAATTTTAAAAAACTGCGGGTGTGATTATGCTCAGGGGTATTACTTTGCGAAGCCTCTCCCTGCTGATGATGCCGCAAAATTTATCTCCAACCATTTTAAAAAAAATAAAAATCAATAATCAGTATCCTCCCGTCCTGAAAATCTGAGTTCACTTATGACCATACCTGCAAGAATTAAAATACACCCTAGAACAGACCATCCTCCTAATCTTTCGCCGAGCAGGCAGTAACCGAAAATTCCCGCGAAGACCGGCTCTCCCGAAAAAATCAGAGCAGTATGAGTTGAACTCGTGAACCGCTGCATAATATTCTGAATAAGGTAAGCTCCCACTGTTGCAAATATTGATGTAATAAAAATCGCCTCCCATACAACCGCATCACCTGGAATTGCCGGTTCCTCAAATAATAAAGCGCATATAATTGAGAGAATTGTAACGGCACCAATCTGTACAATCGTGAGAAGGATAGAATCTGTCTTTTTTGTATAATGCCCCACGCTGAGAATATGAAAAGCAACAGCAAGGGCGCAGAAAAATACAAGGATATCACCTTTATTTATAACATAACCTTCGTTATATGATAGAAAAAAAAGACCTGCAATCGCGCAGGAAACTCCAATAATGCTTTCAGCCGAGGGCCTGGCCTTCAATATCAGTGCTGAAAAAACCGGGACAAGAACAACACTGAAACCTGTTATAAATCCTGCATTTGATGCTGTTGTATACTTTAGCCCCACTGTCTGAAACGCATACGCAAAAAAAAGAAATATACCGACAATACTCCCGCGGAGAAAAGTAAATTTATCCAGGCCTGAAAGCCTTTTTCTGAAAACGACAAGCAGAATAAGTAACGCTATTGTGAATCTTATCGCAATAAAGTTGAACGGTGTTATTCCTGCCAAAGCATTCTTTATTGCAACAAAAGTATAACCCCATACTATCACAACAATGAGAAGTGAAAGATCGGCGAAGAGTTGTTTTCTCATTTAATTATTCCTTGTTTCATTTACATAATCATTCTCAGGCCGCAATACCTGACCGCCATTCCACGTCCGAACCAGCCTGCTATGGTTTGTATGAATATGCAGGATTCGTTGACAAAACTTTGCGGCTAACCGGTTTACCAGCCTGTATTAACGCTGCACAGATAGATATTGTTTTCTGATGATTAAACAATTCTGATGCTGTCATGGTAAAAATCAAGAGAATATTTTTGAACTGATATTTTCAATTAACTTCCTTATAAATTAAATTTTTTGTAAAATATTTCTTTGTTTCATATATTACTGATATGGTAATTATGTAAATAAGGAGATATAAATGAAAAAGTATGGAGCGGAATTTTTCGGAACATTCTGGCTTGTTCTTGGAGGATGCGGGAGTGCAGTTTTGGCAGCCGCATTTCCCGGAGTAGGAATCGGGCTGCTTGGAGTGGCGCTTGCCTTCGGTCTCACAGTACTTACTATGGCTTTTGCCATAGGGCATATTTCAGGATGCCATCTTAATCCGGCTGTATCTGTGGGCCTCTGGGCAGGCGGACGTTTTGAGGGAAAACAGATTCTCCCGTACATCGCGGCACAGGTTCTGGGAGGAATTGCTGCAGGAGGAATTCTTTACATTATAGCAAGTGGCAAACCCGGTTTTGATCTTGCTGCAGGTTTTGCTTCAAACGGTTACGGAGCTCATTCCCCTGGAGGATATTCACTTACTGCTGCCCTGGTAACTGAAATTGTAATGACAATGATGTTTCTGCTTATTATTCTCGGTGCAACAGACAAACGCGCACCCCAGGGCTTTGCTCCAATAGCTATTGGGCTTGGGCTTACACTTATACATCTCATCAGCATCCCTGTTACTAATACATCTGTAAATCCTGCAAGAAGTACGGCCGTTGCATTATTCGTCGGCGATTGGGCTGTTGCGCAATTATGGCTTTTCTGGGTTGCTCCAATCGCGGGGGCTCTTATCGGTGCGGCCATATACAGGTTTGTAATCGGTACAGCGGATTAACCAGAGTTATGCCAGTTCTGTAATGGAAATAACTCCTGTTACAGAACTGACATCTTAATCACAGCGTTATTTTCTGCTGATCAGATGCTTCACCTCTTTCAATGAAATCTTTCTATCCGCCGCAGCCTGAATCAGGGATGTAACTGCATCATTCAGTTTATTTATTATATCGTCCACGCGCTTTTTATCAACTTTTTTGCCTGCGTGGATGACTCTCTTCGTCACATCACCGACAGGAAAACCCTTGTAGGTCAGCTGCATAAAATACCCTGTTTCAACAATTGATGAAAAAAACTTTTCATCAATATTCTCAAATTTCTGATATTGAATCTGAAAATCATTTAAAGCACTGCTTACTCCTTCATTGAAACCTTTACTATACTCGGATTTTTTTATCAGCCTGAACTCTTTGCTCTTTTTAAAATTTTCAATTCCGGTCCTGGCTGCTAAACCGTTACTTGCTTCGGTCTCAAGCGCAGATATGCGTTTTGATTTTTTTCGTATCAACACGGATATAACTGCAGTAATAATTACTCCGGAAACAAAACTGCCTGTAAGTTCTGTTATTAAAATTAAATTCATGGTTTAACCTTTAATCCGATTAATGCATCTTTTCAAATATATTAACAACGAGTGTTAACGTTCTTCAGCGCTGAAGGTGTCACCGCCGCTTATTGTACCTGGCTCAAAACTTTTTGTAAACCGCCTGACCCGCCGCGTGGAGATCCCGTGAGCGAAACTGTCCGTAACAATGTATCCACGCGCGCTTTTCTGTATGCGGCCATATGACTCTCTGTCAGTTCAAATTTATATCACGAAATTTCTGTTAAAACACTAAAGAGTTTTACAGCAGTTTTCTGCTGCTAAAAACATTTTAGTAATCATCCCGGGAAAAATCAATCAGCATTATTAACATAGTATCTTCAGCCAAAACTCCCGGAGCAATTTTGATTTCCGTCTTTTTATATAGACCTTTATTTTTTTATAAGAGATAAAGCCACATCAAAATTATCCCTGTCAGACCTTATCTCATCATCAGGAGTCTCCATAATAAAATCTATACCGTTAAATCTTTCATCATTCAGAAAAAAAGAGATCCCTTCACTCCCTATGAACCCCAGGCCGAGATGTTCGTGCCGGTCGACTTTTGAACCGCATCCTTTTTTGGAATCGTTAAGATGAAAAAGTTTCAGTTTATCAAGCCCAATAATCCGATCAAACTCCAGCATAGTCTCTGCATACCCCGCTCCGGTAGAGATATCGTAACCTGCTGCAAATATATGGCAGGTATCAAGGCATACTCCGAGCCGGTGAGGATATTTACCCGCTGCCATTATATCTCTTATATGCTCAAATTTATGTCCCACTGAGGAACCCTGCCCGGCAGTAGTTTCGAGAAGTATTTCTACAGCTGTTCCATCATCTGAAAAAATGCCGTCGAGAGTGCGGACTATACATTTTATTCCTTCTTCTATTCCTTTCTCTTTATGATTTCCCGGATGAAGAACAAGATACTTTATACCAAGCATCGCAGCACGGCTGATTTCATCCTTCAGCAGAATCATAGACTTTTTCAGGTTCTCACCGTCTCCAGCAGGATTAATAAGATAACCGGTATGTGCTGAAATTGTAAGGTCAGGGTAATTCTTCCATTTACTTTTAAAAGCTTTAATATCATTTTCATCAAGCGGAGGGGCTGTCCATCTGTTGGAATTCTTTAAAAAAATCTGTAACGTATTTATACCAAGTTCTCCCGCCTTATCAATAGCCAGATGCACACCGCCGGCGATCGATAAATGGAATCCTATTTTTTTCTTCATTAACATTAATTTTCGCCCTTAATTTTTTCCATCACGGCAGAAAGAGTCATACCGGAAACAGAAATTCTCTTATTTCTTCCATGGTCACCCTTTTCAATCGAAATATTCGATTTTGCTGTTTTCAGTTTTTTTGAAAGTATATTTATGCATTCAGCATTAGCTTTCCCGTCAACAGGGGGGGAGTTTAAATAAACCTTGATCTTACCCGAAGCATCAATGGTTACTTCACTCCGGGAAGATTTTGGAGATACTGTTATATCAAAAACCGCTTTATTGTCCATCTGAATAGATTGAACAATACTCTTTAAATTTCCAGAATAAAATATTCTTCTTCATTAAAAATTTTTTAGTGCCAGTTTAATTATACTCAAAATGACCTTTGCTCAGGGCATGGCGGGATAATTATTTCATCATTTTCTCGTTCGTTATATTAAAACTTTTAATATTAATGAAAATTTTTTCATAAAAATGAATTTTTTTACTTCAGCATTTGACTATTTTATTAAAATCTTATACATTACATCTATAAGTTTAAAAAAGGGGTATTTGTCATGAATGAAAAAATTGAAAATAATGGTCCATCACAATTAGACAAAATACAGGGAAACCGTGAGCTCGATAAATGTGTAACAGCACCTCATCCGGAGATGGCTAGAAACACAAATGACGATGAGCCTTGCGACGACGATAGAGGATAAGCTATTTAAAATTCTTACTCATAAAACCTCCTTAATTGAAAGTCGGGCCGTCCTAAAAAGACGGCCTTTTTTTCACTTTTTTATCACATTAACTATATATCAAAAACTATTGACATGCCTAAGCTGCTGAAGTTATCGTATACCGGTTTAACACTTTTTATAGTGAGTTTAAAATTAATTAAAGAGAGAAAAGAATGGAAATATATACACACTGCCGAACGGACCTTTCATGGTAAATTCCTACCTTATAGTAAACGGTAAAAAGGGATTTTTCCTCGATCCCGGTTCAGGTATAAAGCCTCTTATTGTTAAAGCTGAATCTGACAAAATTGAAATTGAAGCGATAATTGCCACTCATGGACATATCGATCATATTGATGGAGTGAACAAGGTAAAACAAAAATTCGATGTGCAATTCTATGCTAATAATCTCGACATGGAACTGATACAATCAGTACAGATGCAGGCAAGAATGTTCGGGGTACCGGATCCGGGAGAGGTTATCCCTGACAGGAATCTTCCTTTAAACGGAGAGATTCAGATGGCAGGTCTTACACTGGAATTATTTCATACACCCGGGCATTCTAAAGGCTCAGTATCAATAAAAATTGATGACGTTTTATTTTCAGGAGATACACTTTTTAATTTTTCAATCGGGAGGACTGATCTTCCGGGCGGAAATTACGAAGAATTAATAACTTCTATCAGAAACAGAATCTTTGTACTGCCTGATAATACCAGGGTTCTTTCAGGACATGGACCGGAAACTACTGTAGGTAGAGAAAAACAAATGAATCCTTTTCTTTCATAAAAGTAAGGTACCGGAATACCTTACTGTCAGAAAAAAATTTATTTTAGAAACCTGCGAGCGCTTCATCGACAGAATTGTATAGTTTTATAACCGATGTAACCTTAGTGAGTTCCAGAACTTTTTTTACATCTTCATTCGGACATGCAAGCCTGAGCTGCGATTTAAGAATCTGGTTAATATTAAGAAAAATTCCAATTCCGGTACTTGTAATAAGCTTAACATTTGAAAGATCAAGAACCATCTTTTTAATTCCTTTCTCAACTATTGCCTGCTGGATTTTTTCTTTCAGGTCAGGAACATCAAGAGTATGTACTTCGCGCATTACTACCTTAATAATGTAAAGTCCATTCTCTTTCTCTTCAAGGTGTATCATATTAAATCCCTCTCAATGATTATATAGAATCCATAAATAATACATATACTCTCTGTCAAAGAGTCAACAAAATTTTACCTTTGAATAGATGAAACCTTACTGCTCAGTAAATGTGAGAATAAGCCTGCTGCCAATGGAGATAATTTATTCAGCCGAATTTGACTTATCATTATATTTTATTTTGAACACAATCAGGTTTAATCTGTACCGGAAATAATTACTTTAGATATTCATATTATAGACTTGACGAATAATCAATAATTCATATTATTAACTTAAATTAAAATGATGACGACAAATTCAAAATGAGCCTGCTCGAAAATTTAAAAAAGAACAACATATTGGTTAAACCCAATGCAAAAAACAGATGGGAAATCATTGAAGAGATGGTCGAACTGGCTGTCAAAAATAAAGATATTTCCCATGACGATGCCGAAACTGTAAAAAATGCCCTCATAGAGAGAGAAAAATCTATGAGTACCGGTATTGGTAACGGTGTCGCGATACCTCACTGTTCTACATCAAAAGTAAATAGTATAATTACAGTGATGGCTTTAACTCCTAAAGGATTAAATTTTGAATCCATCGATAATGAACCTGTGAAAATAGTCATCCTTCTTATTGTCCCTAAAGACAAACTTACACAGCATATCAAGACCCTCGCAAATATTGCAAAAATGATGAGCGACTCAGAACTCCGCGAAAAACTGCTGGAGCAGAAAACTGCAGACTCAATAATTAAGACTCTTAAAAACTACACATTAGCATAAAAAATGGATCAGATATCCAGAATATTAGACGCGGATAAAATCCCTGAAGAAGATTCAGATCATGAATTATCGCTCAGGCCGGCTCATCTTGATGAATTTATCGGGCAGAAAAAAATCACTGATAATCTCAAGGTCTTTATTGAATCGGCAAAACTGAGAAAAAAATCACTGGACCATATACTTCTTTCAGGGCCTCCAGGCCTTGGCAAGACAACACTTGCGTTTATCATTGCACAGGAACTCGGGGTAAACCTCAAAGCAACATCAGCTCCGATAATTGACAAGGCGGGAGATCTCGCTTCAATACTGACAGGGCTTGAAGAGCATGATGTACTTTTTATCGACGAGATACACCGGTTATCACCGGCCATTGAAGAGATCCTCTATCCGGCAATGGAGGACAAAACAATCGACATAATCATAGGGCAGGGGATCGGAGCGAAGAGTATTAAACTCAACCTTGCTTCTTTTACACTTGTCGGGGCGACTACCCGGACAGGACTTCTTACAGCAGCTCTACGCGACAGATTCGGCATACCTCTGCGTCTGAATTACTACGAACCTGAAGATTTGAAAAAAATCGCGGCACGTACTGCGGGAATTATCGGAATAGAAATGGATGATGATGCGGCGCTGGAAATTGCAAAACGCTCAAGAAGGACACCACGAATTGTAAACAGGCTGGTCAGGCGTGTTGCGGATTTCACTACTGTAATGAAACATAAAAAAATCGATCTTGAAACAACAAAGTATTCTCTTGAAAGGCTGGAAATCGATCAACTCGGACTTGATGAGATGGACAGGAGAATCCTTACATCAATTATAGAAAAATATAACGGCGGGCCTGTCGGATTAAAAACAATCGCTATCTCAGTCGGAGAAGAAACCGATACACTCGAAGATTACTATGAACCTTTTCTGGTACAGATCGGACTTCTGAAAAGGACTCCAAGAGGAAGAATGGTAACAGCGCATGCGTATAAACATCTTGGAATCGAGCTGACTCGTATGGCTGAAGATAACCAGCAGATTCTGTTTGATGAAGATACTAACTGACCGATACATAAACTTTTCTGCTGCGCGGGCCGTCAAACTCGCAGAAATATATCCCCTGCCATGTCCCCAGCTGTAGCTTCCCCTTATCAATAATAACCATTTCTGATGCGCCGACAAGTGATGACTTTATGTGGGCAGGAGAATTACCCTCAGCATGCAGATAGTGTACATTCTCAAGATTTAAAGAGCGCAGCCCGGCTAGAATATCTCTTTTAACCGAAGGATCAGCATTCTCATTTATAGTTACAGCAGCTGTAGTGTGAGGAGTGTAGATACAGCATAACCCCTCACTTTTATTTAATTCTTTAACAGCCGCCATAACCTGCCCGGTAATATCAATAAACTCTTCTGTAGAAACTGATTTAACAGAAATAATTTTCATTCTTAAAAATTCTAATTCCCCTGAAAAGCGCCGTTTACAAATTTTCCCTTCCTGTCTTCAGTTCCGTCAGGCCTGTAAACAGTACCATTTCCGTGAAACACTCCATCCTTGAAATCGCCTACATACTTTATTTTATTTGCCTGGGTAAAAGTCCCCTTGCCGTCATATTTCCCTTTTTTAAAATTGCCCTCATATACTGCGCCGCTTTTTGACGTATGCTTACCTGTCCCGTTAAGTATATCGTTCACAAAGCTTCCTTCAAAAATCTCACCATTAACAAATGTTACTTTTCCTTTTCCATTTAACTTTCCGTTCTTAAAATCACCGACATACTGGTTGCCGTTCTGGTCAACAAATGAACCGTCTCCGCTCATCGTGCTGTTGATAAAATTCCCTGTATACTTTGAACCGTTTTTAAAAACAACACTCCCGATTCCGTTGATTTTACCATTAACAAAAGTTCCCGTATAAACATCTCCATTTGCGTCAGTATAAGAACCGCTGCCTTTTGGCTTACCTTTAACAAAAGTCCCGGAGAACACAGCTCCGTTGGAATATTTATACACACCCTCTCCATTAAAAAAATCATCCTGAAACATTCCTGTATATTTTTCACCGGAGGTAAAAATAAACTCGCCCTGCCCCTGTTTCCTGCCTTTAACAAATTCACCGTTAAACTTATCACCTGTTTTTGTTATTATTGAACCTTTCCCATCAAGAAGATTATCCCTATAATTTCCCTCTGCGATTTCACCTGTTTTGTAAGTTACTTTACCATGCCCGTTCAATTTTCCGTCATTGAAATCCCCTTCATAACGGTCACCTTTTTTATCTATATATAAACCTTTTCCGGTGATCTGCCCCCCTTTAAACTCACCTTCGTAAACCGCACCATTACTATAGTTAAATTTACCTCTGCCATTCTGGCAATCACCCTCAATACACTCCGCGTAAAGATTAATCCCCGCTAACAGTATTATTGCCGGGAAGACAAGATATTTTTTAAACCGAGTCATATAATTCTCCTTATGATTATTCTTTGATTTGAAAAACCTGTATTTCTGTATTTATATCCAGATTATACATGGATCAATTGCTTTTCAATTATTTTTATCGTCAGATACTGACGCCGTCTAAAAATATAAATTTTGCAGATCAGTAAACATAATAAAAATATCATTTTCTTAATATGTCATTATTTGCTGTATTACAGAAAATTATTGAACTTTTCCGCCTGTTAATTCTTCAAAAAGTTTTATTGCCGTATAAATTCCTCCGGCAATACCCGGGCTGTGTTTTGTCGCAGAGACATTAAAAAGATTAGCGGGACAACCGTCCTCTTCAATAGGCCCTTTAAGAACTTCCTTAACGCACATTCTTCTCCCGTAAGCGCTGCCCATTTCACAACCTGTGGCCTTTTCAATATCCATGGAGCTTATAACCTCAACGAAGAGAAGTTTAGATTTTATTCCGGGAAACATATTACGGTCAAGAATCGAAACAACATCATTTGCGAGTTTCTCTTTGAATAGTTTTATTGCAGCTTCTCCTCCTGCATATATTTCCTTTTCCTGTTTGTAATTCCCTGCACAGAAAACAGTAAGGGCGTCTTTGTCATTTTCTTTCAAACCGCTGTTGCCGTTTGCCGTTGGAGAATTTATGTAGAGCATACGCGGGGGAGCAGTAATATCCGGATCATTGTAATTGATCTCATTACCGTCCTGCCACCAGTAGTTTCGCCCCTTCATTTTACGAATGGAATCAAGTCCTTTTTCAATGCCGATGCAGATGACTGGAATACTGTGTGAAGGAGCATAATGAAATTCACATTTTTCGTTTTCCAGCAGATGATAAGTGAGCCGGGGTGATATATCACTGAATATATAGTCGCATGGATATTCACTGCCGTCTTCGCAGACAGCTTTAGTTATCAGGCTGTTTTCAGTTCTAAGAGAAATTACTTTTTTACCTGTTTCTACTGAACCTCCGTTTTCACGGATAACAGAACTCATGGAATTAAAAAAATGATGAAATCCGTTAACCGGATACCTTGCACCTTTATGATAATTTCCTGTTCCCACAATAAATGCAATCGCCGACATCTCCGATTCCGACTCCGCAAAAATACCTCCATGTCCGTAAATTATACGGCGCGGAAGGCTGCTTATCCCGTAATGATCAAACCACTCCTTGAGTGAGAGGAAAAGAGTCTGCCCGAGTTTAATCTTCAGAGGAATTGGTGCACTTTCTTTTAAGAAAAATCTTGCAGCGAGAAGAAGCCTCCCTTCAGTATCTTCATTGTCTTTAAAAAAACTTTTAAAAGCTGTATAAATCCCTATCATATCATTAAAAAGGGATGAAAGTTTATCTTTCTCCTCAGGAAATAATGCGGTCATCTTCTCTTTAAATTTTTCAAGCCCGAGAGGAACTTTAAAATTCAGAAAATATGAATCACTCTCTTCATTCCTTACACCGACAAAAATTCTTTCAAAACCGTCGCTCTCCATCAGATTGAACGGATTTGAATTTTTAATACCAAGAAACTTTAAAAAGCTGTCACCGGCTTCCCCGTCACCGAACTCCCAGACATACTGAGGCCCCATTGAAAATTTTACACCGCCTATAGTATGCCACCTGGCATGTCCGCCGATTAACTCATTGTTCATCTCAAGAACATTAACCTGATGGCCGGTTTTTGCAAATAATGACGCGGAAGCCATTCCGCCTATTCCGCTGCCGATAACGACAATTTTTTTTCTTTCATTTGTCCAGAGGGGAGAGTTTTCATTACTGAATAGTCTGAAGCTGAAGCGTTCCCCGATTATGGAATGCTTTTTTGAAGTTTTATTTTCAATTGCAGATCGTATATGTTTCAAAGGATTAACCTCATAATGCCGGAAATTATTTCTTCCACGATTGATCTTTAATATAAAATCTGATAGTTTTGCCGGATATAAAATCCTTTTCTTTTATTATTAACTTTACAATTAATTATAATATTATCTATACTATATAATAAAACAAATGAAAATATCAGATTTTAAACTAAACCGCCTGAATGATTATGTAATAGAGAAAGAACTGGAAGTGAAGGGTAATCCTTTTCTCCGGACACCTTTCGGCATGAGCACCGAGGGGAACCAGGTCAGTGCCTGGCGGATGATTTACAACAGGATCGGAGTATTCACCACTACATACGGGAAAAATTTTTTTGGTAAAGACGATATGATCCTTATTACAGTTCCTGTAACAGATTCAGGTATACATCCTCTCGCGCAGGATCAGCCCTTCGGCTGGGATGGAAAGATAAATGAATTCACAGCGGATATGGCTGTCTGCTGGGCCTTTGAACTGCTGTCAGATAATGAGGCGGCAGAGTTTATGAAAATCCATAAACCCTCTGTAAATTTCAGTTATCTCGGAAGCGACGGCCCGGGGGAAATAAGTGTAAAATTTAACGGGGAATTCTGGGTAATAACAGGCTGACTTTCAATTATCTCTATAGTAAAAATCGATATCAAATCCGCCGAATGAAGAAACAAAAGACATATTGACATTATCGTAAAGTGCTTTTATAGAAATCGGATCATCATTGAATTCCGGCGGTGAAAGTATAAGGTCATGTTCGGCATACTGCATCAGGTTCGCGAATGTGCCGGTAATAAGATTTGCAAGCTCACCCGCTACATCAGCACTCATATTCTTTGAAATTTTTGCTTTCGGGTCACCGATGAATTTTCTTGATATCTGAGTAAGAGTCTTCTGCGGCATGTTTATAACAACTTCACCTTTAAGGGTGCCTTTTATCTCAATTGCAACCTGCGGATCTTTTTCTCCTGCCTGGCTTTCATAAACTTCAGATATATTGTGGTCATCAAGAAATTTTTTAAATATATGATTCACTGACTTTGTCAGAATTTTAGTATATGCTTCGTAATCACTCATGCAGCACCTGCTTAAAAATTAGATTATGTCAGATTAAATCGATAAAATATTAACGGTCAATATTTTTTTATTATTTATTCATTACTTTTGCAGCGACCGGCTCTGCGCGGAAGGACGCACGGGGGCTTCATCCGCGCATTCCTTTTACCAGGCGAACGCGCAACGTTCGCCAGTAAAACTTATACTATTTCATTTTCCATTTAGAATGCAAATCAATATACTTTTTTATATATTCATAATTGCAGCCGACAAGTACTGTCGCGTAGGCAGAAAATACAAATCCCATAACAATGCCCATAGGTATTGTTAAATTGGAACCAAACTCATTTTCAAGCCATAGAAACGAATCACTGAAATTCAACAATAATATACTGAAAAAAATAACAGACCCTATGGTAACCCATTTAAACCCTGATATAGTTTTTACAGTATAAACACTCTCTCGTCTGATTATGTCCATTACTGACGAAGTCACATCACGGGATGATTTATATACTGAATCACTGCTGAGCCGGAAAAATAAGTTTCCCAACCGGTGTATCTCTTCCCGGCACTCTCTGCAAAAAGCAAGATGCAGTTTTAGTAAAAATGGTATATGAGAATAATCTTCAATTTTAAGATATTCTTCAACTGCTTTTTCACATTTCATGATACTCCTCCGCTATAGTACCTTTAAGTTTCTGTCTTAAAATATTCTTTGCTCTCAACACGTCCGATTTTATTGTATTCACAGGATAACCTGTAATCCTGCTGATTTCGTTATACTTTAATCCTAAAAAAAAGTAAAAATCGATACAGATTCTGTACCTTTCCGGAAGCCTGTTTATCTCCTCGGTAAGTACCTGCTTTATCTCGCCATAAATATGATCAGTCTCAGGAAGCTCATAACCCGACTGGATATTCTCACAGTTAATATCCACACCATCAGCATGCCTGCTTTTTTTAGTATTGATGGCGTGATTATACGCGAGTTTTACCAGCCAGTATTTGAAAAGAGCAATCTCCCTGAATGAATCGATTTTCCTGAATGCTTTAAGAAATACCTCCTGAGTAAAATCATCAGAGTCATCTCTATCATAAAAAAATCTCATACCAATACTGAATATCTTATCCTGGTACCTTTCAACGATCAGACTGTATAATTCAAAATCTCCTTTCTGAACCTGTCTGACAATGTATTCATCAGAAAAATTCTTTTCAGGCATTTTTCGATTTTATCTTGTATCTTGTTATAAAGAATATCAGCAGACTCACCCCGATAGATACAGGTATCAAGCCGCTCAGAACTCCGTAGCTGAAACCATCTTTTATCAGAAAAAAAATCATAAGCACAAATCCCAGTATAAAAAGAACAAGCCCTGATAACAGGGAAAATGTATCCATATCAAAAGGTGCCCGGGTATATATTCCCTTATCGATCATATGTACTTTAAGCTTGTAGCTCCAGAGAAGATAAAAAAAGATCACAATACAACCCATTACTATTCCGACTATAGGAATAATACTTATAATAACCTGTGCTGCAGTAGATGGTGTCGGCATCACAAACTCCTCTATTTTTTCAATCAATTTTCATAGACTGTTATAATGTTAATAACAGCTTTTTTATCTTCCAGTTGCAAAAAAATGCAACCATTTTAATATCTTCACTGTTTTAAAACTAATAACAGCCGGAGCCGGAGGAGAGTTCATGAAAATTTCTCAGACAGAAAAAATATCAGCATATACCCACGGAGGTACTATTCCGGTAATGATTATCGGAACTATAATATTACTTATAATTTCTTCGGGAAACACGCCGGCACAGATCATCTCTTTAATTTACGGATTATCCGGTATTTTTCTTTTCAGCGCGAGTTTTCTATATCACTCGAAAAAGGTTACAGAAAATGATGAATCGTTCTGGAGAAAACTCGATCATACTGCCATTTTTTTTCTGATTGCAGGAACCTACACCCCAATGTGTTTTCTTTATCTCGAAGGAAAGATGATGTGGGGGATACTGATTGCTCAATGGTCGCTGGTTCTCGCAGGAACAATTTTTAAACTCTTTTTTATTAACGCGCCAAGAGTTATTGGAACTCTTATCTATCTTCTTATGGGATGGATCGTCGTCATCCCGATATCGACTCTGGTTCACACAATGCCCCGCACGGCTCTGGTATTACTCGCATCAGGCGGATTATCTTATACCATCGGAGCAATAATTTATGCTTTTAAAAGACCGAATCCTGTTCCGGATTTTTTCGGTTTCCACGAAATTTTTCACATCTTCATTATAGGAGGAGCGATGCTGCACCTCTCTATGGTAATCTATGGGATTGATCTGTTCATTAAGTAACTGAATTAGATTTAATACTGCGATCAGTCTTTCAAACATGAAAATTGTAAAACTATAATCATCTCCTGCTTAGGGCTTTATCTCTGAGCAGCATGAGTTTTTCTCCAGCTGCAATAAGAGTTTCCTCCCGCTTTGCAAAATGAAAGCGTATAAGATTCCTTACGTCCTCACGGAAAAAACTCGATCCCGGAACCGGAGTTACTCCTACATGTTCTGCCATCCACTCGCTGAACTCAATATCGCTTTCAGCTTTAAATTCCGAGATATCGGCCATAACATAATATGCACCCTGAGGTTTCGTGTATTTTAATCCTGCCCTGTCAAGTGCGCCGAGAAAAATATTTCTTTTTTTAGTATAGCTGTCTTTTAATGACTGATAATAACTGTCCGGGAGAAGCAGTCCCGCCAGAGCAGCCTCCTGCAGCGGTGCAGCAGCTCCCACGGTGAGAAAATCATGTACTTTTCTCGCACCGTCAATTATGTAAGGTGCTGCGATAATATATCCAAGACGCCATCCGGTGATTGAATATGTCTTTGAAAGAGAACTGCATGAAATCGTCCTGTCTTTCATACCGGGGAGTGAAGCAAAATAGGTATGTTCATAACCTTCATAAACTATATGCTCGTATACTTCATCTGTAATGACAAATGTGTCAAACTCTTCGGCTAGCGAGGCAATGTATAGAAGCTCATCACGGGTAAAAACTTTTCCTGTGGGATTTGACGGATTGCAGAGAATAAGTGCTTTAGGTTTTTTCTCAAATGCTTTGCGAAGTTCATCTCTGTCAAAATCAAAGTACGGTGCGCGGAGAGGAACAAAAACCGGTTCAGCTCCCGAGAGTATTGCATCCGCACTGTAATTTTCATAAAACGGGGAGAATACAATTACCCTGTCGCCGGGATTACACACTGTCATCATTGCAGCCATCATCGCTTCGGTGCTGCCGCATGTTACTACAATATTCGCGTCAGGATCTATATCAATGCCCATAAATTTTTTCTGCTTTTCAGCAAGAGCTTTCCTGAAATTTTGAGCGCCCCATGTTACGGCATACTGGTGGGGGCCGTTAACTGCAGAAAGTGCCAGCGCATCAGTGAGTTCTTTAGGAGGATCAAAATCAGGAAATCCCTGTGAAAGATTAATCGCTCCGAAGCGGTTTGATACACGGCTCATTCTCCGGATTATGGATTCTGTAAAATACGATATACGTTGGCTTAAGACCGGCATACTCCCTCCTGACGTTCGGCTTAATATAAACAGGATACTTAAAGCAGTTCTCCGCCTGCAGAAAAACTTCCGTGAACATCTTTTACATCAGGGAGAGACCTTCCATTTTTTTCAACTTTAATTATCGTTATAATACACTTTTCTCTATTAGGTAATTTTTACTCTCAAAAATATTCTCTTCAGCTAAAAAATCTTGCAGTAAATAATTCTTTATTCCAGAATGCCTTATCTGGAAGAGGTTTATTATATGACAATATCAAGAGAACAATCCCTGACACTGCTGAAGGAATACATAAAAAATGAAAGGATGTTCGCTCATTCACTGGCATCTGAAGCAGTTATGCGTGCCGTTGCAAACCGTCTTGGCGAAGATGAACATGAATGGGGAACAGCAGGCCTTCTGCACGACATAGATGTAGAGGTTACAAACGCCGACATGAAAACGCATGGTTTGAAAGCAGTTGAAATATTAAGCGAAAAAGGTTATAAACCCGAAATTATCGAAGCCATAAAAATGCATAATGAAGAAGCAGCAGGCGCAGAGAGATCAGAAAAATTCCATCACGCGCTTGCAGCATGTGAAACCATAACAGGCCTTATATTCGCAACGACCATGGTTTATCCCGATAAAAAACTCTCCAGCGTAAAAGCAAAATCGATAACCAAACGGATGAAAGAAAAAATTTTTGCCGCCTCGGTAAAAAGAGAAAATATACTTGAGTGCGAAAAAATCGGTATTCCGTTAGATGAATTTGCTGAAATTTCTTTAAAAGCGATGCAGGGAATCAGTGATGAACTCGGATTTTAGCATAATTGTTATTAATTAAAATTATACATAAACTATTAAGCTGCCTGAAAAATGTAATTACTCAAAACTGATTGTATAATATATCTCCGCCGTGCCGCAGAAAGGCGGAGAAAATGATCAGCTCTTTTCATAAACAATTCATGAATAATTTATCATCCTAAATTACTTGACATAAAATGCCGGAAGTTATGTGAGTAAATTGGATTTTTATATTTTTTTAACATACGGATATAATTCATGAAAAAAGATTTCGACTACAGAGAGATACCTTATAACTATACATCATTCTCCGACAAAGAGATAATACTTAAGTATTTCGATGATGAAACATGGACACTTCTGAATGACGATCTCAGGCATCAGCGAAAAACGGGAAGAAGCGCCAGGCTGATTTTCGAGATAATTGGTGATATATTTATCATTGACCGTAATCCCTATATTCTGAATGATTTTCTGCATGATAAAAAAAAACAGCAAAGATTAAAAAGACTCCACCAGATCCGTTTTGAATCTATAAAGAACAAAACATCCAATGAAAAAATTATTGAGCTTCTGGAAAAATTAAAAAAGGTAGATGCACAATTTTTTAACAGATTCAAAACTGAAAGGAAGAAAAGAAATAAAATTTTCAACACACTGCATCCGATCATTTCAAAAGAAAATATCCACTTTTCAGCATTCCAAAAAGTGACACATGTTACAGACGCTACTGACTTGAGGGTGGAATATCCTGAAGTAATAGTCTACCCTGAAACCACTTCCGAAATTACAAAACTTATAAGAGCTGCCAGCACACTTGATCTGAAAATTATACCACGCGGCGGCGGCACAGGGCTTACCGGCGGTGTTATCCCCGTATTACCGGATACAATGATCATCAATACAGAAAAAATGCGGAACATCAAAGAGATTGAATTTATAAATATACATGGTAAAAACATTCCTGTCATAGAAACTGATGCCGGTGTAATAACAGAAACCGTTACCCATTTCTGTAAAGAAAGAGGATATATATTTGCAACAGACCCTACATCAGCATGGGCATCAACGATCGGAGGTAATATTGCTGAAAACGCGGGCGGAAAAAAATGCGTTATGTGGGGAACTGCAATCGATAATATTTTCTCTTTCAAAATCATTAATGCTGAAGGCCATGTTCTTGATGTAAGAAGAAAAGACCATCCGCACAGAAAAATTGAACCTGAGGATGAAGTTATCTTTGAAGTATACTCTCTGGCAAAAAAGAAAAATGAAAAACTACTGAAAACAATTACTCTCAGCGGCCTTGACATTAGAAAACAGGGAGTAGGTAAAGACATAACAAATAAAGCTTTAAAAGGCCTCCCCGGAATTCAGAAGGAGGGCGGAGACGGAGTAATCATCTCAGCGAAATTTGTACTCTATAAACCTTTTGAACACTGCAGAACAATCTGCCTTGAATTTTTCGGCACAAATCTGGTCAACGCGTCTAAGGCCATCGTTGAAATCAGAGATTCTTTTAATTCATACGAACATGCTCACCTGACTGCTCTGGAGCACTTTGACGAAAAATATGTCGGCGCTATAAACTACAGAAACAAATCGGACCGGAGTGAATTTCCGAAAGCGGTCCTGTTGATAGATGTTGAAAGTGATAACCTCGAGGAGCTTGAACAATCATCAAACAGCATACTGGAAATAGTAAAGCCGTATAATACTGAAGGCTTTATTGCAGATTCTGAAGAAAAAAGAGAACTCTTCTGGAAAGACAGAAAAAATCTCGGGGCCATTGCACGTCATACAAACGCATTCAAACTTAATGAAGATATTGTAATTCCTGTAGAATCGCTTCCGCACTTTTCTGACTTTATCGACAGGCTTAACCTCCAGAAAGAACTGGAAAATAACTGTTCTATAATGGACGACCTTACCGGTTATTTTAAAACACTTCAGGATAAAGAAGATGTATTCTTTCAGTCCAAGATAGAATCCTTCATAAACTATATTAACGAAACTAAAGCAACTCAGACTGAATATATACGCAATATTGAAAGGCCTGCAGGCACACTCTCACTGGTTACCAATCCTGAAGACAGTGAAAAGCCGCTTTTTGAGATCCTTCGTGATGGCGATCTTCAGTTTACAATTGCCGATACTGTGCTTAACAAATTCCGAAAAAATTTTCACGGCTACGATGAGATCATAAATGCGTTTAATGAAATAGTTGAATTCAGGCAGAGCAGAAAACTTATTATAGCAACGCATATGCATGCAGGTGACGGAAACATTCATGTAAACATTCCTGTTCACTCAAACGATTACAGAATGATGATTGATGCAGATGAAATCGCCGGAATAGTAATGAAAGAGACAGTTGATAAATTCAACGGAGTAATCTCAGGAGAACATGGAATAGGTTTAACAAAACTTAAATTCATTGATAAGCAACTGCTGGATGATTACGCTGATTATAAAAAAGAAGCCGATCCGGATAATCTTTTCAACCCCGGCAAATTAAGACATGACTTTCCGCACAGTTCAGTGTATACTCCATCACTTAATCTTCTGGAGCTTGAAGCCTTTATACTTGAAGTAGCAGACATGAAAGATCTTACTAAATCAATTGCTTCATGTGTACGATGCGGAAAATGCAAGGATGTCTGCAACACTCACGTCCCGGAATGTACAATGTTCTACAGCCCAAGAAATAAAATTCTTGCCGTAACACTGATTACTGAAGCTGTACTCTATGAAGCCCAGACAACAAACAATTTGAGTTTCAGAAACTTCCGGATGCTCCGTGATGTATCTGATCACTGTACAATGTGCCACAACTGTTACACACCCTGTCCTGTAAATATAGACTTTGCTACAGTAACACTTGCTATCCGGAATTTACTTAACGAAAGAAAAAGAGCCGAACCTAAGCTCATTACAAGTTTTGTACTCTTCTATCTGAAAAGAAAGGGATACTATACTAATAAATTATTCCGGATTCTGCTTTTGAAATTCGGCTACTCCATGCAGAGACTGGGATATATTATAAACAAACCGATTAATAAAATAACTGAATTCATGGTTCCTAAAATTAACGGAATTCTTCAGTCCCGTCTCCCGAAATCAGGTGCTCCTTCACTCCGTGATTACCTCGGGCTTAAGGGGGCCAACACTTTCTTTGCATTTCATAATCCTGAAAAAGATCTTGTTAAAAGCGTGGTCTACTTCCCAGGTTGCGGTTCAGAGAGAATGTTCCCGGATATCAGCATTGCTGTAATTGCACTTCTGTATAATGCAGGAGTGCGTGTTGTAATCCCGCCGGAATATCTCTGCTGCGGTTATCCATTCCTGGCAAATGGTAAAAAAAAGGAAGCCGAGACTAAGAGCTACGAAAACCGCGTGCTCTTCCACAGGATGTCCGATATTATAAATTACATGGATATTGAAGATGTAGTTGTATCATGCGGGACATGTTTTGAAATGCTCAACAAATATAAAATAGAAAATATTTTCCCGGACTCGCACATAACTGATATTAATGAATTTATAGCCAGAGAAGATCTTTATAAAAAAATTCACAGGGACCCGGTTTATTACCATGATCCGTGTCACTCTCCGCTTAAAAGTCTTGGTGTTGATAAAACTTTTAATACCATACTTGGCACTAAACCGATCACTGCTCCGAACTGCTGTGGTGAAGGAGGAACAATGTCGCTCTCCACACCTTCAATATCAAATTCATTAAGAGAGAGAAAAGCGCTTAACATTGCATCACTCTTTGAGAAAAAAGAAAATGTTACAGTTATAACAACATGCCCGAGTTGTGTTCAGGGGCTCTCAAAAATTAATAATAAAAATTCCGTTACCGGAAAAGCAATGTCGATATTTCTTGCAGAAATTTTTCTCGGCAGGAGCTGGAAAAAAAATTTCATATCAAGTGTAGTTAAAAAAGAAGGGATTGAGAGAATTATACTTTAAAAATAAATTAATTATGTCGAAAACTATAAATATAAATACTGAATTTAAAGGTAGAAAAATGAAACATCTCCTAATCTCTCTTTTTCTAATTACACCTGCGCTCCTTTTCTCTCAGGATAAAGGTACTGATAATAAATTAGATTTAAGAAAACAGCCGGTTTTATCAATCTTTACAGATCTTTTTAAATTAAAAAATCTCACTTTTACAAGAGAGCAGCCGGACAATAGCGGAGAAATTCTTGGAACCGAATTTCAGCTTGAGAACCTAACCAACGTTTCCATGGATCTCTATATATTTGTTATAGCAACCTATGAGAAAGAATATATTTCTAAATCAAGCTTTGAAAAACCTGATCTGGAAGACAAAAATCTTATTAAACTCATACAGACATATCCTGATGATGTGACCAATTATGAGTATATTGAAAAAGACAGCACCGGAGCAGAAAAAAAAGTATACCAGAAATATCCGAAAAACATAAAAGCCGGGATTGATAAAAAAACCGGAACACCATATAAACTGGATGATACAATTACTTTCAGATCGCGTCATTTCAGCAAGTTTATGAAAAAATATTATTTCTTCAATGAAATAACAATTCTGATTTTTGATTCAGATGAAAAACTGCTTTTCAGGCAGAACTATACAATTAAACCGGTTAAACGATAAAGAACCTCCTCAATTCATTCTTCAACTCAGTGAGGTCAGACACAATACGGCCTCCTGAGTTTAATATAAAATACTCCACCTGTAGATTAATAACAGCACCTTCATTATCACCTGATCGCCTGAAATCACTTCGATACCCGCAAATTTTTTTATTCAAAGCCGCAGCATAACCTATCTCTGCAGCTGTACCGCTGTCAACATCCGTACCGTCGAGTACAGCAAGCATCCCATCAGACTCTTCAATTCCCTTTCTATTATTTTCCGCTATAATTCTGTTCAGTTTAATCCATTCCCTCTTTTTTTCAGATACGTTTTCAATATTGTTAACCTGTTCGACAAGACTTTCCGGTGTCAGTTTCCATGGATCGATACAAATGAAATTCAATTCAATTATAACCGGAATTAATTTTTCATAAAGAAATAATCTTCCTGCTTCAGAAAAACCGAAAGGTGATGCAACATAAATTTTTTTCATTTTGTTTTCCTGCATTAAATTTATTCGATTTAAACTTTTTTATAATTATTTAAAATTCAGTAAATCTATCTCTAAAAAATGACACCCTATTTTTTATAGGAGTTTTTATAAAAGAAAAATCATTATTTTAATGCGATTTAAAAAATTTTTTACTCAAACAGTTTATTCTATGTCACTGCGAGGTATAAAATTACCGATCAGTCTGCCTGGCAGGATATTCATTCTGTTTGACACAATTAATTATTTTCAGAACAGATTATATTACTTTGTTCACAATGTGGTGTCTTAAATATATAAAAAAAAGATACTGCTCTATCGGGTAACTGCTATTGTTGCTCGGTAATTATAAAAAATCATTGACTCAGTTTAATTAAAAATAATAATATTTATCAAGATATTTATTCAAAAAAAGAACCCTCGGAGTAACTTTATGAAATATAGTATGGTCAAGCAGTTCTCTAATGCTGCTATTGATAATGCTTTTAGCTTTGTATTTAAAATTGTTGATTTTGGTAAAATTCTGGTAGAGGTATTTTGGGGATTTGTAGATATCTGGATGGCTTTTTTTGGAATATTCTACAATTTCTTTATGTATTTTTATTACATATTCCTGTTTATGATAGATAGAGGATCTGAATCAGGCGGTCCTTCATTAAGAACACGAAAAAAATCTCAGAAGGTATCAAGAATACCATCTGTAAGTCTGGATCGCACACCGTCAATTATACCAGCAATGTACAGGGTAAAAACAGTTGCCGGAGAAACAGGGAAAACTATTTCTTCGTCTGTAGAAAGTGTAACTGCTAAAACAGCTGATACGGTTCAAAAAGTTTTAGCTCCAATAAAAGCAACTCCTAAAGGATCGAAAAAACCTTTCTTTAAATCTACCCTTGAGTTTATAGTGGAATATTTTGTTACCGTGAAGGACATACTGACTAAGCCGTTCATCTTAATTGCTGAATTCTTTGCAGGAAAGTTAATGCCCGTTAAAGAGAATGAGCCAAGAAACGCTGAGCCGACCAGAAAGATCAGCCTGATTGACCAGTATATGAAAGAGTATGAAAAAAAGAAAAAAAAATAATTTCTATCGGTAGATGTATAAATAAAAAAATCCCGGTAACCCGGGATTTTTTTATAATCTAATGTTTAAAAGCTCTCTGCCCTGTAAACATCATTGTTACCTTAGGTTCTGCTTCATTGCATGCTTCAATCGATTCAAAATCTCTTATTGATCCGCCTGGCTGCAGAATAGCAGATATTCCCTGTTCAATTATAACATCAACTCCATCTCTAAACGGAAAAAAAGCATCCGATATAGCTACTGAACCTTTAAGGCCCCCTTTTGCTGCGGATGTATCTTCATCAATCATACTTTTATCGGATTTATTTCTCTCGCCTTTTTTAACTGAGAGTTCAAGTTCCTTGTATGTGATTCCGTATCTGTCAAAACAGAGGAGGTCCGCATATTTTGTATAAGCTTTGTATATTGCTATTTCTGCGACGCCTACCCTATCCTGCTCACCTGTACCTATACCTACGGTGACTCCATCCTTTACATATATAACGGAATTCGATGTAACACCCTGTTCCACATACCAGCCGAAAAGCATATCATCAAATTCTTTTTTTGTAGGAGTTCTGTCTATACTGTAATTTTTCCCCTTATATTCCGTTACTGCAGGAAGAAAATCATTTTTTGATTTTATCCTGGTAGTTGAAGATTGCTGAACAATCAGACCTCCATCCATTAATGATTTAAATTCAGGAAAAATTACATCTCTAAGTTCAGCAAGACGGTCAATCCTCGGGATTTTAACAATTCTTAAATTTTTCTTTTTCTTTAGAATTTCCAGAGCATCACCATTATATTCCGGAGCGACAATAACTTCAAGATAGAGATTGGCAATCAGCTCTGCGGTTTCTTTATCACAAATTCTATTCATTGCCAGACACCCGCCGAATGCAGCTATCCTGTCAGCTCTATATGCCCGGTTAAAAGCATCCGCTATAGAAGTACCATATGCAGCACCGCAGGGATTATTGTGTTTAACAATAACAGCTGCAGGTTTATCCATCAGATACTTTAGAATGTTGAGCGCATTATCAATATCAGTAAGATTAATTTTACCCGGGTGTTTCCCGAACTGTATCAGCATCTCCTCATCAATGCCGCTGACGAATGAATTCCCCGGCTTAATAAATTCACACCCTGCCAATACAAGATTACCGTTAACAAGTTCATACATCGCGGCTTCCTGTCCCGGATTTTCTCCATACCTTAAGCCTCTTTCAACATCTACACCATCATCATTGATCTTCCATACTCTTTTTTTATATTGAAGTTTCTGGTCCCCGAAAGTTATTGTCATCTCTTCCGGAAAGTTATCATCAAGTATAGTCTGATATGATTTTTTAATATTTTCCATTTCCTGGTCCTTAATTTTTTGTAACTGTTAAATTAATTCTTATTTTTAATATAAATACTTCATATGTACAACGCGATGGTGTTACTCCCGAAACACCATTTCCCGTGCAATGCAGATTGATGTAATTATATGCATTTACTTTTATTCAATCACCGTTGATCCATCCATCAGTATTACATCAAGAATATATTCATTCCGTTTAGTGCCAAGCGGAGTATATCCCATAAGCTGGCCCTTAAATTCAAATTTTGAATTTAAACTGAGCAGGTCAATTGTATCTTTATTTTCAAGAAATACAAAAAAAATAAATTTCTGATTGTACGCAGCAGAATCAGAAGATTCAATAAGGATTCTATATTGCTTTTTATATCTTTCATTAACTGAAATACCGGTAATTATTCCTCTTCCGATAACAATCTTATTAGTTAAATTATCTAAAAAGTCATCCCTCTGAATCATCGGCCTGGCGTTAAAATTTTTAAAAAAACCAGCATCGAACACAACTTCTTCCGATTCGCCTGATAAAGCAGAGCATATTGATATGGAGAGTATGAGAATCAATAAAACTTTTTTCATTCTGTTCTTATTCTTCATTTTTTATATCTTCAAAATAAATTTCATGAGTTCCGGAATCTCTTATGACTTTGATGCTTTGTATTTTCCTTTCAGAAGATTTATATTTTTCAATAAAACTCTCAAGTGATGAAATCTTCTTATTATTTACCGAAACTATTATATCACCCTCTTCAATTTCTTTGTGCGGACTTCTTGGAGAAAGATATGTTACCACGATATTTCCTGTTATAGCATCCTCATCGACTTCTACTCCATAGGATTGAAACAGCTGCTCCAGCTCACTTTGGAGCCTAACATATTCATCTTTCTCTCTTAATACAAATTTAATATCAATAATTTTCCCGTTACGCGAAAGCAGTATTTCAATTCTCGAACCTACTCCCTTATTACCGATTACTTTTGTAAGTGCACCAAGACTTTCGATTTTTTCATTATCAATTTCCTTGATAATATCACCCTGTTTAATACCTGCAGTATCAGAGGGGGAGTTCCGTATAACAGAAAGAACTTCTACGCTTTTATTTTCCTTATTTTGAGAAAAACTTTTTTCTCTTGCGACAAATCCAAGCCAGCCTCTTTTTACTCTTCCAAAACTTGTGAGATCGAAACACACATGCTTTACAATATTTGACGGTATGGCAAAACTTATTCCCTGGAATCCTCCCGAAGCTGACCTTATAGCAGTATTGATCCCGACCAATTCACCATTAAGGTTTACAAGGGGCCCTCCCGAGTTCCCGGGATTTATTGAAACATCAGTTTGTATAAAATCTTCAATATCCGTAAAACCGATATTATCTCTCCCTTTTGATGAAACAATACCGGCTGTTATTGACTGCTTAAGGCCATAAGGATTACCGATTGCTATGACCCATTCCCCTTCATTGAGTTCATTAGAGTCTGCAAGTCTCAGCGGAGTAAACGTTTTCCCGTCACTGTTGTCCAATTTCAAGACTGCAAGATCCGTTTTATAATCTGAGAGGTAATATTTACCGTTCTGAAAAAGCTGGAGTTCATGAGTAATCCCGTCACTACTGACAGCTTTAAAGAGATCCCCTTTTTTAACAACATGGTAATTAGTAACAATAAAGCCGCTTTTTGAAATAATAGTTCCCGTTCCGTAGGAGATGCGCTGAAGTTTAATCTTACCATCTTTTTCACGTTTTTCGTAGGCGACTATATTTACTACGGAAGGTTTTGCAATTGAAGCTGCGCTTATAAAATAATTATTAAATTTCTCAGAATTTGCATACAATTGAGTTGTTAAGAATAGCAAAAAAATAATATAAAATCTTTTCATGTTCAATCCGTTACAATATCGAAATAGGTTTCATCTTTTGTAATATTATACTTATTCAGGTCAATTAATTTTCCTGAGGGCTTATGCCTAAAATTTCCCTTTATGTTATCAAGTCCGGATAATAAGGAATATATTCCCACGGCAACTCCTTCGGCAATTTCATCCTGCCTGTACAGAAGAACCTCCCGGTCCCATTTTCTGTCAAGATATCCCAATTCAATATATGCACTGATCGCGTTGATAAGCATTGGTATTGACCAGGTCGACACATAAGGTTTTCCCGGAACTTTATCTTTTTTGCCTGCTCCTGCCTCATTCAGAGAGAAAAGAACATATTTTATTATTTCATATGTCGCATGATAATTATCCCCGCCAAAATCCTTAAAGCCGGTGCCCCTCCTGTATTCTTCATAAACAGACTTTTCCCTCTCCCAGAAACTTCCCTCTTCCCTGAATGAATTATAGTCTGATGAATATCTGGTATTAGACGGATGCTTTTCTGCTTCAATATCCCAGAAAGGTTTATCACTGTATTTCCATGTAACCATATTATATTTATAGCCAGTATAGTCATCTATATCCGTTTTAAAATTCTTCGTTAATCCGTACGAAGTAAAATACTGGGCTGAATCTTTATAAAATGCATAACGATATGAAACTTTATTCGATTCCTTGAACCATGAACGGAGGATATCATTATCATTAAGATTTCTTTTGGTATCTTCACTCTGGAGTCTTAATAATCCTTTTTTTAGCACATTATATGGCGGAACTATTATACCATTCATCCCTTTATAATCAGACGGAGCTGATTTAGCCAGATGAAGCGATACAACAAGGTGCGGTTTATATTCATTTATTTTAGAGATACGCCCTTTTATCATATCTCCATCCGGGCCGGGAAAATCATATAATCTATAATCAGCATTAGGATCATCACTATTTTTTATTTTATCTTCAGTGAGCGATTCTCCTCTGCTAATTAAAGTCTCGATATAAATTTTTTTGATATTGCTGTCAGTATATTTTTTCAGAATTTTTTTAAATTGCTCAAAATCACCATTTTTAGAACAATATGATAATAGATTAATTGTTTTTAAGGCTATATTATAGACAATTTTATTTTCATAAATGCCTTTATAATTTGCTCCTTCTGCAAAATCATCAAGATATTCTGCAGTGATCATATCAAATCTGTCTCCGTGTTTTTTCCTGTCATTCAGGAAAACTCCACCATGGCCCGGATCAATTACCACTCTGTAAAGAGGGAACTCATTCTCCTGAATATTATTGTCCGGGATAAATGCAAGCAGGGTCAGAATAAATAATATAAATATCCGCTTTTTTCTCATCTTTTTCAAAATACAATCCACTTACTGATTAACCTTAAATAATATATTTATCAAAAAAATATGCAAATTAATAAATATTTTAGAAATAAAAAAGGGGGCATTAAACCCCCTTTATATATCTTTATAATAATACTTTAATAATTTACTTACTGAGGATTTGTAGTTGCATCACCAGCTTTCTGCTCGCCTTTCTTAATCTCTTCATAAATTCTGTTTCTGTTGTCAGCTTTATCTTTTTTATATTTTTCTTTAACGTCTTTAACTTTTAAACCATCGTTCTTAGCTTCACTTTCATCAGAATAAGCAACAGTTTCGAGAATTCTTATTCCATAAGCTTTTGCAACTCTGTAATGGTAAAGAGACTGCTCATAATTTTTTGCAGTATACTCATTCTCAGCATCATCCATCTGGCCATATGCAATCTTTAATCTCATCTGGTTCTGTAAAAGTTCCTTAAACTTGTTCGGATCTGATCTTGTTTTCTGATTCAGGTGAAGAGCTACTATCTGCTTGTGGCACTCATCCATTATACCCTGAGTATCTTTGCCATACTGTTCTGACATTTTCTTCATGAGATCAGAAATTGATTTCTGATTTCTTTCAAACCAGACTTTAGAGAAAATCATATCTCTTTTATAATAAAGCTCTATAGCTCTTTTATATTCGTCATAAATTTTATCATAATCCGCTTTCCAGCCTTTATCAAAGTTAGTCACAATAACATTAAGGAGATAAATCTGCTCAAGGTTCTTTACAACTAATTTAGATACAACATCCTGTGCATGAAACTGTGCAAGATAAGAGTCATCCGGTTTCTCAGCCTGATTAAAATTCTCGTTAAGATTATCACTGCCTTTTGGATCAAGTTCTTTCAATTCCTGAGATGAAGCTGAAAGGCTAAATACCATAATGAACGATACTAGAACTAAAAAAAATCTTCCGTAATTCATAAGTTTTATCTCCTAAATAAAGATAACAAATTTTAAGCATCCATTACTTAAAATATAATATCACAATTTATGTTAATATTAAATAATCCTTTTAATCTCGACAACATTTTTTTTATTTTTTATCGAAATAAATATGGATATTCTCTTTATAACCGCAAGTTATGTCGCTTCATCTCGGAAAAGGTGATTTTTTACTATCCCGTCTCATATTTTGTTGTTGAAATTATTCCTATTTTAAGAATGATAAATTATAATTATGATACGGAGTTTGTTATGAATGACTTTCCTCAAACCATTATAAAATATCTGGTAATTCTTATTCTCATTTATATTGCATTAAAATTTATAATCCCGATGATATTACAGCTTATAGGCATGATCCTGATTTTTATCATAAAAATTATAATGTGGGGTGCAATTATTGTAGTTCTGTATTTACTCGGTAATTTCATATATCAGTCACACAAAAATAATGGTTGATTAATGGGCTCTCATTTTTATTTTAGCTATTACTGTAACCATCTTTTGAAAACCGCATGGAAAATATGGACATAAAAGAAAAAGTATTAAAGCTTGAGAAAATTGCTCTTATTCTGGTAGCAGTTTTTTCCATTACCGGCGGGATTATTTTCGGTTTTATAACTTCTGAAATTAAAAACTATTCAGGAATCCACAATCTGAAAAAATTCCAGCCGAGCATACCAACCAGATTATATGATGTTAACGGCGAACTTATTGCTGAACTATATCAGGAAAAAAGGGATCTTGTAACCTTTGATGAACTTCCCCATACTCTGATCAATGCGTTCCTTGCTCAGGAAGATAAAGACTTCTATGAACATTTCGGTATAAACCCAATGGCAATTGTGAGAGCAATGGGTAAAAACCTGTTTGCTTCAGTCAAAGCATTCAGACCTACAATAGTTCAGGGCGGATCTACCATCACTCAGCAGCTTGCAAAACAGCTTTTTACTGAGAGTGAGAGGACTTTCGCGCGTAAAGCCCTTGAAGCAATACTAGCCCTGCAGATTGAAAAAAAATTCTCCAAAGAGGAAATTCTGGAAATGTATTTCAACCAGATCTACCTCGGGCACGGATGTCATGGCATATCGACAGCTTCCAAATTCTTTTTTGATAAAGAAGTAAGGCATATGTCGCTGATTGAAGCGAGTGTTCTTTCTGCACTTCCATCTAAACCTGAAGGTTATTCACCATTAAAATACCCGAAAGAAGCTTCTATTAAAAATAAAGACACACTAAACAGGATGGTAAACGCAGGCTATCTTACTCAGCAGCATGCGGACGAGATTTATGAAGCATTCTGGCCGGGATTTGTTGAGTCAATGAGGACTGAATTTCCTACTAAGACAGCAAAATCAAAAGATGAAGATAACGCCCCATATTTTACGGACTATGTAAGACAGATTCTCGATGCCCGTTTCGGGAAAGATGTAATGTATAATGAAGGGCTTACCGTATATACTACACTTAATCTTAAACGTCAGAAAGTAGCACAAAAATATATGAGTGAAGGACTTATAGAACAGGATAAAATTTCCTCCAGAATGAATTCTTACAGCGCAGTTGACGGAAGCTTATTCGGTGCATACAGCGCCCTGCGGATGATATTCAGCCTCCCGTCAGTAATTGTTGTTAACGATCTTGATACTCAATTTAAAAAAAATATGGTTGATCAGCTTCTCGATTCAATGGAGATTCTTACGCTCCTGTCAGATGCTCCGAAAAATTACAACGTTGTAGAAGCATTCAGGACCCAGATATCGGGAATATCCTCATCAATGAAAGTTGAAGGCGCATTTATCGCGGTCGAACCGCCGACAGGATATATCACAACAATGGTAGGAGGTTCCGAATTTGAAGTTTCCAACCAGTACAACAGGGCGGTTCAGGCCAGAAGGCAGCCCGGTTCAGCATTCAAGCCTTTTGTTTACGGTTCTGCAATTTATAATAAATGCATAAGCACTGCGACAGTACTTCCCGATGTTCCGATTATCGATGTGGATGCAGCAGGCACTACATGGTCACCTGATAATTATGAGGGTGAATTCTCCGGCATGGTAAATATACAGAAAGCACTTGCTTTATCGATAAATATCATTTCAATAAGGATATTCGATCTTGTCGGAGCCGATAGAATAATAGATTACGCGGCAAATATGCTGAAAGTTCCTGAAACAAGATTTACCCCGGGACCGGCCCTTGCTCTTGGAACTGTAGATCTTACGCCGCTTGAACTGGCTACAGGATACGCAATCTACGCAAACAGGGGACGCGATGTAATTCCATATGCTGTCCGTTATGTGATTGACAGGGATGGGAATGAACTGGTCAACATAGAGGAGGAAGTCGGCAATATTATTGCAGCGAAAGAAATTGAAGGCACGATACAGATTATACCTGAATCAGTGGCATATATTATGACTGATCTTATGCGGGGAGTTGTCGACAGGGGAACTCCCACCTATTCTATAAGGAACCAGGCAGGATTTACTAAAGCTGCTGCTGGAAAAACAGGTACTACTTCAAACTGGTCTGACGCGTGGTTCTGCGGATATACTCCCGATATAGCAGCTGTAGTATGGCTTGGGTATGACAAATCCTTTATGACGCTTGGTAAAGGACAGGCTGCCGCAGGTATCTCCGCTCCGCTCTGGGGATACTATATGAAAGAAGTGTATAACGGGATGCCCGATCCTGTATTTCCTGAGAAACCGGACGGTGTGGAAGGTAAAGGTGTATGCTGGTATACCGGTTTAATCCCCGGGCCGAATTGTAAAAAGATATCAGGCGGAATAGGGCTGAAAGGAAGCGGCGCGGATAAAGTCTGCGACGGAAATCATTATGAAATGAAGTCTGTACTCGAAAGATATATGGAAAAAGAAGGATTGACAGAATAGTCAAAAATTCATTTATTGACATTTCTTTTTATTTTGTGTATATTGTATTCCTATTACTCAAAAAAATTATTATTTCTCAGTTTTTTTGAGAAATAAAATCAGGAGTTGCAAAATGTTTAAGGTTGGTGATAAAATCGTATATCCCATGCATGGTGTGGGTGAAATTGAAGGGATTGAGAAAAAGGTTGTTCTCGGAAAAAGAAACGAATACTATATGATTACAATCATCAGCAATGGTATGAAGGTTATGATACCGGTAAATAACGCGAAAGAGATAGGAATAAGAAGCATCATCCCGAAAAAAGATATAAAAAAAGTAATGGCAATTCTTGCAACTGAAGCGGAAGCGATAGAAGAAGACTGGAAACTTCGTTACCAGAACAATATAGATAAAGTCAAAAGCGGCTCCATTTATGAAGTGGCTGAAGTTGCAAGAGATCTCTTCAAAAGAGGCAGTGAAAAAGAACTTTCCATTATGGAAAGAAAACTTTACGAAAACGCCTACCAGCTGATTACTTACGAAGTTGCAATGTCAAAAAGTATTGCTATTGATGAAGCTGGAAATATAGTTTCTGAGGCTCTCTCTTCCGGTTTTAAGGAAGAGGAATAGCTCTCAAGCCCTAAAAACCGGAAACCGGTTATACAAACCGGCTCATCTTCATTTAATACTCCTATTTGACGGGTTCTTTTCCATTATTTATTAAACAAATATTTATTAAACAAAAAAATGCTTTTTGAATCATATTATATATTATAATACTTATTATAGTTTAATCAGGAGTTACCTTATGTTAATAATAATCTTTAGAACTCTTTTTATAATAACATCCATACTTTTTACAGCCATCTTTTATTCATCTTACTCAATGACAGCAGTAATAATTTCAGGAATTATCGCTGGATTAGTTGCACTGGGTATAATTATTATCATTGAATATGTTTCTCACAGCTTCCAATCAAGACAGCTTCTCTCTGCTTTAATAGGACTTCTTATCGGTCTGGCCGCCGCTCATCTGGTGGTTAACGGAATCAATTCATTTGAAGTGGATATTATAAAAAAATATTCCGGTATTATTAAACCGCTTCTGTATCATATTTCAGGCTTTGCTGTTATGATATTCTTTCTTATAAATAATGAAGATATCAGCTTTTTAGATAAAATCATCGCACCCGGAATTAATGATTCAGACGTGCAGATACCTTACAAAATTCTCGATACAAGCGTAATTATAGACGGAAGAATTGCGGATATTTGCGATACGGGATTTCTTGAAGGTATTCTTGTAATTCCGAACTTTGTCCTGAATGAACTTCAGATGATAGCCGACTCTGCGGATTCAATAAAAAGAAACCGCGGCAGAAGAGGCCTTGATATCCTGAATAAAATGCAGAAAGACCAGTCTATCATGGTAAAAATCTCCGATATGGATTTTAAGGATATTCCTGAAGTCGATGCAAAACTTGTCCAGCTTGCAAAAGTTATGAAAGCAAAAGTAATAACCAATGATTTTAACCTCAATAAAGTAGCGGAATTCCACGGCGTAGATGTTCTGAATATCAACCTGCTGTCAAATTCACTGAAACCGATCGTACTTCCCGGTGAAGAGATGCGCGTACTTCTTGTTAAAGAAGGAAAAGATTCCAACCAGGCAATAGGTTATCTCGATGACGGTACAATGGTTGTAGTTGAAAACGGAAGACGCAGAATGAATGACGAAGTGGATGTTACTGTGACATCTGTTCTTCAGACAACTGCAGGAAGAATGATCTTTACGAGGCTGAAGGAAGATTAAGTTGAATCTGCTTGCTCTCACAGGAAGTCCACGGAAAAACAGTTTTTCAACAAAACTGCAGAATGAATTTTTAAACCCATTCATAAAGAATGGGTTTAATATTAATATCGTTAATGCATATGAAGCGGATATAAAACCCTGTACAGCCTGCGGCCGCTGTGCCTCTGAATCCCGGTGTATTTTTGATGATGCAATGTCTGATATCTACAATCTCATCAGAAATGCTGATATCATTTCAATATCTTCCCCTCTTTATTTTTCTTCATTTCCTGCACCTTTAAAATCAATCATTGACCGCTGCCAGCTTTTATGGGAGGAGAGCAAACGGACTGGAATTAAAAGTAAAGAAAAAAAAGGATTTTTCTTTTGTACCGCCGGTTCCGACTATAACGAAATTTTCACAGGTGTACTGACAGGAATGAGGCACTTTTACAATACTATAAACACATCATTTGACATAAATGAAGCTGTACTTGTTAAAAACTGCGATTTGACAGAGGAAATATCTCTTGATATGCTGGAAAAATGCCGAATGCTTGGTATAAAATATTCCGATCAATAAGTATAAATACCGCATTTAAACAGGCTGGAAAACTATGAAACTAATAGCCTCTGTCACTCTTAAAATGAAAAAAGTAATACTCCCGCAGTTTATATCCACTCTATATAAACATAATATTGATATTAACATGATAAATCTCACCGAGTCTGACGGCAGGTGGGAGGATTATACAATTGAAATCATTTACTCTTCAAAAAAGGACCTCGTAAGACTGGTTGATACACTAAATAAAAACAGCGAATATTTTCAGGACATAACAGTCACAAGTACACTTGAAGATAAAATCAGGGGGGGAGTGTT
>Ga0116170_10000552_pt1 | contig 39876 bp, 47 predicted proteins | sample AD_JPNHW1_MetaG_FD_89797 | JGI IMG/M metagenome (GOLD analysis project Ga0116170, IMG submission 89797) | Active sludge microbial communities of municipal wastewater-treating anaerobic digesters from Japan - AD_JPNHW1_MetaG | ecosystem: Engineered > Bioreactor > Anaerobic > Digestate | place... | reverse complement strand
GACTTCCGACGCGTTGGACGCCGCCATCGAAGCCGCCTTCCAATCGGTCACGCCCCAAGACGTCGCCGCTTGGTTTGCCTCGTGCGGCTATACTATATAGTAATACGCTCTAGGCCTGGCTGCCTAATTGCTTCGAAGCCGAATACACGAATAGTCGGGGCAGGGATTGAACGTCCGTTTGCCCATATCTCTATTGGATGCTTCGATAATGATACCAACAGTCAATGAACCCCCGGGCGCCCCCGGGCGTGAATTTTCGTCAGAATTCCTGCGACAACTGCCAGATCAAGCCCTTCTTGTGCCACGGGTGCTGGATAGATGGGAGGGAAGATCCAGCCTGTACCTTGCCGCAAATGGTCGAGGCGACCAGTATGTCTTGTTAAGGCTGTACACACCATCGGCGATAGGCGGGAAAAGCGCGGAATTCTTCCTTTACATGGGCAAGCTTGACGATCTGCAGTTGCAGTTTGTTGACCGGCTTGTTGCCGAGCATCGCGCAAAGCGCATACCTTCGGGGCCAGAGCGGCTCAAGGCTTGCCAACCAGATCTCATTGGTATAGTTGGCGTATGGAGAGACACCTTGCGTGTCGCCACATGGTCGGCCGCGCGCGCGGGGTTTTCTTTTAGAGGATACGCCCTGCACAAGCGCAAAACACGTGCATTGCCTTCCGTTCAACTTCCGCCTCCACCTGAGCTTCGGAAATCGCCATGCCCTTCATCTGCCAAAACCTTCGAACATCTGCAGAAGATTCTTGTGCACATCCGCGAAAAATCCGATGGCGACCCGCTGAATGCGCTGGACGATGCCCTTTTCGTTCTGGATGCCCTATGCGCATGGATCGAGAGACTGTTATCCGGAGCTCTGTTGTTTTCATTTTATGAATGCGCGACGGTTATGCTGGAATACGGCCAGTGTCGACACCCAACAGTGGATGAGCGCCGCGCCATGACCCGGTGCGCCAAGACCCGCGCCATCCGGTTGGCCATAGGCAAGAGCCGCACCAAGATCGCCGGGGAAATTGACGCAATGGAAACTGCGAAATGATAATCGGCACCACCGAAATCATAACCCCCATGGACGCCATTCTCTACGAACTCGATTGGCGTGCGAAGGTCGCGCATGCGGTCTACAAGAGCGGAAACGGTTCGCGTCTACCCGCCGCGCTCAGGGATGACAACGGCATCAAGACATTGGTGGCCGTCCTAAGAGGCGGCGCCAAACTGAGCCAGAGCTGCCTTTCGGCAATGTCCATCCATCGTTCGGACACGATGCGAATGGTCTTGAAAGCAATGCTGCTGACCCGCGCCGATGCGGCCCGGATCGCAGCAGCAATAGGCATCGAAGGAGACGCCGTTAATATGTATGAAGCGCTCTTCTTCAATGTGAGGGATGCAAACGCCCGGCCATTCCCCGCACAGATCGTGCGGATAGCCGCCGATCTGGATATCGCCGGCGAGCCAGACAATGCACAGGAAAGATTCCGGCGCGCCCTAAGAAAAGCGGCCCTGCAAGGATTCCCACTATTGATGTCTTTGCTCCCGGCCAATCAGGGAACGGAAATGCCCGAGGAATCCGTGTCGGCCACTACGCTTGTGGAGCAGGAATTGAACAGGCGACTCCTCCGAGGTGAACTCAGCACGGGTGCGTTGCTTCGTTTGCGCAGTATCCAGATCCATGAAGTCCGAATGAAGTACGAGACACAGAAGGGAAACATGGACAACGAAGGCTTTGAGCTTTCCAGAAAGCTGCTGGCTTTGATGGCACCCGCTATGGTGGGCCAGAATCAAGACAGGAATAGGGATGATGCAGAAGCGCGGTCCAGAATCCGACAGGTCGAGAAGCAAATTGCCCAAGTGAACCTCGATGACAGGTCCGAAGACGCGCAACAGCACGTGGCTGAGCTCTTGCGCCTCAAGTTCGCAAACGTTCAGGAATACGTGGGGACTCGACATGAAGCCTAGAAAACGTCGATCGCCGGGGAGGTTTGGACTCCACCGACGGTATGGGTTATTAGGTTCAGGCCGCGATGGCTTCCTGCAGCATGGATCGCCAAACGGCGAGCACGGCAGAATGCCTTCCCAGGACGCGGACCAACCAATCGCGATCTTTTAGGCTTAGAACCACACGCGCGACCTTCTTGGCCACATGGGTGTCTCCGCTCATCGTGTCGCAGAGAAGGGTTGTGTCCAGGATCGCTGCAGCTTGCCGGGCAATCCAGTTTCCAAAACCCTCTTCCCTGCCCGCGTCCGGCAGGAACTGTCCCGCCAGCCAGTCGAGGGGATTCGCCCCATCGGCAAGCTGCCTTACCATGGGGTTGGCGGCCAGGAACTCGGCGATCGGCTGGATCTTGTGGCTATGGATCGTGATCGTCTCGGTGTATCGCATGGGTTTCCTTTCCTTGTTGGCTTAAACAATCGCTCCTATCGCCACCAGCTCGCTCCAAAGCCCGTTCGGATTGGACTTCAGGACCAGTTCGGCATAGTCCTGCGGGCAGACCGTGCTGTCGAAGGGACGACCGTCGTTGGCGGCAATCGCCCACAGCAGGTAGGCCATTCCCTCTCCGAACCGCCCGTGGCCCCAGCTTTCGGTCTGGTCGTAACACCACTGAGCGGTGCGATTGACCAGGTCCAGACGCTCTTGTGAGGTCACGGTTTCTCCTTCTTTCCCTTGAGCAAGCTTTCCAGATGCTCGTGGGAAAAGATCGTCTGGCCGCAAATACCGCTTGGCAGGAATCGGAGGTGGTAGTTCCGGGTGTGACGCTGCGCCTTGGGCACGTTGGCCCAATGCGGCGAGCGAGGGCCGATCTCAACGGGAACCACGACGGTCTTGCGGTCGTACTTGAACTTCCGCCCCGCAAGCGACCGGGGAAGATTCGTGCGACGCCCGTTGGCGTTCATGCTCCCCCCTCTGGTTTGCCCTCGGCAAGGGCACGAAGCTCCGAGCATCGGTAGCGCAGCACCCCACGAATCTGCACGGGATGCAGAGTGCCGTCCTTGACCATGTTGCGGATGGTGAACCGCGAACAGGAGAGCATGCGAGCGGCCTGGGCCTGCGTGACGATCAGCGCATCGCGCTCGCCATTGAGGGCGGCCTCTGCCGCCAACATGGCGGCTTGGCGAACCTTCTTTGGGGCAACTATCATTCTCTCGAACACATGGGACAATTCACTCACGGATAGGTTCCTTTCTATTTAGCATGCCAGTCTCTCCACGCCCTCCCGGCGATATGCCAGGAAGTACTCGATTGCCGAGTGCACCAATATCAGATGTCGACGGGTCTTGAAGTAGTGGTACGGATTGCGCAAATCCAGGCGCAGATCCTCGCACAGGTCCGGCAGATGCCGCCGGACCAGGCTATTGACCAGGCGATGGTCGGCCCGGGTCGCCCCATCCGTCCAGCGGTTCCACTGCGCCAAATTGATGCAGGCGCAGGTCGCCTCCAGCCAGAGGTCGTCAACTTGCCTTGGCGCCTTCACGGCGATGCCGCTCCAGCCGGCGTTCCAGCGCCTTGGCCACTGCGCATAGTTCGCCTTGGGCCCGGTGCATGGCCAGAAGTGCGTCGGCGACCTGCGCCCGGTCGGTCGCCTTGGCGTCGAAGCCGTCGGCGATTTCCAGGACGATGAACTCCGCCAAGGTGTCTCCGGCTCCGCCGCACGGTCGCTGCGTTTCCGGATTCCAGCACTCCCGGGTCAGTTCGTCCGGATACGCCCGGTGCACGATTTCCAACAGCTCGCTCAGCGTCATGTCAGTTCTCCCATAAGAATGGCTGTGGAGTGTTGGTCCTCCGCAGCCATGGAATGTCGCAATGCCCTATACCGCCGCGTACTGGTCGCAGAGCTGGTAAAGCGTCTGGGAACGCTTGGGCAGCAGGTGAAGCGCACCCTTGAGCACCTCGGTCGTGGCGTTGAAGAACGACCAAACCGTGCGCGGCTCGAAGTCCTCGTAGCGCGGCTCCCGCCACTCATGGAGAAGCGCGGGGATTTTGGAAGCGCAGACCACGCCTTTGTCCAACGCCTGGATGGTCAGGTCGTGGGCGTCGGCATCGCTCAGCCGGGTTGCCCGGTAGCGCTCGACGCGCTGGTCCTGCGCCCTGAACAACAGTAGGAGACGCCCAAGGGCGTTGCCGATCAGGCCGGGCAGGTCTTCGAGGATGTACGACGTGTGCTTGCGACTGATGTATACCTCGCCTGAAAAACTCAAATTGTCACACACGAAAACGCTACTTCCGGCTACGAGGCCGGCCGTCAGCGTCTTGTCGTGCGAGTTCCGGAGCCCCAGCACCCAAGAATAGTCGGGGCTGTTGCACCCGTTCTGAACCTGGATCAGGCCAAAATATCGCGACGAGTCGTGTGTCAGGGCGTGCGCTTCGTGAACGATGTCGAGCCCATAGCGGGGCAGCTCCCACTCGACCTGCCGAATGTATTCCTCGTGCGGGATCGGCCTCCAGGTTTCGGTCGGGGCGGGCGTCGGCACGGTCGCCAGCGCCTTGCGCGGGACTTCGGCGGCCCCGCAGTGAAGGATCAAGTTGCACTTGTTCATAATTTCGTTTCCTTGGTTGATGGTTTTGAATATCAGGCGACTTCGGCAAAGAACGCGCCTCCTCGCATCGCCGGGCCGATGTTGCTGCGCTTCGAGCCCATGAGCTGCGCGGATGTCAATTCCTGTCTGCTGCCGCCGATCAGATTGCGGATCTTGAACACCCGGCGGCGCCGGTCGTAGCCGATCCGTTTGGAGCTTTCGGCCCCGTAGTTGAGCAGGATGAAGAACCGCACCGGCTTCAGCTCGATGGCGTCCAGCAGTTCTGCCGGATTCTTGATTCGGATGAACTGGCTCATGCGCCCCTCGAACGAGCCATGCCCACAACGGCGGACAGGATCGCGGCGATTAGGATGGCATAGACAAGTGCCAGCAGCAGGTTCAGCGCGACAGCCGCCACATACGCCGACCAGTTCGCAAACGCGGCCAGAATGGCGGTCGCAGTCGGAACGAGCAGGACAGCGGGAATGGCAAGTCCCAGGCCCAGCAGAAGGTTTAGCTTCAGCCAGCATCGGATCGCTCCGCTGGGCGAGATCGCGTGTTCCAGCCGAAGCATCTGGAATCTGACCACCTCGGCCGATCTCGGCATGAAACCCAGCCGGGCCAGTCCGGAATCGACCGTGGGCGCCGGCACTGGCAAAGGACGCAATGCCGATGCCCAGATCGATTTGAATGCGGCGTTCACGCTTCCGGTTCGGCCCGCCGGCAGGCCAGGTTCGGATTCACCCATTGCGCTCCTCGGCTTTCCGTTTGGCAGACGAACCCAGGCCGGCGCCCACAAACAGCAGCAGGCCGACTCCGCCCAGGATGCCAACCATCCGCCAGCGGCCGGATTTTTCAACTGCCTCGTCCCGCTGCCGCTCCAGCTCTGGGATTCTCGGATCGTCCTGCTCTTGGCAAGCGGACAAACCCAAGGCCAGCGGAATGCAGATGAGGAGCGCCCATACAATCGTTTTCATGATCGTGTTCCTTTCTTGGCGTTATGCAGCCAGGTTGACGGTCGTGCGGGCGGCCTGCCGGTGCCAGGCCTTGCAGGGCTCGGCATACTGGCAGCCCGCACAGGCGAAGCTCTGGTCGCAGGGGTAGAACAGTTCGTTCTGCACGATCCGGTCCGCCGCCTCGACCAGCCGCTCCAGGCGCAGGAAGTCGTCGGGAGTGCGGGACGTAGGGTTCAGCTCGACCACAGGGGTCTTGTTCTTCACCGCCACGTCGAACCGGAACTTGTCCGTGTGCCCCGGCTTGAGCTGACCGTAGGCATACAGATACGCCGTGGGTTGGAGCGACTTGTCCGCCTGCTCCTTGGGCCAGCGCCGGCCCGAGGTCTTCCAGTCCACCAGGACGGTCTGACCGTCCGCGTCCTCTACGACGCTATCGATCTCGCCGATGAGAGGCCGATCGCTATTGCCGACGGGCACGGCAAAGGCTTGGTTGATGTCCACCACCCGCTCCCGCGGATCGATCTGCTGCAAGTAGGCGGCGACAAGGCCCGCGCCTTGCTCCGCCAGTTTCTCCGGCGGATCCTCCGTCTGCTCCATCGACGGGCCTTCCTTCTGTTCCCGCTCCCACAGCGTATGAAACAAGTCGCGGGTTTCTTCGGGCATCGGCAGCCGCCCTTCCAGCCGGTGCATGGCGATGAATTCCATGACACGGTGGTAGGCGGAGCCCATCGCCAGGGAAACGAGCGTGAAGGGCCGGGGCAGCTTCAGGAGCTTCTCGAACATCCACTGCAGGGAGCAGACGTTGAGCAGCTGGTTCAAGCTGCTATACGACCAATGAGGCCGGTCGCGGTAATCGTTCAGGTTCATCTTTGTTCCTTTCTGTAGAAAATGATGGGGGCAGGTTGCCCTGCCCCCGTTGGGATTGCCGCTAGGCCGCGGCCTTGAGTTCATCTACGAGCCGGCTGGCGTCCTTGCGGCCCAGATCGTAGACGGTCTCGACCTTGAACCGTTCCTGGACGCGGGCGTTGAGCGCGGTGAGCGTCAGGCCCTTGCCCTTGGCCAAGTCGAGCAGGTACTTGACCTGCTTGTTGCTCGCCTTGGCCGTGTCCGGCTTGGCGGGCTCGGGCTTCGCCGTCTGGGCCGAGGGCTCCGGCTTCGCCGCCGGCTTGCCGTGCAGCTCGGATTCCACGGCGTCGCGCACCAAGGCGAACGTGTCGTGGATCTTGGCCTGCAGCTGTTCCGGGGTGGCCGCGTCGGACAGCTCGACCTCGACGGAGCAATGGTAGCTCTGCGAGGAGAACTGCTCGGAGGTCGGCACCTTCTTCGAGTAGGAAGCGTTGAGCTCGAGCATGTTCGCCTCCTCCCCTACACCGCGACGGCCAGCCCCGAGGGCGGCGTGAAGGTGAAGTGGCTGGTATGGACCGGCCGCACCGACTTGGCATAGACGTACTCGTCGTCCGCAACGATGACGTTGCCGTTGCGTTCGGCGATGCAGACGGCTTCGAGCCGGTTGGACGCCACGACGGGCATCTCCAGGCGCCTGCCAGTGTCATGAGCGAGCGCGGTTCCAATGGCGAGCAGTACGACGAAAGGATGCATATGATCTCCTTGGGGTTGGTTTGTTGTTTGTTTAGTTAAATCGAAAATGAAAAGGCCGCCGGGTGTTGACCCCGACGGCCTTTGGAGACAGCGAATTACTTTTCGCGATTTACCGGGTCTACACCCGGATGGTCTGGAGCTTGGCCAGGCCGGCGCGAACTTCCGCGATTTCGCGGCTCTGCGCCTTCTGTTCGCGGATGGCGTCGCGGACGCACAGGGCCACGGCGGCCAGCGCGGACTGCGCCTGGCGCACCGCGTTCTTCGCGGACTCGTAGGCGACCAGTATCTTGTCCAGGGCGCCGGGTTCGGCCGCCGGTTGGACTTCTTCGTGTTTCTTGGGCATGGGGATCTCCTTGGGTTGGGGTTGGACGGGAACGGGGGCGGGCTTGGCTTCCGGGGCTTGGGCCTCGGCGCGCTGCACTTCGGTGTCGATCGTGCGGATGGGCATCAGGACATGGATGCTGGCCTTGTCGTCCTTGGTCAGGCGGCCCAGCAGCGGGCTCACGGCATCCTGGAATTCCCAGTACCTGAAACCGGCCTGCAGCGCTTCCTGGAAGAATTCCCGGTTGAGGCCCACGGAAAACGCACCCTTGCCTTCGTGCTTGCTGGATTCGAGCCTGATGGCGCTCTCGGGCGACTTGGAGTCCTGCCGAGAAAACACCCGAACGGCATTCCCCTCCATGCGCAGCACGACGGCCTCGTGGCTGTTGTCGTAGGCCGGCAGGCCCGGCAAGGCCTTGATGAGCATCGACGCATCTTCCGGGGACAGCTCCAGCGTCCGGTCGCCGCCATAGGCCGGTACGACCTGGCTCCACCGGGGATACTGGCCTTCCACCGTCTTGGCACTGTAGGTCCAGGGACCGCACCGGAGCGTGAAGACGCCCTTGCCTGCGCCAATCCGGGTCTCCCCTTCCAGCTTGGACCAATTCAGGAACTTGGTGGAGGGCATGATCGCCGATTCGGCCAGCGGCAGGATCCCGCAGGGAAAAACGCTCAGGCGCCGGCTGTCGGTCGCCACGATCCGATGGCCTTTCTTGGGATCCACGTCCAGATAGGCGGACTTGAGCAGCGGACGGGAATCGTCCGCCGAGGCGAAAGTCAGCGCCTGCCGCAAGGAAGCCAGGAAGCCGGGATCGACGGGCTTGGTGTCGGCGGGCACGGCCAGCTCCGGCCAGTCCTTGATGTCGGGAGTTTCGACGCGACGGCCGATGTTCTGGCCCGCCACCTCGGCCACGATCGTCACGGCATCCTTGCCGGGCGCGATCTCGATGTCGGGACCCTGCGCCGTTTTCAGGACGGCATGCAGGGCGTCAAGCGGGCTCAGGACCGAGACGGGCGCTTGAACCGGCTCAAGGGCCTGTAGCTCGTACGAAGTGACCTGGTTGAGGTCCGTACCGGTCAGGCGGACGGCTTTGCCTTCGGCGTCAAGCCGCACGCAGGCCAGGATCGGAATGCTGGCACGCGGGTTGACGACCTTGGACAGGCCGGCCACGGCGTCCTTCAGATGGGAACGGGGTATGGTCAGTTTCATGGGAATCTCCTTTGGAAAACGGGACGGGATCAGGCGGGCTGCGCGACCAGCACGGCGAACTGGCGCTGGACATCGAATTCCAGTTTCCGGAACAGGCCGTACAGCATTCCGAACGTCAGACCGAGCGACGCCAGCAGCTTGCCGATGACGGGAATAGGCCCCAGGCAAACATAGAGGCAGATGCCCAGGGCGAGGTAGGTGGCGAAGACGCGGTTGGCGTAGAGGAAGGACACGATCCGGCGGACCAGATCGGCGGCGGATTCATACAGTTCTCGGAGCAGCGTTTTAGTTTTGGTGGGTAGGTCAAGCTGCTGCAGCTTTCGGAACACATTCTTCTGGGTCAGTTTTTTTGGGGGGGCATTGAACCTTCTTTGGGGTTGGGTGGTGAGTTGAGATTGATCGGCCAGATGGCCGTATTGGGCGCGGACAGCTTCGGCAAGCAGTTCGGTGATGGTTGCCCTGCCTTCCTGCGATGATTCGCGAGCGAGATAGAGCATAGCCATTTCTTCGGGACCTACGGCAGATGCCGGCCACGGGTAACGGTAGTTGGACATAGTTCCTTTGGGGCGAGACGCGGAGAAAGCGAGGAGGTCTAAGATTGCAACATAATGCATAGCTACTGGTTATATATATTTTATAACTCGTTTCTCGGACGAATTAAGTTGGGAAACCCGTGTCGGTGGCCAAGCGGGTCTTTGTTTCACTGGGCCTAGTCAAGAAACTGATCCAGCAACGACGGCATTTGGGCGAAATCGCCCCGCTGCATTGGCGCACTGGGCGCAAGACCCTGTTTACGACCGGACACAAGGGACCAGATGCGGGCGGCCATTCGCCGTCAACCGGATACGACCTTGGTGAAGTTTCGGGAGTTGCCGGAATTCGATTGTTCCTTGCCCACCATCCACCGGGTTCTCGTCCGGATGGGTATGATATATACACCTAGACGACAGATCCGCCGCCGAAGTCTCCTATACGGAACGCGACGACCTCCACCAACAGTTCACCCTAACCAGACGAAAGGAGATCCGTGGCTTGATACAAGACGAAGCTAACTGTATACATGCCCGCATGGAAAGGTGCGGTCATCCGCCCAAGGCGTCGCGTGGCGCCGGGACGTTAAACAATGGCTGGCGGGAAACGGCATCCTTATTGTCCACCCCGATCCAGAGACGTCGTGGTCATCGAAACGAAAGGTGGTTGCCCCGAACCGCGCGCCGAACAGGGAATACGATATCCCGCGGCAAAGACAAAGAGAGTTACAAAACATGAAATGCCCACGATGTTACGGACAGGGAACTATTTACGTTCACAGATTTGCCGTAGGTACTCATGGGGGGGTAGGCGCCCGTTGGAATGAGCCTCGAATGTGTAGCGTTTGCAGTGGTACGACACGTGTCCCCTTTTGGATATATTTCACATATTGGTTCATACAGGGTATACACGTTATACGCTCATTCATTTTTTCTCTGTGGTTTGTATGGTTGGGATTGCTTTTGATTACGATACTATTGGGAGTTAAGGTTGCTTTATGGTGTTTGATCGTGCTTGGGAGTTTTGTGTTAGTGTCTTACGTCTGGTGCACGGGTCGCGACCTGATAATTGCTGCGAGGGTGAGGAGGCGTCACGAATGAACCCATGCCGACGAGCTTGGTGTGCGGTGGCCCCGGAAACACCACACCTTGGCGTCCTAGCTGAAAGCATGTCGCCCGCGGTTCTAGATGAAAGAGGTAAATTCATTGACCTGGCTTCTTACAATGCACAATGCCTATAAGCGTAACGAGTGAACTGAGGGGCTCATAATGTCGATCTAGCTGCGAGATTGCCCGCCCTTGAGTCGTGCATGTCTCCATAGATTGTCGAACCAGAGCGGCGGTATCACAAAGAGCCGAATGATGGGAGTCGAAGACCGAGAGTTCACGACAATCTGGATCTTCTTTTGGTTGGTGCTTGTTGTTGCGATCTGGTGGCGCCCTCTTGGGTATCTGGGTATGAGCACAAAGATCCTGCTGACATGCCCAGTAGCCATCATCTGTGCATTCATCCTTACAAGAGGCGTGCGGACGGTCTTTTGTCGGTGTGGATTCCACCGCTGGGCCCCCTGCCTATGTTCCCGCAGCGAATGCAGTGCAAGTCGAGGGCACGTCGGAGACGGTTGCAGATGCCAACGGTGCAGAGCTCGCATTTCGGGCGCGCACAGCTATACGGAAGAATCTCCGTGCGTTTGCGTGATCTGTGGGATTGAGCGCCACATCTGGGCGGATCGGTGGCTTGACCTTACTCATCAGAGATTCTGCAGGCGTTGCGCCAAGATTGGGTGCGAACACGTTTCCCATCCCTCGAGCGCGGTGTAGCAGGAGAACGTCTTGACTTGCGGCGTCAGACAACGCGGAGCGTCAGACCAATCCAAAACAACACTCGGCATATGCGTTCGGTTCAAGTCCGTTTCTACAATTCCTTTGGGACCTCTGCGCGCCGCTTGATTTGCCTCAATTTGCAGGTAATCCCAAGTTCAGGCGGTCTTCCACGCCCTTCCGACTTGGAATCATGCCACATATTTACGCGCAAATATACAAATGCAACAATGGCGCCAAAGATGTGCGTCACGTGCGAAACCCCGGCATCCTCGGGGGCCACCATCAGATACAATTCTACCACGCCCAACAGCAACACCGCATACTTCATCTTGACTGGGAAGAAGGCAAACACAGCCACCACACTGTTTGGAAAATAGATCGCCTGAGCAACAAGAAGTCCGAAAATCACCCCAGAATAGCCAACAACAACCTGACTACTATGCCCGTTGAACATTAGGAATCCGATCATCCCCGCCGCCGAGCATAGAACTGAGAATGTCACATATCTTAGCCGTCCAAGCCGCTGCTCAACATCAGGACCAAGCATCCAAAGCGACAACATATTGAACACAAGGTGTACAACGTTGGCGTGGAGAAGTGGCGCCGTTACAAGTTCGAACACATACTTGCGCTGTACAAGTCCTGTGTACGAGAGTCCCAACACCGACACCGCATCGCGTCGCGATACTACCCCAAGGAGATCCAGAACGGTCACGCCGAGAAAAAGGGCGACGCAACCCCATACAATAACCAGAGATATGCTTCCCAAAGAACGCCTCCATGCCCGTCGGAACACCCCTCCATAAATTATCTGTGGCCCATGATCGGTCATGTGGCCTGATTCCTATCTTTGTAACCACAATGAATCATCGTGCCTACCCCTACCTTATCTACAAAACCTGCAACGCACTACACGCCAGCCAAAACCACTTCTGAACATCAGGATGGTTGAGTCCGTTTTGCGGAAATGGGAGGCAGTAGTTGCTCCAGATCCTTCCGATAGAGCCTGTTATTATCTAGAAGTGCTTTAGCCACGGCATCAAGGTGGTGGCGGTTGGACTCCAGAAGTTTCATGGTTTGCTGCATTTGCTCTTTTAAAATCCTTCCAGCAACCTCATTGACCCGTTGATACAACGGGCTACTGATCGCCTCGGCATGCTTGAATAGCTCAGGCGTAGAGAGTAGGCCGAACTCATCGTCCATGCCGTAGCGGCAAATCATCTGTCGCGCGATATTGGTCGCATTCTCCAAATCACCGGACGCCCCCGTTGTCGACCCGCCATCAACACCGTAGTAGACAAGTTCCGCCGCCCGGCCACCCAGAGAAGTCCGAATCCTGGCCAGCATTTCATTGCGCGTTAGGCTTTCGCGCTTCATCTCTTCCTCGCTGTGCCGCATGCCGCCACCGTGATCCGCACGCGCAATAATCGATACTTCGGGCGAAAACCACCCCGCAAGCCAATACAGGATTGTGTGGCCAGCTTCATGCCTGGCCGTGCTTTCGAGAAACTCCTTGGACCACTCTTTTGCCTCGCCCTCCCTCATAGTGTCCAAGGCTTCCAGCAGGAGATTGTCGCCAAGTTCGACGCTCTTTTTCATGGCATTTCGAGCCGCCGCCTCCATCACTTGCTCCAGGTTGGCGATGCTCATGCCCGGCGATTTCTCTGCCAACAGGTCGATGGTCGATTCCGAAACCACAACTCCTTTTGCCTCGTTTAAACGAATTTTTAAGTACTTGCGACGGGCGGCGGTGTCGGGAAGATCCACCAGAATCGCACGCGAAAACCGCCGGACCAATGCCGGATCCAACGTGCGCGACGATCGCTCCGGCGCCCCCTGATCCTCAACCTCGACTTTGAAATTGGTAGCCGCCAAGACGAACACAGGACGATCAGGCGCCGCACCCGTGAATCCATCCAATTCCGTCAACAAAGCATTCAATGCCATTTCCTCGGCCTGGCCGGCGCCCGGTGAACCGGCGCGCACTTTCCCTATTGCATCGATTTCATCAATAAAGATGATGGACGGCGCGTACCGACGCGCACGGGCAAACAAATCCCGTATGTTCTGCGGCCCACTTCCCTGCCACATGGTAACGAAATTGGTCGCCGATACTGGTATGAACGCAACATTGGATTCACCAGCCATCGCCCTCGCCAGCATCGTCTTTCCCGTTCCCGGGGGGCCGTGCAAGAGGACTCCCTTGGGCGGCTTCAACCCCATAGCCGAGAACCGCCTTGAATTTTTCAGGTAATCGATGAAGAACTTCACTTCTTCTTTCGCGCTGTCGGCACCAATAACATCATCAAACCGGGTTCGCGGCCTTTCGACTTCGTCCAAAACCTCTCCTGCATCCGCAGCTGCAATGGCGCGTGTGAGTTTGAGGTTCCGAAGAAGTATTTTAATCTCCCGCTTTTCCCGATCAATGTGCGGAACGGTGTCGAAACTCAACACCTTTCGTTCCTGCCCCATCCGATCTGCGGCCTTCTCACGATACAATCGCCGACAGGTCTCAACCAGACTCGCCGCAAATTGATCCCGACTCGCCTCCCACCCCTTGATCATCCCATCGATGAAACGACTGATGATCATTCCTCTCGCCCCCCCACCCCGGACACACGCCATGAACAACTCTTCATCTATCGACCCCTGCACGTCAGCTTGATCCTCCGTATCGGCCAGCGACAAGAGATACACCGGCACCCCCGATAAACGGTCATGGATCTTCCGAAGCAGCTCTTGCCCCTTGTCCAATCCTTTCGCAGCCGCAGGCACATGGTCAAAGTGCTGCATGGTCATCGCCCCGCCACCCAGTTGACCCCCAACCCAAAGATCGAGCAGGACAAGATCCACCTCCGCATCGGCTAGCTTTTGCATCGCGTCATCGGCGTTGCAGGCCGTCAGCCATTCCACTTGCGGGATAAACCCCTGATAGATCGCCGTCAGGTCGGAATCTGCCACTAAGAGCACACGCGGTCGCTCCTGAGGTTCGAACAGACACTTCACTTCGACCGGGAGAGACCCCAACGATCCATCCAGTTCAAACTCAATACGATCTACCTGTTCCATCACATCATCCAACCGGTCCGTCTTGAACAACTGGCAAAATTTGAACACCTCCGTCTTCACGAAGGTTTCAGCCTGAGATCGCAGCGTGCGGGCATCAACCCTAGCGCCTTCCCGCAATACCAGACTCATCGGCAGCAGTTCGTGATAGGACACCCGCTTGAAATACTGCCTCTCGAATAGGGTGGCGACACGGCTCAACTCCGCCCGGGCGACGCGTTCTAATTCATTGACGCGCAGATGATTGAACAACACCGGGTAACCCGTCGCCATACGGGAGCATATTGCCCCCGGGAAGAAGGGTTCCCGCGTTTGCGGATTAACCTCGCTTTCCAAGGCGTCGAGAATGGTTTTTCGGTGGAATGTCGCATTGGCCTTATGCACTCCGCTGACATTGGGCCGGTCATAAAGTTTGCGGCCGGCATTCGTTGTAAAAATGATCGTTGTATTCCGGAAGGACACATTCCTCTCGAGGTACTTATCCTCCAAAGTTCCCGCATCCAGGATCTGCAGGAAGAGCTGAATCGTATTCATGTGCGCTTTCTCGATTTCATCGAAAAGAAGTACGGCCGACGGATTCTTTTCGACAAACTCGGTTAGCGTTCCAGGATGCGCAGCATGAAAGCTCTTGGCCATGCCCACCAGTTGCTCGTTCTGCTGGTGGCCGGAATACGCACTCATGTCAAACCGTTTGAATGGCCTTTTCAATGCCGATGCCCCTAACTCGGCAAGGAATGTCTTGCCGACTCCAGGTGGACCTGCAAATACAAACAGCGCCCGGGGCGACTTCCGCTTTGTGTCAGCTGATGCCACTACTTCCGCATTAAACAGCCCCTCGACAAACGCATGAACGGCATGATCCTGTCCAAACACCTTTGTCAACAGGTCCGCGCGCAAACCCCTAAGCCGCCCCGTCAGCTCTTCCATGCCGATTGATTGCGCATCCTGCGAGTACCAAGCCGCCAGCAAAGACCTGGCCCCGTCATGCCCCAAAGGGGCAACATTCAACAGTCCGGAAATTTCAAGCGACATGGCCATGGCGCAAACTAGATGACGAAGGTCGATCATGCCGGGATGAAAGCGGTCGGGTACTTGCTCTGCAAGCTCCCTGGCCTCCTCCAGCATGGCCCGGAAGGATTCATTCAGTGGCAATTTGCCCGGACAGGCTGCAGGCGTCGGCAACTCAGGACATGCAGCCCTCAAGTTCTCCGGAGGCAGTCCTAAGGATTCAGCCAGCAACACGCCCGCTTCGGATTGGGCGCCCATTGCCACCAGCATCGCTTTAAGCGTTAAATCAACCGAGCCGCCAGAAAACGCGTAGTCCTTGGCCGAATCAATGATTTCCTGCGCCTTGTCCGTAAACATATTCACCTCATCATAGTTCTTGCGGCAATCTCGCGGCCCGCTTGTCTTGGAGATACACAATCTCGGCAATCTGCTTCCACGCCCGATCAGACTTGGCGAGGAATGCGTACGACGACGGAGCCACTCGACAAATACACTGCACCCGACCGCCCTTCAGTTGAGCCTTAATAAATACACCACATGCTTCAAGCCCCTTAACATCGCCCGCAAAATCAATTGCCGGCAGATGCAAAATTACCTCCCGGGTCGAAGCCGCCTCGGACAACAAGTGCACGCCACGCCGTCTTGCCTCGTCGTCCCCTGACATGATTCCAGTCATCGACGTGATATCGACGATTCTTCGACCGCAGAGGCCGTCCGGCGCATTCTTATCGGTAATGGCCCTAGCAACTTCTGCAACTACAGATTTCACAATCTCATCACTATCCGCCACCAACAAAACACTTCTACGGCCCTCTCGAGCGAGAGCCTGCAATAATGCTTTGCACTCCGCACTCCGATTGCCCCCCGCCGGACAAGCATCTTGTGCATCAACCTTGAATAGGTCTTTTCCCATGGCATCAAGGCAGGGAGTCTTACGAAGATGAGGCATTTTGAGCGCGACGTCCCCACCAACGACCTGGGCCATCTTAGGAGTTGGAGACGTCATCAGTGCTTTCAATAAATGCCTGACCGTTAGTGTGTCGCTTTGGGACTCGGCTGCGACTTTTGCGGCAGCTTCAAAATATTCGCGGCTTTGGGGGGATCGGTGGATGATTCCACCTAAAAAGGGGTTCCCTCCCTTATCTAGGAGTGCTCTCAATTCACGACGCGTGCGAATGCCATCCACCCCCCACGTCCGCAGCTCCTCCTGCACAGCCTTCACATCGCCTGCCAAAGTTGTGGCAACATCGGCACCCGCCCCAAGATTCACCAGGCCCGGCAGTGGCATCTCCGCAAACTTCAGTACGGCGACAAACACATGCTCAGGCTCAATCTCTTTGAATTCGCCAGCCATCGCTTCCCGTGCCGCCAACTGCCATACAAGTTCCAATGAAGCCGAAAGTTTCATCCTTTGCTTACCTCTAATGCATTACTACACGATTGTTGCCCCATGGCTGCATTTGTCAGACAGAAATGACGCACCGGAAACCTATCCGATCAACTCGACTACCGCCGCGATGGGCATAGTTGGATGCGGCACGTAGGTAGAACGGATGGTCTGCCCACGCTCCCCCTTTGCACCGTCGGACATTTTGCGCAGCAGCACCTACGCCAAGGTCGGGTTGTCCGCCATTGCGCTGGCCATGCTGTTGCGATTCGCACCACTCGTGGACATTCCCGGCCATGTCCATAACCCCCAATGCACTGGAACCCCGGGGATGGGCATACACCTTTGTTATCAGTTCATAGCTGTTCGCTTCCTGTGGATCCAAGGCATCTAGCTTGCGAAATTCCTGAAACCAAACATACGCGGGGTCCTGGCCGGCAATGGGCGCAAATGGATGTCCGGCAACACGTTCGGCCGAGTTGGCACGGTCCGTATCCCACTCATCACCCCAGGGGTAGATGCTGCTCCTGCCAGTCGAGGGATCCCAACTAGCCGCTTTTTCCCACTCTTCTTGTGTAGGCAACCGCTTCCCCGCCCATGCGGCAAATGCTTTTGCATCATCGAAAGTAACCATGATCACCGGATAGTCGTCCTGTCCCACTGGAAATCTCCTCGTCTTGGGATTCCAATCGAACTGGGCGGACCATGGTGCGCCCCCTTGTGGAACGGGATAGTTCTCGATCTCGTCCAAAAACTTCTTATATCTGGCATTGGTCACAGGATATTTATCGATCAGATAGGTGCCGGTCATGGCTTCATGCTCTGGCCTCTCATCCTGCAATCCCTGGTTAGATCCCATTCGGAACTTACCAGCAGGAACAAAGATCATCTCTGCACCATCTTTCGGCGAAATCCATATTGCTCCCGGCTTTTCAGTTCTCAGGCCATCTCGAACTTCCGCTAGTGAGCGAGGGCGTTTGCCGATCGCAATCACCTTCCGGGCTTCCAATTGAACCCGTTCGGACGAAATATGGGGGGCAAATATCGGCGGCGGCGGCATGCCCACTACGAGCGTCTCCTCCACCTCATGGAGCACCCGCCCAAACTCTTGGGCACTCGCAAAGCGCTCGCCCGGCGCACGCTGCATAGATCGCTCGATAACCCTGACCAGTGAATCCGGCACATCCGACACTAGACTCTTTAACGGAACCAACCGATTTTCCTTAATGGCCATAAACAGTTGCTCATAGGAGGCCCTTGGCGGAATTCTGACATGTAGGCCACCGGTAAGCATGAAGAATAGCGTTGCGCCAAGAGCATAGATATCTGTCTGCACCGATGCCGAAGCGCCCGATATTTGTTCCGGCCCCATATACACCGGGGTTCCTGGCTGTGTCCCCGGTAAAGTGAGCATCGACATCTGGGTTTCCATTCGATTCATATGCACGATACCAAGATCGCCAATCTTCGCGATCTTGCGATCCCCTCCCGTGAACATGATATTATCTGGCTTTATATCACGATGAATGAACCCCTGCTCATGCAGGGCGTGCAGTGCAGCACAAAGGCCTACTCCCTGGTAAACAACATCCCGCCAACCCATAGGGCCGCCATCTTCTAGCTTTTGCCTCACATTTCCACCAGTCATCAGTTCCATGACAATGAATCCGTCGCCCGTCGGCGTGTAACCGGCATCATGAAGGATTACCAGATGCGGGTGGGTGATGGCGGCGCTGGCAATGATCTCGTTCTGGAATCGACGTCGATTGTGAACATCCGCATTCAGGAAAGAAGCCGGGATCACCTTGATAGCCACCGCGCGTTTTAGGTTGGAATCCAAAGCCTGATAGACCTCGCCGAAAGCACCGCGCCCTTTTAAGGCGCTGATTTCAAAACGGTTCAAGAATAGTTCGCCGAGGTTCATTCTACCCGCTTCCTTTCAAGATACTTGCCGACATTCCACTGTGAATTCTGACCAAATCCATCACTTCAGCATCAACCTCCTCCTCTGAAGCTGTATATTTAGCAATCTCAACTCGGAGAAGTCGTTGATATGCCCTCCGGGTTGTAGTCAAGCGATTGGACAATTCTTTCACCGTAATGTTGTACTTTTGGGCAAGCACCCCACGTTCAGGGGGCATCACACCATCCAGTGACGGATCCATCACGCAACGACGGAATGCGTCGAAATAGTCCTGCTTCCCCTTGGCGCGGCACTCCGCTTCCAAAATGCCTAGCACTCTCATGATGAGTTCGGTTGCCCACACGCGATTGAATACAGTCACCGGAGTTTCGATGTCTGCAGGTTCATAATGGGCTGATTCGGTAGCTGCAATGGCATCAAGAGAAAAGATGCCGCCAGGCGGACACCGCTTTTTTGCATTTAAATCCCTATGGATATTGATGATGTACTTATCAATACAGTAAAGAAGAAATGACCTGAATCGCCCCCTCGCGGGGTCTGCTTTTGAGAACAGCTTCTTTTCCAAGGCGTGGGCAAAATACCCCTGGGTCAAATCCTCTGCATCGGATTTGTTATACCCCTTCCGACGCAAGTAATGAAAAATCGGCCCCCAGTAGCTTTCAATGATATTCCCAGCCTCATTACTCTGGATTGCGTTCCAATTAGTCGTTAAGAATAGACTTCGGCCACGCAAAGAATTCATTGCCGCTCCATACCCCGACGAAAGCAATCATACGACCTAACAAGAAATGGCTCCATGCCAATAGTATAAGCAGATGTGTACATGCGATGATAGGAATATTATCCTGCCCCCCCCTAAAACTGGTCCGTTTTCAAAGAGAGTCCTCTAGGGTGAGGAGATATTTTGTGTCATTTCCATTTCACAGTGACCTTGTCGATCTTCACCTCGGGCGGTTCTACACCATCCGGGGGGGAAATGATCAACGCAACTATAGTCGTCCGCTCACCGTTGATGTATGTACTCGATTGGCCAGTCGAAATATGATAACGATGACCTAAAGCCTCAACGCTTGATCCAAGCGATATGCCATTACTGCAGATTTGCCTGAAAGAAGTACTGTTCAGCCAACCCGTGCAGTCAACATCTTCTCCGAGGACAAACATCCCTGTTGGGGCAATCAGCGCAACACATGTTGATTTATTGCCTCCGCTGAAGGTTAGCCCCCCCTGTTTCAAAAGTTGCTGGGCTTTGTCGCCGAGCACATGATGCCAAGGAAGATCCTTTAATAACGCGTTTTTCCGCCTGTATTCCTTCCCCAGCATCGTATCTGCCCCATTACGAGATCTGGACATAGTCTGATCAATATGATTTACGTCGTCCTTGGTCGGGATGTCCCCGTTTTTTATCTGCTCCAGAATAGTCAGGTCTTCGCCACTGAGAGATAGCCGTACAAGTAATAAATCAGCAGCCCGAATACGAATCGCCATGTCTTGGTTCTTAAGCGCATTGGCATACGTACTGTGCACCTCATCAAGAGGCAGATCCCCTGCCAGCTCAAGTATTTCAGCCGTCATGGGCAACCATTGAAGCAATCGTCCCGCGACATCCATGCAACCGCAAAACGTCCTGGCATCCAGTTCCTTCATCAAGGACTCCAGGGCAGTGCGGAGGGAAACAACACCGTTTTTCTTTGCAATCGCTTGTATCGCATTGAATGCATCATCATCCCATTCGCGATTGCTGAGAATGGATCCTGCCACGGCTAATAGCGGCTTAAGTCCTTCGGCTCGTTGCGATTGTTCGAATATATTGAACGCGAGTTCTCTGATTGACGAATTCCGATCTGTGACCATGGCTGCGATAATGGGAACTATGGCTTCGCCTCCGGTCGTGAATATGGCCATGGCGAGTTTGTCCATCCCGAAAAATGCATATTTTGAAACGCGATCGCTCGATTTTTCCGCCCGCTGTTTATACATCTCTAAGAGTTTATCGGCCAGTCTCCGGTCGCGCAGGTGTCCTTTTGCGAGGGCCCCCACCAAATGGCTGAACTGCGGCGATGTAAAATATGGATCAGACGACAGTATACGCAGCAATGAGGGGGTTGCACCCGAGTGTCCAGACTCCACCAGCCTGTCGACCGCCCAGGTACGCAAGCGTGCGCTAGGCAGGATGATAGCAATATTATATACCCAGATCATTATCTCCCCTCCTATCGATATTTGACGCCATCCTTTGCCTATAATTGTCCTTATACATCGCCCAGCGATTGTCGATCATATATTTTTGATTTCCTTCGGCTGCGCAAAACCTCGCATTATTTGCCTGCGCACCGCAATAACAGGAACGGGGACCATTGATCCTTTGCGAAAGTTTAGAAGCCCAACCTGCACACCTTTGCTGTCTTCCCCACACAAATTCACTAGGCCGATTTGCACTCCCGCCCAAGATGAGATGTAGTTGTAGAACAGTCCGACAGATAAACCAGAGGGAATAATTTTATAAGATAAGCCGAAATGGTTCACAAGCCCAATGGTTATGACGGATACATTTTCAACAATCGGACAAAATATATTTATCGGAGCAACAAATAGACCGGTTCTTTTTTCTGGGTTTCCCCACTGTGTAACATAGTTGCACAGTAACGCGATAAACAGCCCGGTACTGGTGCTTTCGATGATGTTGACACATGCGAGGGCAAGGCCATAGAAACAGCACTTAATGTTATGATAGAAAGAAAGTGCAATTCCGAAGGAGGGATAAAAGGCCGTATAACACACCCTGGCGGCCCCGCGCCACACTGTCCAATCTGCATTTACAATCTCTTGATAAATCGGATTAAGACTCCAGTCATATTCATATTTCCGACGCTGCTTGTGCAATATAATATGCATGAGGGCCTTATACGATTATTGCGCAAGGCCAGCGGCCGGGCTCTGCCTTGCTTGAAAAGTGCATCATCCGTTTTCCGATGTTCTTAGTCAACCCTGTCATGCGCACGATTGAAGACAGGTGCGGAAAGCAAATATACCGTCCAAACGGGTGTGATCCGGGCCTCATTCTTCTTTTCCTCTGTCCGGATCGAGTTTAAGCGCTCTCGGGCGCGCGGGTGTGTCGCAAGCGAGTGAATCCACTTATAACCGTTGACGGTGCTTGGAATAGATTTGATCTATGACGTCCGGCACGCAGTTTGGGTTCTTCAGGTGCTCCTTCTGTCTGGCCGCTCGCGAGTCCACTGGTTGTAGTTACCTAGCAAAATGATCATCAAGGGTTGATCGCAGCGATTCAAGGCATGTGACGAAATCCTGCTCCCATGATTCCGCTTTTGGGCGTCCCTCCAATGGGTCGTATTGACAGTATTGAACGAACTCCTTCCAGAAAGCTGCCTCGGCCTTCGAAACCGCCGGAACTCCGTCCTGCATCGCGATGTTGACGGCCCTGTCAAGTGAAGCCTCGGCATTGGAATACTCGCCGTGGGACAGACCGCCGACAACCGCTCCAACCCAGCCATAGGGTGTGCGGCTACCCCACCCCCAACGCAGCAGTTGCGCATGGAGACCCTCTCGTGAACTCGGAGTGGTCCCATCTCTCCGCAGTACGCAGAACATATCAGATTCCTGGGCATAACTGTCAGCTAGAGAACCAGTGAAACAACCTCCCACTCGACGATAAGCCATTTCTGTCTCCGACAGCAGGTCCCTTGGCCCTGCGACGGCCCCCGGAAGAATTTCGAGCAAGACCTCCGCGGCTAGTGAGCCAGATAGACACCGGAGGAAGAGGTGGCTGGTCCCATTGTACGATGACTGAAGCAACATTCCCATCAAATTCGCAGGGCTGCCCTTGCCGGACAACCGCAAAACACGTTTTCTCGCCTCAGACAACACCACCGGCAGAAGTGGAGTAACAACGTGCCCGACAGCGGCTCGAAGCAACTCAAGTTGGAAGTAGCGACGTTGCTCTAGCGGCTCTTTGAGCAGATTGGCCAGCTGCAGGAATTCCGCACCCACTTCGACACCTTCGGCGCACCACGCGAAATTGAACGATTGCCGTGTAGCATAGATCTTGCCCAATAGAGCCGCCTCAAGGCAGGCTCGGAGGAGATGTCGTCGCCCCTCCCCTAAAAGACGGTTATCGCCTCTCAGAAGAGCCACACAGCCTTGCAACTCCTCGCGAAACTCCTTTAGGTGTCCAGCCTCGGGGCGTTCCGGGGCTTCCACCCATTCTTCCTGCAACAAGGCACGCAACCCACTTACATCAGCCGGCGACGTTTTAAGCAGTTCCTTGATGAACTTTCTCCCCTCCTTGCGTACTCCCGAAAAGAGCCGACCGCCCTTGGTAATAGCTTTTCTTGCTGCTGCGCTGGGCATGACCCACAAAGTCTTGGCCGCCATACGGCATAGATCTTCACAGTTTCCCCTCATCAGTGCCGCAACGATGGGCACATCTTCAGGCTTGTTGGCCGTGGCAATAGAAAGCAGAACATCAGTCAATTCGGCTTGCGTTGCGATCCGCGGCTGAAGATTCTCCCACACCGCCTGGGAGTTCCAAGTGGCTCCCAGCTTGACGGCAAGGACAGGGATCGCCTCCTTCATCACCCATCGGTAATGAAGCTGCGCCACCTGCATCGATGTATCTTGATAGGTTTTGTCACCCTTCAGAGACATAGGACTCCTAGTCATGGGCCTCGAATTGCCACGTCTTGAGCCGATTGCTCATGCGCAGCCCGACAACACGGCTTTGGCTGTAGCTAGACTTGCGGGGCTCGCAAATGGGTAAAAGTGAAGCGTTCTTCCGGTTCATCGTCTTTGTGAGAGTATGACACGAATTCGTCGAATCCCAGCCTTGTCGTTTCTTCGTCATATCATCCTTCTCCGAACGGTAATCGTCTCCGGCGCGCGGTCGCGCGTACAAAGCGTGCTGTATTTGGCCTGTTTTTGCGTATCACATTGCTATCGCTTCTCTAGGAGTTTGATGACTTCAGCATGCCGATAATGCTTTGCATTGTCCAACGCGGTCCTCCCGGTCCAATGCTTAGCGTTAACATCCGCGCCAGCGGCTAACAGTAACTCGACGAGATCGGCGTGCCCAGACGTCGCTGCATAATATAGCGCCGTACTGCCGTCAGACTCTTTGTGGTTTACGTCCGCTCCCGCACCCAGGAGTGCCCTGGCCACTTCGAGGTGACCGTTCCGTGCAGCGTTCATAAGGGCGTCACACAAATCGGTGGTGGGCTCATTGCCGCCCAGTATTGCCCTGACGGCTTCAAGTCGGCCATGCGTAGCTGCGAGCTTCAGTGCTGTTGTGCCGTGATTGTCCTTGGTCGTGACATTGGCTCCCGCTGCGATTAGCACACACGCAACTTCGTCACCGCCCTTGATCAGCCCTATATGCAACGGTGTCTGACCCCCATCACAGGCAGCGTCTATGTCTGCCCCGGACGCCAGCAGTACTCTGACAACGGCGGCATTTCCCTTGAATGCCGCCGAGTGTAAAGCTGTGAAGAAGAAGTTATTTTTTGCGTTCACATCTGTCCCGGCGGACAGCAACATACTCACAATTGCGACATGGCCCTCGCTTGCCGCCTTGTGCAATGCTCGCGCGCCCTTGGCGTTCATTGCGTTAATATCTGCTCCGGCGGCGAGCAGAATCCTGACGGCTTCGAGATGTCCGTTAGTGGAAGCCAATATCAAGGGCGTTGCCCCTTCGTGGTCCCGCATGTCAATACTTGCCCCATCTGCCAGAGCATGTTGGAGGTTTTCGACATTGCCGGTTTGCGCTGCTTGAAGTGCGTTCATATTGCTTCCCTTCTTTTGTGCGATCTTCTCCAGTCGTACGACTCAGGTTCTGCTGGTCCGCCCCTGTTATGCGCCAGGCTTGCGACTGATGGTTGTCATATTATGTCACGTTCCTCACGGCCAACGGGACGAAGCGTAGCACGCTTGCATGCGGAGTTCCAGCCCATTGAAGGTTCCAGCGGCTGGTTGGGACGCGCGAAACGCGAACCGACCAGACACCAGCGAAGCCTCACCCATTGAGACGACGCGCTGCTGCCCATTGATGCTATGTCTTCCAGGACATTCAGTTGGAATGCCGCTTTGATGTCGCTTGAAGTAGGGCGATTTTTGCCAAAGGATTTTGACTTTCCCCCTCTGCATACATGAGCGCCGTCTTGCCTTCATCGGCACGGCCTTCTTCTAACGCTCAAATATGCGGCCATCGTTTGTTTGACGACATCCGCATCTTTTGCAGTTTCGGGAAGCAGTCAATGTATCTCCCAGTTGGCGCACGCCACGAATAGATTCCCATTCGCCCCAGTCGTGTTTGTCGAGCATTCTCATATCAATGTAACCAGCCCTGGGTTGATGACATTTGATGCATGCGCATTTATGCCATGTGTGCTGCGATTCCGGGACCGCTCGTTTTAACTGGCATATGATGCAGATGCATCCATCCCACTGGTGTTGTGATTCTGGGACTGCCCTTGTTGTCCCGCACACTCGACAGTGGCTACCACAGACGACACCCCAGTCATGCTGGTCTTCTGATACGGCGATCATTCTCTTACAACGACTGCATTGGCAACCAACCAACTGATGTCGTTTAGGATCTACATACGGGCATCGACGGCAATTGCATTCTTCTTCTCGGAACTTGTGTCCGAACAGATAGCACGCAAGAGATGGCGCTGCAAATGGAAGCAATTTATTGCAGTGTCGGCACCGCAACTCTGGAGCCTTTCTCCCACTAATTTTCTGATCGCCAGGCGATTGGGGCTCCGATTTCCACTCATGCCCCCTTAAAATGCATTTCAATTGTCGTAGCGAGGATATCTGAGTGCCGTAGCGCCATTGTATGTCCTCACGCAATTCACGCAATACTCGTTCCCGAGTCATCTGGTTACATAGTAGGCTCATCTTAAATAGTAGGCTCATCAGTCATCCTTTCTCGTAGCGCAGAGATTCCTTGTAACGAATCACCACTCCACGAACGAGGTGCAACCGCCGTGGTGATCGCGATGCATCATGCGATCAATCAACCCCAGAGGTCAGTTGCGTTAATCAAATATATCAGGAAACATCTTCGTCAGTTTTCCCCTTTCTGCTGAATCCAGACTGCTGAAATTCGGCATGTTAGCTTTTATTACTGCTGATGCCCGCGGGTCAGATCCCCGCATTCCCGTTTGCGATGCCGCAAACATGCCGATCATAAGCTCGGCCATACTCCTGTCGCTTGTCTTCTTGTCCAAGTACGTGCAAAGCAGCTCCCGCAATTGCCCCTTTACCTTTGCTGCCTCCTCCTTCTGGCCGATGCTTATGAGGGCATTGTAAAGATCGCGTAGTATGCAGAGCCCTTCAAGATACTCATCCTCCTGGCCGGCATGATTGATGCCGGATATTGCGGTAGCTAGGCTATGCCAAGGAGGTAACCCTTTTCTGGCCGCGCACGTAAAGGCCCATGCGTGTCTATAGGCATTTGCCGCCGCCGAAAGCTCTCCTGAGTTCTTCAATGTTGCCGCCAGTGAATGATAGTAGAGCTGGCTTTGAAGCGCTTGACTATCAAATGTGAATTTTGAAAGCACATCCTGTCTGTCAACGGTTCTAGGGTCGAGATCGAAGTGTGTTGCCACTTCACGGAGGCGACTGAGTTTTGCGGCGGGCACAATCGATGAATGCCATAATGTGTCTAGAAATACCCGGTCCCAAATATAGGAGTCATTCAGCCCTGAGGCCCGACCCGCGAGAATCGCCTTCCTCATGGCGCCCTCGGCCTTCTTGTGCTCGCCGTGGAGATAGGCGGAATCTGCTCGTTTGAGAGCTACCCTGAAAATCCAGCGTGCCATAATTTTCATTATCACCCTCCCGTCAACTGGAACCTATCGATCCGAATTGTCAACTCCATCTCTGACAAGGCTTCACCCATGACAAGATAATATATGGCAGAATAGATACGCACAAGGATTCAGTCGCGGCGGCGGAAGACCAACAACTTTTTCGCCAGCGGGATCTACCACAAAGGGGCCATCCGTGCCGTCGCTACAGTTACGGATAAGAACTGAAGAATGATCGGCCGGAAAACATCAAGCATGGCCCGAGTATATGAGCTTATAGAGCCGCTTGTTTGGCCGCAATGGGGGCCTCTGCGAAGACCTGATCGGGGCAGCGAGCCGTGGGGATGCTGAAGGTGTACAGGTGATCATTGCCAAGGGAGGCGATGTCAATACTAAGACAAGCGAGGGAGAGACCCCGCTAATGGCCGCCTCCGACAAAGGCCACCATGAGATAGTACTGGCCCTGCTCGCTAAGGGGGCCGACGTCAATGCCACAGCCAATGATGGCGTAACCGCGCTAATGATGGCGTCCATAAAAGGTCACCATGAGATCGTACGGACGCTACTTGCCAAGGGCGCCGAGATCAATGCAAAGACGAACAAAGGCGCTACTGCGCTCATGGCGGCCGCCGCAAAAGGCCGCCACGAAGTAGTGCGAACGCTTCTCGCCAGTGGGGCCGACATCCAAATCCAGGACCCCGAAGGAGGGACCGCTCTGACGTTCGCCTCTGCCCAAGGCCACAAAGAGGTGAAGGAACTGCTGATCATGGCCGGAGCAAGATCTAACATGCCTTGTGGTTCATAGAAGCGGGTCCGGGCACCCTCTCCGTAATGAACACCCACTCCACAACCCCATGATTTCGCAGTCAGCTGGGGAATACAGCTTGCCTTTCGGCAGGAACATGAGAAGTTAACCGGTAACTTGTTCGCAAGGCATGAACAAGCACCATGTCGCGGCGAGGAAGTGAAACATCGTGCTCAAAGGAGAAGGTCATGAGTCTGTGGAGCAGGTTCTTCGGGAGTCGAGATGAATCAAAAGCGTATGCGCCGGCAGAGCCCACAACAGAAAAGACACTCGGTGAGCTTGCTGCGTCGGGACAATGGAACAAGCTCCGGGGGATCGTTGGCGATGTCGCACAATTCGCTCCTGCCCTTGGCGACCTGAATGCTTCACGGCGCGTAGACATCAAAGGACACGATCGATCCGTTGTCCTGGCGATGCTGGCATTGACCACGGGGCAGCCACACTTCGGGAAAGATGTGCAGATGGCCAAGGAAGCTCTGAGCAACCTAATCAGCATTGGTGGGGTCGGTTCACTGAAAGGGGGTGACGTACTGATGACCGTATTCCTCATAGTCTGTTTTTTCGACGATCTGCGCAATTCTGGGCAGCAAAGAACTGACGTTGATCTTGAAGACTTGGGCGGAATGATAGACAAGTTGCTTGCCCCCTTTGCGTCCCCCGCTCTAGACAATCTCTGCCGTTCGCATAGTGCTCGGTCTCCGCGTCTGCTTGCACCGGAGAACGGACAGAATTCCCAGGACACCGAGCGTTCGTCTGAATTGGGCGATCTGGTTCGAGCCTGCGATATGCAACAGGCAATGCAAGTCCTGAAGAACATTATGATAAAGTCCCGGACCTGCTCTGACATGAGCCAAACAGAGGCGGCAATCTCTCTGGCTACCGTTCATAAGGCTGGCGCATTGATTGTCCTCGACCATGCACTCACGTCGATCCCGAACATTCCCGAAAACATGCGCCGCGGAATTGCAGATATGGCCGCGCAGATACGAGCAACAGGGAGGGCGCAAGTGAAGGCAACGGCAAGTCTTGCCGCGTTGAGTGTAGTCTTGCCCGCCGTGGCTCAGAACCGACAACTCTCCGAAGCTGCAGGATCACTGGTGGATGCACTGTTCTTCTCACTCCCTGCTTCCGTGCGCTAATACACGGAGTTGAGGAATGCGAAAGCCAATGCGAACCAAAGCGGGTACACCTTGCCTGCCGGATGGAGCGAGGTTCACGCTCGCCGTTGGGCAGGAGGAGAATAACAATGAGACTATTACATTGGCTTTTTAAAAAGAAACAAACGGTTACATGTCTCTACTGGACTTCTTCCAAAGAAGTGCGGCGCAATCTAGTTCATATTCAACATAACGCAGCATTCAAGGATATGTTCGAGCACATCAGGAATGAAAATCCGAGTATTCCGGATGACCACCTATACGTTCTCGGCAGATTCGAGCATTCCATAAGAAAAGAGTCGGATGATAATATTGCAGCGGCTTGGAACGTCTATGAACGCTACAATGACGGCTCATTCTTCATCAAGAAGTCCCTAGGGAAATATCGCCTGTATACCCGCTAGGAATTATACTGGGATAGCGCGGTTTCTGGCCCATAATTGGGTGTAATTGTCGCTGTGGCCACCCCATCATAATAACCCAGATTAGGGGCAACATCCGCGACAATGGCGACAACTATCAAAGCTGGGGAGCGATGGCATAATGGATTGCCCACCGCGACCAGTGCTTTTGACACAAGGTTGCACTGCCGACTTCCTTCGTGACGACCGTTTGCGGCATCAGGCAATGTGCCTTGCTACGGCCTCGACCATACCGATCAAGCCGCGCCGTTGTAGACCTTTGAGTTGCTCAACAGCGGCCATGACATCTGTATCGGCCCCTCGCGTTAGGGCCTTCCAGAGTGGGAACAGATCAACTGAATTGTCGGTCATGATTGTCCTCCTGCCGAACGCTGCAGATCTCGGGCGGCGAAGCCGTGCCGAGCATTTGCTGGTTCGGCCACGGTCTTCTGTCTGCGTTCGTTTCGGCCGTCATGTATGCCTTCCCCCCGGTGCATCAGCATACCTTCCATTTCTTCTAGATACGTCTTCGTATGGCAAGAAACGGTATGGGCAGGTAAGAACCGGTCCGGAAATTGAGAAGCCCAATCTGCAGACCAGCACTCTTTTCGCCGCAAGAATTGAGCACGCCAAGTTGAACGCCGCGTAGGTACTCACTATGCTGGAATCCAAGCGAGAGACTCAAGCCGATCATGGAACACCTAACCGTGTTGTAGAACAAGCCCACGACAAGGCCAACACATCTGTCCGAGTCCAGCCCCCCCCCAATTCGGTTGACAAGTCCGGCAACTATACCCATCACAAGATTCGGGGAAGCCCAGAAAGACCAGTTCACCGGGGCGACATAGACGCCAATCATATCGAACGTGTTCGAGAAGTAGTTGCAGCCGAGGGCGACAAGACTGCCAATGCAGTAGCCATTGATGACGTTGACGGCTCCAATCCCAATGCCGATTAGCCGACAGTGCAGTTCATTTATGACCGACAAGGTGCAACCATATGCGGGTTCATAGTCGCCCATGCTTGTGGAGTTAATGCACGAGCGAACTGGGTTTAGGCTTCCGCCCACGTAGTGGGAATAGCCACTTTTGTAGTGATACCAGTGATAGTAGTTGTGTCCGTACCCTTCCTGAACGACGAGGTTCATAAGCATCCTTTCCAGCTCGCTTTCGACGAGATGCGAACGTCAGGGTTCTGGCTGAGGCGCTCCTTGGCGCCGATAGACAGGAACCCATTGTTTAACGCTTTCATTTTTCTGGGATTTCATGCCTGGAGGCCGCGAAAACCGTAAAACAGCCTAAAAATCGTGTTTTTGGGCTCGTAGAGCATTTTCCAGATTTTCAGGCCGTCTTTCGCGATAATTTTCATTTTAGCGGTGTGGCGCGGTAATTTTCCCGTAATTATTCCTCTGTAGCCGTTGCCGTCGATACTTCACCGTAATTTTTCAATAATTTCCGGACATTGAACGTCGAGGGCCAGGCGCAAGCTATTGCGAGTCGCCTGCACCCGCTGGTTCGGGCATCCGTGCTTCTCTGTTTCCGTGAGCACCTCACCATTCCGGCTGGCCAGAAGTCACGCCACTTCCTGTGCCACTGTGCCGGGCTGGAGTTTCCGGCATTCACCGCACACAGCTTTGCCCGTCAGTTCCCCAGCCGGATCAGCAATCACATGATACCGAGCCGTCTTCCCGCAGAGGCAACATGTCTTGGGGATGTCAACGGGGACGCTGTTGCGGTAAATGAGAAAGACTAGCTTGTAGCGGCCCCCATCGTCTGTCTGGACTGTAGCACAACCCGAGTCGCACGCATGCGGACTTGCCCGCAGGGCATGCTGTTCCGTGCCGTCAAGCGATTGGCTGCATCCGTACAGAAGTAGGCAAGGTATTGAGCCCGCGCGATCGACATCGCGCTTCGCGAGCCAGAGTGCTGCGTGACTGGGTTTGGCCAACGCAAACGCTGTCCTGATAGCGAGGTGGGCCTCTTGCTCTGTTGGTGTCTCGCCGAGTTTGTAAACCATCACCTTCTTGAGAGAGGAGCGCCGGGAGGGAAGCAGGCGGGTGAGCAAGTTCATCTCGGATAGCTCCTCTATCTCGCCAGCAACTGCTCGATGTCGCGGTCCCCCATCATTGACGCCCATGTGGAGGCCGTCATGCCGTCACAGTTCGCCGCTTTCACATCCGCGCCAGCGTCTATAAGCAGCTTGGCCGAAGCGGTGCTCCCCTTCATTGCAGCTGACATCAACGCCGTCCACCCCTTTGACGTCTTGTCGTTAACGTTTGCGCCCCTGCTGATGAGAAGCCGAACAACGGAATCGTGGCCGTTCACGGCTGCGAGCATGAGCACAGTTTCTTCACCCTCGCCTCGTGTATTAGGGTCCGCCCCATCTTTCAGGAGGGCCTCGACCTTTCGGACGTCACCGGCCTTTGCCGCCACGATCAACTGTTCTTTGCGTTCCCCTGAGGTCGCGGCACTCGCTGCCAGTGGACCTGGCGCTCGGGAGTTCACGTTGCTAGCGCTCTGTGAGCTGCTGCCAGACTGACCGAATAGCCGCCTTAACCAGTTCATGCTTCTTCTCCTCTGCGTTTGGTTACTGCCTCGTTGTCTTCTCAGCCCGAACGATGCAATTGAGGGTTTCGGCGCTAGCGACGAATACCCTCGGATTGCTGGTTGGACGAGTCCTCTCGGCGATCCTCGGTTTCTCTACCACTGTGGCTTCTGCTCTTCTATGTAGTTGCGGAACCTCAGACTGTCACCCGTGAACAATTCCTTCCTATCATACATAGTCTCAACAGACCGAAGTGCGTCCAGTATCTGCGGCTTTACTCTCGCGATGCCCTGCACGACGGGGTCGGACCCCATGTTGTGCGCGGCAGGGCGGTTGTCGCACGCCATCGCGGCCCGCTGGATTGCGCTTATTGAACTGCCGAGGCCGTATGTCTCCCACAACTTCTTGGCCTCCTGTGAACTCTTGTCGATCTTTCCCACACAAATGTGGTAGTTGTACGGATCAGCATGCATTGCTCCGATATGATCATTACACAACTCGACGTACTTCCAGAGTAGCATTTGCACGCCGATCCGCACTGGCTCCATCAACCTGCTTCTTGCTGCTTTCGCCTCTCGCTCTTCCTGCTCAGTCAATCGCCTCTCCCGATCGACACCCTCGCGAGCCCTGACCAGTGTTTGGTCAGTGGCCATGATGCCAAGCTTCTCGAGGGCCTTCAGTGCGGCGTCTCGTCGCGCTAGTTGGCTCCCGCCAGTTGCTTCTGCTACCAGCACTCTCACGGCAGTTTCTCCCATCTTCCTTAGAGCCTTGATTGCCCATTCTTGCCTGTCGTAAATCAGTTTGCTCCATCCCCATTGCGACGTCTCGAGGAAAACGGCCGCCAATGGGATGACGGCATGTTCGGAATTCATTGCCTCCAGCACTGACAGAGCCCATGTCTTCTGTTTGTCTGTGGCGCCCTGGTCCAACAGTGGCATGATCGCGCGGACCGTCTCAGGAGTGCCTGGCAGTCCGATTTTCGCGAGACCCCAAGCTTCTGGCGTTTCCCAGAAGTCCGCTCTATTGTTTCGGATCATGGCCCCAACTATAGGCAGGACCACGCGGTGGTGAGAGACAAGCAGAAGGGCGCGTACGGCGTCACGACGAACGATCTCGCTACTGTCAGTCAAGGCCGCCATGGCGTGTGTCTCACCAGCTTCATGTTTGCGCATGCAAAGGCCGCTGATCGCCGCGAGGCGTACCTGTGAGTTTCGATCACTCAGGGCTTTGAGGAGCAACTGCATCGTTCGCTCGTCATCGCCAGCAGCCGCTTGCACCACGGAAGAGAGCCGCGAACCGTCCCCGCCCACGGTGTAGCGCAAAACCATAAGCCAGTATTTCAGTTTCTGCATCCTGCACCCCAATCTCGTTCGTCCAACAAGTTATTGAACAGTTTCTTATGTTCCGGCCACTTTGCAAGCCCGTACTCCCAACTGGCTGTAGGATATTGGGTTGTCGAGCGGGTTTTCATCCCGTGCCTGACAGGGTCTGATGTAACGGTGGTATCGGAACGGTGGATGCACAGCATCGATTTGGATTGCCTGAAGATCAATTCTACTTGCCCGCGAACGATGTAGAGCCCGACGCGAACTTAAAGCCAAGGTTTTGGCAAAGGCTGACTACCAACCGGAACCGCTTCACCTCATCCCGCCATTTCGTAGTGCTCCATATTTCGAAGGTTTAAAACAACCCGCATGCTCTACTTCGCCCGAAAGCCCGAACGGCTCTCTCAACGCCGTGAGAACCGTAACCCGCCCGTCCGCTCCGATAGGTTATCCATCGCAGCCGCCATCGCAGTGCGCAGGCATCAATAGATGCCTGTCCCGACGAACCTGCGTTTTTCCCAAGCCTTCCACCCCTTGATCACCGTCCTGATCCGACATTAAGGCACCATCGTCACGTGGGTGCCATCCACGGGCTCCAATTCTGCGCACCCTCCCCTTCTACACTCCGATTCAGCCGTACGGAAACGTCGGATGCCAAGAATCCGCCCATGCGCGCGTACACACGAATGCGACCTAATTCCCATCCCCCCATGCCGCTCGATAAAGACCTACTCATAAATTCCAGTAATAATATATCCGGTAGATCACGTCGTCATCTTCGAACCCGTGGCCTGTTGTTATATAATTAGTTCCGGGCCCGGCATATTCTGAGGATTGAATTTCTATCCCATCTGTACACTTTTCGCTCCCCGCATCCTTGCGCCAAACACGGGCCGGATGAGGCGCTATCGGCTGTTGCGCGACGGCGAGAGTGGGACCGTCGATATCATGCTGGTGCTTGACACGCCCCAGTTCCCCATCCCCACCACAGACATGGACGCCAAAATCGCCATGTTCTGCAGGCAACTGCCGTTCAAGCCCAACAAGAACGGGCTGTACATGCTGGCCGTAGGGCATTGAGCCCCCGCCGTTGGTTCTTGGCCGCCCGTAAGACACTCACATATAAATTGGCGCCGTGAACCAGGGCAGGTCACGGCGTGTTCCATGTCCCCAATTGACAGCAGCTTGCTGACATTAATTTCGAGTGTCTGCCGTTCGAAATTATCCGGGGACTCGAATCGGGCTGGCCAGTGACAAAACGGGCAGGCATGTGAATACCCCAGAGGAATGCATGATCCAGCAATCACATAATCGCCCCTTTCTGCCTTGGCCTGAATGTCACCACGGATACTTCCGTCAAAACTCCAGACATGTCCGTATAGGACCGGCACGACAGAATCATCTGCGACGCTTTTCAGGTGGATTGGGCAGAAGTTCAGGTAGCGGTGACATAGGGTAATGACTATGATTACCCCCACTCCCACCCAGCAGGCCGCGAATGCCCACTTCATAATACGGCAGGCATGCCGTACCGCGGCGATCAGGGCCCGGAACATAATGGCTCTAGGAAACGCATTGAATAATTTGTGCGCGACACCGACACATGTCGTAAACGCCGAGCGGCCAATTCTCCTGCGGTGATCAATATATGGACATAATAAACTCATACCGATTTATCCATCCAGAATATCCCAATATCGCCGCAATAACATAGACAATACCCTCCATTACGATCCAACGCCGACCGAACATATTAATCAACCCGACTCCTTCATCACTGCTAAAACCCCAGTGCTTGAGCGGCTTGGACTAATCGCGGGTCAGAACTGCTGTCGATTTTCTTCCAGGTTTTCGGGGACATGATTTCCACGTGGTCAACAACGCCAATCAGAAATGCTCGCTTTCGAATGCCCAGCCATCGACGCACACGAGCCGGAAGCCGCAACGTATACTTTGATGTCAGGACCGTTTCGTATGGCTTCCCGATTTGCTCGTGGAACATCTTGGTCTCGTCATCCGGCGGAATTCGTTCATCGATGGCCTTCAGCGCCATGGCATCGCGTCCCGCAAACATCCAGATCGAGGGACCGGGCGCGGGCACCAGCAACACCATGACCGGTTTGCTTTCGCCGAAATATTCCGGCCAATCCTTCAGGATGGAAATCGTGCCCCCGGGACCCAGCGCAACGGAGTAATGATCTACCAGTATTACCTTATTTGATATTTCGTACATCACGCCTCATTTCGTTTTATTTCCAATCCCGCCTGACGAATATTTTCAAGAATTTCATTTGTGCTCTTCAGAATGGGAGGTCATCGGGATAATCGGGGGCTTGCACACGAACTACCATCTGATTCCCCGTGTCCGTAGACTGATGGCTACGCAACCATTCCATAGCAGTATTAAGGCTTTCAGGCTGGACATTGGCGTTGCAACAACCCCGAATGTCGTCTAACCACCAACTCCCACGGCGGGATATGATTGCCAGCGTAGCCCGCTCGGGTTTCAGCATACGATAGATATACACATGACCGCATCGAACTTCATCAGCGTAACTGGCGACGCAATGATGTTGTTCCCGACCTTCAATCATCAGTTCCCGGCATGTTTCCAGTGGTTCGATCTTGCCGTCCACGCCCGGGAATGGAGGCGGTGGCAAAGCCCCGCCGTTAATGTCATCCCGCAGATTCAAGTCGAATGCCAACTCATCGTGCAATTGATTCACCTGAGCAACCGAACGCAAGCGCGATGTTTTACGGGACATAACCCCGCCCATGCGGAGGATATCCCTGATCTGGAACGCCATCACCGTATTCCGGTCCGGACGCGGTTCCTGCGATATCTCCTCCAGCAAGGAAAAGGTGGTGACCGCCGAGAGATCAGGCGTCGTGATGATGCGGAATACATCCTCGGTAATCCGCTTCATGAAGCCCAAACGGCGGGACCACTCGGGAGATCGGATTGCCCCGCGCACAACCGCCAGAAATTCAACGGTCATGCTTTCAGGCGGAATCTTGCACAGAATCTGCCGAGTCGATTCTGTGCCGGGGAAGCCCAGCCACTCCAGTATCTGGCGTTGTTTCTTGTAAACGAGATGTCGGGCGGCCCGCAGTGGCTGGCACACAGCTGGCTTGTGGAACGCCCAGTTCGACGCCAGACAAAAAGCTAGCGCGGGATTGCTAACCGCCAGGTCATCCGCCCCCGGACATCGGGCCAGCAGCGCCAGCATGTGCCAGCGGCGGTCCCGAAACGGCATTACCAAGTGGCGGTACGCCTCCGGCACAGCCCACCAGAACGCCCGATAGGCATTCCGAGCCACAAGGGAGTACGCAAAAGGGAACAGCATCTGCCCGTTCGGCTCCGGCGGATGGCTGTCCGGATCCGGCATGCGCGATAGCCCGCGCAAAGAAATCCGCTTCAGACGCGGCCTAACATGTCGCCATGGGCGAGCATACTCTCCGGTCCATTGCCATGCCCTCATCACCGGCCAGCCCTTCATGACGATTACGCAATCCCGTGTAAACTCATAAAGCTTGCCGTTGCGATAGGCCGCCCCCAATTTGAATTTATGCTCGTATGCCATCTATGCTTTCCCTAATTCGCATATATGGCTTAGCAAGGCCCGCCAGAGACCGGGCTGCTGATGCCGGGCCCCTGGCAATACTTATGGTGGAATTCCGGCACAGGACACATATGCCCCTCGCTGTAAAAGCCCTTTTTGAATAAATCCGTCAACTCATCGAGAAGTGCGATGGCGCGAGGACCTTCAACTTCGACCAACAGCTGTTTGCCTTGAGATGCCTCAAGCACCAACAGGCTCATGATCTCACTCGCGGAAACCGTGCATCCGGCCATAGTCATGCGCACGGTGTCGTGGGGATGATACCTCATGACAGTTTTCCCAATCAACGCAACCGCATGCATATCAAGCCCCCCTGCGTTCACAACCGTTAAAAGTCGCGCGACTTTCACTGCTTGTTGTCCCGGCCTCGGCGCCACCGGCCTGATCTCATGTTTCCGCAAATACACTTCGCGAATTTCCAGATTTTTGGGTGGGCAAGAGGGTTCCGCTAACCAAGCCATATCTGCCTGTGCATAATCCCGCAGTTCGTCATATGATATGACTGCATTTTTCTCCACTCCTGTTAAAGGAGTATCAGGAAATGCCCGATTGTCTTTGCCGCTCAAAGGCAAAATCACACAAGGCGAATATCCTGTGAGACCCGCATCAGCCATACGACGACGGAACCGGGGTCCTTTAAAGGCATTATGAGTGGCACGCATTTGTGGCAGAACCGTTGCCATCAGCTGGCAAAACGATTGCCGCGAAGAAAAAGCCGTTTGTGAACAGGGAAATACAGGTAACTTCAACCCGGCGGTTCTCCAATATTGGGCAATCCAGACAGGCTCAAGCAACAAGTTTATTGACGGTTCACCTTGGTCCTGTCCATCGCGACTCAGGCCAACTATCCAACGATGTGCAAGTATATCGTTGCCGATTGGAAAACACGGATGATCATCAAGAAAGGCCTCGATTTCCTTTACCTCAACCTCTTCCTGGCTGAGAAGTCGCAGGAACGCCCCCATGTCCTGATCAATAGAGAGCACGCGCCTGCGCAGGCATAGCCTCACAGGCAAGGGGTGGTCCGGATTTTGAAAAGTCATCATGGCGAGGCCTCGCCAGCAAATCGATTCCAGCACGACCTGGTCCTGGTCGTTCAGCATCAGGCAGAATCGAGTCAAGGCCCTCTCGATAGAACCACGCAACAGGTCAAGTTCTATGGCATCAACATCGATGCCGCCAGACAACAGGCGCGAATATCCGGGAAAGACCGTTCGGGAGTCGATTACGACACGCTCACTCCATCCATGCGGCAAGTTTATTTCCTTGGAAAGGGCGCCCGTCCACAGAACCAGTAAAGCGAACGGATTGTCTTCCATGAGCTTTGTGATGTGGTGGGTCGCCGCTCCATAGGGCCCTCGAGTCCCTGGCACCAAATCGCACCAGGGGAGCAACTCGTCGAATGTGTAGGCGGAAACGATGATGTCATAAGCCAAGGGGTTTTCTTGCAACAGAAGGTGCGCTTCGCTGAACGAATGGCACACATACGAAGGCAACGAAGAAAGGATAAGGTCGTCCTTCCGTTTCCGGTCTGCAACATGTGAAGTCACAGCCTCAATATCGATAGGCAAGATGGATAGTATTTTCATGGTTTTCACCGCCTAATCATGGATCCGGTCTACCCATGATCGTTATCCCCCTTGATCTGCTTTGGTGCATGAGTTCAATTCGCATCTTTGTCCTCTCCGTCAGAGGTCGAACAATCGGCTTCTATCGCTGGTACATACTCATGGTGAGCGTCTGGCACGGGGAGCATTTGATCTCCGGAGAAGAAACCGTTGTTAAACAATTCCGTCAGTTTGTCGAGAAGCTCAGCGGCGCGAAGACCCTGGACTTCAACCAACAGCTGTTTTCCTTGAATTGCTTCAAGAGTCAGCAATCCCATGATGCTATTTCCAGAAACCGACATCTCGTTATATGAAATTCGTGTTAGGTGGTGCGGACAATATCGTTGGACTGTTTTTACAATCAATGCAGCCGGTCGTGTATATATTCCACGGTGGTTCAACACGGTCAATCGACGGGCCAGTCTTACCCAACGTTGAGTTGTCGGCGACCCATCCGTTGTGGATTGGGCCGGTGTGATGCGGTGTCTGACATACTCATCGTTTCGACTATCATCCAACGCGATGGGCCTCGTCAGCCAGTTTGTCTCTTTCCGAACCATCTGACTCAGCTTGAAGTAGGTCATGGCCTTCTGCATCCCGATGCGTTCCGGCGGAGTCTGAGGAAGTTCCAAAGCCTCACGGGTTCCGAGAACAAGCACTACATGCGGCGAATATCCAGCAAGACCCGCTTTTGCCATCCGGCGCAGGAATTGGGGGTGGCTGAATTCCTCTTGTTTGGCAAGCATTTGCGACAGAACCATTGCCATCAGTTGAAAAAACGTCTGCCGTTCAGAACCTGGTGCTTCCGAACGAAAGATGGCTGGAGCCTCCAAGTCGGAAATGCCCCAGCCTTGGGGAGCCCATGCCGGTTCAAGCCATATATCTCCCTCTTCTTCGCCTGGGGCCTGACCGTCTTTCTTTAATACAACCATCCATCGCAGGGGCCGCAGGATATTGCCTAGGAGGAAACGAGGATTGCGATCCAAAAAGGATTTCACTTTTAGTGCCGTCACATCTTCCTGACTCACAAGCTGAATGAACTCTTCCATGCCGGATACCCAACAGGAAATTCTTTTGGCAAGACACGGCCTCACATACCGCGGCCGGGTCGGAGACCGGAAAACCATTCTAACAACACCGCGCCGGCAAATGGATTGAAACTCGATCTGCCCTTCATTGTTCAAAGACAAACAGTATTCGGACAACGTCTCGGCCATGGTGTCCCGCATTTCCTTCCTCTTGTCCATGTACCATTTATAGTATCCGATCAGAGGTGCGGAGCCGCCGTGAATAATGATGGAGATCCGCCCGGACAGATCAGGTGGCAACCAAATATCCTCTGCCACGGCACCAGTCCAAAGGAGCATTCTTGCAAGCGGATTGGCTTTCAGCAAACGGCTGATGTGGCGAGTCGAGGATCCATAGCAGCCTCGGCTTTCTGGAAGCCGGTCTCGCGTGGGAAGAAAATCATCAGGCGTGTATGCGGAGATGATGTAGTCATAGGCCAGCGGATGCATCTGCAGCAATCGATGAGCGACGGCAAATGAGTGACATACGTACGTAGACAACGGGGAAAGTGTTGTTTCCCCCTCCCGTTTATTATCCGCAATAATGGGATCTGCTGTTTTAAAGTCGACAGGTAAAATAGAGAGTATCTTCACTGCGTTTCCCTTTCAATCGTGGGTCCACCCATTCCCCTAAACGTTCTCGCGATATTCAACAACACCCCCACCCCGATCAGTGATATGCAAAGATGAAGCCCCCCGCCACTGACAAACGGGAGCAGCGGGAAGTGGATGTTGAGTCGAGTGACCAGGAACAACAACGTCAGCAACACGGGTGTACATATCCAGGCATCGATCCCGCATGCCAGCAGTGTCCCGAACCGGTCCGGGGCTTTAACACCGATATAGAATCCGCAACCCGCAATCACGGCATACAGACCCATCACGATCAGCAACACGCACATTCCCAGTTCCTCTCCAATAAATACCGACATGAATTCCGTGCCGGCCTCCGGGAGGAAACAGCCGACATAGTGCCCTTTGCCAAGGCCCACGCCGGACCAACCGCCAGCCGCAAGGGCCAGCGTGTATAGCGGGAAGCTGACGTGCTCCGGGGGATTCACGGTCATCGCAATTATGCGTTCCATACGCAGAGGATCCCTCATAATCAGCCAGGCAAGTCCGTTTACTATCCCGAAAAAATATAGGAGTAGATAGGATATCTTCTCCCTGCCGAG
>Ga0116170_10000551_pt1 | contig 39888 bp, 29 predicted proteins | sample AD_JPNHW1_MetaG_FD_89797 | JGI IMG/M metagenome (GOLD analysis project Ga0116170, IMG submission 89797) | Active sludge microbial communities of municipal wastewater-treating anaerobic digesters from Japan - AD_JPNHW1_MetaG | ecosystem: Engineered > Bioreactor > Anaerobic > Digestate | place... | reverse complement strand
TGCCCAACGGAGTCACATACAATTCGTATTTGATTGTGGACGAAAAAGTTTGTCTTATCGATACCGTTGACCGGAAATTTACGGACGAATATTTTGCAAAGCTGGAAGATATTTTAGGTGAAAGACCTATCGATTACCTGGTAATAAACCATGTGGAACCAGATCACTCAGGCTCTTTGAAAGCAATCCGGGATAAATATCCTTCAATAATACTGATCGGGAACAAAAAAACATTTCCGCTGATAGAGAATTTTTACGGTATTACCGGAGAAACAATTACGGTTGAAGACGGTGATTCTCTTGACTTAGGAAAGCATCAGCTAAATTTCTATACCATCCCAATGGTTCATTGGCCCGAGAGTATGATTACTTATGAAGTAACCAATCAAATTTTGTTTTCGAACGATGCTTTTGGGAGCTTCGGTGCACTCGATGGCGGGGTTTTCGACGATGAAGTAAATCTTGCAGCCATTGAAGACGAAATCATGCGCTATTTTACCAACATCGTAGGGAAATATTGTCCTCATACACAACGAGCCTTAACCAAACTTGAAGGACTTGAGATTAAACAGATAGCTCCTTCGCACGGAATCATCTGGCGCTCAAACATCGGGGGGATCATAGAGAAATACCAGAGATGGAGCGGCTATACAACCGACAAAGGGGTTGTGATTGTATTTGGTTCCATGTATGGAAATACCGAAAAGATGGCCGATGCCATTGGCCGTCAGTTGGCCGTTCGTGGAATCAAAAATATCCGGATTTTTGATGCGTCAAAAACCCATATATCCTATATAATCAATGAAATATTCAAATACAAAGGGGTGATCATAGGTAGCTGTGCTTATAACAATGAAATGTTTCCTGCCGTTGAATCAGCCATCAGGGAAATAGAGCATAAAGGGATCAAAGACCATCTGCTCGGGATTTTTGGATCATATAGCTGGAATGGAGGAGGGGTGAAAAACCTTGAAAAGTTCGCGGAAGCCATCAAATGGGAAATGATCAATCCGGTTGTTGAAGAAAAAGGTTCTTTAAAAGAACCAAAATATCAGGAAGCGTTGAACCTGGCCAACGCTATGGCGGATCGGCTAAATGAATTATTCTAAATACAAGTGATTTAGGCAAAAAAAAGAGGCTTTCGTGAATACGTCGGCCTCATTTTTTTGATTGGAAATTGCAAATTATACCTAATCAAACGGATGTTCTTTATCGTATTCAAAACTTTTACTGTATTGCTCAATTGCCCTCAGACTCATGCCCATGCTTGAAAAACCCCCATCGTGGAAAAGATTCTGCATGGTTACTTTTCGGGTAAGATCTGAGAACATCATCACACAGTAATTGGCGCAATCGTCAGCCGTGGCATTCCCAAGCGGCGACATACGTTCGGAAAAATCAATCAGGTTATCAAAACCTTTAACTCCCTGTCCAGCAGTTGTTGGAGTTGGTGATTGCGAAATGGTATTTATCCGCACATTCCGTTCACGCCCATAAATATAGCCAAAGCTTCGGGCAATGGATTCAAGAAGTGCTTTTGCATCAGCCATATCATTGTATCCATAAAAAGTGCGCTGAGCAGCCACATAACTTAATGCCAGAATAGATCCCCACTCATTAATTGCATCATTTTTCCGGGCAGTTTGAATTACCTTATGAAATGAAACGGCCGAAATATCGAGTGTCTTTTCTAAAAAATTGTAATCTAAATCGCTATAATGCCGGCTTTTCCTAACGTTTGGTGACATACCAATTGAGTGAAGCATGAAATCAAATTTACCGCCAAAATGCTCCATCGAGCTCTTCATCAAGCGGTCAAGATCATCCAAATCGGTCGCATCAGCAGGTATTACAATTGTATTTAATTTTTCAGCCAGCCTTGCAGTATCGCCCATCCTCAGAGCCATCGGTGTGTTGGAGAGAACAATTTGCGCTCCTTCTTCCACCGTTCTTTCTGCTACTTTCCAAGCGATGGATGCTTCGTTGAGCGCACCAAAAATAATTCCTTTCTTTCCTTCTAATAATCTTCCTGTCATTATTAAAATCTTAGTTAAACCATAATCAGACATCCAAACCATCAGAATTTTGAATTGAGATAGTCAAAGCCCGATAAAAACAGCACCAAAATAGGGGCAAGGCTCTATTTGCAACTATTTTTTGAGGAAAAAAACGAAAGAAATTTCTTTGAGCAATTTGGCAAAAATCAATAAATCACTAAAAATAAAAATAATAGATACTTTTTTAAGCCTGACAAAACAAAACGGATTGTTTAACTTGAAAATCCATAAGTTCGAAAACAACAGGCTTATTACCTATAATATTTTATTGGTTGCCTCACGGATGATTACCAAATTTTGAATAAGTTTCTCTAGCAAATCCAGTTTCAACATGTTTGCACCATCAGATTTTGCCATGGAAGGATCGGCATGAGTTTCAAGAAAAATTCCATCAGCGCCACAAGCAATCGAAGCTCGGCCCATGGTTTCGATTAAATCGGGGCGCCCTCCTGTAACTCCGGATGGCTGATTCGGCTGTTGCAGCGAATGAGTGATATCGACAATCACGGGACAATTGTTCGTTTTCATTTCCGGAATGCCCCTGAAATCAATAACCAGATCGGTATAACCAAAGGTCGTTCCCCGTTCGGTCAACATTACCCGATGGTTACCTGCTTCACGAACTTTTTCAGCAGCAAACTTCATCGAATCGGGAGCAAGAAATTGCCCCTTTTTGATATTGATAACTTTGCCCGTTTGCGCTGCGGCAATCAACAAGTCTGTCTGTCGGCATAAAAAAGCAGGAATTTGAAGCACATCGACATATTCTGCTGCCATAGCCGCATCGTCTGATGAGTGGATATCGGTAATCGTTGGTATTCCCAGCGAAGAGCCAATTCGTTGAAGGATATCCAACGCCTTCTTGTCGCCTATTCCGGTGAATGAATCCAACCGTGAACGATTTGCCTTTTTGTATGATCCTTTGAAAATAAATGGAATATGGTATTTATCTGTAATAGAAAGTATCTTTTCGGCTATTTCAAAAGCCATTTCCTCACCTTCAATCACACAGGGTCCGGCAATTAGCAGAAATTGCCCCGATTGGGTATTTTTAAGCCGATCAATTTCAGGTAACATATCTGTTTTTTGTTCAAAAGTAATTGATCAGCGCCATTGGTACAACTTTATTTTGTGTAAATCTCACGACCAAACGGATTCAATGCCAGCGAAGCCAGTTTGAAATGTTGTAAACCAAAAGGAATCCCAATAAGGGTTACCATCAGCAACAATCCGAGGACAATGTGTGTCAGAAAAATCCAAAATCCACCAATGATCAGCCAAAACAAATTGAGAATGGTATAGGCACAACCCGATGAAACAGAAGTTGTGCGGGTATCGCGTTTGAACGGCCACAATGCCAGATCAGCCATTTTTAATGTTTGAAGACCAAATGGGATACCAATAATTGTAAGCATCATGATGATGCTTGCCACAAAATATTCAATGGCAATAATAAATCCACCGAAAATAATCCAAAGTATATTTCCCAGAAAGCTCATCTTCTTTTTTCAGTAATAATAAGAATAAGGAAACTTCATTCAAGACAAAAGTCGGTAAAGTGAAGAACGAAAGAGGTAAATTACTGATCGAAACGGTTTCCCCACCATTTTTTCAGACGTTCTTTAATCGTATTTTCCTGACTATTATTCCCTACATGCCAGATTCGCTCTTTCTTAAGTTTTGCTGGCATATATTGCTGATCGACAAAATTTCCTTCAAATGAATGGGCATACTTGTAACCTTTTCCGTAACCCAATTCCTTCATCAGTTTGGTTGGAGCATTACGCAGATGAAGTGGAACCGGCAAATCTCCGGTATTTTTAACCATGGCCAACGCATCGTCAATGGCACAATAGGCAGAATTACTTTTGGGCGAAGTTGCCAGATAAATCGTTACTTCGGAAAGAATAATCCGCCCTTCAGGCCAGCCGATTTTATTGATTGCATCAAAACCAGCATTGGCCAGCAAAAGGGCATTCGGATTTGCCAGACCAACATCCTCTGCCGCTGAGATGACCAATCGCCTTGCAATAAATTTGGGATCTTCGCCACCATCAACCATTCGGGCTAGCCAATATACAGCCGCATCCGGATCGCTTCCCCTGATACTTTTAATGAAGGCAGAAATAATATCGTAATGCATTTCCCCATCCTTGTCGTAAGCCGAAGGATTCTCCTGCAAACAATCCGTGACCGATTCATTGGTTATTGATACTTTATCCGACGGTTCTGAAGCAGAAACAAGTTCGATAATATTCAACAGTTTACGCGCATCTCCACCTGAAAATCGGAAAAGCGATTCGCTTTCAACAACTTCAAATTCCTTTTTCTTAAGTTCAACATCATTTTGAATAGCAAAATTGAGCAGTTTGTTCAAATCATCTTTATCCAGCGATTTCAATACGTAAACCTGACAGCGGGAAAGGAGAGGGGTAATTACTTCAAAAGAAGGATTCTCTGTGGTTGCGCCAATTAAGGTAACAATCCCCTGTTCGACAGCTCCTAATAACGAATCCTGTTGCGACTTGCTAAACCGGTGAATTTCATCGATAAATAAAATTGGATTGGGGCGATTGAAGAATTGCTGTTTTTGTGCTTTTTCAATTGCATCCCTCACATCTTTAACGCCTGATGTAACCGCACTTAACGTGTAAAAAGGACGATCGAGCGTGGTTGCAATTATCTTGGCCAGCGTAGTTTTACCAACACCGGGAGGTCCCCACAAAATCAGCGAACTGATGTTATTCGATTCGATCATTTTCCGGAGAACTGCATTTTTTCCCACCAAATGTTCCTGACCAATAAATGTTTCCAGACTTTTTGGTCTAAGCCGCTCGGCCAAAGGTTGATTCGCCATAATCCAAGAATTTGAAACCAACTAATTACAATACCTTTTGATCACATTGTAAGCCATCTTGATACCAAGCTCTCCCGCTTTACTAAGGTCTTTGGCTCCGCCTTCGATATCGTTCATAAGGATTTTGACTAGCCCCCGGTTATAATATGCTTCAGCAAATTCAGGTTCCAGATCAATCGCTTTGTTGTATTCCTCTATTGCCTGATAATATTTTTCAGTCTTACAATAAACATTCCCCCGGTTATAATATCCAAAAATGAAATCAGGGTTCATGTAAAGTATTACGGTATAATCAGTTAAAATATCGCTATAGATGTCATTTTTCTGCTTTCCGGCTTTGATTTCGAAAGGAGAAAAGTAGTTGACACTTTCGCTAAATTCCGGAGTTTGCTCGCTCAGTTTCAATCGCTCGATTGCTTCAACCATCTGAGTTCTTGCATCGGCCCTTACAAAATAAGCAAGCAAGTTCTTTTCATCTAATTTGACAGCTTTATCTAAATCGATAATTGCCTGATTAAATTGCTTTGACAAAACCTTAAAAATACCTCTGTACAACAAATTCGCTGATGATTCACCATTCTGGTTAATCCGCTCGTCAAAAGTTAAAATCTGGCTTTTATAATATTGAATGGCGACATCACTCTCATCGGACTTATTCGATACCGCCAGATAAGGATCATAGCTGTGAGATGAATTCAAATTCTCTACAAGCATATTAAAATAACCAACACTTTCATTTTCCGATAATTTCTTGTCAACTGTGATTAATTGAAAATCAGACAAAAGGGTTATGTTGATATTATTTTCATCCATTTTTCCATTTCCAGCATTTTCTCCACCTGGAATTTCCCGGGTGTCTTCAATCGCCAGGTTTGCTCTCATTTTTCGTTTTCTCAGTTCATCGCGATCAATTTGATTCTTATTATCATCGTTACTATTCAAAGAATCGATTTGGGGTGTACTGTTGTTGGTTTTAGCCTGGTTTTGCTGAGCCCATGCCTGCATTTGCTGTTGCTGGCTCTTGTTCTTTTCCTCGGGAGTTTGCCATGGTCGTTTGGCAAACCGAGGATCAAGAAGTGAGGCATTATCGTAATCTTTCTGATAACCATCCCTTCCAAGCATCTCTTTGGCAATCCCCCTGTTAAAATAAGCGCTGGCCATGTATGGATCAATTTTTAAGGCTTCGTCGTAATCCATGATCGCACCTTCGTAGCTTTCGAGCTGTTGTTTAACCATTCCCCTGTTTTGATAGGCAAAAGCATTTTGTGGATCGTAAGATACAGCCACATCAAAATCCCGTAAAGCCCCGGCATAATCTTGTTTTTCAATTTTTACCAACCCTCTGCTCATATAACCCATTGGCGAATTGGGTTTAATCCTGATTAACTGGTTGCAATCGGCAATCGATTTTTCCCATTCTTTTTGAATCTGATAAGCAATACTTCGGTTCAGATATGCATTAAAATTCTTTGGTTTTAACTTAATCGATTGAGAATAATCATCAATGGCTCCCTGAAAATCACGAATGGCAGCCTTACATATTCCCCGGTTATTAAATAAATCTGCATTGTCACCATCCAGCTCCATCGCTTTTGAATAGTCTTCCATGGCAAGGGAATATTCCTTCATGTTATGATTAGCCACTCCTCGGTACATTAATGCTTCAGAATAAAAAGGCTTTATTTCCAACGCTTTGTCAAAATCTTTTTTTGCACCCCGAAAGTCATTAAGTTCCAACTTGGCAACTCCTCGGTAATAATACGGTTCGGCAAGGTAAGGTTTCATCTTGATAACCAGATTGAAACTCTCGATCGCCCCCACATAATTACCAAAATAGAGACGGCTACGCCCGGTAAGAATAACATTATTCGTATTCAATTGAGCATATCCGGCAAAGGACAGAAGTAAAAATAAAATAAATGTAACTTTTTTCATACCTAACTAAGTTCCCATCAAAAATAACATATTTAGAAACCTATTTCTAAAATTTCAGGTTTTTTAAGGGTTCCGCTTTGAAGGATCAACGATTATTAAAGAATTGGAGACCCGGAATAATTAAAACATCAGCGAATCTTTCAATTGCTACTTTTTTATCATTTTTATTGATAACCTGTTTGAGATTTAACTTGATTTAAGTAACTTCTTGTGAAATTTTAAATCTTTGAAAAAAATCTTCAAAAGGGCAATTTTAACTGTTCAGAAGAATGAAAAAGGTTACTTTTGCCCCGTCATTAAAAAAAGTTCATTATGGAAATGGATTTAATAAATCATATAAAAGTTAATGCAGTTAAGCATAACAAGCGCATTGTTTTGCCAGAGGGAACCGAACCCCGGACACTTAAAGCTGCAGAAATTATCCTGCACGAAAAAATTGCCCAATTGATACTTCTGGGTAACCAAGATGCAATCAAAAGCAAAGCTTCAGAATTGAATGTAGACATTTCAGCAGCAACGATTGTTGATCCAGCTACAGATTCCCGTCGTGATGCCTATTCGGATACGATGGTTGAAATGAGGAAAGAAAAAGGTTTGACCAAAGATGAAGCATTAAAACTTCTGAATGATCCCCTTTATTTTGGCTGCCTGATGATCAAATGTGGTGATGCCGACGGCGAACTTGCCGGAGCAATCAATGCCACGGGAGATGTTTTGAGACCAGCTTTACAGTATGTCAAGACAATGCCGGGATGCAGTGTGGTTTCAGGTGCTTTCTTCATGTTTGTTAACCAAAATTTTGGAGAAAACGGAATCATGGTCTTTGCCGATTGTGCTGTAATGCCTGATCCTACCGATGTTCAATTGGCCGAAATAGCAATCTCAACAGCTAAAACGGCCAAAGCAATAGCAGGAATGGAACCCCGTGTTGCCATGTTAAGCTTCAGTACAAAAGGAAGTGCCAAACATCCTATGGTTGAGAAAGTTGCCAACGCAACTAAAATTGCACAGCAAAGAGCTCCCGAAATTTTAATTGATGGTGAGTTGCAACTGGATGCCGCTCTGGTTAAAGAAGTTGGCGGGTTAAAATCACCCGGCAGTAAAGTTGCTGGAAAAGCCAACGTGCTGGTTTTTCCCGATCTGCAATCAGGGAATATCGGGTACAAACTTGTTCAACGCCTGGCTGGTGCCGAAGCCATTGGTCCGGTATTGCAGGGAATGGCAGCACCAATCAATGATCTTTCAAGAGGATGTTCCGTTTCGGATATTGTAAACATGGTTGCAGTAACTGCAAATCAAGCTGCTAACAATTTCTAATTAAAAAAATATGCCAGAAACAATTATAGAATCAATAGCCGATTACAGTCTGAGTAAGACCAATAAATCGACCAAGCTATTTTCAAAAGTGGGGATTGTATGTTGCGAAGAAGACGGACAATACATAGCCCGTGTATGTAGCTCTTATGGTTTGGATGTTACTTTCTGGGAATTGACACCCGAAAGAATTAAATGGTCTCTTGGCTGCATTGAAGCAATCATGGATAGCCGAATCAAAAACTGGGGAGCAACAGAATCCGAAAAAAAGGCGGTAATGTCCAGAATCAAAGGAACAACATCCTTTCTTGATCTTAAAGATTGTGATTTGATCATTGAAACAGTATCCGCATTCAGCATTGGCAGAAACCTTGAAGCTAGAAAAAAAGTATTTGAAGATCTTGAAAAGATTGTTTCACCTACATGTATCATTGCAACCAATTCAACTTCCATCATTATTTCTGAATTGTGTGAAAATCTGAAATATAAAGAACGTTGTATCAGCATTCATTTCATGATCAACTCGGTCGATTCAAGAATTGTCGAAATTACGAAAGGGCTTTATACGTCCAGTGAAGCCTTCGAAAAGGTCAGCCAGTTTATAAAAATGGTGAAACGAAAAGCAATACCAGTCGAAGAATCGGTAGGTTTTATTAGCGTAAGAATGTTTTCGGTCATGCTGAATGAAGCATGTCAACTCGTATTGGAAGGCGTTGGAAAAATGGACGATATTGAACAATTGATGATGACCGGTTATGGTATGAGACTGGGACCGTTTGCAATTGCTGATATCATGGGAATTGATCGGGCCAGCCGTTGGATGGAAAAACTCTTTAATGAGTTCGGGGACACACGATTTAAACCCAATCCATTAATTAAGAAAATGTTAAGACAACAGCGGTATGGCGTATCCTGTGGAAAAGGCTTTTATTGTTACGATGATAAAGGAGAACAAATTAAGCAATCCAATTACAATTTTAAGGAATAAGATCTTTGATGATTCCGATTATAAAACAACTAAAAATTGTGTGAAGTGAAAATATTAGTTCTAAATTGCGGTAGTTCTTCGATTAAATTCCAGATGTTTAACATGACTGATCAGTCTGTTCTGGCGAAGGGATTAATAGAAAAAATCGGACTTAACGGATCTTGCCTGAAACTGACCAAGCAAAATGGAGATCAGGTAATTTTCGAAGGTGAAATTTTAGATCACAAAATTGGTATCGAATACATTTTGGGGGTTTTATCGAGCAAAAAACATGGCTGCGTAAAGAACCTGAACGAAATATCTGCCGTTGGACATCGGGCTGTCCATGGTGGCGAAAAATTCAACAAAAGTGTTTTGGTCGATGAAAATGTAATTGCCCAAATCGAAGAGTGTATCGATCTGGCCCCGTTACATAACCCACCAAACTTGAAAGGAATTGAAGCGATCAAAGAAATTCTGCCCAACATGAAGCAAGTAGTCGTTTTTGATACGGCATTTCATCAAACCATGCCCAAATATGCTTACATGTATGGTATTCCTCATAGTCTTTATCAGAAATACGGGATCAGACGATATGGTTTTCATGGAACAAGCCATCGTTATGTAAGTAACCGGGCCTGTACTATTTTAGGTCTCGATTATCATTCTACAAAAATTATTACCTGTCATTTAGGAAATGGAGCTTCGATTGCGGCTGTAAAGAACGGTGCATCGGTTGATACTTCCATGGGATTTACCCCCATTGAAGGATTACTCATGGGAACACGGGTTGGAGACCTGGACGTTGGTGCGGTAACCTACCTGATGGAAAAAGAGCGGCTTGGCGTTGAAGCTGCATCCACACTTTTCAACAAACATAGCGGGATGCTTGGACTTACCGGTATCTCTTCCGATTTCAGAGATATCCGACAGGCTGCTAAAGAAGGGAACGACCTTGCTCAAATGGCTTTACAAGCATTCGACTATCGGGTGAAAAAATACATTGGTTCATATACAGCGGCCATGAATGGTTGTGATGTTCTTGTCTTTACGGGTGGGGTGGGCGAAAACTCCGATGAAACCCGAAAAGGGATTTGTGAAGGTCTTGACTGGCTGGGATTTGAGCTTGATATCGAAAAAAATACCGGATTGAGTGGAGATGAAGCGATTATCAGCACCGAAAAATCAAAGGTCAAAATATTGGTTATTCCAACAAACGAAGAACTTATGATTGCTGAAGACACCATGAAATTGTTATAAAAAACCAGATCCATGATAAAAAAAGGAGGCATGTTTTTTCAAACATGCCTCCTTTTTTTATCATATACCAATAAACTTAATCTCCTTCAATCTCCGCAATAGAATCATCGACGATCTCACCTGAGTCATCAATTGCACCTTCCTGATCTTCGGTTAATTCGTCATCCGGATTAACAGTTTGCTCGGTTGTTTCTGATTGTGCTGGTTCTTTTACTTTATTCTGATTACTGCAACCTACGATTAATAATGTTCCCATTACTGCAATAAATAGCAATCTTTTCATAGCAATCTTTTATCTACATTCAACAATTTAGTCTTTTAATTTACACTTTCCAATGGACAATAAAGATACACTTTATTGTCATGAAATCGATCTTACCTGCCACAAGCCATTTACTAATTTTCCTTAAAACTTTTTGGACTTATATTTAGGCATCAATGATCGGATGAATAATTATTTTGATTTATTTTAAAAAAATTTGATTAAAAGAGGGTATTACCATGCGTAAATTCATTGTTCGGACTACAATAATTTTAATTGTAATAATTTCTTTGCCATTATCTTTTCTCATAATCAGGCAACTATCAAACATGACTGAGAATGAAAAGATTGTGAAGGGCGTTTTTGATAAACAAATCGAAACCATACTGTATTCTTTAAATCAAACTTCAGAGAATGTTATAAATCAATGGGTGAATCGATTAGACTTACCACTGGATTACAACAGCGATGCTCAGGATAAAATTGTAAACTTTTTATTCGAAAACAATCTGGCTATTGACAAGGTTGAATTTTACGATCTTTCACAGCACAAATATCTTTTCAGTCGTTCAAGGGGCGATTCAATTGAATACAAAAGTGAAATTCCTGATAATAAAAAGATTGATGAATTAAAAAAATTCCTTGAAGATGGCTATCAGCGAATTGAAAGCGTAAGAAAGAATGAATATACAACATTAATTTTTCTTCTAAAAAACCGAGAGAAAAATGTACTGGGAACCATTTTGATTCATACCGGAACTTTCATTGAGCAAAACCTTGGACCAAGCATACAGCAAGTTGCTCAACAAGATTTCTACATCAATGTGACCGATCGAAAACTGAATTCAATACTCTATTCTGTTGGTCCTTCTTCGGAAAATTTTTCAAACTTGCATACATTATCTTCGTGGTACCTTCCCGACATTGAATTTAGTATTCAACTCCGCTCGGCAACCATCGATTCATTGGTTAAAGAAAGGAGCCAAAGGGACAATTACATTTTCATTGCGGTTTTGATTATTGTTCTTTTGGGAATTGTCTTTGTTATTATTAGTATCAGGAAAGAGATTTATCTTTCGGAGATGAAATCAGAGTTTGTCTCCAATGTCTCTCACGAAATACGAACTCCATTGGCATTAATCAGTATGTATTCCGAAACATTACTATTAAAACGGGTCAAAACAAAAGAGAAAGAATCCGAATACTTAAATGTCATTCACCTCGAATCCCAACGATTGTCCGAAATGGTCAACCGCATTTTGTCGTTTTCAAAAATGGAAAAGAATAAGCGCACATACCATTATTCCAAGATGGAAGTAAACGATAAAATCGAAGAGGTAATTTATACTTTTAGCCCACACTTAAAGCAAATGAATGTTTCCTACTTCGTTGAACTTTCACCTGAAAATCCAGCGATAAATGCGGATCAGGAGGCCATTGCAGAATGTATCATAAACCTGCTCGACAATGCCATAAAATATGGCAACGATACGGATAAAAAAATATGGATCAGAACATTAATGAAAGGAGATAACATTCAAATTGATATTGAAGATAACGGAATTGGCATTGCCAGGAAACACCAGCGCCGCATCTTCGAAAAGTTCTATCGGGTCACCAAAGGCAATCTGGCCCACAAAGCAAAAGGAACTGGTCTTGGGTTGAACATTGTCAAACAAATTGTTGATAACCATGGAGGACAAATCAGGGTAAACAGTACATTGGGTACAGGGAGTTGCTTTAGTTTGATTTTTCCAGTAATTAAATAGCAAAATGGTAAGAATATTAATTGTAGAAGACGAACCAGCCATGCTTGCTGGATTGCACGATAACCTTGAATTTGAAGGATACCAGGTTGACTCAGCAAGCACGGGAGACGAAGGGTTCTCAAAAATCATAAAAGAAACCTACGATTTGGTTCTGCTGGATGTTATGCTGCCAGGAATGTCGGGGTTTGATGTGCTAAAAAAATCCAGGGCCAAAGGAATTGCAACCCCCATCATCATGCTGACCGCAAAAGCAGAAGAACTGGACAAAGTGCTGGGGCTGGAATTTGGAGCCGATGATTATATCACGAAACCATTTAGTTTAAGGGAATTGCTTGCACGGATTAAAGCCATTCTCCGCAGGTCAGGGAAAATCAGTGAAAATGGACAAAAAAAACCAGCTATTCAGATAGGTCGTTTATCGGTAAATTTTGAAAATCTTGAAGCAACCGAAAATGAGGAGATTGTCAAACTGTCCCACAAAGAATTTGAAATACTGAATTACCTGTACAAAAGAGCCGGGCAAGTTGTTTCCCGCGATGATCTGTTGGATTCTGTGTGGGGCCTTGATTACCAACCCACTTCGCGAACGGTCGATAACTTTATTCTCCGCTTGAGACAAAAAATCGATTCGGAAACATCGAACCATATTATCACGGTTCATGGTTATGGCTACAAACTGATCCTTTAGGATCTGTGACATCTTGTGACATTTTGTGGCTACTTATTACAAGACTTTAACTTCGGTGTGATAGTTCAGGTATAGTTTTGTATCGTAAATCAATTTTAAAATTAATAGCCATGAAAACACTTAAATTATTTAGCCTATCATTACTTTTTATTGCCTTCGCATCCATTGCCTCGGCAAACATTAAGAACACCTGTATCAATTCGGAAGAAGGTTTAGAAAAGTTGATCAAGAATAGAATTGAATCAAACTGTGCCGATCCGTCGAATCTTTTGAACAAATATGGAATTGACAATTTGAAAGAAGATGTTGATATTCTCTTTCAGATCACCCCAGAAGGAAAGGTCGACATCTCATCCATTGAATGTAACAACCAAGCTACAAAAGAATTTGTTAATCAACTTTTGGATAAACAAAAACTGAATGTCGACGATTTATTGACCGGAAAAACATATAAGATAAAAATAAAGCTTTATTACAAAGCATAATATCGGTTTTTAACACAAGTGTTCAATTTAAAATCATCTGTCATGTCGAAGTTTATTTTGAAAACAATGAAGATTTTACCAGCACTCCTTTTGTTATTGCCAGCAACACTAAAAGCAACTGATTGGAGTTGTGTGGCCAATCTGTCAGGCTCCTGGTATTTCTCCGTGGGCGATGATCCCCAATGGGCAAATCCTAAAACCGATGTCTCGGGTTGGGACAAGATTTATGTCCCCGGAGAGTGGGAAGAGTACTACAAAGGCTACAACGGCTACGCCTGGTATCGAAGAAACTTCGACATCCGGTCATTCCCGAAAGACGAGGAAAACCTGGTCTTGCTACTGGGAAAAATTGACGATGCAGATGAAGTATTCGTCAATGGGGTAAAAGTTGGTCAAACCGGAAGTTTCTTCCCTGATTATCAAACAGCTTATAATGTTGATCGGCAATACACATTACCCAAAGATTTGTTGAAAGCGACAAACAACACCATTGCAGTCCGGGTATACGACGAAGGCAATCAGGGAGGAATTGTCAGTGGAAATAAGATTGGAATCTATTACGACAACGACAATGCACTTTTGAGCCTGAATCTCAGTGGTAATTGGAAATTTTCAACCTATCGGGAACCTGATGTGCAAGACATTAACTTTGACGATAGTAGATGGAAAACGATGAAAGTTCCATCCTCATGGGAATCGCAAGGTTATGCTAATTACGATGGATATGGATATTACCGTAAAGTATTTACATTGCCTCAGACTTTCAAGGATGACAATCTCTATTTATCATTAGGAAAGATTGACGATACTGATAAGGTTTATTTCAACGGAAAAATGATCGGCAGAACGGAAGACCTAGAATCCTATAATCACTTCAACCGTTCAAATGCCTATAGAATGTTCCGGATTTATCGTATTCCGAGTCACCTGATCAGGGCTAGCAATGTAATCGTTGTTGAAGTTCATGATCAACAACAACGGGGAGGAATCTATGAAGGCCCCATTGGAATTGTTAATCACAAAAATGCTCACATCTTGTTGGAACAAAATGAAGAGGAGTTTTGGCCCAACTCTGTTGAATCTGTTTTCCACTCAATTTTTAACTGGTAAAGAAAATTGTCATGAAACATTCAGTTAAGCTTATACTGCTAATCCTGTTTTTCAATACGTACCTGTTGGCCGGTGCAAACAATTACTACAAAGAGCTAAGTCTTCAGGGCAATTGGAGCTTCAAAATAGGCGATAACTCAGATTGGTCAAAAGCAAGTTATGACGATCAGAATTGGAAAAAAATAGATGTGCCATCTTCCTGGGAAGATGAAGGCTATCAGGGCTATGATGGTTATGCTTGGTATCGCCGACAAATTGTAATTCCAGTCTCTGTCAAAGATCGGAAGCTGACCATGGAATTGGGATATATCGACGATGTGGATGAAGTTTTCTTTAATGGTACAAAAATTGGTCAAAGCGGATCATTTCCACCCTATTACTCAACAGCTTACAACGCCTTTCGCGCTTATGAAATTCCTTTGAATCTGGTAAATTATGACAAACCCAACTGCATTGCAGTAAGAGTTTATGATGCTCAAATTGAAGGAGGTATCGTAAGAGGTGAGGTTCGAATTGGCATATCCGATATTGCCATTATTCCCGATATTAATTTAAACGGAACCTGGAATTTCAACACCGGAAGGGATGTTAATGAAAGCAAAAGCCAAAAAATTGTCGTTCCGGGTCGATGGGAAAATCAAGGGTTCTACAAATACGACGGTTATGCTGTCTATTCGCGAACCTTTACCTGTCCAACGACTCTAACCAATAAAAAAATGGTTTTACTTGCTGGAAGAATCGACGACTTTGATCAGGTGTATATCAATGGAAAATTAGTTGGCCAAACCGGAGATTATGAAAACAGGAAGCATTCAGATAAATACTCTGAATTCCGAAACTATTTTATCCCGACCGGTTTCTTGAAAGCCGGAGAAAATACTATCGTAATAAAGGTCTACGACGAACAGGGTGAAGGAGGTATCATTGAAGGAACTGTTGGGCTAATCACTCAGGATAAGTTTATCAATTATTGGAAAACAAATAGAAAAGAAAGATAAAAAAAATGATTCATAGATAGTTTAGTATAGTTAAATTAAAGAATGGACTAACTGGCTTTTCAGTAATGTTACATTTTGGTGTTTGTTTTTATGACAATGTTAGTCCTTACATTTTTACTAGTTTGATTATTTTTGTTGAACCCCGGATCTCCGGGGTTTCACTTTTTTAGAACAAAAAAACATTTTTTTATCTGTCTGCAACCCTTCTCCTTATTCTTTGTCTATTTATTCTACATTAACAATTCGAACAATATGAAAAAAATAATCACACTCCTTTTGTCGTTCTCGTTCATCGGTCTCTTATCTGCACAAACAATTGAAGAGAACGAATTCAACAAAGAAAAAGAAATGAAAACCGTAATGAATTCCATTCAGATTCATCGGATTAGTGGTTTTGGTGGTCCTACCATGAGCTACTCCAGTATAAACAAAGACTTTGCATTCCTGATGGGCGGAGGCGGAGGAATTATTGTAAATAATTTATTCATCGGTGGATATGGGGAGGGGCTTTCCAGTTCGCTTGATGTAAGCAACGAACACCCAATCCGTGACTTAGATTTTGGACATGGCGGCTTTTGGGTTGGCTATGAAATATTTCATAAAAGTTTAATTCATCCGGTAATCAGTTCTAAAATCGGGTGGGGAAGTATTTCCGGATATGGGACAGAATATACCCTTAGCCATTATTTCCGTGATAATGTATTCGTTGTTGTTCCATCCATCTCTGCGGAAATCAATTTTACACGGTTCTTCAAAATTAATGTTGGCGCAGAATACCGCAGAACAATCAACGTAAATAACACCCCAAACATGGATGATAATGATTTCTCCAGTTTAGGTGTAAATATGAACTTTATTTTTGGTTGGTTTTAACCATTTTACTTTGAAGGAACGTTGAACCACTTGGATCCCATGTCTTCGAATTGGTATTCAAGAATGTATTTCAACGCTTCTTCGGGCGACAAAACCGAAGCAAAGAGTTTTCGGTAATTTTCTTTGGCAAAACATTCGGTATACGATTTTTCAAATTGGGTAAAAAGATCATCAAAAAAACCATTAACGTTAATGAAAACTACGGGTTTTCTATGATAATCAAGCTGTTTTAAAGTAATTACTTCAAGTATTTCTTCCAGAGTACCAAAGCCTCCGGGTAATGCGATAAAAGCATCCGCCATGTCGCGCATCAATGCTTTTCGTTCATCCATCGTTTTGGTTACAATCAGTTCGTCGGGATGAGACGATGAAAGCTGTTTGTCATGAATCTTTTGAGGAATAATGCCAACAATTCTTCCACTGTTTTCTTTTACGGTTTTTGCAACCTGTTCCATCAAACCAACATTCGCGCCACCATAAATAAGCGAATGTCCATTACGTCCAATTAAAGATCCTAATCGTTCAGCGGTATCAAAATAAACATCGGCCACCGCATTACTTGAAGAACAATAAACACAAACATTCATAAAAGAGGATTTTAATGATTAAAAAATGAGCAGGAATTTGAAAAATCCTGCTCAAAATATGTTTTATAAAAAGATTTATCTGAATATCAGGCATCAATATTAGCATATACTGCGTGATCTTCAATAAACTGACGCCTTGGTGGAACATCATCGCCCATCAGCATTGAGAAAACATGATCGGCTTCAACTGCATTTTCGATGGTAACCTGCCTCAAAGTGCGATTCTCGGGGTTCATGGTCGTATCCCAAAGTTGTTCAGCGTTCATTTCACCCAAACCTTTGTATCGCTGTACATGGATACCGGAATCTTTTCCTCCGCCCATCTCTTCGATCAACCGAACACGTTGTTGTTCGGTCCAGGCATATTCTTCGCGCTTACCTTTCTTAACAAGGTAGAGAGGAGGTGTTGCAATATACAAATAACCTTCTTTGATTAACTCCTGCATATAACGAAAGAAGAGAGTCATGACCAATGTGTCGATGTGACTACCATCGACGTCGGCGTCGGTCATAATAACAATCTTGTGATACCTCAGTTTATCAATATTCAAGCCTTTCGGATCATCATCTGTACCAATACTCACACCAAGAGCCGTAAAGATGTTGCATATTTCCTCACTATCAAACACTTTGTGCTGCATCGCCTTTTCCACATTCAGAATCTTACCTCTCAAGGGTAAAATTGCCTGAAACTGTCGGTCCCGGCCTTGTTTTGCTGTTCCACCTGCCGAGTCTCCCTCTACAAGGAATATCTCACAATTTGCAGGGTCTTTATCTGCACAGTCGGCAAGTTTCCCGGGTAATCCACCTCCCGACATGACACTTTTGCGCTGAACCAGTTCACGTGCTTTTCGTGCAGCATGACGAGCCATAGCCGCAAGAATCACTTTATTTACAATGGCCTTGGCATCCTTGGGATGTTCTTCCAGATAAATTGCAAGCATCTCACTAACAGCCTGGTCAACGGAAACGCTAATCTCGGAATTACCCAATTTTGTTTTTGTCTGTCCTTCAAACTGAGGTTCTGCTACTTTCACGGAAACAACCGCTGTTAAACCTTCACGGAAGTCATCACCACTAATATCGAACTTTAGTTTTTCGAGCATTCCCGATTTGTCAGCATAATTTTTAAGCGTTCGGGTTAAGCCGCGCCGGAAACCAGTTAGGTGAGTACCTCCTTCTATCGTATTGATATTATTTACATAAGAATGAATGTTCTCGGTAAAAGTGGTATTATAGTGAAGGGCGATCTCGACCGGAACATCATTTTTCTCTGTCGAGATATGGATCGTTTCATCGATGAGTTTTTCACGGGTACCATCCAAATATTCCACAAATTCTTTTAGACCTTCTTCGGAATAAAAATGTTCCGAACGGAAATTTCCATCTTCATCAACTTCCCTGCGATCGGTAAGATGCAGATTAAGTCCGGCATTCAAAAAGGCAAGTTCCCTTAAACGGGCACAGAGAATTTCATATTTGTAAACCGAAACAAGAAAAACACTTTCATCGGGTTTAAAGGTAATGATGGTTCCCCGCTTTTCGGAATCACCTACAACCTTTGCAGGATAAAGAGGGATTCCTTTTTCATATTCCTGAACCCACATCTGACCATCACGATGAATTTCTGCCTTCAGATGAGATGAGAGGGCATTGACACAAGAAACCCCCACACCATGCAAACCTCCGGAAACTTTATAAGAATCCTTATCAAATTTACCACCGGCATGAAGTACAGTCATAACCACTTCGAGAGCCGATCTTTTTTCTTTTTCGTGCCAGTCGACAGGTATACCTCGTCCATTATCTACAACTGTTATCGAATTGTCTTCATTAATGGTGACTTCAATGTGCGTACAATATCCGGCTAACGCCTCATCAATCGAGTTATCAACTACTTCATAAACTAAATGATGAAGACCCTTTTCGTTAATATCGCCAATATACATGGCTGGCCTTTTCCGAACAGCTTCTAACCCTTCCAGAACCTGAATGCTATCGGCTGAATAATTACCATTATCCGATCCGTTACCATTCCCATTAATCCCGTTCTTGTTTTCTAAATCACTCATGATTAATATCTTAAATATTTGACCAAAACAAAACTTTCCATCCTTTTGAAGACGAATTTCAAAACAAAAAAATCGGTTAAGGAATGTATCAAAAACTTATGGTTCATGACGACCCCGAAATTGATTTTTCAAGATGAAAAACAATATTTTAATCTTGATTTTCAGTGTTTTACAAAAGATTCCACTGCTTTTTTAAACAGTGTCCAAATATAGTAAAAACTAGTTGGTACACCTAAGAAATCGAAGAGTGAAATTCAAAAGTTTTCAACAACTTAAGTTTAAATTAAAAGGTATAGGAAGCTCCTGCCATAATTAAAATTCCCTGGGCATTATAACCTGGCCATTCTTCATATTTCTGACTGATCAAATTCTTGATATCAAGGAAAAATTTCAGCTTATTGTTATAGGAATAATCGGCTCCGAGATTAACCGCCACCACGGTTTTCAAATCAACAAGCTGGTTCGTTAAAACAGGTGATGACAAAAGCCCGCTTACCGGATCGATACCATAGGTTTTCATTTTGATCTCACCCTGGCGAGGTCCAATGAAAGTCGCATCCAACCGTCCTTTGATTGCAGAAGTAATTTGAAAGGAACTTTCCATCATCGCATCAAAATTTGGCAAATTAGTAATCGGAGTTTGATTGCCAGATTTATAATTATAATAGTTTCCTTTTAGTGAAAAATTCACATTTTCACTACTATATCGAAGATTACCACCAAACCGAAGAACATTCAAATCGTCATAATCGACCATAAATACATTTGACAATTCATCCGAAGCTTGTGGATAATTGGTCTGATTCATAAAATAAAAAGGTTCGTCGCTTTTGATTGTATAATCCACGTCGAATAAAAATGAGATATTCCGGCTAAATTTGCCTTTGAAACCACCAAATAACTCAATCACATCCTGAGAAGGTTTAATTTCGGTATTGTAATTCAAATACCGGTTTTTGAGGGTCATCATTTGATAGTTATTGGTTCTCAAATTTCCGTCAGTTCCGGCAAACAGTGTCAAAATATCTTTGATAGGGTAGTAGGCAAAGTAAATTTTCGGCGAAATATGGAATATGGCGCTAGTGTCATCATCGATAATCGTCGACAGGTTCAATCCCGCTTTTAGGTACCATAATTTTCGGTCAAATACAATCTGTGGGCTAATTCCAGCATAGACAAACTGATGATTAAACAGTTGTTTATAGGCATTTTGGATACTATCCTGATAAAAATAATCGAATTGCGAATGGATAAAAAAATCGAATTGATCTTTATCAATGGTGTAAGTTCCCTTATACTGACCATGATGGGATTTTTGTGCCGTAGCATTCCAAAAATAATTATACAATAATGATATATTGTACTTTAAATCAGCTTTCAAATCAAGGTTATTCAAACAAGCACCAGCCGAAACATTATTAAATACCTGTTTCTTATTCAACGTAGTCGAAATCTTTTCGGTTTCCCTGTAAAGAAGTGAATCTCCGGAAAAACCATAATAATTGAACTGGTTTCTTTCATATTGAAGATTCCAATCCAGAACAGCTTTTTTAAAGTAACTCTTGACAAAGAATGAAGCAAGATCATTATAGTATGGAGATTTGACTTTGATTCCATTATTCAGTTTAACCGAAGGATCCGAAGAGAAATGATAAAACCGGATCCCAAAATCGGTCGAACGAGAAGGCGAAGTATTTAAAACAAATTCGCCATAAGGGGTCCACGCATTGCCAAATCCGGCTTTTATCCAACCGGTATTGCTCTTGTACTTCGGCGGATTACCCAACTGAACAACAGGCAGGTTTTGAATCGATTTCTGAACAGGAACCAATGTGGACTTGATTTTATAATCAAACGTCGGTGTGTATTTTACCGTATCGTTTATTTTTGGCGAAGAAACAATTTTAAAGGCATCGGGGATACTGGGCTGATAGGCCTTTATCACTTCTACCTCTTTATTCATTACAGAATCCTGCTGCTGAGAAAAGGCAAATAATCCGGAAAAAGTAAAAAATGCAGTAGCTATTATTTTGATTTCTATTTTCATTGTCAATTGATTTTTAATTCGTTCAGTGTACAGTGTCAACCTTATTTTGCAATACATTCTGATTTTCGAGCGACTCGATTACGCTATACTTTGTCTTTGCCGAATCAATAATTCCATCGTTGGCTGTTGTATAGTTCTCAATTACACTGCTAAGAGTATATTTTGCCTGAAAAAGATCTTTTTTAGCCAGATAGATGTCGGACAAAAGAATAAACGATTTTGCCAGCCAAAATTGATACGGAGAGTTCTTATTAATGAAATCGTTAATTTCAGATTCCGATTCATCCACCTTGTTCTTTTCAAACAAAATTTTTGCTTTCATGTACTTTGCCTCAGCCCCTTCAATAGTTTTGGTATCAGCAGCCAGAATGGTATAAAACTTTAATGCCTCATCTGGCTCAGACAGTTTCATGTATGAAGAAGCAATATTAAAATTAGCCTCTCTGATCATATTCTCGGTAACGTTTTCCGCTTTGAGCAACGAGTTCGAACTATTGATCACATTTTCATCGTTTTCCAGTTTTGCATAACAACGCATAATACCCGCTTTCGATTTCAGGATATTCCATTTGTTGCTCGAAATTACGTCCAGCCGCTGATAATAACGAAGAGCCTCAGAATATTCCTTTGCATTATACGTTAACTCAGAAGCTTTTACCAAAGCTTGTTCTGTAAAAATGTTATCTGGCCTCGAAACAACTTCCCGGTATAACTCAAGAGATTTTGAGAACTGCCCTTTGCCATAATAAACCTCAGCAAGATAAAAAGATACATTTAACCTGAAACTGCCATTGGGAAACCGGTTCAAATAATCTTCAAGCTGCGATTCAGATCCGCTATCACCTGCCATATACTTCTTTTCCAAAGCCATATAATAGATTGAATCCTGAGCCGAAGAGGTAACCGTCGGCTGATTCCCGGTAGAACTTGAGTAATTGAAATAGTCATCAACCTTGTTCATTTCGATATAGTTGTTTTTTATTCCCATCATAGCAGCCTCAGATTCTTCTGTTTTAGGGTAATCTTCAACAACTTGCTTATAATACCTTAAAGAATTCTCAAAATCGCTTTTGTTATAATAGATCAACCCCTGTTGTAACATTGCTTTACGGGCAAATACACTTTGAGGCATCGACGACAGTATCTTGTTATAATTATTGATAGCTAATGAATAATCTTTCTTTTTCTCATAAGTTCGTCCCAATTCAAACAACGCATCATCGGTATAAGAAGAATTAGGATATTTCTCAATCAACGATAAAAGTTTATTTATTTTTTCATCATTCTGTTTTTCAAGTCCCAGGCAAACTGCTTGTTGGTAAAGGGCATAGTCCGTGTCGTAACTGTTCAGATTTGCCGATAATCCATAGTATTTCATTGCTTCCTTATAATCACGGAGCAAATAATAACAATCGCCTGTCCGGTTACTGGCGTCAGCCTTTAACTGAGGCGTCGTTTTGCTTTGATTAAGGTATTTCCGAAACGAGGTTAGCGACTCCTGATACATTTTCATATTGAAATAACAGTAACCGGTATTGTAATAGGCTGTGCCAAACTCGGGTAAAGAAAACGATCCGGGAGTAGACTGAAATTTGGTAAACCCATCGATTGCTTTTTGATTTTGCCCCAATCGATAGCATGATTCTGCTGTCCAATAAATTGCCAATGCCTTAAATGATGTATTGTATACTGAATTTTCAAGTGATTTGGCAAACATCGCCATGGCGCCATTGTAATTACCATCGTTAAAAAGTTCAAGCCCTCGAAAATAGGTAACACGTTGATATGCCTCTTTTATAGAAGGTGATTTGACCTTAATATTTTCAATTGAAGCAATCGCATCCTTATAATTACGGGTAGTCATGTAAACTTTTACCAGGTAATCGAATGCTGCATCATTTCTTTCCGAATTAGGATACTTTGCAATATATTGATCAAATGCTTTAATTGTTTCATTGAAAGGAGAATATGATAATTCATACGAAAGCTTTGCATAATTGAACAACGCATCTTCTTCAATTGATGGATTGAAACTTGACTTGGAGGCTTGTTCAAATGCAACACGTGCATTTTTCTTGTTCTTCAAACGCAGGTTACAATCGGCCAAATGATAATAAGCATTTTGCGACAACTCATCGTCCTCACCGGTAACGTTTTCAAATGCATCAATCGCTTTCTGGTTTTCGCCTATCTGGTAGTAACAATAACCAAGTTTATAGAAATCTTCACGAGTCTTTTTTCCCTTTACTCCGTCATAGTCTTTCAGATATTTTATGGCACTAATGTATTTCCCTGTTTCAAAATAAGCATCGCCCAAAATTTTATTCAGCTCACTCCGCTGATCCTCGGGTGCACCTGAGATTAACGGTTCGCCAATTTCAATTACCAAATCATACTTCTCCTGCAAATAGTAAATCTGGATTGTATAATAAGGAATAAAACCAGCAAATTGTGCATTTTTCTCCAGTTTCTTAAACTCCTGTAATGCTGTTTCATATTTGCCTTCAAGATAATTAATGTAGCCCCAATAATAGGTTGATGAAGTAGCATACATCGAATTTCCTTTTTTAAGATCAAAGAAATATTGTGATGCTTTTTTCAAATTTCCAGCTTCAAAATTGCTGTATCCATAATAGAATTTGTAATCATTGATATCAACATCGGGAAGAATCAAAGGATCAACATTCTCAAAACTTTTTACGGCAACTTTGTATTTTCGGTTTTGAAACTGAAGTTTAGATAGTTCATACCACAATTGGTTTTTCCAGGGACTGTCCTCATTGGCTGTTAAATAAGTAATAATTGCATTTTCAGCCAAACGATCATTCCGCTTTACGAAACACATCAAACGGTAATAATCCAAATCGAAACGGATTGGATCATTCTCTGAAGTAACCTCGATAACCTCATCGATGATCTTTTTGGCAGAAATATAATTTGACGCATTATATAACTCCTTTGCTTTTTCGAATTTCCCATCAGAAATAGGCTCCTGGGCTACCAGATGCACTCCTGGAAACTGAAAGAAAAAAACGCAAAGAAAAAATAATGCACTAAATGACAGTTTGTTGTATCTCATAATCAACTATGAATTAAATTAGGCTAAAAATAGGAATTTAATCCCAAACACTCTGTTACAATCAAAATGAGTTCTCAACATTAAACTGTTTATTTCGTTGGTATAGTATCCTTTTTGAATAAAAAATTTAGCTTTGTAATCTTTAATCTCGGAATCGATGGAAGATAATTTTTCAATTTCAGTTGCCAATGCCGATATCTACCAACGTGAAAAACTAATACTTTCAGATGTTAGTTTTCAAGTAGAAAAAGGTGAATTTGTTTATTTAGTTGGCAAAGTTGGAAGTGGCAAAACAAGCCTGATAAAAACCATGAACGCTGAAATCCCATTGTATAACGGGAAAATGGAAGTCGTTGGGTACAACCTGCAATCGATCAAAACCAATGAAATACCTTTTTTGAGAAGAAAAATTGGCGTTATTTTTCAGGATTTTAAATTACTTACCGACCGGAACATCTTTAAAAACCTGCATTTTGTCCTGCGTGCAACTGGTTGGACTGACGAAAAGTTGATGAATGCACGAATTGACGAAATTTTGGATGATGTTGGAATGAAAGATTTTAAACAAAAAATGCCTCATCAACTTTCCGGAGGAGAACAACAGCGAATAGTAATTGCCCGGGCTTTACTGAACAACCCGGATCTGGTACTGGCCGATGAACCTACCGGAAATCTTGATCACGATACGTCGATCGAAATTATTGAACTGTTTAAAAAAATAAATGACAAAGGAAAAACAGTTCTCATGGCAACACACGATAAACTAATTGTGGATAAATTTCCTGCCCGTACTCTGGTTTGCTCTGATAAAAAACTGTTTGAATCAAATCCGAAAGAAGAGTATCTCGATTTCAGATCGTTCATCGACTAACGAAATTATTCATCGATCACCATTCTTGCAAAAGGGGTCATGCTGTGATCGGCATAATCGCCTGCCAATAATTTGTAATATCCTGTTATTGCAATCATTGCCGCATTATCGGTGGTAAACCTTAGCTCAGGTAGAAATAACTTCCACTTTCTTTTATTCGCCTGAACCATCAACTCATTCCTCAATCCGGAATTGGCAGACACACCTCCGGCAACAGTAACCTCATTGATACCTGTCTCTTTAGCTGCCCGAACAAGTTTCCCAATCAAAATATCGATGATGTTTTTCTGAAGAGATGCACATAAATTGGTTTTATTGTCTTCAATATAGTTAGGGTTCATTTTCAATTCGTCCCGAATGTGATATAAAAAACTGGTTTTCAAACCACTAAAACTATAATCCAATCCTGAAATTTTGGGTTTGCTCAAAGGAACCGATTCCGGATCTCCTTCTTTCGCCAAACGATCAATGATTGGCCCGGCGGGATAGGGCAATCCCATAACCTTGCCACATTTATCAAAAGCTTCGCCGGCAGCATCGTCTATGGTTTTACCAATTATTTCCATGTCGAGATAGTCTCTCACAATAATAATTTGCGAATTTCCCCCCGATACGAGCAGACACAGATGGGGAAATTTGGGTTTATCCAAATCATTCTCATCTTTTTTAATGTAATGAGCCAGCACATGCCCCTGCAAATGGTTAACATCAATCATTGGTATATCCAACGCCAGTGAAAAGCCTTTCGCAAATGATGTTCCAACCAAAAGCGAACCCAAAAGTCCGGGACCTCGGGTAAACGCAATCGCATCAATTTCTTCCCGCGATACACCGGATTGTTTGATTGCCAAATCAACAGTCGGAACAATATTTTGTTGATGTGCCCGGGATGCCAACTCGGGAACAACACCTCCGTATGCTTCATGTACTTTTTGACTCGAAATAACATTTGACCGGATAATTCCGTTCTCAATAACCGAAGCAGATGTATCGTCACATGAAGATTCTATTCCAAGAATGATGATTTTTTTATTATGAAGCATATACAATATTTATGGTTATTTTCATTCGATGTGCCCTTCTTTTGGCACAAAATATGTTATTTTGTGTAATCAAATTTCAGGAGGGCAAAATTATTAAAAAAACCCTAAATATCATTTTAGTCACTGTTGCGCTGGTCTCGATGATGCTGGCTGTATTGTATTTTACGTTTCAAACTCGCTATGTCCAGCAGATTGTTATCTCCAAACTTACTTCTGGTATCTCGGAAAGTATTGATGCTGACGTCTCTATTGGCAGGGTTAATTTAATATTATTTCGAAAATTGGTATTAAACGATGTATATATCAGCGATCAGCAAAAAGATACATTGCTATATACCCAAAAGTTAATTGCCAGTATAGATTCTCTCTCCTTTAAAGAAAAAAACATTCACTTTAAATCCATTGCTCTGATAAAACCCAACCTGAAAATCAATCGAGACAAGGATGGAAACTTTAATTTCGATTTTCTTTTATCTCACGACACCACCAATGTAAATAAAAATAAGTGGAATATTCATTGCTTTAGGGTAGAGCTCAAGAACGGAAGTTTCAACTATTCCGATCGTCAACTAAAGACCGAATTTCAAAAACTTCTTCAAATACACAAAATTGACTTAATCTTAGATGACCTAAAACTAGCAAGCTCCGACAATTACTCTTTTGATATCAAGAAACTAAGGCTGAGCAGTAAAAACGAATTTGAAATAAAAAGCCTTACCACGTCGTTTGAATATAAGGACAGCACTTACATTATCAATAAGTTAGTTGGGGCAACAGCTTATTCAAAATTAAAAGTTGATTCACTATCTATCGATTTAAAAAAATATTTCCGCAGCAACAATCCTTACGACATCAAGATTGATCTTTTAGTAAACAAATTCAATCTGAATCACCGGGATATGGCCTATCTTTTCCCAGAATATTCGTGCGAAGGATTGGATTTTGGCATGTCGGGAAGGTTATATGGAAAAATCAGTGAGATCAAAGGGAAAGGAGTCAAAGCCAAAGTTGGTGAAATCACCAATCTGAACGGTGATTTCTATCTGAATGGCCTTCCCGACATTGAAAACACGTACATCTTTGTTAACCTTTTCGAGTCTTATGCCAATCTGAACGAACTCCGAAAATTGAATTTGCCTGAAAAACTTCAGGTTGTTAAAACCAAACTTCCAAAGTTCCTCGATAACGTTGGTACGTTCAGTTACAGAGGAAATTTTACCGGCTTTTTAAACGATTTTGTTGCCTATGGTACCGCCTACAGTAACTTAGGAAGTATTGAAAGTGACGTTTCTATTAAGCCTCGGGAAAATAAAGGGTTAATAATTAAAGGCCATGTTGGTACTCAAAATTTAAACGTCGGGGCTTTGATCAAGACCGAAAACATTGAAAAACTATCGATGAAAGGAGAGCTAGATGGTACAATTGACTATTCAAATTATAATCTGACTTTTAATGGGATTGTCGACACGATCTTCATTAACCGCTATCGTTTTCAGAAAATTGACATCAAAGGAAATTTGAAAAATAAGCTTTTTGATGGAAACCTTTCAATCAATGACCCCAATTTGAAATTGAAATTCTTCGGTAATCTGGATCTTTCTCCGGCACTGCCTGTTTTTAAATTTGTTGCCAACGTTGATTATGCCGATCTATACAAATTAAATTTATCTAAAGACAAAATCTCTAAAATTGGATGTTCTATCGATGCAAATTTTCAGGGAAACAACATCGACAATCTGATCGGCTCTCTTGAAATTGATAGTTTGAACTATCGCAATTCATTCGACTCTTTCGCACTACAAAAAGCGATCATAAACAATACAAAATCTGGAAATACCAGCTATCTGTCATTGAAAAGCGACTGGGCCGATGCCAAAATCAGTGGACAATACAGTTTTATGACCATAACCAATTCGCTGATCAAATTCTATCAACATTATTTACCATCCTCCATATCGAAGGCAGGTGTCAGCGAAGGAGGAGAAAATAACTTTAGTTTTCAGGTGCTTGTTAAATCGCCTGATCCAATAACCAGAGTATTTTTTCCCGGATTAGTGCTAAAACCACCGTTCAACATTGAAGGCTTTTATAATGCAGGCGAACAAACGGCCCGTTTTGAAACCACCATTCCTTCGTTGCAATATTCCTCTCAAATTGCAGAGAATGTTACAATTAAAATGGATGCGAAACCCAATGCCTTTCTGTGCCATGTAAAAACTGAGAAAACTCACTTGGCAAAAAATGCCGATCTTTCGAACGTACTCATTGAAGCAACAGGGAAAAATGACCAACTGGATGTCAACCTTATATGGAATAATAACGAAGAAAAAACGTATAGTGGAGCCATCAAAACCAGTACAACTTTTACCAAAAGCGACACCAAATACCCTCATATCCTGATAAACATCGATTCATCAAAGATATATGTAGCTGACTCCCTGTGGAATTTAGCTTCGTCGACTATCAAAATCGATTCGACCACCATCGAAGTATCCAATTTCTCCGTTGCAAACAAAGACCAACGAATTTTGATTGATGGTAAAATCAGTAAAGATGAAAAAGCAATAGCCTCTGCAGAGATCCAAAATATTGACATTAACATGATTACGCCCATTTTTAACCTAAACAATTTCAACGGGATCGTGAATGGAAAAATCAATATTGCCGATGTGTATGAAAAATTAAAATTGAATATGGATCTATCAATTAAGGATTTTGCATTTCAGAATGCATTATTTGGCGACGTTGAAGTTCGGAGCAATTGGAAAAGTGATAGCGAAAAACTGGAAACTTACATCAGCCTAAAAGATAAAAAGCAAACAGTTGTTGACGGGTTTGGGAGCATCGATCCCAAAAACAAATATTTGGATATGAACGTCGTCTTGGCTCAAGCCCCCATTTCGTTCCTCGATGCGATGCTTCCTTTTTTATTCTATGACTCTCAAGGCAGAATAAACGGCCGGTTAAGAATACTGGGCCCCTTTTCCCACCTCTCTTTCAATGGAGAATTAAAGCCAGATTCAAAAGTTGGGCTCGGAATCTCTTCGCTTCGTACCCATTATTACTTTTCTGACCCGGTACACTTCCATAGCGATTCAATGATATTCTCGTCCATTCATGTTGAAGACGAACTAAAAAACACAGGGATACTGAAAGGTTCCATTGTTCATCAAAATTTTGACAATCTGAAATATGACCTGACCATATCTTCAAACAAAATTCTGGCGATGAACACTACAAGTGCAGATAATGAATCTTTTTATGGAACGATTGTCGGAAGTGGTGTTTTTACAATTACTGGAAAAGAAAATGAAATACTTTTGAAAGGAGATGTCCGTTCTGAAAAAGGAACCAATATTTTCATTCCCTATGTTACCAAGGAAGAAGCGGAAAAATACGACTTCATTAAATTCGTTAATGAGGAAAAAATTGAAAATAAAGCCATTACATATCAACCTGTATCTTCCGGCTTGACCATGAATTTCGACGTCGAGGTAACTCCGGATGCAAAAGCCCAGATCATATTTAACTCTCAAATGGGCGATATCATCAAAGGGGAAGGAAACGGCAATCTTCAGGTGAAAATTGATAAATACTACAACATTGAAATGTATGGCGAATGCGTGGTGGAAAAAGGAGAATACCTTTTCACGCTGGAAAACATCATAAATAAAAAGTTCCTGATCAATAGGGGAGGAACCATTAAGTGGACCGGGGATCCTTATAATGCCCAGGTAGACCTTACCGCGGTTTATAAAGTAAAAACATCGATTGCAAACCTTTTCCCTGGCGAAAATTTACAAGATCCCAATAAACGCTGGCCTGTCGATTGCATTATTCAACTTACGGAAAGCTTAATCCACCCTAATATCGATTTTAAAATTGAATTTCCTACCGCCGACGAAGAAAGAAAGGACGACTTTTCGAGGACAATGCCTACCAAAGAAGATGTAAACAGGCAAATGATTTCGTTATTAATGCTGGGGAACTTTTATACTCCCGAATTTTTCACAGGAAAAGCTACAACAGAAACAGGAACACAATTGGTGGGAACAACGGCCAGTGAGCTTATTTCAAACCAGCTAAGTAATTGGTTATCACAAATAAACAACGAATGGAACGTTGGGGTTAATTATCGTCCGGGAAATGACACAATTAACGATCAGGTTGAGTTGGCCTTAAGTACGCAAATTCTCAACAATCGTGTCATACTTGATGGGAACATAGCCAATAAGAGCAATACAAATACAAAAAACAGCAGTGAAATCATCGGCGATTTTGATATCAAGGTAAAACTCACAAACGACGGACGTTTTCTGTTTAAAGTGTTTAACCATTCAAACGACGATTTATTATACGATAATGCCCGTTATACCCAAGGAATTGGTTTTACCTATCGCGAAGATTTTAACACCCTGAAAGAGCTATTCAGGCAGTATCGGGATGCAATTTTAAAAAAGAAAAAAAGCAAAGATGGCAAGGAGAAATTGAAAAACAAACCGGATTGATTGGGATTCAATTTTCTTTATTTATTTTGCAGCAGGAAAAAAATGAAATATTTCTTCTGGTTTTACGTTTTAAGCTATAATTTGAACGATACTCAGGAGGATAATTCTAAAATTAGACCAGGAAAAATCAGGTGAATTATTTTAGTAAACATAGAGAGGGTTTATTGCTGACCGTATTTCTGCATCTTTTGCTGGTTGTATTGTTATGCAACCTTGAACTTTTTCTTCCATTTCCTACACCTTCCAAAGATGGAGTTTTAATCGATTTTGGATTGACAGACGAAGGAATGGGTTTGACTGAACCTGCTCCTGCCGAAGTGCAAGAACAAGAAGAAATCCCAGCTCCATCTGTTAAAAAACATTCTCCGGCAAAAAAAACAGAGAATGCACAAGAAAAGATTGTTACACAAGACTTTGAAAAAACAGCGATCATTAATGCTCAACGAAAAGTAGAAGATCAAAATCGAAAGAAACAACAACTGGAAGATAAAAGAATCAAAGACAGCATACAACAAATTGAAGATGAAAGAATTGCAGAAATAAACAGAGTTGCAGAAGTTCGTCGTCAGGATAGTCTCCAAAAAGTAGCACAACAACAAAAGATCAACCAAATTAATTCCCGTGCGAAAAATGTATTTGGGGTTTCAGGTAAGGGAACTGATCCAAATTCCAAAGGACAAGGCACCGGATACCGGCCAGGAAACCAAGGTTCACCGGATGGTGTTGCGGGAGGTGGAGATGGATCAGGCAATGGCCTCGGATCTGGTAACGGGAATGGAAATGGGAATGGAAATGGAAAAGGGACTGGAATTTCATATAATCTTTCTGGAAGAAAAGTCAGATCATTGCCTAAACCTCCCTATCCGGGTAATGAAGAAGGTATTGTAGTGGTTGAAATAACCGTTGATAAATCGGGGGTTGTAACGAGCGCAAAACCCGGCGTAAAAGGTTCAACTTCATTAAATGCCGGATTAATGGAAGCGGCCAAAAAAGCTGCATTATCTACAAAATTCAACGAAAACCCCGATGCACCAGCTTTCCAGTCTGGCATTATAACCTATCACTTTGTTCTCGATTAACAATCTCTGAAGTATTGTTGAGGCAACCATACTCTTTGACGAGTTTGGGTTTGTGGGCTGGCTTTTTTGAGCGACTTAGTAATGCGTATGGTTGCGAAGGGCTGGCAGTTTATCTCGGCCCTAAAAATCTATCACCGTTAAAATGGATCATATGTTCTGGAAATCCCATTATCCAGACTTCGGTATCCCATGCAATCTCTGTCGTATGTTTTTTAAATTCTGAAAAGTCGGGAAATGCAGAAACGTAAATCTTTCCAGCTTTACAATGTTTCAGAAATTCTTCCAACTCAACAATTCGTTTTGGAGTCATCGGTCCATGTGACGTTACAGCCTCAATTAAATACAGCCAATTCTTTGATTCATCATAAATCACAATGTCGGGTAACTTGCTGTGTTCCGTAATCGGGATTCCAATCTTTTCAAGTGTTTCCTTATCAATATGTAAATCCTTATTCTCTGTGTCCCCAACATAAAGTAAAGCTGAACTTTGGGCAAATCTTGAAGCAAACTCTTCAACAACAGCCGCCTGAACCGCATTGTGTTTTCCTGGTGATAACATTAAGACTCTACCATCTGAAAGTTTTAATGGAACTCTGGACATCTCACGGTCTTTGCTGTATTTCTCCTTTAATGCTCCTATTTTAGAAGTAAAGTTTTCTAATGTTCTTTCCCAATTTCTTGTTCCGTAAGATTTTATTGTTTCAAGAGCAATCTCAGAAATTGCATAATGTGCACGAGGACTGTTTACTGGTAAATCAGGAACATCAGGATTATAATCTGCAATTCCAGCTTGTACAAATTGGTGGAGAACTTGTCTCCTAAAGGTTTCTCTGGTATTTGGAGCATATTCTTTTTGATAGTTCTCAGAAATAAAATTCATTATTCCTTTGGAAACGCCATGGCTTTGTCTGAAAGCTTTTGACCACTTATCATTTTCTTTGATGTTGCATAAAGCAAGTAATGTGTAACCAGAAATTTCATTTTGTTGAGCATCAGGCAACCCCAACTCTCGCAAAATTATCTGTGCTTCTTGTATTTTTGACATAAAGTTTATCTAAAAGGACTTCATTAACAATTGTATCAATATCCTGCTTTTCGGGATTATTAAATTCTTTTATTTTACTACCAATTAAAATTATATCATCTAATGGTGGCAGTTTAATTTGTTTCAATTCAGTTGCGCCAACCTGTGTATTGCCATTAAAAGTCCTGAAATAGGTATCAAACAAACTACTGTTGTAAAGTGCCGAAATTCCCCATATTTCATTTTCTGATAAATCTCCGTTTGGACGATGTATATAATTTAAATGGTTTTCAAATCCAACCATTTCAGTTTCAAAATTCGATGAGAAAAATGGACAACAAACCAGCCTACTTTTATCATCTTTCGAACTAAATCGGCGAAGTAAAATATAGTTTTTATTTTTTAGCAGTACTTTTCTTGATTCCTCAGAATTAACAATTAGACTTGGTTTTTCCCCTTTTTGAAGTGGATAAATAAATTCCATTTCTTTAATGTTGTGCAACCAGATTAATGGAGAAAGTAAACCATTTATTGTGCCTTCCGATTTTAAAAATTCTGTACACCGAAAAGCAACAACGGGGCCTGTAGATATTTGAATATTAAAGTCATTCAGCGTGTTTTGCCACTTCTTAAAAATTTCAATCGTACTTGTTTCCTTATCGTTTGAGGGAATAAATAAAACCTTATCTTTTGATCTTAAATCAATTAATGAACTGGTTTTAAATACTTTTTCTGTTGGGTTATTCAAACCTTTTTCGCATTCAGAAACAGTGATTTTAATTTCTGTATTTAACTGTTTAGTTGCCCGAAGAATAATATTTTCCTGAAGAACATTATCATTCTTGAACATTTTATTTCGGGACTCAAAGATGTGTATGTTTGAGATACTTACATCGTTGAAGAAAGATTGTCTAAAAGCTTTAAAGTAATTTCCCGCTGCAAAACTTCTCGGTGTAATAAAAATTAATTCTCCGTTTTGCTTCAATAATTTTGCAGCCACGCCCATAAACAAAGAATAAATATTTGGTTGTCCATATACTAATTCTTTGACAGCAATTGCCCGTTTGTCGGTTTTAGAGATTTTAAAATAGGGTGGATTAGAAATTATGTAATCGTACTGGTTCACTGTTTCAAATCCAAACAAAGTTGATACATTGAATACTTTTGAATTTTCAATTACAAAATCCGCTCTGTTGATTTGGTATTTTAATTGAATATTTCTCTCTGCCAGCCATGAAGTCAAAAAATCAATTACTTTTTGAGTAACCGATAAAACATTTTCATCAGTCTCATATAGAGACAATTCAATTTCAGTTATATCCGAATTTTGAATCAGTTTTTCGATTAATGAACAAGTCAAAATTCCTGTTCCACAACCAGGGTCAAGAATTGAAATTTTATTTGATTTCGGACTTGCTAAATTTCCCATGAAATCAGCAATCTGTTTGGGAGTAAAAAATTGTCCATTATCTTTTTTATGTTTGTCAGATGTAGAGCATGCGTATTCAAGTCCGAGAAACTCAGCAAATTCAGAAGGTGTTTTATATTTTTCTTTTAACTTCTTCATTATACAAAAGTAATCAATCTTGGGTGCGTTGGCAAAAATTTGGCTCTTTTATAAGCTGAAGCATCGGCTTGTGGGTAGGGGCTTGCAAATGTGCCAAATGAGCGTTGGCAAGTCATGGTTCAAGAAAAACAGATCACAATTTTTATCATAGCCAAATACACAGACAAAAAAAATTTACTATATTTGAAATCGGTATTTATGAGACTTTTAGTGATGAAATCTTCTCATTTATCCGCTCCTTTTTTACCCTCTTAAGCCACTCCGGAAGTCGTATCAAATTCGTATCAAATTCGTAGTAATTTCGTACTTAACTCGTATTTGATTAAAGATCCATTCGAGACAAATTGTACCCAACTCTATCCTTATTACCATACTATCACAACCATGCTGTTTGCATTCAAAAGCCGTATCATCCAAACGACATGAAAAATTCTTGTACAAATGATTCATTTAAAAGCCGCGTAGCGGTAAAAGTATGAAAGATATCAAGTCAACAAGACAACCACAAGCTGCATTAGCGGCAACAGTCCGGGTGACTGAATAGTTACAAAGATTAATATTCCAGTGTTGAAAATGGCTATAAATAAAGGCTTTGTAATTGTTCTTAGTTCTTTTGTGATAACTGTTAATTAGGGTTTACTTTCCGATACAAAAATTCTTAAAAATATTTCCCAACACCTCATCGGTACTTATTTCACCCGTAATCTCGCCCAGGTAATACAAACATTCCCGTATATCCTGCGAAATAAAATCACCGGATATACCGTGATCCAAACCTTCCATAACCCTAACAATGGCCTCGTTTGCTTTCATCAGAGCTTCATAATGCCTTACATTTGAAACAATCACGCCATTCTCCGGAACCTTCTCTTTATGAACCGATTTCAATAGAAATTCAACTAATATATCGGTCTGGATATTTCTTTTCACTGAAATCGGTAACAGCGGAAACCCAAACCCTTTTGCAGCTTCAGCTATTTTTTCCAGATCATCGTTGGTGGCAAGATCGATCTTATTAATAATTATCGCACACTCTTTTGAAAGCACCCGATCATGGATCTCATTCTCAAGAAAGAAATTACAACTCGCCAGATCGGTTGCATCCAGCAAAATCAAAACAATATTTGCCTGATCTATTTTAGCAAATGTTCTCTCAATACCCATTGACTCAATTGAATCGGTTGTAGACCGGATACCAGCCGTATCAATAAAGCGAAACTGAATTCCCTCAATGGTTACCACATCTTCAATTGTATCACGTGTAGTACCTGCAATTTCTGAAACAATAGCCCGCTCTTCCCTGAGAAGAAAATTCAATAAAGTAGATTTACCCACATTCGCAGCGCCAATAATTGCTACCGGAATCCCATTTTTGATGGCATTCCCATATTGAAAAGAGTCGACCAAACTATTGATTAAATGATTGATATTATGGACTAGTTGAAGAAGTGAATCCCGGTTGGCAAACTCAACATCTTCTTCACTAAAATCCAGTTCAAGTTCAATTAATGAAATAAAGGAAAGAAGGTCATTGCGAAGCAATTTGAGTTCATTCGAAATCCCACCTTTCATTTGTTTCATCGCCAATGCATGAGCACTGGCCGACTGTGAAGCAATTAAATCAGCAACAGCTTCTGCTTGCGACAAATCCATTTTCCCGTTCAGAAAAGCCCGCTGGGTATATTCCCCAGGACGAGCCATCCGTGCACCTTCTTTGATTAACAGCATCAAAATCCGTTGCTGGATATAGGAAGACCCATGGCATGAAATCTCGATAACATCCTCTCCTGTAAACGAATGTGGGGCTCTGAATAAAGCAATAACAACCTCATCCACAAGTTCCGACTGATCAATGATCTGCCCAAAATGCAGCGTGTTCGCAGGTTGACTTCGCAACGTTTTTCCATCTTTCGGCGATTTGAATAGCCGATCGGTAATACCAATCGCATCAGATCCCGATAAACGAATGGTAGCAATTGCACCCATACCAGGGGCTGTAGCCACTGCACATATTGTATTCTGATCGTACATAACCTTATTTGTTGCAAAATAAAGAAAGCTTGTGTGGATTTACAATTAAGGACAGATTTTATTTAAAAGATTCGAACAGGTCTTTGTTAATATACTATTTTTGAAGAAAAAGATTCTTAACGTTATAACAATGGAGCCAACTGACATTATAAAAACAAAAGAGGAAATTCTTCCAATAATCAAAAATAATCCTGTTCCCAAAATTGTTTGGTGTTACTGGGCAGGAGGTCCAATGAACGATAACCGGCAAAGGAGTATCGAAATGATGCGAGATTATATGGGAGTACCTATTTGTTTGATAACCAATAAAAATCTGCAGAGTTTCATTGTTGAAGGTTTTCCGCTTCATGATACATTCCCTTATTTAAGTGTTGTACATCAGTCTGACTATCTTCGAATTTATCTTCTTCATCATTATGGTGGTTGCTGGCACGATGTGAAGCCTATCATGACCAATTACAATCCTGCATGGAAAGAATTGGATGATCAGAATGTTTATCTGGTGGGTAAACCCGAAATCAAGGGTGGTTCGGCAAAAGTAGCCGATAAAAATGGGGTTTGGATGCCTGATCATTGGTCTGAATTAGTTGCAACAAATCGCTGGATAGGTCGCGCAGGAACACCGCTGTCAGAAGAATTGTTCTGCGATGTCAATCGTTTTCTCGATGAGAACAGAGAAAATCTAAAAAAATGCCCGGCCAAAAGTGCATACGATAAAAAGAATGAACATTTTTGGGGCAAGTTTATAAAAAATCAATACCCATTACCCTGGACGGTCTTTGGAAATCTTTTTCACCCACTTAATTATAAATACAAACAGCATATTCAAAGGACTCTTCCGTTTGATGAAAAAGAAAACCTGGGGCTCCCACACAGGTGATAATGGTGAGAAACAGCAAAATGAAACAATTTAATGATGACTAGTTTCCATGAAAACAGCTCAAAAAGTAAGCGTAATCGTTCCTCTGTATAATCATGCTCCCTATCTGGAAGAAACCATTGCTTCAATAGTTGCATCAAGCTATCCGAATATTGAAATTGTGATAATTAATGATGGGTCTTTGGATAACTCTGAAGAAGTTGCCTTAAAACTCAAAACAAAACATGAGAATATCCAATACCTTTATCAGGAGAATAAAGGCCCAGCAGCAGCCAGAAATAATGGGATCAAAATAGCATCGGGAGAATTCATTCTTCCTCTTGATGCTGACGACTTAATTTCAAGTGATTATATTTTAAATGCGGTCAATGCGTTCCATCTCAATCCAAATGCAAAAGTGGTGTATTGTGAAGCAAGCTTTTTTGGCGAACGCTCTGGAAAATGGGAATTACCAACCTATTCTCCAAAATTATTGGCCAGGGAAAACATGATTTTTTGTTCGGCTCTGTATCGCAAATCCGACTGGGAAAAAACCGGTGGATACGACGAACACATGACCTGGGGATGGGAAGATTGGGAATTCTGGATTTCACTACTGGAAAATGGGGGAGAGGTGGTTCGGCTTCCAATTACCGGATTCTATTATCGAGTACGTAAAGGTTCAAGGAGAAAAAGCACCAATCGTGACGCCAAACGAAAAACCGTTGAATTGATCAACCTGAAGCACAAAGGATTTATTTTCCAACAACTACATGGTCCATTGAGAATTAACCGATCCTGGTCATCGGCGATAAATCGGTTGGAAAATCTTTTCAAAAAAAACAATAAATAAATCTGAGCATTTCTCGCCAACAATTTGCTATTTAGAATTTGAGCTTATTGGTTAAATATTCCAATAAAAATCCCCAAAAAAGGGGGGAATTGCTGAAAAGACAGGAACCAAATTTTAGGTTTTCGATATTTTGTTACATTTGGAACACAAAATTTCAAAACAATTAATATCATGAAACTACTTGAAGGAAAAACGGCCATTATAACCGGAGCAACCCGAGGCATTGGAAAAGCAATTGCCCTGAGATTTGCACAAGAAGGTTGTAATGTAGCTTTTACCGACCTGTTCGAAGATGAAAATATGAAAGCTACGGAGGCCGAAATTGCAGTTTTGGGCGTAAAGGTAAAAGGCTATGCTTCAAATGCCGCTAAATTTGATGAAACACAAACCATTGTTGATCAAATAGTAAAAGATTTTGGCCGGGTAGATGTTTTAGTAAACAACGCCGGAATAACCAAAGATGGCGCACTGAAAAGAATGACCGAGGATCAGTGGGATGCTGTTATTGCTGTCAATTTGAAATCGGTATTCAATTTTACTAAAGCAGTGCAACCAGTCATGTGGAAACAAGGTATCGGAAGTATCATCAATATGAGTTCGGTTGTAGGGGTCTCCGGTAATGCAAACCAGATCAATTATTCATCATCAAAAGCCGGGATCATCGGTTTTACCAAATCGGCAGCAAAAGAATTCGGAACACGGAATATCCGTTGCAATGCTATTGCTCCAGGATTCATTATCACCGAAATGACCGGACAGTTACCCGAAGATGTTCGTAAAGCATGGGAAGCCAACATTCCAATGAAAAGGGGAGGAGAACCCGACGAAGTCGCCAAAGTTTGCCTTTTCCTCGCTTCTGATCTCTCTTCGTATGTTAGCGGACAGGTTATTAATGTTTGTGGCGCTATGAATACTTAATACAACTTCCTATATTTGTAACCCCGCAAAAAAAGCGGGGTTTTTTATGAATAAAAATGCACTCTTTGTTGGATTAAATGTCATTGATATACAGTTTTTTGTTGATAAATTTCCAACTTCCAACCAAAAAATAAAAACGGCACCTCCTTATATTAATGTTGGAGGTCCTGCTGCAAATGCAGCCATTGCTTTTTCTTTTCTGGGAGGCAATACAACTTTTGTTACCTGCGTTGGTCGTAATGCGTTTACACCTTATGTCTATGGCGAATATGAAAAATATTCCATTAAATTACACGACATCGTCGAAAAAAACGATGTAGATCCGGTCATTGCAACGGTTATAACAACTACCAACAGCGGTGAGCGATCCATCATTTCAAGCTTCCCTAGCCAAGTTTCCGTACCTGATAACTTGATCGAATACATTAATTGGGATGATTTGGGCATCGTAGTTGTTGATGGGTTTTATCCTGAAATCGCAATCCCTGTTTGTGAAGCTGCCAGAGAAAAAAATATACCGGTTGTTTACGATGGAGGTAGCTGGAAACCTTCCTCCCCGGAGATGCTTCCACATATAGACATTGCCATCTGCTCGGAACAATTTTTTCCACCAGCATGTAAAGAAATATCCGATGTGTTTGATTTTCTTCGTTCCAAAGGGATTCATAAAATAGCGATTACCAGAGGTGAAAAAAGCATCTACTATTCTGAAGACAAATCAATTAACTCAATCCCTGTCGACCATATCGATTCAATCGATTCGCTTGGTGCCGGT
>Ga0116170_10000550_pt1 | contig 39900 bp, 32 predicted proteins | sample AD_JPNHW1_MetaG_FD_89797 | JGI IMG/M metagenome (GOLD analysis project Ga0116170, IMG submission 89797) | Active sludge microbial communities of municipal wastewater-treating anaerobic digesters from Japan - AD_JPNHW1_MetaG | ecosystem: Engineered > Bioreactor > Anaerobic > Digestate | place... | reverse complement strand
GTTTGGCCCTGACCATTTCTTCTTCGAGGCGGGCCTGAAAGTATCTGTGAATAAATAGTTTGGTAAGACCGTCGGTAATGGCAAGTTCATAAAGCCGGGCATGCTCAACTGCCATGGCAGCCTGTTGGGCCAGAGCTTCGAGCAGGCGTTGATCTTCTTCGGTAAACGGCTCACTGTTGAGCTTGTTAACGCCGTTAATTACGCCTGTTACCCGGTCTTTGATTTTAAGAGGTACTGAAATCAGGTTTGTGATTGTGCGTTCAAAATCCTGATTATTTTCAAAGCTTTTGAAGAGAGGATCCTTGTGACCATCGTTTACGATGATGCTGTTGCCTGTTTTCAGAACAGTTCCGGCAACCCCTTCGCCAGACCTTATTTTGACGGAGGCGTGCGGTTGTGCTAATTCCTGGCCTTCTTTAAAGCCAAAGACCAGCTTTGTTTCTAGTTCGTCAGCCCCAACACCGGTTTGCAGCATTATCGAGCAGCGTTCAGCTCGAATAGCCTTGCCGGCCATTTCCAGAATCTGCTTGATCAGTTTGTCGGTGTCGCTCTGAAAATTCATGGCCTGGCTGGCTTTAAACAGAGTTTCGATTTCGAATATTTTGCGGTCGAGTGCCTTGTTGTTTGCTTCGAGTGCGTCGAGCATTTCGTTGAAGCGCTGAGCCAGCGTGCCGATTTCATCGTCAGAAACCGCTTTTATGCGGTAGCTCAGGTTGCCGCCCTCAATGACCTGGGTGCCCTCAATAAGGTTGTCGAGACCCTTGGTGATAAATTTTGCCAGAACCACAGAAAGAATAATGCCTGCCAGCAGCCCTACCATGGCGATAAGAATAATGTGCTGGCGACTGACCGCTTTGGCCTCGGTCAGGCGATCAAAGCCAAAACGCAGAATAACCGTTCCGAATCTGGAAGTTCCGACTTTTATGGGTGCCGCGTAATCAACATAAGTGCCGTCATCGCCTTGCAGGCGGGTTGGAGTCTCGATGCTGTCAATGCGATTACGCATTTTTTCACCGATGATCTTGCCAAGCAGGCTTTCTGAGTCGCCGCGCAGTCGGTGAGCCAGATAACGACCATCAATATCAAGAATGGAAATCTCGTGGATATCCTGACCACCGGCGATTATGCGCTCTGTGTATGGAACGAGGGCATCGTAGGATTGGCTGATAATAGGATCCTGGCAGGCAATTGCCAGGGTAGACGAAAGAAGCAGGCCTGACTGATCCATGGAACTGCTTAGAAGAGATTCTTCGCGAAGCGAGGTATTTATCGAATGCAAAAGAATGATAAGCCCTACCAGAAGGGCAATACCACTGATAAACTTCAGTTTTATCGAGAATCTCGTTCCTGATTCTGATTTTTTCACAGGGCTGGTCCGGTGTCAGTTGTTTTTTTCTTGATGCTCTTCGAGAAGGGTTTGAACTTTTTCGATATAATCATAATCTTTATTATCGACCGGCACAAAGCCCTGAACATCGGTCAATTCATCAAGAATTACTTTTCCCTCGGGGGTTTTGGTGTTCAGGTCAAGCAGAGCCTGCTTGATTTTATCGATAAGGTCAGGCGGCAGACCCTTGCGAACTACGATTGGTTCATTTGAGATGTCCTGGGTGGTGGCAAGAATTGTCAGTTCTTCCATTTTGCTCTTGTCGCGAAGAGTGTTGCGAGCATCGTCGTAACAGGCGCCGGCGTCGTATTTTCCGAGAAGAACGTTAAGAACCACCGCGTCATGCTTATTCAGAAAAGCAGCTTCGGCAAAGTCTTTTTCGGGGTTAACACCGGCTTCAAGCAACAGCGATTTTGGGAAAATGTAGCCTGAAGCAGATTCTTTTTCGACCCAGGCGAATTTTTTGTTTTTGAGATCTTTCAGGCTTTTGATGCCGCTGTCCTGGCGGGCAATTATAATACCGCGATATGAGGTCGTGCCAAAGCGAATCGGTTTGACCAGAAGCTGTATTTCGGGATTTTTGCGAGCTTCAACTGAAGTCATGGTTGCGAGCCAGGCAATGTCGATTTCGCCCTTGACCAGCAGGTTCATGATGCCAGCATAGTCAGACGCTGTTTGCAGGCGGGTCTGTTTGACCCCGAGCTTCTGGGTCAGATATTCAAGAAACTTGTTATGCTTCTGAACCATTGATGATGAATTGGTGAAGGGAATGCGCCCAAGCTTCAGCACTGTGTTGCTGTAAGGGGAAGCTGTTTCGCCGCCAGCGGGCTTGTCGTTGGCGGAAGTATCTGTTGCAGGCTGCTCAGCGGGTTTTTTTGCGGTTGAATCGCCACCACCGCAGCCAAGTGTCATGGCAGAAATGAGTGCAATCAAAATAACCAAACCGGCAAAGTTTTTCCCCATCAGAATTTCTCCCGTGTTTAAGAACTATTCGCTTATGTATACCACAAACCTTTTTTCTTTAGCTATTGTTTTATTATTGGCAGATCCAGTTTGAATTCAATCAACTGTGGCGTTGCTCTGGTGACTACTTCAAGTTCGCTTAAATCATCGAGAAATTTAAGATTCGAAACTGGTGGAATCCCTTTATCACGAAGCAGGGGTGACTGCAGCAATTTTTGCAGCTGAGTATTGAAATTGGTAAATTTGACTTTCCAGAAGCGTTTAAGATCCTTGACTATTTTTGCTCCCCGGGCTTTGCCGGCTTTGACATTGAGAATATGCGAAATTTCATCGACGAGATTTTTTCTGCCCGTGGCCAGAACAAGAAAATTCTCTGCCAGACCGGCGTAGACCGAGATTTGCGGAAACATGAAGTAGCTGAGCTTGACCAGCGAAATTTTGTCGTCTTCCATTACCTGAGTGAAGATGCCAGTCTGAATGCACAGGGTCTTCAACTTTTCAAGATTGTTTCGCAACTTGCTGATTTCAGGCACCGGGGCGGCGAATCTGACGTCTGGAAGGCCGTTGTCGCCAGTTGGGTCAAGGTTTACGTAGATAATGCTTTCCTGGGCAGCGTTAGCCAGCAGATCATTTTCGAAATCAAGCCCGGCAGAGGCAACCATCTGCAAAACGGTTGCCGACTGTGGTACCGCTCTGATATTTTTCATGGTTTCGCCGGTATCTTCGATTGGGTGTGTCTGGGCAAAGAACATCAGTGCATTGTCATTGATGAAATCGCCAATGGTGATATTGTGTTCAAGCTTACTGCTGCTGAGGTTGCCATCGTTTGACACCACGTTGAAACGCCCAAAAAAGCCATGGGCAGAGATAACCGCAGCCCCGACCAGGTAATCAGATGCCTGAAGCATTGGCAGTATCTGGTTTTCCATGCGGTAGATCTGGTCAGGTTTGAGTTTTTCGGAAGCTTGCGGGTGTTTTATCATCTGAGTGAGGATTTCCTGCATGTTTTTGCTTTCACAGGCGATTTTGATGATAATTGCTTCGGTGGCAGGCTGACATTCGGCAACCAGCTTGGCAAAATTGTCTGCGTAGCCGCTCAGCAGTTCATCGGTATGGTTCAACTGGCTTGTTGTCAACTCTGAGACCGGCAGTGGTTTGAGAAATTCAGGCGTAGCGATTGCAGCGATGTTAAAAACAGACGCTGCCTTAAAAACGCTTGAGTTAGCTGGCCAGTCTTTGTTTACGGCTCTTCCGAGTCTGCGAAGAATTTCAAAGGGGTAATTGCCCGGTTCGGCAAGAAAACCACCGAGACGCTCAAGCTGGAAGGCCACCACTACCGGGCTTTCAATTGCCGGGGTGGCAGTTGCAGGGGCTTCGGCCGCCAGCAGACCGGTGGACAGTAAAAATGAAAACACCAGAAGCATCAGGGTTTTCTTCAGCATGGTTGCGCATACTCCTGTTGATGACAATCTTTGAACAGCATTTTAACACTGTCGGTGGTAATTCTCAACCGTTGCCGGCAAATTGGCCGTCCATGCAAACATACAATCGATTTGCCAAACATGGCGGCCTGCATTAGAATAGAGCGTAGACAATTTTGCTTAACTCTGAACAGGGAACAAACAGATGCCCGAAAAGATAGGCGCAAACCTTTATGGGAGCCGTGTACCGGCCTTCAGACGCGGCTTTGTTCTCTATATTGTTATGGCGGTTTTATTGGCTCTGGCAATCATGGCCTTTGCCCTGAATACCTTTAAGCAGGGTGCTGTAACCCAACTGGCACGCAACGTTGACCAGAACCGCCTGGCATTGCTTGCCCAATCGGCCAATGCCGAAGTCGTCGCCATGATTCGCAGTCAGGTTAACGGCGACGCAAGCAGCAAAATTTTTGAAAAGTTCCGAGGGGTTTTTCCTGGATTCAGCCCGGCCCAATCCATAAACACTGATATCGTGCTTTTTTCAGGATTTGAACCCGAACAAACTCTGCAGATGGCTCAGTCAGCAGGTTACCCGCTAAAAATCAGAAGCAAAGCCGTATTAAGGGTGTACCGCCAATGCGAATTTGCTTCGGTATCTGCCTTTAACGCCTACCTTGATGTTTTTTCACAGGCCTATCGCGAAGGCAACGAAGACAATGTCATCGAGGTACATGAGCGTCGCGATGTGCGTCTGGTAGATGTTCGGCATACTCTCGACAAATATGTGCTGTTTGTTAAAAACTACTCACCCGATTATAACAACACCACCCGGCGAATAATTGTGCAGGGTATCACGCCTTCAGGGCCGCATATGTCGCGGGTCTATCTTGGGAACGACAACTACCCCACCTGTCTCGACGAACAGAAAAACATCTGGCTTGACCTCAACTACGCCGAGCACAAGAACGCGCCAGGCTTTGCAGCCCTTTTTAATTTTTCCAAACTGACGGATTTCCCGGGCAGCGACGCTTCAGACACGCTGTTCATGAAGGCTTCAGTGCCATTCAAAGAGCTTAAGGACAGCAAGAACAATTATCTGTCTGAAGCTTACGTCAGCTCGTTCGTAAACGTGCCCGCTGTTAAGAAAATCTACGTAAAGTTTGTAAACGATGCGGCAGATGGTTGCAACGGCCAGGTAACCCCTGCCAAAGTTGGCACAGAACTCAAAACAAAGTGCTCGCAGGCCATGCCCAAATCGAACAGCAATGCCGCCAGTTACCAGATATGTGATGACTATGTAAAAAAATCTAAGGATACCGATTATTCGGCTTGTACCGGTTTTCAGAAAATTCTCAGAACCTGCATGGATGAATGGAAACTGCATTACGGATATCTTGATGCCGCCAATGTCTGGCAAATCGAAAACATTGAGCGCCCGGCTTTGCCACCAGCTAAATCCTGGGTGACAGCTTTGGCTTTTAAAGGCCTGACTTACCTGGCCGACGAGAATGCTAAAAAAGGGCCATATTTTTATGCTTATCTCAACAAGCTTCCTGATACTCAAGATGGTGCGGCAGGCAAAGTTTACAACCCTGAAAGACTAAGGGTCGGCAAGATGCTGCAACTCTACGGTGAAGCCAACGATACGCCTGTGGTCGTCGAAGGGCCTGTATATCTCAGATTTTTTAAACTCGCTTTTTTTGATACTTTCGAAAAAGAAATTACTTTCTTCGAAAAGCCGAGAAAGGTGATACCTGAACCGGTGCCGATTCCCTTTGTTCGCCCGCTCCTCGACCCCGGAACCTTTCAAAACCTTGCCCTGGCCAATAATTTTTCGCCGACCCCATACTTCAGCGACAGCATGATGATGAGCCGGGCAATCGATAATGTTTCGGTCAATGCTTTGCTCGGCGATACTCTCGAATACTACAGCTGGGATGGCAAACCAGTTACTATCAATCCATTGACCGCCGAACGCCCGACTTTTGCATACCCTCGTCAGAGGCCATCTGCAAGCCCGGTTAAGGCAAAAAACTTCGGGCGTTTAATTGATTTTAAAACCGTCAGTTACAACTATTCATCTCCGGGCGAATTTCTTGCCGAAAGAACCTCTGGCAGCGCCCCGGATAAGACCTTGTTTATCGATGGTGCCATGTATATCGAGGCCGGTGATCTCGATCTGACCGAGGTCAGCAAGTTTTATGGCAAAGGTCTGATTTATCTTGGCAAAGGCAATTGTTTCATGGGAAATCTGGCCAGGGTGCGCGATGCTTCAACAGGTGATTCGCTGCGTATTTATCTGCGGCAGGGCGATTATATTCTCAAAAAATCGACCAGTCTGACTATCGAGGCTTCACTGGCGGCGTTAACCTACCCGCCTGGTTCTGCAGATCCGGCAGAGCAGGGCAGCCTGATTTTTAATGGCCAGGATTCAGTCACCATCATTGGTAATCTGCTGGTAGACTACCTCTACACCCAGGAAAAGGGTGATAACAGCCTGAAGGTTGACGGCTTTCTCAAAATTCGTCATGATCCGGGCATCTATGAGGCCGGGGCCGATCTTGGCGATGGCCCGATGGATCCTTATCACGTCAGCATAGGTTCGGTTAAAACCATATTTTCATTGAACTCAGGAGGCAAAACCTTCTGATGGATCAAACACGCTGGTTGATAGTTTTTTCGATGGTATTGTTTATGTCACTGTCGCTGGCATTACTGCAAAAGTTTTCTGATCGAGAACCAGTGCCGGTTGCGGCAGTTGAATCAACAACCGTTGAAAAAGCACCGGCTGAGACGGTCGAGCCTTTGGTTAAAACGCCGCGATCGACCCCGGATTCGACCCGGCGGGTTGTGTTTCCTGCGCCGCCCGCCCATATTTTTGCTGTGAACAACGATGGTGAAATCAGTCGCGAAGCAGATTCTTTTACCGACAGGGGCAAAATAACCCAATGAACAGAACCTTCTTCAGTCGTCGTATGGGTATCAGCTTTGTCGAGGTGTTGATTGCCGTTTTGATAGTTACAGCTTGCGCGATTCCGGTCATCTACATGCTGACTTCTTCCCGCACTGAGACTTCGCGTGCCATAAACTACCTGCGTGCCATGGAACTGGCGAACGAAGTCATTGAATGGGCCGGAGCCGTTGAGTATTCGGCAATTGATGAGAGTGCGCTTTCAGCTTTTTGCGGGTCAATCTCAGAAGAGCAGTCGGGCGGCATAAAAACTGTTAAGGTGGCCACTGTTGAACCCGAGAACAAAACCTGGAAAAACGACGAACTCATGGTTGATAACTTGCAGTATTCTGATCAATACAACACCGGATTTTTCTTTCGTGAAGTCGAAATAAGTGATGTCAACGATTCCTATTTTCAAAACAATCTCCTGAAAAAGCTGACTGTCAGGGTTAAATGGAGCGAAGGTGAGCGCCCTGCCAATCTCAATCTCAGCGATCGTACACGCCAGGTGGAGCTTTCAGTGCTGTTGCTCAACGAAAAGAATTTGCAATTATGAGTAAATCTGTTTTGAACAATCTATTGGCAGGCGTTAAAACAAAAATGAACCGACGTCGGGCTTTTACATTTGTCGAAATGAGCATCAGCATTGGCCTTGCCCTTGTGGTTTTTTTGATGATTTACCGTTTTCTCTCAAATACCCGTCATCATTACATGTATGGTACGGTTAATCTGCAAAATCTTCAAGAAGCCCGGCTGGCATTGAACTACCTGCGGCGTGATTTTTCATGTGCCTGCCCGCGCATCGAAGACCCGGATTCCGCTGGGTATGTAACTTTGCAGAAGGTTCGTAAACAGGTGTTTGTTACGACATCCTGGCCATCTGAAACTGCCGGTGACCTGATTCAGATTCATCCGCATGGCCTGATTTTTCATAAGTTTGTTTTCGGGGCTTCGGGTGTCAAACCGAGGGTTGAGCAGGTGAGTTATGAGTTTGATGCCGTTGAGAAGGTTCTGATAAGAAGATCGGCTGGCGACCGGGTGCAAAAATTCAACGGCTTTGAAGAGGTTGAATTCAGATTGTACGCCCATCAGCTAAACCCGAAGATTCCGGTTCTCTGGGCAAGATTCAAGGTTCACGAAGGCGAAAATATCTATGGAACGGAAAGCATCGGCAAGGCGCTTGAATTAACTACCTCGATCACCAGCCATTTTATAACCAGTTCACTGAATAATAAATATTGGCGCTATGAAACTGGTCACGAAAAATTGTAGAATAAATCTGCAACAAAAATTGCAGATGGGTCGTAAGCTCTTTAGAAAATATTTCCCAGGAGGAATTTATGAAAAGATTTAACTCAATCATTGCTGCTTTATTGTGTTTTATGATGATTTTTAATCCGGTGATTTATCAGGCCGCCCTCTGGGCCGAAGACGCCGCCGCCGAAGCCGCAAAACCCAAAGAAATGACCGAGTCTGAAAAAAGTGCTGACGAAGCTTCAGTCAAAACAGATTCAGCCTATAATCAGCTCCTGAATACCAAAGAAGGCAAAACCAAATGGTATATGAGCAGCGGCACCAAAAACAAAATCAATGAAGCTAACACCAATCTGGGTAATGCCAGAACCCAGGTGGGCGATGTTAAGGGCAGCGTTGGTGAAGTTAAAAACGAAGTTAAAGGAATTGGCGATACCCTCAAGGGCGATGACAATACCTTCGACAAAATGACCAAGGTCGCTGGAGGCATCCAGAAAGCCCTGATCAAAACTGGTCAGATGCTTCAGAAAATCGGGCAGTTACTGAAAACCGTCGGTCAGGCCCTTCAGGCAATCGGCAAAATTCTTTCTGCCATCCCCTGGACCGCAGCCATAGGCCAGGCTCTTGATAAAGTTGGGGGCGTGCTGGTTAAAGTTGGTACCGCTCTCGATTACGTTGGTAAGGCAATCGAAAAAGTTGGCAAGACCGCAGCCAATGCCGATATGAAATTTGGCGAAATGCTCAGCACCATTGGCCAGGCCGCTAAAGATGGCTGGAAACAGGGCGAAAAAGACGCCGAAGATTACAGACAGAAACTCGACGCTGAAGCCTCAAAAGCTGATACCTCCAAAGACCTTGAAGGTGCTTCTGACGCCACAGAATCGGGCGATGAAGACGGTGAAGATGAAGTTAACGATGTTCCCCAGGAAGGCGTTTCAGACATCTGATCTCTGAAACTTGCTGATTTCAGGCAACCGGGCCGGTCTAACAAGACCTGCCCGGTTGTTTGCGTCAAGGTTAATTAATTGCCGCATTCTTCCGATGAGCATTTTGAGATGGAGGTTTGCTATGTTAAAAAAACTGCTTGCCTTGATTGCGGCTTTGCTTCTTCTAGTCGCATATTTGCCATATACATACGGTGGCGATCCCGGTATAACCGGAGTAATCGTAAAAGACAGGGAACGCTATTATCATCGCCTTAAGGATATGCGGGCTAAAGAACCGCAGAACGCAGAACTAAGCTATAGAATCGCGAACCTTTATTACAGCATGCAGATGGAAGACGAAGCAATCAAAGAATATCGCAGAACACTGCGGGTTGACCCCGAGCATCAGTATGCAAAGTGGTTTCTCAGCAAGGTTTTGATCAGCAAGGGATATTTAGAAGAGGCTTTCTGGCTGGTGCGTGACTTGATCGAAAAAAACAAGGAAAGCCCGAATCTCTACGCTTCAGCTGGTGAAATTCTGCTGAAGATGGATCAAGCCGATGCGGCACGTGAATATTTTAATCGCTTCGATGAACTGAAATACGGTGAAAAAGACGGATCAAAATCGATAAAAACCATATCTCAGCCAGCTGCCGGGCAATGGAAAAAATATTTTTATTGATCAGGTCTGTTTTTCAGCAGTTCGATTTTCAGTTTGCTTTCTGCGTTGTATGCCACCTTAAAGGTTTCGCTGGCAAATTTGTCAAGATAAGTGTTTAACTTCAGGTCAGAGCCAAAATCTCGATAGATAAGTGCCAGCATGTCGTTGGCCGCTGCTTGCCGCTGACGGGCGTGATTCTGGTCAATTGCCAGTTCTATATCGCTTTTTTTGGACTGCAGCTCTTTGAATAACTGCTGCAGAGAGTCGCAAAGGTTCTTTTCGCTGGCAATTGATGCGGTAATCATCTCATGTCTTGCAATTTTTTCTGGTTTTTCTGACGCTTCAGCTTCAGCAAGTTTTCGTTCAAGGCCTGAAATGTTGGCAATGGCAGTTGCTATCTTGAATTTAAGGTCTTCTGCTGCGGTCTCAATTTGTTCGAGAAGCTTTTTTAGGCGGTGTTCCGGGTCATCTTTGCCTTTCCAGAGGCCAGAAACCAGGTTTTTCAAGTTCATGGGTGGCTCCTTTTTGCTTGTATCTCATCATGACGGTAGGCTTCTCTAACATCAGCAACCCATTGGTCGCCAAACAGGCTGGCAAGCAGGTCGGCAAAGCTCAGCAACAGGGGTGGGGGATTATCATTCGAGCGGCAGAATTCAGGAATGTGGCAATTGATGAGCCAACCACCAGATGAGGTTTTTTTGATTATCAACGGAAACAGCGAACACCAGAGCGGTTTGACGCTGAGCAGTGGCAGATTGTTGTCAAGGGTGTAGCGGTGCAGCGAACAGAGTATAATGCCTCGATCATCAGTAAAAGATAATGGGCAGGGGGTGTTCTCGGCAACTTCAGCAATGTGCAGGTTGCCCTTGTAGTTCTCGGTAATGCCGCCGCGCAACAGTTGAAGATTCTGCTTCTTGAGTAAGGGTGCAACCTTATCAAGATGGTTGCGAATAGTCTCTTCTTCTTCTTCGCTGACTGGTGCACCCAGATCGCCGTATTTGCAGCAGACTCCAAGGCAACGATCAAGGGCACAGCCAAATTTTGTCTGCCAGACCTCGTCAGATATCAGCACGTTTCCAATTTCTCGCACTTTTTGACCACCAGAAGTATAAATTGTATGGAGTTATATTAATATATTATACTATGAAGTCGATACAATGACGCGATGACAAATGTAGATTATGGACTTATTGTTGGGGTTGTGCTTCTGTTGCTGGTTGTGGCCTTCAGGGTTCTGTTCGGGCGCCGACCTAAGCCAGAGGCTGATTCTGCCAACGGAATCAGAGCTCCCCGAACTGTTGTGGCTGCCGAGGCGGTTAAAAGCTCGGTGTCAGCAATTTCTGAGCCGGTCTCTGGCAATGACCGACCGGCTCAGTCGCCATCAGAAGACAACCAGACTACATCCCGAAAAAAGAATCGCCAGGAAACTCCTGCGCCGGTAACCGAAGAGATCACCGATCCCCTGACTCTGATTAAAACATTTTCTGCGCCTCTCGAAAAACGAATTGCCGCGATTCGTGAGGTTGGCCATCTGATGCTGGTTGAGGCGGTGCCAGCTTTGATTGATGCGCTATATGAGTCTGATCAGAGCGTTTCGTTGGCGGCCACCGAAAGTCTCGGCCAGATCGGTGACCCCCGGGCAATTGAGCCGCTGCTTGAAATTTCACGACGCAGTGACGCAGCCCTGATAAAATCGATTGGCGCCGACGTTACTGATAAGCCCTTGCAGCATGATTCCCAGCGCGAGACCGAAGAAGTGACCGATGCCAACCCTTACAAGTTCAAGGAAATGGTTGTTTTTAAGATTGATCAGCTGCCGGTTGAATATTTTCAGGCGGATGGCACGCCCTTACCACGCAAGGAGCTTGTGGTCAGAGGCCTTAAAGATAACAGTCAGCAGATGCGACAGATGGCCGCCAAGGCTGCCATTGGCCTCGACAGTGAAGATGTGGTAGAGTCGCTGATTGAAGCGCTTGCCAACCCTTTTGAAGTCGAGTCGGTGCGCTTTATGGCAGCCGAAGCGCTTGGCGGTATGCAGAACGAAAAATCGGTTGACTCTCTGCTCCTGGCACTCAAGGATGAAAATGTTGCCGTTAGATATTCGGCCGCTGCGGCTCTGAGCGGTCGCAAGGATGAAGTCATTATCAGGGCATTGATTGATGCCACTCGTGATCAGGATAAATTTGTGCGAGCCTCGGTCGCTTATGCTCTAGGAACAACCGGCGAACCTCAGGCGCTCAGGGCATTGCTACGCTGTGCGGCTGACGAAAATGATGTGGTGCGCTTCTCTGCAGCAAAGGCAGTTTCAGCTTTTCAGGTTGATAGCGTTTTTGCCGGGCTTGACTCTCTCGATGGTTTGAGCGAACGCGAAAAAGCCTTGGTTCGGGTCGAAGTTCTTGGGCATCTTAAAGACGCGCGTGCCGTAAACGCGCTAAGAGAAATGCTCAGAAGCCCAGATTCAGAAATATCTTACAAAGCATCGCTGTCGCTCATGGGCCAAGAAAACCCCGATCTTCTCGAAGAGCTTATCGAGGCCTCCAAGCGTCTTGACGAGGAGTTGTTTGTGCTTGCCAGGCAAAATTTGTCGAGCTTTGCCGCTGAAACTATTTCCAGACCTGATGCGTCATCTGAAAATTCAGCAACAGCCAAGCCCCTGGCCGATGTTAAGAACTTGCCCCCAAATCTGGAAAAATTGAGAAAAAGTCTGCTCGATCAGAGTCCCAATATTCGCGGCAGCGCCGCCAATACCCTGGGAGACTTTCAAACCCGTGAGGCCATGCAGTTGCTGGCGGCGGCTGCCAAAGACAGCAATGAATATGTCAGGTCATCGGCAGTCAATTCTCTCGGGCGGGTCGCTTTGCCAGAAGCATTCGAACTGGTAACCAGATACGAAAAAGATTCTTCTGAAGAAGTCAGGTATGCGGTGGTCAAGGCTCTTTCTGCCTGCACTCTCGAGACTGGCAAAGAGTGCCTGGCCAGAATTTCAAAAAACGACAAGAGCAAAAACGTTAAGAGGGCTGCCAGGCTGGCTCTTGAAAAATTGAATGCCTGACTTGCATAAACCGGCCAACGATGAAATAATGAACTCTGGCGACTTGTATGATGTACTGATGTTTTGATTTCTTCGTCACTTCGTTTCTGCAAAATTGGGCGCATCGCGACCAGGGCTTTTTAGAGTTTGCAGAATCATTGGTTTATCTTTATTAACGAATACCAGAAGGAGCAGCAATGACTGATCAAGAATTCATCGAACTGGTCGAAAAAGTTTATAAATTTCATACCAAACGCGCTCCAGGGGTTTCTATCGGGGTTGAGATGGTGTTGCTGGCCAAAGAAAAGCTTGGCGAAGTCAAGAAACTGGGAGCGGTCGCAGAAACCCAGGTTTGTTTGTCAGATGCAATTCAGTTTCTTACCGGATGCACCATTGGCAATAAATACCTGATCATGCGTGATAAGATTGGCCGCTATGCACTTACTCTCTATGATCGCTCTAACGGTCGCGGCATCAGGGTTTTTGTCGATATGAAAAAAATCGATCCTGAAAAATTGCCTGAAACCTACAGGTTTTTTCTGAGGCAGCGTTCGCCCGAAGTCGAAAATGATGACGCAGCAAGAAAAGCTTCGGCAAAAAAAATTGTCGAAGAGTTCATGGGTTGTGGCCGAAATATTTTCGGCTGGCAATATGTGCGCCTGAAAGAATACGGCAAAGACCCGGTCTACCCGGTAAAAATCTGCCCGGACTGCGGTGAATCATTTATCTGCAGCGATAAAGAAACCAAGAACTGCCAGGTTTGCGCGAGAAGCCTCGACTATTACTCTTCAGAACAATAGCCGAGCCTGCTGATCAATCGTCTTCGGGGCGAAGAATGGCCATGAAGGCCTTCTGTGGGATTTCGACATTGCCAACCATTTTCATGCGCTTTTTCCCTTCCTTCTGCTTGTCGAGGAGCTTGCGCTTGCGGGAAATATCGCCGCCATAACATTTGGCGGTAACGTCTTTGCGAACTGCTGCAATATTCTCGCGGGCGATGATTTTAGCGCCAATTGCCGCCTGTAAAGGAATCTGAAATTGATGCCTTGGGATCAGGGTGCGAAGTTTACTGATAACGTTACGGCCGCGATACTCGGCGCGGTCGCGGTGACAGAGAAAAGACAGGGCATCGACCCGTTCGCTGTTGACCAGAATATCGACTCGCGAAATATCGGCGGCACGGTTCCCGATGTGCTCGTAATCGAGTGAGGCATACCCCCGAGTTCGGCTTTTGAGCTTGTCATAGAAGTCAACAATGATTTCAGACAGGGGAAGATCGAACGACAGCGAAACGCGTGATTCGGAAATAAATTCCATGTTCTTCATGACACCGCGGCGATCCTGGGCGAGTTCCATGATCGTGCCAATGTAGTCTTTGGGCAGAAAAATCGTCGCATGCACAAAAGGTTCACGGATCTCTTCAAGCTGGTTATAGTCAGGTAATTTGGCGGGCGAATCGATTTCAAAAGTGGTTCCACCTTTAACGACAACTTCGTAGATGACGTTGGGCGCGGTAGTTACCAGGTCGAGGTCATATTCGCGTTCGAGCCTCTCCTGAATTATTTCCATGTGCAACAACCCAAGAAAGCCGCATCTGAAGCCAAAACCGAGCGCCAGAGAATTTTCTGGAAAAAATGACAGGCTTGAGTCGTTGAGTGTCAGTTTTTCGAGGGCATTGCGCAGATCATTGAAAGCATTGGTTTCGACTGGATAAAGGCCGCAGAAAACCATCTGCTTTGCCTTTTGAAAGCCGGGGATGGGCTGAACATTCGCCACTTTTTCAAACACAACGGTATCGCCAATATTGACGTGCCCCATTTCTTTGATAGTAGCGTGGAAAAAGCCAACCTGCCCGGTGGCCAGTTCATCGATAACTACAGGTTTAGGGGTAAAGACGCCAGTTTCGATAATCTCAAAACTTGCCTCGGTTGCCATGAACTTGATACGATCCCTGGCTTTCAGCGTTCCATCGACGACGCGGCAATAGACAATGACGCCCTTGTATGAATCATAGTTCGCGTCAAAGACCAGGGCACGCAGGGTCTGTTTTGGCTCACCTTTCGGTGGCGGGATTCTTTCGATAATAGCTTCAAGAAGTTCGGGAACACCACGCCCTTCTTTGGCTGACACGAGAAGGGCTTCAGAACAATCGATTCCGATGAGGTTTTCGATTTCTTCTTTGACCTTGTCGGGATCAGCTGCGGGCAGATCTATTTTATTGATTACCGGAATAATTTCGAGGTTGTGATTTATGGCAAGAGCCGCATTGGCCATGGTTTGCGCTTCAACGCCCTGACTTGCATCAACAACGAGCAGTGCGCCCTCGCAGGCTGCGATTGATCGCGAAACTTCATAGGAAAAATCGACGTGGCCTGGTGTGTCGATAAGATTGAAAAAGTATTCTTCACCGCTTTTGCTGGTGTAGAGCATGCGCACAGCCTGGGCTTTGATGGTGATGCCGCGCTCGCGTTCCAGTTCCATTGAGTCAAGCAGCTGGTCTTTCATTTCGCGCTTGCTGACAGTCGAGGTGACCTCAATCAGGCGATCGGCAAGTGTTGATTTGCCATGGTCGATATGAGCGATAATGCAGAAGTTTCGTATTTTATTCAGTGACAAGAGCCTACTCCTGGGTGTTGGTAAAAATAAATCTGGTAAGCAGAACTTTTAGAATCCAGACAATAATCAGACCGGCGATGACTGCTATGATGCCAAAAACAATCGAAGCAATCAAGCCCTGATTTTCGGCCCAGAAAATAGCGTCAAGCTTCTGGGGAATATTAGCATCGTCGGGGTTGTATTTAAGAACCCGCCGATAGAAATCTGCAGCTTTAAAAAAGTCACGATCAACAAAAGCCTTGTTGCCAAAGTAATAGAGAGCGTTGATCATCAGATCTCGTGCCTGCTCGTTGTTCGGCTGCAGATAAAGAACCCGTTCAATACGTGACATGGCACCGACCCAGTCATCTTTCAGGGCCAGTTGCTTCGCCTCGCGCAGCGTAATGGTGACTTGCCCGGGTTGAAAAAAGTGCACCCGGCTGTTGCCCTGATCAATGATCAGCAAGGTTTCGTCACTATTGAGGGCCAGGCCTCGCGGCATCAGAAGGCGGCCGGGTGCTGAGCCGCGGCGCCCATAGTGTTCAAAAAACTTGCCTTCTGAGGTTATTTCAACAATGCGGTGATTCAAAGTGTCTGAAATCAGCAGGTTGCCGTCGAGACTGCGATTGATATAGGACGGGCTGTTAAGCATGCCCTTCTCAGTGCCTTTACTGCTGCCATAGCGCCAGACGATCTTGCCTTCCTTCGGTTCCCAGCAAACTACCTGATTGAAAGTCGGGTAAGAAACTACCAGATTACCATTGTTCAACCAGTGGACGCCGCGCGGCGCAACTGCATTGAGGGCGCCCTTCTTGCTCTCTTCCTGGTAGACTAGCTCTTTGAGGCATTTTCCAGTGTCATTCATTATCTGAACGCGTTTATTTCGGCCTTCGGCAACGGCAATGCGCCCGTCATGACTGATATCAATATCTAAAGGCTGAAACAGCTCACCCTGACCACGACCCGAACGGCCAAGAGTGCCTGTAACCTTGCCTGAAGCCAGATCAACAATGGCGATAAGGTCGCTTTCCATAAAAGTGACGAAGACCTGCCCTTTGTTATCAAGCGCCAGGCCGGTTGGTCTTGGAAAATATCGCTGCACTTCTTCGTAAAATTTCCGGCTGACTTCAAGGGGCACGCTGCTGGTGGCTGAACGAGGTGGCAAGAGCACCTTGGCTGAGTTCTGCTTTTTGCCGTCGGCCCTTAGTGGCTCTGAAGCCACAAGTTGCGGAATAGCTCTGACAAATTCGCCATCGGCAGAAAGGAGTTGCAGGCGGTTGTTTCTTTGATCGGCCACCAGTATCTGACCATCAGGCAACAGAAGCATGTCTTCGGGAGCGGTGAATTCAAGAGCACCCTTGCCTTCGTAACCTTTGAAAGAAAAAACTGATAGATCGAGTGCCGCATCAACCTGACTTAGAGCGGCACCGAGCAGAAATAGCGTAGCAAGAAGCTTTTTCAATTATTAATCTCCTCGATACGGTTAAATGTCAGGTAGCGGTCTTTACTCAATCTTTCCTGCCGGGTGCTGCCACTGGCAGTTATAAGGCGATAGGCTTCAATGCTGTAACCAGTGACGCCTGGATGCACGATTTTCTTTTCGCCTTTTTTTAATAATCTGTTTGTGCTGGTCTGGGTTTTAAAATCGTGTTTAACTTCGTTTCTGGTCTCGAGAACAACTTTGTCAAAGGGCTTCTTTTCGGCAAAAATGCCAACTTCGACGCAACCCTTGCCAGCTTTGCTGACTATAAGAACCGGTATGTCGAGAGTGTTGGTGAATCTGAAATCTTTTGAACCCCAGGAAACTGCCGCATCAAGCCCACGATCAGCATAGTCAATGCCGTCGTAAATCGAATGGTTATGGCGTTCATCGATTTTCATGCCGCTCATAAGAATAACGCGATAGAGGGTTGTGCTGACCTGACAGATGCCACCACCCAGGCCAGGAATAACTTTTCCCTGTGAGATAACTCCGGCTTTCTTAAAGCCGTTTTCAGAGGTACGTGGGCCGACAACTTTGTTAAAACTGAATTTGCCGCCTGGGGGTATGATAAGGCCATCGATTTTTTGGCTGGCGAGTTCAAGGTTCACGTTGCGCTCGTTATCATCTATATGGCCGGGGTGCCTGGTGGAATAGTTCGCTATAGCAGTTGTAAAGCCCATTTCGCGCATTTTGCTTTCGAAACCTTCTTTCCCTTCGATTTTTGAAATGACAACGTTTATCGAAAGACTTGCAGAAGCGTGGTTCTTTGTAATGCTTTGTTCGAGCGCTTCAAGGGTTTTTATTTTGTCGATGCCCAAACCTGGTTCACCACGAACGATGCGGGCAAATGGTCTGGCATTATTGTCGATGCGTGCTGGTTCAGGAGATTTCTGATCTGGAACAGACAGTTTGTCGATGAGCGATTTGGCCAGTTCACCGTCTGCCTCGACCCTGAGAACCTTATCATTCTGCATGGTCACAGAATAAAGGGGAACCTCATGGACATCAAGAGGCGTATTATCGGCAGTAAAGGCTATCTGCACAGATCTGGTCGCAGTGATTATGCTCTCGGTCGGGATCGATGATGTTGCGTTTTCGGCTGGCCTGACCGTTGTCACTAGCGGGTCTGACCCGGGTTTGGCCGGGGCAGTACGTTGAAAGTAAACGATCGTCAAAAAGATCGAAGCAAGAAACACCAGAACGATGGCGACAAACAAGCCTGAGCGGAAAAACTTCATTATTTCAATCTCTCCTTGAGAGGTCAGTCAGTTTCGGCCTTTAACGAACGCCCCATCAGATTGGCGGCAGCAATATCAGGGGAACGGCCTTCAAAAAGTACCCTGCATAATTCTTCGGTAATTGGGAGCTGAAGGGTTAGTTTTTTGCCCCATTCATTTGCAATTTTTGCTGCTTCGACACCCTCGACAACCATTTTGGTCGATTCGGTAAATTTTTGCAGACTGACACCCTGAGCGATGGCCTGCCCGAGTCGATGATTGCGTGACAGCGGCGAAGAAGCGGTGGCCATAAGATCGCCAAGCCCGGTCAGCCCGTAAAAAGTCTGGGCTTCGCCACCCAGCGCCGTACCAAGTCTTACCAGTTCGTGCAGACTTCGGGTCAGATAGGCAGCTTTGGCGTTATCGCCCAACTCAAGGCCATCAACGATGCCTGCCCCAATGGCAAAGATGTTTTTCAGCGTGCCGCCGAGTTCAACGCCCTTACGGTCAGAATGCCGGTAAACCCTGAAATAAGGGGTTGAAAAGCATTCTTGAAGTTTTTGTGATAATTGGGCATCCGGGGAAGCGATAACCGATGCCCCAAGCTTCTTTTGGGCAACCTCATCGGCCAGATTCGGCCCAGAAAGGCAGGCAACGTGGTCGGCAGCCGAATCAGGCTCGACTCCCAGTATTTCACAGATTACCTGGGAAATGCGCCGGCCGCTGCCTCGTTCAAAACCTTTGGCAACATTGGCAATGCCATCAAGCTTTTTGAGCTTTTCTTTGTATGGCTCAATCACCGACCTGATAAAACCAGAAGGCACAGATATCAGGGCCAGTTGGGCATTGTCAAGCACTGCGGCCAGGTCATCAGAGCAGTGCAGTTGATCATGCAGTGACAGGTGATTGACAAAGAAGGGATTACGCCGATCATTATTGATACCAGCTACCACTTCAGGCTCGCGGGCCCAGAGTTTTACATGGTTTCCGTTGTGGCACAAAAGATTGGCCAGGGTGGTGCCCCAGGAACCGGCACCGATAACCGCAAATTTCATTTGATGTCCTCCACGGCAGGCGAAGTTGCAGCGCTTCCCCCGGCATTGGCAGAAGTGTGCCGCCATGCCAGTTTTGCCTCTTCGCCTCTGAAAATACGTTGAATGTTGGTTCGGTGTTTAAAAATTACAAACATGGCAATGATAGTCGCAAAGCCTGTAAGATAAGGGTTGTAAATCTCGCCAAGTTCATTGAAATGATAAATGAAAACCGGCAGCAAAACAGCCGCAAGCATTGAACTCATCGAGACCATACGACTTGCCAGCAAAACTATCATGAAAACGGCAAGACTGGCCAGGGCTGACTTGCCGGCCAGGGCCATAAAGACCCCCAGACCCGTTGCCACGCCCTTGCCACCCTTGAACTTTACCCAGAATGAAAGGGTATGACCGCAAAGTGCTGCGGCCGCAGCAATGAAAACAACCGCCGGAATGGTTGGCCACGCAGCAGCACAGATCAGAACGGCTGCCATTCCCTTCAATACGTCGATGGCAAGAGTCACGGCAAAGGGACGGTTGCCAAGAACGCGATAAACATTGGTCGCGCCCATGTTCCGGCTGCCGTGCTCGAAGATGTTGAGGCGGTAGACCAGCAAACAAAGCCAGTAAGCGGTCGGAATCGAACCGAAAAGGTATCCGATCACAGCCGCTGAGAGATATGGCATCGCTTAATGTCCTGTGATTAGCTTCATTGGCCAGCCTTCGAAGGTTTCTTCCTGGCGGAGATGGTTGAGAAGGTAGCGCTGATAGGAAAAATGAACGCCTTTGGGTTCTGAACATTTTAACTTGAAAACAATTGGCGGCCCTTCAAGCTGAATTAGTGAGTTGAGTTTGAGTTCACGACCCTTAAACGCTGGCGGTGGTTGAATTGTAACCGCATCGTAAAGAATCGACTTGAGAATTTCATTCGAAATGCGCCGGTGGCCAGTTTCTTGAATGTGGTCAATCAGGTCAAACAATTTATTGACACGTAAACCGGTTTTGCCTGAAGTAGCGATCATGGGTGCAAACTCGAGCAGCGGAAAAGCGTCGCGAGTCTCTTTGGTCAATTTGGCCCAGAAATGCTCGTCGTGACTGGCGATGTCCCACTTGTTCCAGATGATGATACAACCGGCACCGCTATCAATAATGCGCCCGGCAATGCGCTTGTCCTGATAGGTTATGCATCCTTCTGAGGCATCCATGACCAGAATTGCCAGATCAGTATTTTTGATGGCACCTAGAGTTCGATAGACCGAATACTGTTCAACATCGTCTTTTTCGCGGTCAGGTCGGCGCAGCCCGGCGGTGTCGATAAAATTGTAGGTTTTTTCGCCGCGCTGAAACTTGAAAAGAATGGTGTCGCGGGTGGTGCCGGCAACATTATCGACTATCGACCGGTTCTGGCCGATGAGGCGGTTGAACAACATCGATTTGCCAACGTTAGGCTTGCCGACAATCGCTATGCGTTCAAGCTCGATGCCGCGCTTCTCTTCTTCGCCGGTGTCGTTTACCGGCATCTGTTTAACAATCACGTCAAGCAGGTCAGCAACTCCGTGACCATGTACGGCCGACACCGGGTAGAGAGGGGCAATGCCAAGCTCGTAGAACTCGGCAAGCTGGCTCTCGTCGTTGGCGTTGTCGAGCTTGTTGATCGCCACAAACATCGGGTGAGCCGACCAGTTTTTGCGAAGGAAATTGAGGATCTGCTTGTCGTCAGGTGCCAGGCCAGCCCTGCCATCGCAAACAAAAATGATCGCTTCAGCCTCGCGAAGGGCAAAGTCAACCTGCTGCCTGATCGAGGTCATCAGAGCCTGCGAGTCGTCAGGGTCGAGACCGCCTGTATCAACCAGATTGAAGCGTCGGCCGTTCCAGGTGGATTCGGCGTAGTTGCGGTCACGGGTAACTCCCGGGGTCGGGTCGACAATTGCGTGCCGGTAACCGACGATTCTGTTCATGAGAGAAGATTTGCCAACATTTGGCCGGCCAATAATTGCGATTGTAGGGATTGACTCCATGACTACCTCCAGCTTGATGAGAAATAGCATTATACCATCTTCAGCCGTTCAGGTCAATGTTTAAAACCCTCATCAAATGCTGGAACGAACCGCCGCGCCCGATTGAATTTATTGACACCCGTGATGGGTTCTGTTAACCTACATGCTGATAAATCTCACCCGACCGAGGTAGCAAGTGATTCAATGTAAGCCGCTGATTCCCCTGCAGGAACTGGATCTGAAAATAGATGCAGCCAAAGCACAGATTGAAGAAAAAAAGCAGAAGATTCTTCGGATGCAGAATGAGATCGATGCAGACGCCCAATTAATCGAAAAAAAGCTGGCCCTGCTCAAAAAGATTCAACTTCGCCGCCGCAAAGCCGAAAGTGAAGTTAATGAGCTTAACCAGCAGATTACCTACGGCGAACTCAAAATGCAGAGCGCCGGAATGGCTCCTGCAACTTACAAAGCCCTTGAAAAAGAACAGAATGCCAGACGTGCCAAAATCAGCATCGAAGAGAGCAAGATTCTTGAAGACATGGAAAAGATCGAAATGCTCGAAAAAGATACTGCGAAGGGTCAGAAGGTCGTAGCTGGCCGTCGAGATCATCTCGTGCTCGTCAAGACGAGAGTTTCCGAAGAAATTACCGGTATTCGAAAAGAAATCGACCTGATTCAAACCGAGCGTTCGCAGGTGAGCCTTAAAATTGCAGCCGATCTGCTCGAAAAATACGAAGAACTGCGCCAGCGAAAAAAGGGCCAGGTGATTTTTGCCATTGAAACCCCATCCTGCCCGGCATGTGGCATGGGGCTTCCAGGCGGTTTTCTCGGCTCAATCACTTCTCACGAAGATTCAGAACCCTGCTCCAACTGCGGCGTCCTCCTCCACTGGACAGGCCAACGGGTTTGATATGACTTTTTCGGCAAAAGCTGCAAATATAATACTGATCATGGCTTTGCTCTTCACCACAGTGTTTTGTGGTGCAGAGACAGCTTCTGCACCCGTTGCCCAGCTGGCGACGGGCGATGCAGCAGTTGCTGCTCCCAGGGTAACAGATGCGGCCAGATTTATTGATGATCGTGCTGATTTGATCAAGCCCGACCTGCGTGCCCAGATTGTCAGTGATTGTGCCGAAATCGAAGAAAAGATGCGTATCCGCGTTTTCATCCGGACAACGCACATCGAAAACCTCGCTGATGGCCAGAATCAGGTCGAAACATTTTTCTCTGAATGGATTCGCTCAATCAGCCTCGATAAAAGAGGTATTCTTATTTATGCCCTTCTACCCGAAGGCGCTGCGCACGGCAAGGTTCATCTCAGGGTTGGTATTGGCCTGAAATACCTGGTCACCAGAGAAATGGGCGAAAAAATCCTAAATCAGGTTATCCTGCCAAATAATGCTGCAAATAATGATGGAATGGGCTTCCTTGAAGGTGTGCGTGCCATCCGGCGCATGCTTCTCGACGAGCTTAAGCGTGATGAACAGAGGGCTACTGGGGTATCAAGGTCATTCGATCTGCGCTTTTTCCTCTGGAGCTCCAAAGAGATTCTGCTTGCTCTGTTGATCGGTCTGTTTCTCTTCTATGTAATTTTCTTTGTTGAACGTTGCCCCAGATGCAATGGCGCTTTAAAGGTCAGCAGCGAAATGCTGAAAGAGCCTGGCAAAAGCACTCTCGGTCTGCAACGCAAAATTTACGCCTGTGAGCGCTGTGGATTTTCGCGGCGCAAAAAGGAACCAGTGTATCCGTCTGGACGTGCGGGCCTGATCATGAGGCTTACCGGGGCGCGTCGAAATGTGCGTATTGAATAGGTTGAATTGCAGGGCAGCCGGTCGGTCGCGTCCGCAAGGATGAGGAAAGTCCGGGCTCCACAGGGCATGGCGCTGGGTAACACCCAGGCCTCGGAAAAGGAATTTTCCGGGGACGGAAAGTGCAGCAGAAAATATACCGCCGATGGTCGCAAGACACAGGTAAGGGTGAAAAGGTGCGGTAAGAGCGCACCGGAGCGCTGGTGACAGCGTTTCCTGGTAAACCCCGCCGGAGCAAGACTAAACAGGGGGAGAAACGGCCCGTTTCGCTACTACTCCGGGTAAGTCGCTTGAGGTCAGGGGAAACCCTGATCCCAGATAGATGACCGACGCCTCTCACGAGGTACAGAACCCGGCTTACAGGCTGCTCTGCTTTTCAACCTTCAATGCTTCTATGCTTCTTTTTCGCGCAACTGTGCCGCTTTAAAAGCTTTTACAAAGTTAAGCAGTTTGGCGAACCAGCTCAAACCAAGAAACCCCACCAGCAACGATAGCGTGATAGTCAGTGAACCCGTGCCGGAAGAAGACGGCGGTAACCAGTTTTCTATAGCTGGTTCACCGGCCTCCCTGGCCCCCTTGAGATACATAACCCTCGGCATGGTCATTCGGTGCTGACCAGGGGTGATATCGGCGCCTTCGATTGTGAACGCAAGGTTTACGCCTGTCGATGCGATGCTGGCAACTGCTGAAGCGTTATAATCGCCGAATGGGTAGGCATACCAGTCTACAATGCAGTGCAGCATCGCCGAAAGGTCTGTGCGAGCCTGTTCTATCTCGCTGGACAGGTTGCCGCCTTCGTTAATAATCTTGCTGACCTCGTAATGCCGGCGACCGTGCAGGCCAATCAGGCAGCCGTAATTGTTCTGCAGGTCTAGAAGGGCTTCTTTATCAACATAGCCTGGGGTACCCAGTAGATCCATGACAATGAATAGCCCTGATTTAATGCCATGATCGCGGTATAGTGTTTTAATTGTTGCCGCCGAAGTCAGCAAACCATCATCAAAGGTCATCAGAAAATTGCGCCCCTGGAAACCATTATTCAGCATATTGCTCAAACTGGCCGGATCTACGGCCGCGTATTCATAACGTTTGAACTGGCTGATGTAATCCTGCAGTTTCTGTGGGTGGATCTCCCAGGGGAGCGAAGGCTTTTCAGTTACTCCATGAAAAGTCAGCGCAACGAGCAAAGGCTTCTTAATCTGCTGCCAGCCGAGGTGAAAGCCGACCATTGCAGCGATAAAAAGACCTGCGGTTACCATGCCGGCAAACCAGGCGCGTCTTAAAAGGTTTTTGGCTGACAACCCTTTCATAATGCCGTTTCCTTGATCTGCGCAGCAATAAGTCGCAGGAACCCCGGGTTTTTTACCAGGCAGGTATCAATGCTTATCTTAACTTCGGGATTCCTTGCCTGGCATTGGGCCGCCAGCGTTGGTATGTCATGACTGGTGTGCGTGCCGGGCAAAAGAAAAAGTGGAAGCAGGCGCAAGCTGTGCCAACCCTGCTCAATCGCTGCATTTAAGGCTTCCTCCAGGTCGGGCATCAAGCCTTTGAGAAAGCAGACGGTAAAATTTTTGCAGCCGGTTTCTTCACTTAGCACCCGGGCAAACTCCATGGCGGTGGAGTGAGTCTCTGAACGTGCTGAACCATGAAAAATCAAGATGGAAAAGGTTTCGTTTTGCATGGTAGGATGATACTTGAATCAACTTTTATTGTAAACATTTGACTGGAGTCCCATGATTTTAACTCTTACCCCGAATCCGCTTCTTGATTACAAAATTTTCGATACCCTGGCAGCCGGGCGGCCAGGCGGCATTAGAACTGCCAAAATTCCTTTTACGGTTGGCGGCAAGGGTATAAATGTTGCAAGAATGTTGAAAGCCTTCGGAAAGCCAGCCCTGGCCCTGACTTTTTCTGGTGGGGCAAATGGAACCCGCATGCAGGATGAACTTCGCCAGCAGAGTATTCCTGCCCGGTTCGTTCAAACGGCCGCTGAAACGCGCCTGGGTATAGAACTCTTTTCTGAGGTTCCCGGGCAACATCGCTGGTGGATCGAAAACGGCGAGGAGCTTCTTGAAACAGAAATTCAGGCAATGCTTGACCTGGTAAGTGCAGAAGCAGAGTCAGCCGCAATTATCGCCATGTCAGGAACCATCCCCGGGCGTCGCAATACAGATTTTTATCTTCGGGTTCTCGAGCGCCTGAGTGCTTTTCGAGGCGAGATTTATCTTGATGCCCGTGGGACGCCTCTTTGTGATGCCTGCAAGCTGGGTGGCTTCTTTATAAAACACAATCGTGACGAGTCGATTGAGTCATTTGGCCTGGATCCCTTTGACCAGCGCCAGCGTCATGAACTGCTGCAAATGTTTCGCACCCGGAAAATCTGGGGAGCGATGATTACTGACGGGCAGCGCAATATTATCCTCTGGGATGGCAGCGATTGCTATGAGTTCGCCCCAGCCCCTGCCAGAGAAATTTCGGCAGTTGGTTGTGGCGACGCCACCCTGGCTGGTCTGATCTATGGGCGTCGTTCCGGGATGAGCCTGCTCGAGGCTTCGGTGCTCGGTCTGGCGGCCGGTGCCGCCGATGCAGAAAAGCCTGGCCCATGTGAGGCATCTTTTGAAGAAATCCAACAAAAAATAAGACTGGTGAGTCTTGTTAAAAAAAGCGGCAGCGCTGAGACTTGATTCTAAGCTGGTGCAGGCAATCAGCCAAATTGGGGCTGCGGTTACAGACCCTTTTCTTTCAGGTATTCTTCCATGGTTTTGCCTTCTTTTTCGAGCTTCTTTTTGAGTTCTTCCTGGCCGGGCAGTTCGCCGCGCTTCTGCTTTTCGATGATGGTCGCCTTGATTTCTTCAAGCACAGATTCGCGTTCTTCATCGGTCGTTGCGTCTTCAAGCTTTGAACGCGCATCAGTGATAATGTTTTCGATTTTCTGTTTGTCTTCTTCGGTAACCTTTTGACTGCCACTGCCGATTAATTCTTCGAGATCCTGGCGCGTAAAATCGCCTGATTCAATGGTGTCGAGAAGCTTTTCTTTGTTCGAGCGGTTCAGGTAGTCGAATTTGTGGGTTATGACAAACTCTTCATTTGGGTTTTCGACGTAATCGAGGGCACGCATATAAACTTCGGCGGCCTTATCTTTCTTGTTGGCAATCTCATAAAGAAAAGCCAGTTGCAACATTGGTTCCTTTTGCCAGTCTGTGCCATCAAAAGACTTTTTCAGAGCTTCTTCGTAGACTGCCATGATCTCTTCGAGCAGCTTAAAATTTTTGTAGCGCAAGGGCGGGTTGAGTTTGAATGCCTGAAAGATGGTAACTGCCAATTTCAGTTTCTGACCGCTGTCTTTGTTTTTGTCGTAAATATCGAATTTGGCGGCCCCGGCGCTGTTGAACTTTTCCTGGAGATCTTTGATTTTTTTCTTGAAATTTTTTAATTTGCTGTTGTAATCGTCACCTTTATCTGGTGATGGACGCGAGCGCGAAACAATTTCGAGATTGTTTTTTGCCTCGAGAAAATTTTCTTTCATGAACTGCACCTGACCAAGAATGTAGCGATAAACTGCGTTATCGGGCTCAAGTTTAAGTGCCTCAAGAAGGTTGGTCTCTGCGGTATTCATATCCTTGGCCACAAAAGCCGTTTCGGCGGTCTTGTAAAAATTCTGTGCTTCAGGGTTGAGGGCTGAAGCAAAAACCGCGCAAGAAGCAGCAATGATGCTGATAAATATAAAGGCAATGATGACTCTTTTCATAGAATCCTCGGTTGTTCTGAATGATTGACAATCTCAACATAATATTAGCAGATTCCTCTGTTATTGTCATTAGTGATATCATTCAACACTGATCAATAATCTTATCAGAAAGAATGAATATGAAAATCAACAACCCTGACTCCAGGCAAGCATTTCTGGCTGGTCTTATCATTCTGGCGGTTCTGCCTTCGGTATTGCTGGTTCTTGTCTGGCAGAACGTTTACACTGAGTATGCCCGCAACCTTGATAGCGCCGGTCAGGCCGCAATAAGCAAAGACCTTGCCCGGATACGACGCGAGAGCGACAATGCCTTTTTTATCGAAAAACAGCTTAACCAGGCCTATGGCTTGATGACCGAAGAACCGGTCACCTCGAAAAATATCGGCAGGCATTTACAGGTTCTCAAAGACCAGGGGCTAGATTTCGTTAATTTCAGGTTCTTTGACCGACAAAGGCAACTTATACCCGTCTCTGGCGAATCTGAAAAATTGCGTGCCATTATTCAAAAACTTTTTGCCGCCCTGTCGCAAATTGAAACGGAGGGCAAAACCTCACTGCTTGAAAGTTCCCGCTCAATATTCGCTTCATTTCTCGGGGCCGTCAATCCGGCATCGCTCGCCTCTGCCAGATCAAGTCTGGCCAAAGTTCTCGTCGCTGGTAACCCCGGCTACTTCTACTGGAACATGTTTTATTCGCCAGACGATGAAGGAAAGTTCCTGGGGGGTATGGTGGCATGGTTCTCTGAAAACGACATTCCCGCCAACGTTGCAGTTAAACAACTGCTGACGGCGTATTCCCAGGATGCCAAAACCACCGGGATTTACGGAGTCCTCGACTTGTCGGTTCCAGAAAACTCAATTCCCGAAAGGCTTGCAGAGCCTATGTTTCCGGGTGGCCTGCCACGCCTCAAAAATGAAGTGGCGATTATGAGGCAGAGTTTTGTCAGTCACAAAGTCATAGCTGGCCGACTTCTCAGTATTGTTCAGGTTAATGCCGACCGGGTTCTCTACTTTGTCGGAAAAACCACAAATGCTGCTGCCGTTTCTTCTTTTCTTGCTGGAATTTTTCTGATTGTTTTTCTTCCGGTGGTTTTCTATGCCGCTCAGACCTTGAGATGTACCGGAAAAGGCTGGCGACAGTTCCTTGCCGGGCGCCCGGCCCACGCCCTTTGCCTCGCTTCAACCTTTCCCATTCTGCTTCTCGCAATTGTTGGCTGGTCACTCTCTGGAATGCACCGGCAGGTTCTTCGTCAGCAGGCCTGGGAAAAACTTTCTGCTCACATTGGAAATATCGATGAATCATACGTGGTTGCCCTCGGTAACCTTGAAAAAACTTACCGGCGCTTTGCCCTTTCGGGTGCCTTGACTGCGAATGATGCTACTGCTATTAAAGAGGGTTTTGCCCAACTGGTGGCCGCCGATGCCATGCAGAGGCTTTATATAATTGACAGCAAGGGCAAAATATTGCTTGGCCTGCCTGACAACGGAACACCCGGGGCAATGGTCAGCAAGTTGATGACCGCGGTAGGCCGCAGGCTTTTTCTGGCAAAATTTGGCGGCGAACAAAGCTGGAAAGACAAGGTTGATGAAGTAATGCTTGAGTCTTTTACCAGCAGCCTGTCAGACCTGCTCGGCGATGCCTCAGCCAGCCTGTTCAAGCCATTTGAAAATTTCGACAAGGTCAGCGAAATTACCTTTGCCGACCGCCGAAATTATGTGTTTTCAACATTCCTGGAGCCAGAAAAAAAGGATAATTCGCGACTCATGGTTGTCTGGCACAGTGCCGAATCTTTTGCTGAACGTTATTTATTGAAACAGGTTAGAAGAAATATGACTTCTTCAGAATACGAACAGCCGGTCCGACTGGCCATGGTGTCGAGAAAGCCAGCCCAATGGCCGTATCCGAGAGAATTCAGTAAGTATCCATTCGTTTTTCAGCTTTCAGAAAGAGTTACCGCTACTTCTGCCCAGCAATATTCAATTGAGCAGGTGGCAGGCCAGGAATGCCTGGTGGCGGCCGCCCCCATGAAAAAAATCCCTGATTATCTCGTGTTTGCCATGTTGCCTGCCGGTCTAATTGATGCCAGTTCTAATCGTCTGGTGGCAATGCTGGTAGCTGCTGTCTTTTCGTGCCTTCTTCTCGCCTGGTGGGTCAGCCGGCAAATTTTCAATGGTTCATCTCATTGACCCCAGCCAAACTTCGCCAGATTGCTTGACTTTTGCCGGGTGCTGTATTAGTATTGAAAATTCGGCAAAGGTCATGTACGTTTTACGCGAGGTTTTTTTTGGGCTTTATTTCGACCGAAATAATAGCGTTGATTCGCGAGAGAACCGATATCATCCAGATCATCGGCGAGCATGTACGACTGAATCCTTCCGGCAACAGCTATAAGGCTCTCTGCCCATTTCACAAAGAAAAAACCGCCAGCTTCCATGTTATTCCCGACAAACAGATATACCACTGTTTCGGTTGCGGCAAGGGTGGAGATGTTTTTTCTTTCCTTATGGAACTCGAGCACATGACTTTTCCTGAGGTCGTCAAGTTCCTTGCCGCCCGTGAAGGCATTGAGATTCCAGAAGAACACGACCCCGAGGCCGACCGCAAAGCAGATCTTTATAACTATCTCGACCGCGCTGCCTGCTTTTTTGAAACCTGTCTTTACGACAGTTCTGCCGGAACCCAGGCCCGCGAATATCTGAAACAACGAAAAATCAGCAGCGAAAGCGCTAAAAAATTTCGGGTTGGTTTCGCGCCCAACGCCTGGGATTCAATAGTTCACCGCTTGGGCAGAACCCCGGAAGACCTTGCCAGCCTTGAAAAAGCCGGGCTTATTAAAGAGCGCTCTCAGGGCGAAGGCTATTATGATGTTTTCCGCAATCGCCTGATGATACCGATTCTCGATGTCCATGGCCGGGTCGCCGGTTTTGGTGGGCGTGTGCTTTCACCTGATGATGAGCCGAAGTATTTGAACAGTGCCGAAAGCGAAACGTTTAACAAAAGGCGCATGCTCTTCAATTTCCGTGAAGCCGTGCCTGTTGCCAGACGTTTAAATTCGGTGATTGTTGTTGAGGGTTATCTTGATGCCATCAGCCTCTATCAGAATGGCATCAGAAACGTTGTCGCTTCGCTTGGCACGGCGATTTCTGCCGAGCAGATTCACATGCTGGCACGTAATTGTGAAGTGATTTATTTCTGCTATGACGGTGACGCGGCTGGGCAGCGCGCGACTTTGCGTGCTATCTCGTTGCAGAAAGACGCGCCGGTTAATGCCCGGGTCGTGGCTTTTCCCGATCCGACCGATGACCCTGACAGTTTTGTCAGCCGTGAAGGCGGCGACAGCTTTAAAAAACTGCTTGAAAAAGCCAGTGATATATATACTTTTCTCATTGAGACTCATACCCGTGGTTTAAAGCCCCCCCTGGAGATCCCGGTTAAAGAAAAGCTTATTCAGGACTTTAAAGAACTGGTTCCAGCCATTCACAGTTCAATTGCGAGAAGCGAAGTGATCCGTAAAATCTCGAAACTGCTGGATATGGACCAACATGTTCTGGAAAAAGAATTCGCGGGCAGGGAAGCACCACGCTCTGAAGAAACTCAGAAGAAAAGGACAATCATATCACCCAGACTGAATGCCGAGATTCAGAGACAGGAATGGGTACTCAAGCACCTGCTTGAACATCCCGAAGAACTTGACCGAATCAGGGCGCTGCTCGGCCCCGGTGATTTTTCCGACCCCCGCTTACGAGAGATATTTGAAGCTATAAGCTTTCAACAGGAAGCGGCTGGAGGTTCGCTAAAACCCGCCGAGATACTTGCAGCACTTGATGAAGCCAGTCTGATTTCGCGGCTCAGTGAGCTGATTACCACTCTAGAAGATCGCCCACCCGAGCCTTTTATGGAATGTGTAAAAGGCCTGGTAAAGACCCGGCTCGACACCGAGCTGAAACTTCTCCAGGAACGGATACGCGAAGCTGAACGTACTGGCAATGATCAGATCATTACCAGCATCAGCATGGAACAGCTTGACCTGAAGCGAAAGATCGAAATGCTGTATTGATTCACTCCAGAACGAGGGAAAATTATGACAACAGAGCAGGCAACACCAGCCAAAGTGAAAGTTGCTAACAAAAAAAACGAACCCCGGACTATCGAAGATGTCCGGGCTGAACTCATAGAAATCGGGACCCGCCAGGGTTATCTCTCTTACCAGGAGATCAATCGTGTGCTTCCCGATGGCCTGCCGACCGAAGTCTTCGAAGAAGTCATCAATGAGCTGATGGATAAAAACGTCGAGCTGGTAGATGACGATGAAGTCAGGCTTGACAAGAAACTTCCGGTGGCCGAAGAAAAGAAGGAAGAAGAAGACAAGCAGCAGCAGGACTTTGACGATATCGACGACTCTGTGCGCGTTTATTTGCGTGAAATCGGCAAGATTAGACTTCTGACCATGCAGGAAGAAGTGACGCTCGCCAAGCGCATTGAGCATGGCGACCAGGAAGCACAGCGCAAATTGATCGAAGCCAATTTGCGCCTTGTTGTTTCGGTTGCCAAGAAATATACCAAGCGTGGCCTGCTTTTCCTCGACCTGATCCAGGAGGGCAACCAGGGCTTGATTCGGGCTGTCGAAAAATTTAAATACCGCAAAGGTTACAAGTTTTCGACTTACGCAATCTGGTGGATCCGTCAGGCTATTACTCGTGCCATCGCTGACCAGGCACGCACGATCCGTATTCCGGTTCACATGGTTGAGACTATTAATAAATTGCGCAAAGCCTCGCGCAAGCTGGTTCAGAAGCTCGGTCGCGACCCGGCTGTTGAAGAACTGGCTGTTGAAGTGGGCCTGCCGGTTGAAAAAGTTAAAAACATCATGAAAACCGCCATGGATCCAATTTCTCTCGAAACGCCCATCAATGGCGAAGAAGACTCGCACCTCGGCGACTTTGTTGAAGACAAGTCAGCGCTGCCCCCAGCCGAGACAGCCTTCAATCTCATTCTCAAAGAACAGATCAACAAGGTTCTGGCTACCCTTACCGAAAGAGAATCAAGGGTAATCAAGTATCGCTTTGGTCTTGAAGACGGCTGGCAGAGAACCCTGGAAGAAGTTGGCCAGAAATTTGGAGTTACCCGCGAGCGCATTCGCCAGATAGAAGCGAAGGCGTTACGTAAGCTCCGCCACCCAAGCCGTTCCAAGAAGCTCAAAGAATTCTACATGGAATAAAAAAAGTGCTTGCATCATTAATTCCCTTATGGTAAGATATTCTTCGCGTCGCGGGCCTATAGCTCAGTTGGTTAGAGCCTCCGGCTCATAACCGGATTGTCGCAGGTTCAAGTCCTGCTGGGCCCAATGCTCGCGAAGACTTTTATCAGCCCCCTTCGTCTAGGGGCCTAGGACACAGCCCTTTCAAGGCTGCGACGAGGGTTCGAATCCCTCAGGGGGCGCTGATAACCCGGTCTGCCCCGACCGGAAATAAAAGTTTATGCCCCCTTCGTCTAGGGGCCCAGGACACAGCCCTTTCAAGGCTGCGACGAGGGTTCGAATCCCTCAGGGGGCGTGCAGAAACCGGCAGAGTAACAACTCTGCCGGTTTCTGCGTACAGCAATTTTTACAAAGTTCCTTGCGGGGTACGGGATTTTAATGTTAGAATTAAAAATCCGCATTTAACTTTGGAGGAATTAAGCTTCATGAAAAAAATTCTGGCTGCAGCCATTGGGTCCTTTCTTTGTTGTTCACAGGCTTTTGCCTTTGATGTGTCACCAACACAGACCAATACCGCCAAAAAAACCAACAAAAAAGTAGTTGTCAGCTCAGATTTTATCCGCAATCTGTTTGCCAGCAAAATCATGGTTGACGGCATTGAAATGATTTCGGTCACCGAAGATGGCCAGAGGCTTTCCAGTGTGCGTGGCACCCTCTCTTCTCCATTGAACGGTACGCCGATTCTGGCTGCCAAAGCTTACATTGAAGAACACGCCAAACTTTTTAACCTGCCCGATACCAGAGATGTTGATTTTCTCAAACTGGTTCGCGCCGATGTCAGCGAAAAGGTTCACCATGTTGCTTTCCAGATGGTAATCGATGGTGTGCCCGTTCACGAAGCCACTGTTGAAATTCATGTCGATGCCGACGGCGTTGTAACTCTCGCCAATGGCTCGCTGCCCACTATTAAAGAAATCACCAATCAGATCATTCTCAGCAAATACCAGGCAATCGGTAATGCCCGCCAGGCAATCAAAGCCGAAAAGTTCCGCGCTGTTCCAGATGCCGAACTGCGCGTTATCGCAGGCAAAAATGGTGCCGCCCGCATGGCTTACGTTACTGAAATCGCTGTAGCCCAACCCCTCGGCGACTGGGAAGTAATCATCGATGCCGAAAATGGTTCAGTTATCAGCATGAATAATCAGATGAATTTTGCAACCGGCCTCGGCGCACTCTATGCCTCGAATCCCCAGCGCTGCAAGATCACTGAAGAACCCCTTCTCAACCTGACCACCAACACCCTCACCGGTCAGTTTGTTGCCATCGACAACGAAGATGGCCCCGAATCAGTGAACGCAGAAAACAAACACATCTACACTGATGATAATACCCACTTCGACGAAGTTGGTATGTATTATTACATCAACGCAATTCATGATTTCTACAGCAAACTTGGGCACACCAAGCTTGATAAGCCTATGAAGGCAGTTGTTCACCTTGGCGATAACTATGATAACGCCTATTTCAGCCCCATGGAAGGCAAAATGGCTTTCGGTGACGGTAGTAAATTTAACTGTCTGGCCCGCGAAGAATCTGTTGCCTGGCATGAATATTCACACGCCGTGCTGAACTCAATCACTTATCTTGCCTACAGCGCTGAATCTGGTGCCATCAACGAAGGTCAGGCTGACTATTTCGCCTGCTCACTCAGCAATGACCCGCTCCTTGGTGAATATGTCTGTGCCAAGATGAACAAGCCCTACCTCAGAACCGTTGAAAACAATCTGCACTACCCCGAAGCCATTCAGGGTGAAGTTCACGCCGATGGCAAAATCTGGGGCGCCGTTCTCTGGGATATCAGAAAAGCTATTGGTGCCGCCGATGCCGATCTGCTAATCTACAAGAGCCATTCATATCTGAACGGCAGTCGCCCGAAATTCATTGATGGTTACAATGCTCTGGTAACTGCTGACAAGAACACCTTCGAAGGCAAACACCTCGAAGCCCTCGAAAAAGTTTTCGCCAACCGTGGTATTGTGGCTGCCAGCTACAATGGCGCCGTTCTTACCGGCGAAGATATCAGAGATATCAAGAAATTCAACGCCGCCCACAACGAATAAGCGTTAGACCCCAAAAAACTGCCGCGCTCGTCGCGGCAGTTTTTTTTATTAACACTTTATGATTGCAGGGTTTTAGGGTAGAATGAATCTTTAAACCTGATCATTTACCGATTTCTGCTGGAGTTAAATAATGAGTAATTGCTTCTTTTGTGGTAAAGACCTGCGTCGTGGTGGCGATTTTGTGCGTAATACCGATGGGGTTATGCTTTGCAAAAATTGTGTGTCCACTGCCACCGACATCTTTCTCAGAAAGGACACCAGCCAGAAAGGCCCGGTTCAGCCTGGTGTGCAGCCTAACAAAGTCAATTTGCAGCAGATTGTCAGCGAGTATTCGCCCCGCCGCATTTTTGACGCCCTCTCTGAATACGTAATTGGCCAGGAAACCGCCAAAAAGGTCATATCTCTGGCAGTGTACAACCACTACAAGATTCTTTCGATGATCAACGACAGTGATGTTGAGTTCGAAAAATCCAATATTTTATTGCTTGGCCCGACCGGCAGCGGCAAAACCCTGTTGGCCCGCACCCTGTCGAAAATTCTCAGGGTACCATTCGCCATCGGCGATTGCACAAGCTTCACCGAAGCCGGTTACGTGGGTGATGACGTCGAAAACGTGCTGCTTTCTCTGCTTATCGATGCTAATTATGAGGTCGAAGAAGCCCAGAAAGGTATTGTTTATCTTGATGAGATCGACAAAAAAACCAAGACTTCCGGCAATGTATCCATTTCGCGTGACGTATCCGGGGAAGGCGTTCAACAGGCCTTTCTGAAACTGATCGAAGGAACGGTGGCTAATGTTCCCCTGGCCGGTGGCCGAAAAAACCCGACTTCACAGCAGGTAGTGAAGATGGATACCCGCCATATTCTCTTTATCTGTGGTGGCGCCTTCGTCGGGCTCGAAAAGATTGTCGAAAAAAGGGTGCGCAAGGGTGCATTCATCGGCTTTAACAATGACCCGCAACCTAAAGACAAAGCTGATTATTCGCTGTTTCATGCTGCTGAAGCAGAAGACCTCATGGAATACGGCTTTATTCCTGAGTTTATCGGTCGTCTGCCCGTCAAGGTTGCACTCAATGGGCTGGGCAAAGATGATTTCATGAGAATCCTCAGCGAGCCCAAAAATGCCATTGTCAGACAATATGCCAAACTCTGCGCAATGGACGGCTGCGAACTTGCTTTTGAACGCGATGGCCTTGAAAGAGTCGTTGACATCGCCATGGAAAAGAAAACCGGTGCACGCGGCTTGAGAGCGGTGTTTGAACGAATTCTCCGCAACGACATGTTCATGTTGCGCGAAAATGGTCGCAAGCAGATCATCGTAACCGCTGCGTATGTTGATCGCCAACTGGCCATGCAGGAAGAAGATTTTATGCGTGAACTCAGTGAAGCATCGGCTAAGGCCGGCAGTAAATCTGAAGACAAAATGATGCGTGAGGCATCTGCTCAGCTTGACGCTGCCTGAAGAAACTGACTGATAAAAAACCGGGGCTGTTTCACCAAACTGTGAAACAGCCCCGGTTCAAATTTAGAAACTCAGGCAGTCATGACTTTTGCAACCGGGCCGGCTTTGATGACCTCGGGGGTTGACTGTGATTCATACTTCTGGAAGTTTTTGTTGAAACGCGCGGCCAGGTCGCAGGCAGTTTTTTCATACTCAGTCTGGCTTTTCCAGGTGTTTTTCGGAGTGAGGATTTCTTGGGGTACACCCTGGCATTCGGCAGGAATTTCGACGTTAAAAATCGCATCCTTGACGAATTTTACGTTCTTAAGGTTGCCGTCAAGAGCAGCTTTGAGCAGAGCGCGTGTGTATTTGATCTTCATGCGACTGCCAACGCCATAGGCGCCGCCGCTCCAGCCGGTGTTAACCAGCCACAGCTGTGTACCATGCTTTTTCATGCATTCGCCCAGCATTTTGGCATAGGTGAAAGGGTGCAGAACCATGAATGGAGCACCGAAACATGCTGAAAACGTCGCGGTTGGCTCTGTGACGCCGGCTTCAGTGCCGGCAAGCTTGGCTGTGTAGCCCGACAAAAAATGATACATGGCTTGCTCGGGCGTAAGGCGGGCAATCGGCGGCAAAACACCAAAAGCATCAGCGGCGAGAAAAAACACATGGTTGGGGTGCCCACCGGAGCCTTCTTGGACACAGTTGTCTATATAGCTGGTGGGGTAGGTGGCGCGGGTGTTTTCGGTGATGCCCTCAGAGTCATAATTCGGAACGCGCTGTTCATCGACAACAACGTTTTCGAGAATCGAACCAAACCTGATAGCGTTGAAAATCTGTGGTTCAGCTTCGTGGCTGAGTTTGATGCATTTGGCGTAGCAACCGCCTTCAAAATTGAAAATGCCTTTTTCATCCCAGCCATGTTCGTCGTCACCGATCAGGCGACGTTCCGGGTCGGCTGAGAGGGTTGTCTTGCCGGTACCTGACAGGCCAAAGAACAGTGCTGTCTGACCATTCTGGCCAATATTGGCAGAGCAATGCATCGGAAACACGCCTTTTTTCGGCAGCAGGTAATTTAATACTGAAAAAATGCTCTTTTTGATTTCTCCGCCGTAATGCGAGCCACCAATAAGAACAATGCGCTGCGCAAAATTCACCAGAATAAAGACTTCTGAGTTAAGACCGTAATTTTTATAGTCTTGCATCGGAATATTGCAAACGTTTAGAACAGTGAAATCTGGCGTTTCTTTAAGTTCGGCAGAATTTTTGCTGTTGATGAAGAGAGTTGTTGCGAACAAAGCATGCCATGCCTTTTCAGCGACGACGCGTACTTGCAGACGGTGCTCTTTTGATGCCCCGGCGAAACCGTCAAAAACAAAAACATCCTTGTCTTTGAGATAATCGCGGGCAGCCGAAAGCAGTTTTTCCCAATTTTCAGGGGCAAAGGGTTTGTTTACTTCTCCCCACCAGACGTCTTCAGTGCCGGGGGTTTTAACGATGAAACGATCATTGGGGGAACGCCCATAACGGTTACCATTGTTGCGGTCGATGAGAAGGGCGCCGTTGGCTGCCAGACGGCCTTCCTGACGGATGATTGCCTTCTCGACAAGTTCAGCTGCGGTTAGATTGAGGTAGACATTGCGGGGATTTTTGATTCCAAGGTAGTTCAAACACTTGTCAGCGGTCATATTCTTCTCCTTGCCTTGTTTTGCGAAAAAACTTTTGTTTGAGTTTAAACCTTCGGTTGCAAATGGGCAAGTCTAAAATTGCCAGATCGCCTCTTTCATGATTGAATCGCCCCCCAAAAAATGCTATTAGTTTTATGAGAGGTATTCATTTGCAGGAAAAAAATCAGGATACAAACGAACAGGAAGTTCAGCCCATTGAGGCTAACCCCAACGACGGGCACCGTGATCGGGTGCGTGACCGCTTTGATTCAACGGGCCTTGAAGGGTTTGCCGACCATGAAGTTCTTGAAATGCTTTTGCATTTTATCTTTAAACGAAAAGACACCAAGGCCCTGGCAAAAGATCTTATTACTGAATTCGGTAGTCTCGAAAAGGTATTTGCTGCAAATGCTGAACAACTTAAACAGATAAAGGGAATGGGCCCCGCGGCCGCCCGTCTGGTTGCCATGGTTCGCGAAATCAGTCTGCTGCTGGGTCGCAGACGCGCCATTGCCGTTGATGCCACAATTTCCAACGGGTCAGACCTGATACGCTATCTGGGGGAAGCCATGCAGAATCTGCCCGAAGAGCAGCTGCGGGTGATTTTTGTTAATAATGCCAATCGTATAATCAAAGACGAAGTTCTCTCTAAAGGCGTCGAAGACCAGACGGCAGTCTTCCCGAGGCAGGTCATGAAAAGAGCCATGAACTTGCATGCCACCGGCATTATTGTTGTTCATAATCATCCGACCGGGCAGTTACGCCCCTCGAATGCCGATCTGGTAATTACCAGGTCGCTGGTAGCTGCCGCAGAGACCCTCGGAATCAGAATGCTTGACCATCTTATCGTTGGCAGCGAAGACAAGGGTTACTTCAGCTTTCGTGAAAATGGTCTGCTTTAAAATTGCCAGAGGTACCCTTGATAACCGCAGGCTATGATCTCGGCAGGTCTTTATTTTTCCTTTTTGTGAATGAAGCCGTCAACCTTATTGCCGGTTGACAGCAGGTCGCGGATTTTGCCATACAGCACTTCGAGAGCCACGAGATTGGTTGCTCCCTGGGGTATAATAAGATCGGCAAGGTAACGCGAGGGCTGTACCAGGTTAATTGCTGCATCACGAACCGTACTTTCATACTGGCTGATGATGCTTTGTACCGTGCGGCCGCGGTCGATATGGTCGCGCTTGATGCGCCTTATGATAGCCTTGTCGAGGGGTACATCGACGTAAATGCGAAGATCGAGAAGGGGCATCAGTTCTGGAATGTTGAAAATAAGCAACCCTTCAACAATGAGAATCGGATGTGGCTCAATTTTAACCGTCTCAGATTTTCGGTCTGAGACCTTGAAGTCGTAAATTGGTCGGTCAATTGGCCTGCTGTTTCGCAATTCATTAATGTGTTGAATCAACAACCCGGTTTCAAGTGCGTCAGGGTGGTCGTAGTTCTTGATCTGGGGTTTGTCTTTTTTGGCGTAGTAATACATATCGTGTTCAAGAACCCCGATTTTGCCCGGAAAACGTTCAACAACCGCTTTTGAGATACTGCTCTTCCCTGATCCGGAGAGACCGCAGACACCGATGATATACATAATATGTGCTTCCTGCTTTCGTTAAATAGAAATCCGGTTAAAAAAAAAGGCCCGGGTATCCCGGACCTGAAAAATAAGGAGGCAAACAAATCCATGAACCCTGTCGACGCAAACTGATGCTTTGTTTAGCTTGAGATTTGCAACAAAGGCAGACAAAGACAGACTTGCGCCAACTTTGAAAAACCCGGGTAATTCCCAGCGGGCGACAAAAAACTGAAAAAATTTTGAAAAATTTCGGACCGGCAAAAATAAGGGAAACAACCCCCCGGTGTGGCGAGGTTGTTTCCCGTTTGTCATGGTAATTCTTCAGTTAAGGAGGCTCTTCAGGGTTTCAGCAATCTTGATGGCTGAAAGACCGAATGAAGCAAGAAGCTCATCGGGAGTGCCCGATCGTGGCACGCTCGTCACGGCCACATGCTTGAAACTGCTAATCTGACCGGCAAGGTGCCTGGCAACCGCAGCTCCAACACCGCCTTCGGGCGAGTGTTCTTCGAACACCGCAACTTTGCCGCCCGAAGCCTTGACCAGAGCGCCAAGTTCTGCGGTCGGGAAAGGCTTGATGCTGTAGAGATCGACAACCTGAATCTTTTCGGCACCTGGTAAATTCTTCAGTGCTTTGAGAACCTCGTGAACGATAACCCCTGCTGTAACAACGGTCAGGGATGGGGCACTGGATTTTTTGCAGACCTTGAGACCGCCAATGGGGAACTGTTCGTTTGCATCATAAAGAACTTCAGAGTTGGGCCGTGAAAGTCTTACATAGCCAGGGCCATCGTGCCTGGCAAGGTTAACGATGCACTGATAGGCCGAGACTGCATCTGACGGGTAAAAAACCGCGCCGTTCGGCAGAGTCGCAAAGGATGCCAGATCTTCGAGGGCCATCTGTGAGGGGCCGTCTTCACCGATTGAAATGCCGGCGTGGGTGCCGATGAACTTGACTTTTAGCCCGGAAAGGGCTGCCATGCGAATCTGGTCAAAGGCTCTGGCAAGAAAGGCTCCGAAAGTGGTAGCAAAGGGAATCAGGCCACGGGCGGCCAGACCGGCAGCTACGCCTGCCATGTTCTGTTCTGCGATGAAACATTCGATAAATCGTTCCGGATATTTTTCGCCGAACTTCTGTGAGTAGGTTGAATTCTGTGTATCACCATCGATTGCCCAGATACGTTCATCAGCCTTGCCGAGGTTAACCAGGGCTGGTCCAACTGCCTGGCGGGTTGCGGCTTTTTCGCCGATTTTATAAGGGGGCGGCTCAATCTGGGCTGATAATGGCCCGGAAACGATTGAACCCTTGATGTCTGCGGGCCTGGGAATAACCGGGGCCGGTGGGGATTTCATTATGTCTTTGCTGACTTCTTCCAGGGCCTGTTCCAGGCCTTGCCCAGCGGCGATCGGTTTGCCGTGCCAGTTGTCAT
>Ga0116170_10000549_pt1 | contig 39910 bp, 33 predicted proteins | sample AD_JPNHW1_MetaG_FD_89797 | JGI IMG/M metagenome (GOLD analysis project Ga0116170, IMG submission 89797) | Active sludge microbial communities of municipal wastewater-treating anaerobic digesters from Japan - AD_JPNHW1_MetaG | ecosystem: Engineered > Bioreactor > Anaerobic > Digestate | place... | reverse complement strand
TCCTTCATTTCCATCAGGCTGTACACCACCTGCAGATGGTTGAGGAAGTCGTGCCGCTGGGCGCGGAGCGTATGGTTCAGGGTATCCATTTCCGTATTGGTTTGCTCCAGCGCCTCGATCACCCGCAGGCGGCGGCGCGTCATCAGCGCCTCACGGATGTCCAGAAAGGCCCCCCAACTGGCGGTAAGGCCGCCCAGGATGGCCAGTGCCTGAATAAAGTGATGGTTTTCTTCCGTTACGTCCATCAGCATTACGTACAGAATGAAGGCCAGCAGTACGGCAATTTCGGATACGTTCACGATCACGGCGTACATGGACGCCTTGCCCACGTCGACCTCACGGCTCGGCTTTCGGCTCACGGTATTTCGACCCTCCAAACCTGCGCTCCATGCGCGCCTTCACTTTGGCTTCGTTCCCCAGTTCTCCGGGGCGGTAGTACACCCGATCCTCGTATCCCTCGGGTAAATAGGTCTGCTGCACGAAATGGCCGGGATAATCGTGCGGATATTTATATTGCGGCGTATGCTGGTGATCGATCGCGTAGCTCTGATCCCGCAGATATTCCGGTACGGCGGAAAACCCGCCCTTTTCCGCGTCCTCCATCGCCGCGCCCAGCGCGGCTACGACCGTGTTGCTCTTTTCCGCGGTGGCGATCGCCAGTATCGCCTGCGCAATCGGGATACGCGCCTCCGGCATGCCCACCGTTTCCAGCGCCGTGGCCGCCGCCTGCGCCTGCAGCATCGCCACGGGATCGGCCAGCCCCACATCCTCACTGGCATGCACGATGATCCGCCGCACGATCAGTTTAGGGTCCACACCCGCATACAGCATCCGCGCATACCACAGCAGCGCCGCGTCCGGGTCGCTGCCGCGCATGCTTTTAATAAAAGCCGAAAGCATGTCGTAGTACAGATCCTCATCCAGCTTCAGCATGGGTTTCTGCACGCTTTCGTGGGCGGCGGCGAGGCTGATGAACCGGTACGGTCCGGGGTGTTGGTCATCGGTCGTTTCCGGCGTGGTTAAAAACGCAAGTTCCAGCGCGGAAAGCGCCACACGTACGTCCCCGTTGGCGATCTGCGCGATATAGCGCAGCGCCCCGTCCTCGCAGACCACTGCATAGCGACCGTATCCGCGCTCCCGGTCAGTCAGCGCCCGGTCCATCGCCGTAAGCACGTCGTTTACGCTCAACGGTTCAAACGCGAATACCCGGCAACGGCTCACGATGGCCGGGGTCATGCTGGCCATGGGGTTTTCGGTGGTGGAACCGATGAAGCGGATCAGCCCGCTTTCGATTGACGGCAGAATGCTGTCGCTCTGCGCCTTGCTCCAGCGGTGACACTCGTCCAGCAGCAGGTAGGTCGCCTTGCCATACCGGGTGCGGCGCTCCTCCGCTTCCTTGAGCACCTTTCGCACATCCGCCACCCCGCTGGTAACGGCGTTCAGCTTTTCAAACGCGCTGCCGGTCATGTTGGCCACGATGCCTGCCAGCGTGGTTTTACCGCAGCCCGGCGGCCCCCAGAAGATGCTGCTTTGCATCCGGTCGGCCATAATGGCGCGGCGAAGCAGCCGGCCTTCGCCAACCAGCTTTTGCTGGCCGATAAACTCGTCCAGCGTTCGCGGCCGCATCCGGTCAGCCAGCGGAGCCTGTGTAGGGTGGTCGTCCATTGTGCTCCACAGCGTCTGCTGGTCAAAATCGCTCATAGCAGCTCAATCGTCGCCTTCAGGCCGTCTTCTTCCAGCGAGAACAGGGCGGGGGTATTGCCCAGCGCCAGCAGCGCGTGGCACATGCCGATACCCAGATCCAGCCTGTGCCCGCCCCCGCTTACCGATACGGAAAGGGCTTTGTCCCCTTCGGGTTTCATCCGCCAGGGTTGCAGGTTGATGGCGCTGGGCGCGATCTGCACGTACTGCGCAACCTCGCGAAAGGTAAACGACAATTTTTCAAAGTCCGGGCAAAGCACGGTCATATCCTTGCGCTTACGGCGAAGCGGCAGGTCCGGCAGCGTTTTAGGCCTGCCCAGCGCAATCAGCGACACGATTTTCTCGCTGCCCTCCGTTTTAATCCCCACCTGTGCCCGCCGGTACGTGCCGGATACCCAGCACCCGCCCAGACCCAGTTCTACCGCGCGCAGCAGAAACATTTCCCCGCTGACCCCCGCGTTGACCACACTGCGCGGCTGCGCGTCGGTCGTGATGATCGCGGCAAAACGCTGCGCATTCTCAAACTTCACAAACAATGATCCGAGCGGCGGCTGAAACAGCGAGTTCTCGCAAAGGCCAAGCGCAATCCGCACCCCCGGCATCGCAAGGCTGGTCGCCGCGGTGAGCAGTTCCCGCCATTGCTCCGCGTCCGGCGCGGCGCTAAAAGAGCGGCAGCTTTCCCTGCGCTGTGCCGCCTCAAACAGGCCGGTAAGTTTTGTGCTGTCAAAAAAACCATTCAATCTCCAATTGCTGACCATCCCGATACCTCCCCCGCCGAATCGGTGGAAACAACTGTTCTATTTAACTTCCCTACTATACTCTTTTTACGGAAAAATGGCAAGGTAAGCGGGCCTTCTCCGCCTGTTTACAAAACGATATTGGATCGCTGGCTGCGTGCTTTTACCCAATCGTCCGACTGCAGTGAACCGGTCAACAGCGGAGACGCGGAATCGTGTTCGCCCATGCCACGCCGGATCAGCGCCGGATAATGGTTGGCATAACAGTACAGGCACCCGTTGCCGCAGGTGTTGTACGCGCCGATATCCACACTGGCGGCGCAGCCGCAGGCGGGTCGCTGGGAAGTATCGCGCGGCACGTTCAGGTGCGTTCCGCCGCGCCGGGACAAACGCTCCGGGTCGATACAGCGGCCCGGCAGAACACCGAAACGGCTCCAATCCCCCTCCTCGGCACAGGTCGTAAGCGTCAGGCCTGTATAACGGGCGATCCCGGCGAATCGCTCCATCAGTTCCTCCCGGGCATCCGGCGGCGGGGAGACAGCCCCGAGCGCGGCCATATTACCGCGAATGTGCCGGTAATCGTCCAGAAAGCTCACCGTGCACTGCGTCGTGGCCCCGGCCAGTTTTTCCGCCATCCGCCGAAAAGATTCGCAATGGTAGGCTACCGTATAGCGGTCGGTAAGCAGGATGGGATCGTAGCGCCACACCGCGGCTTCCCGGCCCGCGCGCTTTGCCAGCGCCAGAAAGGCAGGAATCAGCACGTCGTTTTTCGAGGGCACATTCGGCTCCACATCGTGCCCGTAAGCGTTGAGCGTAAACTGAAAGTAATAGGGGTACCCTTCCAGCTCGTTCAGCCGATCCAGCATCGGCGTTGGGTTCTTGGTCCAGAACACGATGCCGTCCACCACGTCCCGCGCAAGCGTAACTTCGCTGATCTGATGCGGATTGACCGGATTCCGTACCCACACGCTCTTCTCGCGCAGACGGTGAAAAAACCAGTCAGCGTAAAAAGCGGGGATATCCGTTCTCCGACTGGCGCTGATGATCATACCGCTTTACCTCGCTTTCCGGGAAACCACTCAGGGGGCAGGTGTCCGGCTGGCCCGTGCGGCGAACCACTCACAGACTCTTCTCGATTCATTTTATACAAAAACCCCGGCGTTACCGCCGGGGTGCTGTAGAGACTTCTTAGAGGCGGCTTTCTCAGCCCAGTTCGGAGAAGAACTTGATGGTGCGAACCATCTGGCTGGTGTAGCTGTTTTCGTTGTCGTACCAGGCAACGGTCTGCACCTGATAGGTGTCATCGTCGACCTTGCTCACCATGGTCTGGGTCGCGTCAAACAGCGAGCCATAACGCATGCCGATTACGTCGGACGAAACGATTTCCTCGGTGGTGTAGCCGAAGCTCTCGTTGGTGGCGGCCTTCTTCATCACGTCGTTGATGGCATCCACGGTGATGTCTTTGCCCTTCACAACGGAGAACAGCAGCGTGGTGGAGCCGGTGGGCACCGCGACGCGCTGGGCGGAGCCGATCAGCTTGCCCTTCAGTTCCGGAATGACCAGGCCGATGGCCTTGGCGGCGCCGGTGGAGTTGGGCACGGTGTTGGCGGCGCCGGCACGGGCACGGCGGAGGTCACCCTTGCGGTGAGGGCCGTCCAGAATCATCTGGTCGCCGGTGTAGGCATGCACGGTGCACATAATGCCGCTCACGATCGGATACGCATCGTTCAGCGCCTTGGCCATGGGGGCCAGGCAGTTGGTGGTGCAGGACGCGGCGGAGATGATCTTATCTTCTTTAGTCAGGGTGTTCTCGTTGACGGAGTACACGATGGTCTTCAGGTCGTTGCCCGCGGGAGCGGAAATAACGACTTTCTTGGCACCGGCGTCGATATGCGCCTGGCTCTTATCCTTGCTGGTGTAGAAACCGGTGCACTCCAGCACCACGTCCACGTCCAGCTGGCCCCAGGGGCAGTTCTTCGCGTCTTTTTCGGCATAGATGCGGATCTTCTTGCCGTCGACGATGATGGAATCTTCCGTGGCTTCCACGGTGTGCTTGTGCTCGCCGATCACGCCGCAATACGGGCCCTGCGCCGTATCGTACTTCAGCAGGTGCGCCAGCATCGCGGGGCTGGTGAGGTCGTTGATGGCAACAATCTCGTAACCCGGAGCGTTAAACATCTGGCGGAAAGCAAGACGGCCGATGCGGCCGAAACCGTTGATCGCAACTTTGACCATTAGTATCTCCTCCTGACAACTCGTGTCTTGGTATTCAGTCACCTTATCTATTGTACCCAAAACCCGTACGCAATGCAAGGGGACGAAGGACATTTTCGGATTTTTTGTGAAAAACTTGTCAAAACGACCGTTCCAACGTTATCGAAGCGCATCAGGGTTCAGGCAGCGCAGCTCCTCCGGCAGGAAAAGGCCATCCTTGCGCACCAGTTCGTCATCCAGCCAGATTTCGCCGCCGCCGTATTCCGGGCGCTGGATGCAGACCATGTCCCAATGGATGTCGCTGTGGTTGCCGTTGGGGCATTCGTCGTAGCAGTGGCCGGGGGTAAAGTGGAACGATCCGGCGATCTTTTCGTCAAACAGCGTATCCATCATCGGCTCGGTCACATACGGGTTGACGCCGAAGGAGAACTCGCCCACATATCGCGCGCCCTCGTCGGTATCCAGTATGCGATTCAGGCGCGTGGTATCGCTGCTGGTCGCTTCGATGATCTTCCCCTCTTTGAAAACCAGCCGCACGTTGCTGAACTCGATGCCGTTGTACAGGCTGGGGGTGTTATACGTAAGCACGCCGTTTACGCTGTCGCGGATGGGCGCGGTAAATACCTCGCCGTCCGGGATGTTGAGCTTGCCGTCGCACTTGATGGGCGGCAACCCCTTAATGGAGAAGCGCAGATCGGTGCCCTGCCCCAGAATGTGCACCCTGTCGGCGCGCTTCATGCGGTCCACCAGGCTGTCCATGGCTTTGCTCATTTTAGCGTAATCCAGCGTGCAAACGTTAAAAAAGTAGTCTTCAAACGCTTCCAGGCTCATCTTCGCGGCCTGCGCCGCGGCGGACGTGGGATAACGCAGCACCGCCCAGCGGGTTTGCGGCACGCGGATTTTACCGTGCACGGGGCCGCTGTAGTACTTTGCGTACAGCGCCGTCTGTTCCGACGTGGCGTCCGACGTTTCAAAGCCGTTCTCGTTGGCGCGGATACCAAGATACGCCTGCACGCCGCGCATCAGCGCCGCGTCGTTCTCCGCCTCAAACGCCCATTTTTCCGCCGTGCCGCCGCGCAGCAGGGCACGCTGCACCGTCATGTCGCGCAGGCGCACCACCGGCTGCGCTCCCACGGCGTAAACCGCCTCGATCAGCTTCGCCACCAGTACGGGTTGATGCCCGAACATCTCAATCAGCACTTTTTCGCCCGGCTTCAGCGCCAGAGAATAGTTGACCAGCATGTCACACAGTTTCTGTACCCGAGGGTCGTTCATCGTTCTTTCGCTCCTTATTTTGCAAGTATCGCATCCGTATCTTCTCCATCAGGCGCGCGGCGGGTTTTTCCACCCCGAAGGTAGCGGCCATTGCCGCCAGGATGGATACCGCGAAACACAGCAGCGTATACGCGCGCTGCAGTTGCGGGTCGCTGTGCAGCGAAGTCGGAAACAGGTTCGCGGCCAGCCGCACCCCGATCACCTGATGCCAGATGTAGAGGTTAAAGGAAATCGTCGCCAGAAACCGCATCAGGCGGTTATCCAGCAACTTTTGCAGAAAACGGGGCAGAAACGCCGCCGTAAGAATGGCCACCGCCATCGTAACCGCCAGCGGCAGGCGAAGCGCCCACTGCGACAGGCGAAGCGCCTCCTGACCGGCCAACCCGTTCGCGGATTGCAGCCGCACCAGCGCTGTAAGCGCCCAGCATGCCAGCGCAAACCCGATCGGCGAAATCCAGACCGTCAGCCTTCGCAGGCCGCTGGTTTTAGGCAGCGCCGTAAGCTTGTCGGAGAGCCGCACATAAACGATCGCCGCCAGCATGCCCAGCGCGTACACATCCAGAAAAGCGGGCAGCTGATTCACCCAGATCGACAGATCCGTTACGCTTTGCGATACGGTCAGCCGGAACGCGATACCCGCGGCGACCATCGCGCAAAGCGTCAGCACCGGTTTCTTCTGTGTCGCTTTCGCCAGCCACGGGAAGATCAGGTAAAACTGCATCTCGATAGCCACCGTCCACAGCACGCCGTTCAGCGGGGTAAACAGGTAGGTCTCGCGGAAAAACGTAAAGGTGAACGTAAGGTGCGTCAGCACATCCAGATTGCGCGCCGAAGCATCGCGATAGGCGCCGGACGGCAACGCAACCAGAAACAGCACCGCAAGCACCGAGAACAGGTAGGATGGCACGATCCGTTCCAGCCGGTTCCAGTAAAAACGACGGACGCCCGGCACCGGCGTGCCCTGCGCTGTCTGCCTGGCGTAGGGAAGGTACAGCAGAAAACCGCTCAGTAACAGCATCCCGTCCACAAACAGGTAACCGGAGCGCGTCCAGAAATCAAAGTCCAACGTTTGGCCAAACAGCGTCGCGTACTGCCCCAGCCAGCCGAGCTGCCAGATGTGGTAATTGCACACAAACAGCACCATCAGCGCGCGGAAGCCATACAGCACGCCGATCTCTGTTTTCCCCCGTGTCTGGTTGTCCGCCTGATGATTCATATGTTTTCATTCGCGGCGGCAGTAGCCGCCGGGGTTGCGGTAGGTGTGGGGCTAACCGACGGGCGCGCCGTGCTTACCGCCGGGGTGGGTGTTTGCGACTCTCTGGTAACGGTTGGCAAAGCCGGGTCCGTTGCGGCGGGCGTTGCTGTGGGTGTAACGCTCGGCGCGGGCATAACGGAACCCTCCGGCAGGTCCGGCATGGTTTCATCGGAAAGATGTCGGAGCTGGTAGACCGTGTTTTTCCCATCCGTCAGCACACGCAGAGTGAGCGAATCTTTATTAAGCACCGTCAGTTTATGGGTTAGGGTCAGGGCGTCCGCGGCCGCGCCAGTCTTGAGCGCGTAACCGTCCACCGCGAAATACAGCGTCTGCCCAAAGATGGAGCAGGTGCCGTCCGCGCGGAAAATCGCGGTTTGTTGTCCGTCGGCGGTCTGCCAGACCCCCAGAATCAGATAGCAGCGGCGCTGCAGTTTCTGATCCGCCACCGCCGGAAAATCCGGGATGCGCTGATAATACGGCAGGGCTTCGTACACCTTGCCCGCGTTGTATAATTCCTCGGCGTAGTTGTAACACGCCTGATCGTACATGCCCTTTAAATCCTGATAATCCAGCGGCAGGTTGCTGTCGTCAAAATTCTCCAGCGTATCCACAACGGTTTTCCAGTCCCCGCTCTGGTAAGCGGTCCGGGCGGGCACGGCGTACTGGCCGTACGCTTGCTGTTCGCACTCCCGCGCTTTGGCCGCCGCGTCGCTGTAATCCCCCAGCGCCGTAAACAGGGGCAACGCGGCGCGGTAATCCTTTGCGTCCAGTTTTTGCTGCGCAAGCAGATACTTGCACTGGTTATAGCCGTCCTTCGCGCCTTCGTAGTCTCCCAGCGCCTGATACATCGCTGCCGCCTTTTCCAGTTCGCCCGCCTTTTGCGCCTTCTGCGCCTCGCCCATCGTAATTTCGCTCAGCAGCGCCTTGGCGTCGGTATTGTCCGACAGGGATTGCAGCAGCGAAATCGCTTCATCCGTATTGCCGGTAGTTTTCAGCTGCAACGCCAGCGCAAACGTAGCGGCTTCCGCCTGCTTCTCGCTGTCTTTGTAGCCGTTCAGTTCCGAAAAGCCTTCCACAGCTTTCTGGTAGTCCTTCGCTGCAAGCGCCGCAGCGGCGACGGCATACTGGCACTGCTTCCATTTATCCGCGCTGTCCTTATACCGGCCCAGCGCCTGATAAAGCGGGGCCGCCGTATCGTAATCCCCGGCAGAGAAAGCGGTTTCCGCAATACTGTAACGGATTTTTTTAAGCTCGGTCGCCGCGTCCTTATAATCTCCCGCCGCTTCGTACAGCTTGGCGGCGTTATCGGTATTGCCCGCCGCCGCTTCCTTGCCAGCCAGCCGGTAACGGCAATCCTTCAGCAATTCCGCGCCTTTGGTGTGGTTGGGGATGGTAACCAGCAGGTCGATAGCCTGCTGCTCGTTACCCGCGGCAGATGCGGCCAGCGCCTGCTGATACACACATTCCCACGCGAGGGTTTCGCTGTCAAGATAGGGTGCGATGCCGCTGAGCAGTTCCGCCGCCTTGGCATAGTCCCCGGCGTTCATCCGCTCTTTCCCCAGCTCGTACAGGCAGTTGTTGGCTTTCAGCGCCGCGTCCTGATAATCGCCCGCCTGCTGGTACAGTTTCCCCGCCGCTTCATAATCGCCCGCGTCCTGCTTCGTCTGCGCAAGCTGGTAGCAGGCCTGCTTCAGCAAGTCCGCCGCGCCCTGCGTATCCCCGGCGGCAGTCAGCTCGGTGACCGCGGTTTCGTAGTCCTTCTGTTCCAGCGCGTCCTTGCCGACGCCGTATGCGCAGGCAGCTACCTTTTGCGCCGCATCCTGATAATCGCCAAGATCGGAAAACAGGATGCGCGCCGCGACATAGCTGCCGTTCTGGAGCATCTTGTCCGCCTGGCGGTATTGCGTTTCCCGCAGCATCGCCGCGCTGTCCGCATAAGAGCCGAGCGTTTGGAAGGTATCCGCCGCCGCGTCGTATTCCTCCGCCGCCAACTGCGTCTGCCCCAGCTTGTACATCGCCTTCAGGGCCAGGTCGGCACTGTCTTTATAATCGGCCAGCGCCTGATACACCGACACGGCGTTTTGCTGATCCGCCTCCGTACCGGATGCGGCTAACCCGGCCGCTTTCTGGTAATCGCATTCCTGCGCAAGGACGTCGGCATCCCGGTATCCCTTCAATTCCAGGTATACGGCGTGCGCGTCGTCGAACGCCCCGCTTTTCAGCATCGTCGTCGCCTGCGCGTACTTAAGCGCCGGAACACCCCAGATCAGCGCGGCGGCGCCCGCCGCGGTCACGCAAACTGTGATGAGTATGGTTCTGCGCACCACGCGTTTATGGCGGTTCATCTTCGCCTGCTGCCGCGCCCGTTCCTCGGCCAGCCGGCTGGCATCCTCGCGCGCCGCGCGCGCCGCGTCCGCCAGCTTCTGCTCGTGCACGGCGTTCAGCTGTTCCACGTTTTCCATCGCGCAGGTCGCAAACACCGACTCACGCCTGCGTTCGCAGCGGCAGCAACGGTCGCTTTGCAGGCTGTTGGGGCGGCCGCAGACGCACATCCATACGTTCGCCTGTAATTCCGGATAGCCCAGCGCGTCCGGCCCGGCCACGAAGCGAAGCTGATCCAGCTTTCGCCCGGGCGGCAGGGTATTGTCGTCATAATCGGTCAGGGGCGCGCTGCCGCGCCGCCAGATGGTTGTGTCGTCAAACCATACCTTTTCGATCACAAGATCAATATTCTGCACCCCTTCCCACTGGGAAGGCAGCAACGCAATGCTGAACCGTTCTCCCGGTGCGGCGTTCAGCCCCTGAATACGCTCCACCTGCCGGAACAGCGGCTTGTTCTGTTCTCCAAAGCAGACCAGCGTGGTCTGCACGGAAACAACCACCTTATCGCACAGATTGTTCAGGGCGAACCCGCATTCCGGGTGTTCCGGCGTGGGCGTGGTATATTGCCACAATTCCACGGGGCAGGTTAAATCGATCTTCATAGCTCTCCCTCCATGGCGTTTCCATGTTACAGCGTATACAGCATCCATTCGGTCAGGCGGCCGTCCGTAAACGCCAGACGCAGCGCCACTGTAATCGGCTGACCCTTGATGCCGGTCCCCTGCGCGGCATAGCGCAGGGTCGCGTCCGATCCGTTTGTTTCCAGCGTCCCGTACGGGGGGTTTTGCCCGTCTCCATACAGGATCGCGGCAGCTCCGTTTGTTTGCCCCGTACCGTCCGCGTGGAAAAGCCCCAGCACGTCGCTAAGCTCCAGCCCGGTCGCCAGTCCGCGCGGGCCAAACAGCCCGTCGCCCGTAACGGTGATGGATTCCAGCGCCCCGCTGTGCTTCTGCGCGTCGGCGCCGAACACCAGTGAGACCGTCGGATAGTTTACGGTATGCAGCCATCCACGATCGTCCTGCACCCATGCATCGGATACGGGCTGCCCAAACAGCACGCCCGCGCCCTTCTCCGTCAGCGTCAGAAAGTCCATTCGTCCAAACTGAAAATCGCTCTGACCGAAGGGTTCGGCATCGCTTTGCTGCGTAACGCCCGTCACGTCGGTCGTTCCGCTGCCCAGTGCCACCAGATTGCTTTCCACCCCGGCACGGGTAGTAAAATCGCTGAGGCCGTAAACGCGAATGCCCGTCACTTCGCCGTTCTGCAGGTTGTACATCACGCCGGCATCCGTATAGCGATCCTCCCCCGCAAGGGCATGAATGGCGCACTGAATACTCTGCAGCTCGCCGCCGCTGCGCTGGGCCATGGCCCAGTAAACGTTTTGCGGCAACTGATTGAGCACGTAAAGCACGGCGAAGGAGTCGTCGCCCGTAAGGGATGGGTTCTGCCAGCCGAAAGCGGCCATCAGCGCCGAAGCGGGCGAGCCCAAATGAATACCGCGCGGCGTCACAAACGATTCGTCCGTAACGGAAACGGCGTTCAGCACGCTTTGCGCGTCCAGCACGGGTTTGTTGTAGTACAGGGTCGCGTCGTCGTATAAAAAGGCGTATCCGTCCACCGTAAGCGCCGCTTCCCCCACCGGGGCGTTTTGCGGCTGAACGTTCGCAGTGTTCGTCAGCAGGCTGTTAAGCCACTGGTTAAGCTCGGTTTCCGTCAGTACGCCGGCTTCATCGGCGTACGCGGGCACGCAGGCCAACAGCACTATAAAAACCAGCAACAGGCAGATTTTTCGCAAAGCGCGCATCGCTCCTTTTCGGCGGAAAGGCCGTAATCTTTCACTCTTTATTGTACATGAAACCGTGGAGGATGTATAGCCTTCGGGTGTAAATTGTCCCGACCCTGCCGGGCTTTCGCTCTTTGGAGAAGTGATCCGGAGAGTGCGAAAACGCGTTGAATATGATATACTACCCTTTGTTGCAGGGATACGCCAAGCCATCCGGGGAGAGAAAACATGGATTTTGAGCGCGATTATATTCTCCGGCTGATCCATATGTTGGGCGATCTGATGCGCCGTCTGGCCGAACGAATGGATGACCGGGAACGGGGCCGGATGCTTAACGAGGCTGCCCACCGCCATTGCGGTATGGGACTTGCCACTGCGGAAAGCCTTACGACAGAAAGCCTTTGCTCGCTTCTCCCGCCGATGCCGCGCTTTCTGATGGCCGAGTTGCTGTCGCTGCGCGCGCAGCTCGGGGAGGATCCGTTCACAGCGGATGAACTGCGACTGAAAGCTTTGCGCCTGCTGGCTTCGCTGAACGGCAAAACCCAGCTGTGCGCCCTGCGGGCGGATACGCTGAAACAGTGGAAGCAGGCGATCTATCCGTTGCTGGATTCTGCCGACCTGATGGCCTGCGCCCGCTTCTTTGGCACCGCCGCGCAATATGACGAAATGGAAGACGCGCTTTTTCAGGCGCTGCCGCTGGAAACCGGCGACGCGCAGGCCCGCGACCGTGCGGAGGCCATTGCCCTGTTGCGCGCCGCCGCGAAAGCCGACCCGCTTACGCTGGCCGACTGCCGCATGACCGGGCAGGAGCTGCGGGAATCCGCCCGTGAGCTGGAAACCACCGCCTCATCCTCGCATGAAAGGTTGAACCCCGAATGATCCTGATTTCCGTACAGAACGTGCAAAAGAGCTTCGGCGCCTATACGGTGCTGCGCGACGTGACTTTCACCCTGCAAAAGGGTGAAAAAATGGGCCTGATCGGCGTAAACGGCTGTGGAAAAACCACACTGATGCGCCTGCTGACCGGCGAAGACCAGCCGGACGGCGGCGCCATCCATAAAAATAAAGACCTGCGCATCGGCTATCTGGCGCAGATCAACGATATTGCCTTAACGGATACCGTTTGGGGCGCGATGCTGCGCGTATTTGAGCCGATCATCGCCATGGAGCGCCGCCTGCGGGAGCTGGAAGACGAACTGGCCCGCCACACGCAGGACGAGCAGACCACCCTGCGCCTGTCCGCCGAGTACCAGCGTTTGACCGAAGAGTTCAACCGCCGCGAGGGCTATGCCTACGAGGGAGAAATCACCGGCGTGCTGATCGGTCTGGGCATCAGCCGCGAGATGTTTACCCGCACGGTGGGCACGCTTTCCGGAGGCGAGCGCACACGGCTTTCGCTGGCCCGGCTGCTGCTGCAGAAGCCCGAAGTGCTGCTGATGGACGAGCCGACCAACCATCTGGACCTGGAAGCCATCGAGTGGTTACAGAATTACCTTACGGATTATAAAGGCTCGCTGCTTGTGATCAGCCACGACCGATATTTTCTGGATCACGTATGCACCACCATGGGGGAAATGATGGGCGGCCGGGTGACCAAGTTTACCGGCAACTACACCGAATACCAGAAAAAGCGCGCCGCGGATTTTGAAGCGCGCATGAAAGCCTTTCAGTTGCAGCAGAAAGAAATTGAGCGCGAGCAGGCGATTATCGAGCGCTATCGCAGTTTTAACCGCGAAAAGTCCATCCGCGCCGCCGAGAGCCGCCAGAAACGGCTGGACAAGGTGGAGCGGCTGGATAAGCCGCTGGAAGAGAGCCACGTTCGCTTCTCCTTCGACGTACGCCGCCGCATGGGCGAGGAAGCGCTGGAAGTGCGAAACCTGCAAAAGAGCTTCGAAGGGCGCACGGTTTTTCACGATCTCAGTTTCAAGCTGCGTTCCGGCGACCGCGTGGCGCTGATCGGCCCCAACGGCGTGGGTAAAAGTACCCTTTTCAAAATTCTGATGAACCGCGAAACGCCGGACCGGGGCGCGGTGCGTTTCGGCACCAACGTGGACATCGGTTATTACGACCAGCACCAGCAGGATTTAAACCTCGCCAATACGGTACTTGACGAGGTATGGAACACCTTCCCCACGATGGAACAGAGCCGCGTGCGCGGGGCGTTGGGACTGTTTCTGTTTTCCGGCGACGACGTGTTCTCCAAAATATCGGAGCTGTCCGGCGGCGAGCGCGGCCGTGTGGCGCTGACCAAGCTGATGCTCAAACAGGATAACCTGTTGCTGTTGGACGAACCCACCAACCATCTGGATATGGACAGCCGCGAAGTGCTGGAGGACGCGCTGTACGACTTTCCCGGCACCATCCTCGCCATCAGCCACGACCGGTACTTTATCAACCGTTTCGCCGACCGTATTCTGGTGATGAACGAAGACGGAATGACCGAGTATCTGGGCAATTTCGACGATTATCTGGAAAAACGCGACCGCCCCGTACCCCCAGCCGAAACGGCGGAGCCGGGTATTACCCGCACCTCCCAGATGAAGGATCGCAAGCGCGAACGCCAGCAGGGCGCTCGCCTGCGGGAGCTGAAAGCCGCCGTCGCCAAAGCGGAGGAGGCCATCAGCCTGAACGAAAAGCGGATCGCGGAGCTGGAAACGCAGCTGGCCGACCCCGCCACCTACGCGGACGCCGCGCGGATGCTGGAGCTGAATCAGGCCTATCGCGACGAACAGGCGCGGCAGGAGGGGCTGTACGACGATCTGGAACAGGCGGAGTCCGCTTACAGCGAGGCGGAGGAAGAGCCAAAGGATTAATCGACTCGCGCATTTCACAGGCGTGCCATTCATGCTAAAAACCACATCTTGAAACAGGAGGCGAACGTGATGCGTACCGTACAAATGGAATTGCTGCGCCCCGGAGAACTGCTGGAGGAACAGAAGAGGATTTCCCTATGCTACCTGCCGGTAGGGCCGGTAGAATGGCACAGTTACCATATGCCCATGGGTACGGACGCGCTGATCGCACAGGCCTCCGCAAGGGAACTGGCGCAGCGTACAGGCGGCGTGGTGGCCCCGACGCTGTTTATCGGCACCGAGCAGAACGATAACCCGCAGATGCTTACCAACCTGAACGTACCCCACGACGAGAACAGCTATATCCTCGGCATGGATTTTCCCAAAAACATCCTGCCCAGTCTGTACTTCCGCGAAGAGGTTTTCGCGGTGGTCGTGCGGGAAGAACTGCGATTGCTTGCCAAAATGGGCTATCAGATGATCGTGGTAGTCAACGGCCACGGCGCGCAGGGGCAGGTTTCCACGCTCCGCCGCCTCTGTGACGAGGCGACGCACGAACTGGGGATTTATTGCCTGTACCCGGAGTTTGAAAGCCCGCGCGTTGAAAAAATCATCCGTGAAGCTAGGATGAGTCCGGGCCACGCCGACCGGATGGAAACCGCGCTGATGATGGCGCTGACCGACTCCGTTGCGCTTGAGAACCTGCCGGAGCGGAGCCAGCCGCTGCACAGCGCGGACTACGGCATCGCCAGCGGCTGCCAGTTCGCGGGCGAAGCGCCCAAAGACGGCGTGGTGGCCGATGACCCCCGCGACGCAAGCGCGGCGCTTGGCCGCGCCGTGCTGGACGCGGACGCGACGGACTCGGCGGAGCGGATTCTTGCGCTCTACCGGCAGCACGTGGAAAACCGTTAACACCGTTATTCTATCATCGGGGTTGTCCTCTGCGCACGGTTCGCCGCGCCTTGGTATCCGCTGATTCAATCGCTTTGTGGCCGCCAATGCAGAGTGCTGGCGATTTGGGTGAGAAAAGACGAAGGAATAGCGGCGCTGTTTCAGACCGTTGACAAACCTATTCTCAGTAGAAAAGAGCAGCTTGCTCAAAAAGGTTCAGATGCGAGGAAGCAAGGGTGGCAAGGGGCTGAGCTTACCGTTTGTAAGTGATGCCCCTCGCCACCCCGCGGCTGACAACGCAGATGGGCCGTTTTCAGCAAGCTGGAATAGCGGTGCTATTTCGAGGCTTTTCAAACCCGAAGATGCAGTGCTCCGCGAAGGCAGGCGCAAAGGGCTTTTATTCAGCGGTTGCCTGGCCAGGATAGCCCCGATTTTCGCGCCTGCGAGAATTGCTGCCTCCTTGGGATACGGTACTCGCGCCCGTCCTTTTCAAAACGCGCGCCCGTCTGTTTAAAATAAAACGGCACGCCCGCCGCCTCGCACTGCCGCCGTACGCCCAGCGCCCAGTCGTAACGCATCAGGCGGGCCGTATCCCCGCTTTCACCGCCCGCCACTACCTGCTCAATCGCAGGGCCCAGATAGGGGCTGAAATCCACCGCTTCCAGCATCGGTTCGCAGATGATGGTCTTGTGGCGGATGGGGAGCCGCAGGAAAAACGGCAGACGCTCATCCGCCATCGCCTGATTTTCGCAGGTCACGCCGATGGACACGTTTTCGTACCCGTCGCCCCAATCTTCCGGCAAGCGCTCGTAAAAACGCAGTATTCTTTTTGTGATAAAGAAAAAATCCAGATCGGCGCGTTCGCGCATCATCCGCCAAGCCTCGGCCCGCCAATCGTCCGCCTGATCCAGAAAAAAGTCGGAGGTGAAGCAGGTAAACACCTGCTCCGGCCCCTTTAATTTATAGGTGCCGTCGCGCAGTCGGCGCACCGGCAGGTCGAAAGCGGCGTTCTTTCGCACAGCGCTGGCGTCCAGCTCGTATTTCGCGTCGCGCCGGTACACATAGCAGTTAGCACAGCCCGCGCTGTACTTCTGGCATCCGTGCCACGGGTTCCACTCCGCCATGCTTCCGCCCTCCCCCGCATTCCCTCGTTCCGCATCATTATATCGCCGCGCACGCATTTTGAACAGAATCGTTGTTTCATCCCGCGCTTGCACCCTATCGACGCATCTTTGTACAAACTAAGAATTTACAGGAAAATCCCCTCCAAGCGTTGCAAAAGCATCACGATTTTGTTACACTCAACGGGAAAGGAGCGCCGCTGCCTCGGCGGCTGTGTGAAAATTTGATGATTGATCTTGCGATTGTTGGCAACGGCCCCGCGGGCCTGAGCTGCGCGATTACCGCACGGATGCGCGGACTGAATGTACTTGTGATCGCTCCGCCTGTGAACGCCAGTTGGTTAACCCGCACCGAACACCTCGAAAATTATCCCGGCATGCCTTCCGCATCGGGAACTGAGATATTAAACGCATTCACCGCACAGGCTACCGCCATGGGGGCGGAGTTCCGCGCCGGGATGGTACGCCAGATTTTGCCCATGGACACGGGGCTGATGCTGCTGGTGGAAAGCGACGTGGTAGAAGCCAAAACCGTTCTGCTTGCCATGGGCGCGGCACGTCCGCAGCTTCTGCCCGGCGAGGAAGCGCTGGTCGGCATGGGCGTAAGCTATTGTGCCACCTGCGATGGAATGCTCTACCGCGGAAAGCGGCTTGGCGTGCTGTCCGCCACGGACGAAGGCGCGGAGGAAGCCCATTTTCTGCATTCGCTCGCCGGAAGCGTGGAGTATTTCTCCCTCAAAAAGCATGACGCGTCCAAACTGCCCGAGGGAGTACGCACGGTGGATGAAAAGCTCGAAAGTCTGGAGCGGACCGACGCGGGCATCTGCGTTGTAACCCGGGAAGGCCGCCACTGTTACGACGGGGTGTTCATCTTCCGCAGCGCCGTATCGCTGGGGATGCTGCTGCCCGATTTAACCACCGACGGCGCCTTTATCCCGGTGGATCGCGGCATGCGCACCAATGTGCCCGGCGTATTTGCAGCCGGGGACTGTACAGGCAAGCCCCTGCAGGTCGCAAAAGCCGTCGGCGAAGGCAACGTAGCCGCGATCTCAGCGGCGGAGTATATCGCGTCGCTCGGATGAAAAATAGATTTTCAAACGTTGTGTATCCAGTAGCCATCACACGCGGCGGCCGCCGCGCAGAATTGGGAGGCAATCATGAAAAAGCTCTATTCTCGCAGGATGCTCGCATGGGTTATGACGTTCTGTCTGCTCGTCGGCTGTGTCTCCGCCGCAGGCGCGACACAGGCCGCGGCTAAGGTTTCCGATTTCGACGCGCTGGTGCCGTTCATGGATTTGGTGGGCAGTGCCGCGGAGAACACGGGCGACGAGCCGGAAGTGATCGGCAATGAGGAAACCACGCTCAGCACGGCTTTCCTTGCCGCGTTTTTCAATATCGGCCTTACGTCGGATGCTTCGTTAGGCATCACGGAGAATATGCTGTCGGACACGGACAAACAAACCGTGTATCTGGGCAAGTATTTCTCCGCGCAGCTCCCGGCGCTGGAAAAAATCGCGAAAACCGAACCGATCAACGGTTATATCGGCTTTCAACCGGTAACTGTGAACACCGCCGAAGACGGGCAGGTACAGCTGATCGGCGAGCTTTATTGGGGAAGTAAGCCCATGCGCCAGATGCAGCCGGCGGATTATCAGGATATTCAATGGCTCGATCGCGCCATCTATACCTTCCAGCCGGACTCCACCGCCCAGAACGGCTATCGCCTCACCGGTTTCTCGGTCGGGTCGGAGCTGAACATGGAAGACGCGATGCAAACCTACACCGACAGCATTCTGGTGGAATACGTCAACACCAATCTGGGTTTCTCCATCCTGTACCCCAGCGTGTTTACGGATGAAATGCTGGTGGAGGACGACAACGGCGTTTCCGCTTCCCTGCCGGACGGCAGCGTAAGCTTCTTCGTACGCCGCACGGATAACGCCTCCAACGCCAATCTGACCGATTACATCAACGTGATCGCCAACGGCATACCGGGTGCGAAATCCAACATCCAGACGGAGTTCAGCTCCGGTACCGTTGCCTACTCCACCGATGAGGGAAAAACCGTATTTGATGTTTACATCGTCACCGATAAGTATATATATCAGGCGGAGCTTTCCTATAAACAGGAACTGGCTTCCACATACAGCATGTACACATCCTACCTGGACAATTCCTTCGCGGTGGACGAGGTCAGCGTAGGATAAGGGATTTTGCGGGGGGATCGCCCATGAAACGTCTGTTATGCCTTACCGTGGCGCTGTGCCTGCTAGTTACCGCGGCGCTGGCGCAGCCTGCCGTTGAAACAACGCCGCTGACCGGCACGCGGTATTACCCAAACGGCACTAACGCCGATACGGCAACGTATTCTTTCAGCTTTGCGTTCCCACAGTTTGCCGGTAGCAGGGAAACGGAAAAGGCAATTAATTCCTTATTCGCCTTCATGGCGGCGGGCTTGGCCAACTCTACGCCCCCGGACGCCGTGACCGACGGGCAGGCCCCGGAAGCGGGCAGCCCCGCCTACTACACCCATCTGGACTACCGCATCACCCGCAACGACGATGATTATCTGAGCGTTCTGCTTTCCAACCGACAGTTTCTGGGCAACTCCGAAGCCGAAAGCTGGACCGCCGTGGTGTTCGCGCTAAGCGGCGTGTACGAAGGCCAACCGCTTTCGCTTACCCAGGCGATGGGGCTGGAACAGAGCGACGGGGACGCGGCAAGCGACATTAGCTACGCTTCTACGCTGGTCTACGGGCTGGTGTGGCAGATTATACAGGAGCAGGTTTCCATGGGCCAGATCGATTACGATCCAGACCTGACCCGGGAGGAACTGCAAACCGTATTCTTTCCGGAATCCGATTTTTACATGGACGAGAACGGCAATTTCGTTTTCTACATCCAGGCAGGCGCCATCGCAGGCGAAGTGAACGGCATTCTTACCTATCCGTTTTCACTAGCCGAGCTGTTAAGTGCCGTTACCCCATAACCCCAGCCGGGTCGGGCCGCAAGGTACGCCCCGGCTTTCTGAACCAAAGGAGAAGTATTTATGACTAAAAAGAACATTGGTATTATCATAGGCAGTCTTCGCAAAGGCTCTTTCAGTCGCTCTGTTGCCAACGCCCTGATCGAGTTGGCCCCCGAAGCCCTCGCGGCGCACATCGTGGAAATCGGCAATCTGCCCCTTTACAATCAGGACATGGACGACGAAGGCAACACGCCCGAATCCTACCCACAGTTCCGTAAAGAAATTGCGGCACTGGACGGCGTGCTGTTTGTTACCCCCGAATACAACCGTTCGATGCCCGCAGTGCTTAAAAACGCGCTGGACGTGGCCTCCCGGCCGTACGGTCAAAACCAGTGGAACGGCAAACCCGGCGCCATCGTAAGCGTTTCCATGGGCACGATGGGCGGCATGGCCGCCAACCTGGCCCTTCGCCAGCCGATGGTTTTTCTGAACGTTCCCCTGATGCAGCAGCCTGAAGCCTACATCGGCAAAGCCCAGGACCTGTTGGACGACAAAGGCGTATTGGTGAACGAATCCACCCGCGCATTCCTGAAAAACTACATGGAAGCCTACGCGGAATGGGTGATGACCCTTTCACCAAAGCGCTAAACAGACTTCGCCGGCCACAGTGTAAAAAAACCACTCGGGCTATTGCCAAATCCGGAAAAGGATGATAAAATAGTCGAGCTGTGAACGAACGACTCTCCCGTTAGGAGGTGTAGCAAATGGGCAAGTTTTGTGAGGTTTGCGCAAAGGGTACGCTGAACGGCAACAACGTCAGCCACTCCAACCGCAAGAGCCATCGTCTTTGGGCCCCGAACGTGCAAAACGTCCGCGTGGAGATGGATGGTAAAGTACAACGCATGAACGTATGCACCCGCTGCCTTCGCAGCGGCAAAGTGCGTCGCGCGCTGCCGACCCAGACCGTGGAAACCACCACCGAAGCATAATTGCGAATTGCATCAAAAACCGGACGCGTCCTTTGGACAGCGTCCGTTTTTTATGCACTGTTTCCGTCTTTTCTTCAGACGAGCCGAAGTCACTTTATTGGCGGTCCGCTCCGCTAATATATCATCACGCTTGCGGAGTGTCGGCAAGCGGAGGAATGCCATACAGTCGCTCCACGTTGGCCGTTGTGCGGGCGATCAGCTCTTCCAGCGGTATCTGCCGCAGTTCTGCCAGCATCTGCGCTACATAGCGCACATAAGCCGGTTCATTCTGCCTCCCGCGCATCGGCACGGGCGCCAGATAAGGGCTGTCGGTTTCCACCAGCAGGCGGTCCATGGGCACAGATCGCGCCGCTTCCTGCAGGTGGCGCGCGTTTTTAAACGTGACCGACCCGGAAAAGGAAATATAAAAACCCATCTCCAGATACTCGCGCGCGCTTTCGGCGCTGCCGGTATAGCAGTGCAGCACACCCGCGGGGAGGCGGTCGCGGCGCGCACGAAGAATCTCCAGCATATCTCCGTGCGCGTCCCGCACATGGAACACAGCCGGGACGTGTTTCTCATACGCAAAATCGAGCTGTTTTTCAAGCACTTCGCGCTGCATATCCCGCGGTGAGAAATCGTAGTAATAATCCAGCCCGATTTCCCCCACACCTATGATATGCGGCTTGTGTAAAAGCGCTTCCAGCCGGGTAAGGGCAGTGTCGTTAAACGACATAGCTTCATGCGGGTGAACCCCCACCACACCGTAGACGTTGGGGTACCGCCCCGCCAGCAGCGCGATCCGTTCGCTGCTTTCCAGATCGCTGCCCGCCAGAATGCAGCGGGCTACGCCCGCCGCCTGCATCCTGGCTAGCACTTCATCCACCTGACCTTCGAAACGCTCGTCTTCCAGATGGCAGTGGGAATCAAACAGGGTGGCGCTCATCGCACGGTTCCGCCATCCTCGGCGCCTTCGTCGGGTGAGACCAGCTTCAGCACCGTATCCGCGCGATCGGACGCGAACAGTACCATGCCTTCGCTGGTAACGCCGCGCAGTTTGGCGGGCCGCAGGTTGGCAACCAGCACCACCTGCCGCCCCACCAGCGTTTCGGGGGCGTAATGCTTCGCCACACCGCTTACCACCGTGCGTTCCGGTTCGCCTTCGCCAAGGCTTAAGCGTAATTTCAGCAGTTTATCGCTGCCTTCCACCTTCTCGCAGGCCAGCACACGCGCCACGCGCAGTTTGATTTTAGAAAACTCTTCCATGCCAATCATCCCGTCGTCCGCTTCGGCCTTCGGGGCAATCGCTTCCTTGTCTTTGGCATGCGCGTTCGGAGCCGCCTTTACCTTCTCCGTCGTGGACGGCAGGATGTCCGCCAGCTCCTTGGCAATATCGATGCGCGGGAAAAGCGCCTCTCCTTTGCATACGACGGTGCCTGCGGGCAGCGCGCCAAAGTGTTCCGTTGACGCCAGCGTTTCCAGATTTTTGTCCGTCAGCCCGAGCTGTTCAAAGATCCGCGCGGGCGTGCGCGGCATGGTGGGGGCAATCAGCACCGCGACGATGCGGATACATTCACACAGCGTATACATCACGGTTTTCAGACGCTCCCGGCCTTCCTCCGTTTTACAGAGCACCCAGGGCGCGGTTGCGTCAATATAACGGTTGCACTCACCCACCAGCGTCCAGATTTCGCTGAGCGCGTCGGAATACTGCAGTTCGTCCATGCGGGCGCGCACCTTGCCCGGCGTTGCTTCCGCCAGCGCGGTCAGGGCCCTGTCCTCATCCAGCGTCTCGCCGGGGGTGGGCACAACGCCGTCGAAGTATTTTTCCACCATCGCCACGGTGCGGCTGACCAGGTTGCCAAGGTCGTTGGCAAGGTCCGCGTTCAGGCGCTTCAGCAGCGCTTCGTAACTGAACTGTCCATCGCTGCCGAAGGGAACTTCCCGCATCAGGAAATAGCGGATCGCATCGCTGCCGTAGCGGTTGCACAGCGCCACGGGGTCTACCACGTTGCCCAGCGATTTGCTCATCTTCATACCGTCCAACACCAGCCAGCCATGCCCAAACACCTGTTTTGGCAGCGGGAGGCCCAGCGCGTGCAGCAGAATCGGCCAGATGATGGTGTGGAAACGCACGATCTCCTTACCCACCAGATGCACATCCGCAGGCCAGTATTTTTGGAAAAGCTCGTCGTGATCCGTGCCATAGCCAAGCACGGAGATATAGTTGGACAGCGCGTCAATCCATACATACACCGTATGGTTCGGGTCAAAGTCCACGGGAATGCCCCACTTGATGGATGTGCGGCTGACGCACAGATCGGTAAGCCCCGGGCGCAGGAAATTGTTGAGCATCTCGTTTTTCCGGGATGCGGGCTGGATAAAGTCCGGATGGGTTTCGATGTAATCAATCAGCCAGTCCTGATACTTGTTCAGCTTGAAGAAGTACGCTTCCTCCCGTGTTTTTTCCACAGGACGGCCGCAGTCCGGGCAGCATCCGTTCTTGAGTTGCAGTTCGGTAAAAAAGCTTTCGTCGGGCGTGCAGTACCAGCCCTCGTACTCACCCTTGTAGATGTCGCCCTGCTCGTACAGCTTGCGGAAAATCCTCTGCACGGCCTTGATATGGCGCTCGTCGGTGGTGCGGATGAAATCACTGTACTCCACATCCATCAGTTCCCACAGGCTCTTGATCCCGGCTACGATCTCGTCCACATACTGCTTGGGGGTTACGCCCTTTGCCTTGGCTTTTCGTTCAATTTTCTGCCCGTGCTCGTCTGTTCCGGTTACGAAATACACGTCGCGCCCTTCCTGACGTTTGAAGCGTGCCAGCGTATCCGCCGCGACGCTGCTGTAGGCGTGCCCGATATGCAGGTTATCGCTGGGATAATAAATCGGTGTGGTAATGTAAAAAGTATTTCTGTCAGCCATGGCTTGCGCCTTCCTTTCCGTATATCCCCGCTTGCGACGGGGCTGAACCTGTGGTATTCTGTTTATCGTTTCGTCTGCTCCGTACCAGGCATTCGCCGCCCGGTTCCCTGCATGGATACCCAATCGCAACAGTACATGCGGCTAACCCCCTTCCGGTGAATGAAAAAGCCCGTCCCTCCACTATGGAAGGGGCAGGCTGAAAACCCGCGGTACCACCCTTGATATGCAGAACGCCCGGCCATCCTTGCCATGTTTGTAAGTGCGCACTGCTCTTTCGCGGCGGATATCGGCGCCAGCCGCCACACCCTACCTGTCGGGCGCGGACACTCCCGGACCATGTTCCCGCCGTTTTTCGCGCCGCTTCACAGCTGCCGCGGCTCTCTGTTGCGAACCCAATCGCCGGTACTCTTCCGTTCATAGCGTACGGGTTTATTATACAGGTTTTCAAGCGGATGTCAACGTGCGGGTGCTGTGTTTCGGTCGCAAACGCCGAACGGCAAACGTTTGTTTAACCGAACATTTTCTGCTCACACGAACCTTCGTTTTTTACGAAATTTTTTCCGAAACATACACAATACGGTTCAATATCTGCCCATCATTTACTGTCACGGCCGCTTTCCCTTTTATAATGTATTCTTGTAAAAAAAGGAATCAGTATCGGTTTCGCCCACTTGTGACATTGACATAATAATGGAGATTCAGTAAAATTATACCGTACGAATTGCAATATTTTTAGGAGGCTATACGCTATGAAATCTACCGGTGTCGTGAGGAAGCTTGACAACCTGGGACGAATCGTGATTCCCATCGAACTGCGCAAGACCATGGATATCGCCGTGAAGGATACCCTCGAAATCTTTACGGAAGGCGACCAGATCATCCTGAAAAAGTATCATCCCGCCTGCATCTTCTGCAACGATGCGCGTGATGTGAACCTTTTCAAGGGCAAGCTGATCTGTGATAAGTGCCTCAAAGAACTGAAGCTGCGCTAAGCAATCCCACCGGGATCGTCCGCCGCGAATCAGTTCATAAAATCGCCCCGCATTTTCGAGCGGGGCTTTTTCTGATTGCATTTCCATGTTTTTTTGAGCGATCAGGCATAAACTGGTCACTTAAGCGATCAAAACGCAAACGGAGGGCTATCGCCCTCCGTTCAGCTTGTACTTTGTTTATTCCGCGGCTTCCGCGACATCCGTTACAGCAGGTTCCGCAGTCGCTGCCTGCGTTGTGCCGCTTCCTTCCGTTTCACTTGTCTGCGCGTCGGCTGCATCTGCCACTTCCGGCTTTGATACGATCACAGTCATGCCCAGCCGGGTTTCCTCCGTCGGTGTAAAGTTGATATACACTTTATAGGACGCATCGGAGGAACCGGAAGAATCGCTCACATGCGAAATCAGGGCGACGGTTCCGGTCGATACACTGTTGCCGCTGTCGTCGTAATCAAACTCCAACTGCAGGGTATCCCCTTCATGAATGTCCGCCAGGTCATACTCGTCGATGTCCATGGATACCTGCATTTTGTCTTTCGGGTACAGGGTCAGGATGGTATCCCCTTTGTTCAGGGTACTTCCCGCTGAGAGGTTCACCGAAGCAATAATGCCCGCCTCGTCGGAAACGATCTGGTTCCCGGTCGCATACAGGCCGTCCAGCGTACCGGTTACCGTTTCGTACAGGAGTTGGCCACGGGTAACGGCGTCACCATCCTTTACATGGATGGCCAGAATGCTGTTTGTCGTGCTTGCCGTATTGCCCGTAGCCGCGGCTCCCACCGCCACAGCCGCCGTGCGTGATACCGTGCCGCGCCCAATCTTGCTGGTGGATGTGTAATCCGCGTCCCGGTAGATATACACCGTTTCCTCCATCAGCAATTCGCCCGAGGTCGTTTCCACCGTATAGTTAGCGCCGTCAACCGCGGTAATGGTGCCTGTCGCGGTGTTTCCATTGCTGGAATACACACTTTTCAGGTAGACAGTCTCCCCAATGTTCACAAACTTGTTATCGCTGTTATTGTACGCCTTTTCTACGCTGGCCGAAACGCTGTACTTTTGGACAGGCTCAATGTAGAGCACCGCGCCCATCCGCGCGGCAACGTCCTCAACGGTATCGCCCGCTTGCCCAAACAGCCCGCTGATTACGCCGTCTTCCGGCGCATATACCTTTGTGGTTGCCACCTCAGCAACCACATCCCCCACTGCCAGCTCATCTCCGGCGCGGAGCCGGAAGGAGCTTACAGTGCCTCCGAACGGCGCCGTAACGCTGACTGATTCGCCGGAAACCACGGTGCCATCGAAGGTTGTTTCTGCCAGCGCGCTCCCGGTCAGCCCCAGGATCAGTGCAAAGCACAGCGCGATCCGCAGCATGTTTCTTTTCATCGTTCTTCCTCCTTCGGTTCTCCCTGCTGGTCTTTGACGGGCAGGGCTTGGGTCACATTCTGCGCAGTGCGTCGATCGGGTTCAGGTTGCTGGCCTTGCGCGCAGGCGACCAGCCAAACAGAATGCCAACCGCCGCCGAGAACCCGACGCCCAGGGCGATCGCGCCGTAGGATATCGTAAAGGTCGTCCCCATCACATGACACAGGATAGCCGATAGCGCAATTCCCAGCACCACCCCGATCACACCGCCGATCATCGAAAGCAGAAAGGCTTCGATCAGAAATTCAATCTGGATCTGCCCCGGTTCCGCGCCGATCGCCTTTTTAAGACCAATTTCCACTGTGCGCTCGGTTACGCTGGTCAGCATCATGTTCATAATGCCAATACCGCCAACAATCAGTGAGATGGAAGCGATGCCACCCAGCAACGCGCTCATCATGGAGAGCATACTGTCCATGGTTTCCTGAATGCTGTCCATGGTCGTAATGGTATAGGTATCGTCCTCATAACTGAAGAGCGAATCCAGATAGTCGCCCACTTCCGTTTTCACCGTGTCCGACTTCGCAGCCGAATCCACGTATACGGTAATGGAGGTCACCAGTGTCGCGTCGTTCAACTTCATCACGGTCGTGTATGGCGCATAAATGTCGCTGGTACCGGAAACCATTTCCGTGATGGATTCGCCGCTCGAATCCGCCAGAATCCCTACCACGGTAAAGCTGAGGTTGTTCAGATAGATTGTTTCCCCAATCGGGTCCACACCATAGAAAAACTCATCCACCATGTCCTGATCAATCAGGCAAACGCGCGCCATAGTATTAATATCAATGGGGTTGAATGCGCGCCCACGGGATACGGCATCGGTGGTGGAAAAATAATAATCATTCTTGCCGGAAAGCGAAATATCGCTTTCGTATTCGCCGTTTCTGGCCACGGTAATGGTGGCCGAAACGGTTGGTGTAACGCCGGTCACGTCGTCAAGTTCCGTAATCTTCTCCAGATTTTCGGTCGTCAACCCTGCCTGCATATCGTTGCCGGTCACCGCCACGGTCATCGTCCCCGCCCCCATGGAGGTAAACGAATCGGAAATTGAGGTGGAAACGCCTGATACCGTTGTGATCAGTGCAATGACCGCCGTTACGCCGATCATAATACCCAGAATGGTCAGGAAGGAACGGAGACGATTTTGCGTGATGTTGGCAATGGACATGGACACGCTTTCGGTAAACATGGTAAACGCGCCGGAAATTTTATGGAACAGGGTTCTCACGCAAATGTCACCTCCTCCGAATCCGAAGCTTCCGTCAGCTCGCCATCAATGATGTTGACCACGCGCTTGGCATGCCTGGCAACCTTCAGGTCATGGGTAATCATGATAATCGTATGTCCGTCATCGTTCAGTTCCTGGAACAAATCCATAATCTGCTGACCGGTTGTCTGGTCCAGAGCGCCGGTCGGTTCGTCCGCCAGCAGCAGGGTCGGATGGGTTACCAGCGCCCGGGCAATGGCTACGCGTTGCTGCTGGCCGCCGGAAAGCATGTTTGGCGTGTGGTGGATACGATCCTTCAGGCCCACCTTCACCAGCATCTCTTCCGCACGATTGGCGCGTTCCCTGGGGCGTACGCCCGCGTAGATCAGGGGCAGCTCCACGTTTTTCAGGGCGTCCAGCTTGGGCAGCATCTGCGAGTTCTGGAAGATGAAGCCAACCTCGCGGCTGCGAATCTGCGCCAGTTCTTTTTCATCCAGATCGTCAATCGCACTGCCATGCAGGATGTATTCGCCGCTGGTCGCCTTATCCAGACAACCGATAATATTCATCAGCGTCGATTTTCCACTGCCTGAGGGGCCGAGTACCGAAATGTACTCGCCCCGGAATATGTTCAGGCTGATTCCCTTCAGGATCACCGTTTCTTCGTCTCCCAGCGGATACGTTTTAACAATGTCTCTCATCCGGAAGAAAATCTCGTTGTTCTCGCTCATTCTTTGTTCCCCCTCAGCGCGAATTTCGGTTGCTGAAATTGCCACCGTCCGGCATTTCTCCGCCGCCGAAACCGCCGCTGGGCATACCGCTGAAGCCGCCGCTGGGCATGCCGCTGGTCGTGCTTCCGCTTTGCTGCGTGCCGCCAGTCAGCGACGAGAAGAGACTGGCCAAACCACCGGAAGACGCTGCGCTGGTTTCCGTCTTGACGTATACGGTATCCCCGGCACTCAGGCCGCTCGTGATTTCGGCCATTTTATCGTTCTCCACGCCAAGCGTAACCGATACCTGCTCCATCTCACCCGCGTCATTCTTCATCAGTACATAAGCGTTGTTGCCACCGTCAAAGCTCAATGCGGAACGGTTGAGGATGACCACGTTGCTGGCTTCCTCCTCCGGGATTTCCACTGTCACTTTCATGCCGGGCAGCACTGTTTCCGTTCCGGAAAATTGTGCCGTCGCGGTATAGTATACCGAAGAGTTATTACCCGAAGAGATGCGGTTGATATGGGTAATGGTGCTGTCAAACGTCGTACCGAGCGCCGTAACCGTGATGGTGCAGGCCTGCCCCACACTTAATTTGGAAACGGAATATTCGTCCACGCGGATGGAAACCTCCAGATTGGAGAAATCCACTACCTGAATCAGGCTGGCGTTGGCGCTTACATCGTCGCCCTCCGCTACGGCGATATCGTTTACCTCGCCGTCAAAATCCGCTTTCAGCACCTCGCCGTCCGAGAGGCGCATCAGTTTATCGCCCTGTTTAACGCTGTCGCCTTCCGCAACGTAGATTTTACGCACGGTCGCTGCCGCGTCGGCCGTCATGGTTTCGTCGTTTACAACGCTGATCGATCCGCTGAAGCTCATCGAGTTGGAAATGCTGCCCGTCGTTGCGGTATAGCTGTCGTAAGTGGTCGTCGCGCTCGCGTTCAGGTCCGGCAGTACAAACAGATAAAACGCGCCTGCCAGCAACAGCAGAAAAATCAACCACCCGATCAGCTTCTTGATCCGTTTGGAACGCTTCTTCTTTTTCAGAACCTTTTTCTTCTCATCCTCGGTCATGCCGCGTCACCTCATCCCTGGTGGTCTTCGGTGGACGCGCTGCCCTGCCCGAAAGGCCGATTCATCAGATCCCGTGTTCCGGTATAGAGATCGTAGTAATAAAACTCCCCGGTCTTATCGTCCGTAAGCGCATAGGTTTGCCCTTCCACGCTTACTTCCACACTGGTACCGTCCTGCCCCATATGCACCGCATAATCAAATGCCTTGCTGGCCAATCCGGCCGCGCGGTACAGGTTATAGCGAAGGCCCGCCGTAAAACCCGCCGTCGACAGCGCGGTGATCTGATCGCCCACCTGCAGTACCAGATAATCAATCCCGCTGGCTGCCAGTTTTTTATAGACGGAGCCATTGAACGTCCAGTCATACTGGCCTGTTTCGGAAACGGCAGTCAGTACCAGCGTATCCACATCCCCGTCTTCGGCGTCGGTCGTAGTATCTTCGCTGTTATCCCATTTGGCAAACGCGGCGCTGAAGGGGGCCTGTTCCCCGCCGGCCGCTTCACCGGACGTCTCATCGGCACGGTACAGACTTAAATCCAGCGTCTGTTCGCCAATAGCCAACTGCGTCATTTCACCGGTATCCACCACCAGATCCACCCCGGCATAAGGCGTAACCGTCGTATCGGTTGAGGCCGCCGCGTTTACCGTAACGGTGGAAGAAGAACTGCCATAGCTGCCGCCGGACCCGCCGGATCCGCTATATCCGCTGCCTCCTGTGGTTCCCCCGCCCGTTTCCGTGATGGTGATCGCGCTGCCCCACAGGGTGATGTTTCCCGCCCGGTCCCTGACCCCCAGTTTGTTTGCGGGAATCGTGCCCGACCCGGTATAGGCCACGTGGCAGGTATATACGTTTTGCCCATAGGCGGTCAGCGTGGCCGTCCAGGTCGATCCGCCGTCAAACGTAACGTTCTTCTCGCTTCCGTCGGTCACAAACCCACTGTAGTTATCCCCCGCGAAAAAGTACAGTGCCCTGTCAGTGCCCGCCTTACAGAACAGCGCGGGCGCTTCGTTGTCGTAGTACAGGGAGAATGAAACCGTTTTTTCGTTGTTGACCGTGTCGTTGTCGCCGATTGCCCGGAAATACACCGTGCGGAATCGGGTAGAATTGCTTAGCGTTAACTGGCTGCCTTCAGTAAAGTTGTTAAAGTGCACGCCGTCCGTTGAGAGCTGATAGGTGTATGTGTTGGGGGTTACCGTATCGGTAACCGTAAAGGTAATCGGTTCGCTCCCGTTAAGCCACATCCCGTCTTGCAGCGCACTTCCGTCCGCGAGTACCGCAATCCCGGTGATCGTGGCGCTGGTAAGGCTGATGTAATACAAATCATACGAAGCCACCGTTACATTGTTCACGGGGTCGTCGTCGCCAATGACCTTAAAGTAAACGGTATACAGCGCGCCTGAGCTTCCGGGCAGGCAGCTGTCCAGCGAAGCTCCCTCGGAAAAGGCGGAGTAGCTGGTGCCGTCAAGTGAAATCTGATAGCTGTAGGTATTGTCGGCAACCGTATCGGTTACCGAGAAGGTCACGGCTTCCGTACCATCCACGCAGGCGCCGTCCATCAGGGTGGTTCCATTCAGCATCACGGAGACCCCTGTAATTGTCGTAGCCGTATTGCTCTCCGATGTTTCCTGCGTATCCTGCGGCAGTACCCCTACCCAGATATACAGGGTTTCCGCGCTGGCAGCGCCGCATCCGGCCAGCAGGCACAGCGCCAGCAGGAAAGCCATCACTTTGTTACTCGTTTTCATATGCGGTTACTCTCCCTCCGGGCTGTCAGTGGAAACAATGACATAGCTCCCGTTTTCGAACATGCCGGGATCCGGCGCAAGATGGACGCGGCTAAGCTTTGCGGTGTCGCTCAGGGCGATCACATCATTGGTGAGCAGGTAGATCGTCGTTCCGTCCGGAGCGCTTTCCACCAGAGAGGCCAGCGTTCCGTAAACCTGCTGGCCGTCCACTTCCATCCATGCCTGTTTGGAAACCGTCGTATCCGCAACATCCAGCAGGACGTGGTAAGTGGTGGAAAGGTCCACCATTGTCCCTTCGCTGTCCAGCAGGCAGAAGGCGAAAACAGATTCTCCGTTTGCCGTTACACAGTAAGTGTCTCCCGCCAGAGGGGTAACGGCCTGACCGTTCAGGATGATCCCGTAGGTATAACCTCCGCCGACGGGCGCGCCGCTCAGCGCAAAGGAGGGAGCCACGCCTAAAACCGTCCCTTCTACGTAGTCATAAGCGCGTACGCTGATTTCCGGCGTTTCTGCAAGCTCCGGCGTTCCCGCAGCCAGTTCGGCGAGGTCCTCCTGCGTAAGCTCCGAAGGATCGGTGGTTGCCTCCGGGTTCAGCGTCGGTTCTTCGGTTGCATCTGCCGTATCGGGCTGAACGGTCGTGTCCGCCGCCTCAGGTTCCACAGTGGTTTCCGGCTCCGTGGTTACATCGGCCGTATCAGGTTCCCCCGCTGCGTCCGTGGGTTCCCCCGTGGTTTCCGGCTGCACGGTCGCGTCGGCAATTTCTGTTGTTTCAGGTTCAGGCGTTGCATCGGCGCTTGCAGGGACGTCCGGCTGGTCTGCGTCCGCAGTGGCTTCCGGAGTCGTCTCGGTAGCGGGGACTTGCGAAGCCTCCGCCGACTCCGGTTCGTCCGTCGCGTCAGCCTGCTCCGCCGTGCTGCCGTATTCTACCGTAAACACCATCGACCTGGCCGCCAACGTGCCATCGGCGTTGAGCACCGCAAAACGGTATTCCCCGCTTTGGGCAGGCGCGAAGGTATTACCGCTGATCGCCTGCGGATCGCCGCCATTCAGGATCACGGCAAAGGTACTGTCGGCAGTCAGCGCCGGGTGCGCCGTCAGCGTAAAGGAGGGGGCGCAGGGCGCATCTGCCGAGTATCCGGCAGAATCCACTTCAATCTCGCTTTCCAGCACGTCCCCGTCGTTCAGCTGCACGGTGTCTTCCAGCGCGTCGGATGCGCTGGGGATGTCCGAAGCGCGGCCCACCCAAAGGTAAAAGCTTCCGTCGCGCATCGCTCCGCTTGGGCTGATGGCCGAGATAACCACCGTTTTACCGTGGCAGAAGTCTTTCCCCAGCGCATCCTGATCCAGGCCGAAGCTGACGCTTCTCAACTCGGATACGGAGTAGCCTTTCAGCTCCAGCACGGAAGCGGAACTGAAGTACAGCGTTTGTCCGGTTACGATTGCGATAGGTAGAATCTCACTCAGCTGGCCGTAACGCCGGTGCGCGCCCTCCACAACCCAAACCGGGCCGGAACCGACATTCGCTTCCGTCGCTGCGGCAGGGGCCGCGGTTACCACCGGCACTGTGGTTGCCGTTGCTTCCGGCGTCTGGGTAACCGTACTCTCCGGCGTTTGAGTATCAGTGTTCTCCGGCGCGGTTGTCGCCGATTCCCCGGTCTCCGCCGCGCCGTCGGCGCTCTCGGGTGATTCTGTGGTTTCCGTCGGCAGACTGGTTGCGTCATCTTCCCCTGTCGCCGAAATTTCCGTAGTTACAGGGGTCACGATTACCGTTTCAGATTCCGTAGAATCCGCAGAAGCGGGTTCCGCCGTTCCCTCATCGGGTTGTGCAGTCACGCTGACCAGCACTGTCTCTACCGCACGGGGTGTTTCCACTGCCGACGTACTTTCCGTTACGGGTGCAACAGTCTGTTCCTCGGCGGCGGCAGTCGCCATCGGTCCGTAAGCCGACAGAGAAACAATCAGGCAAAACGCAAGAACGCATGCAATCCATTTCTTCATATTGATCCCCCCGGTCAATTATCGATCGTCGTAACGGTTACACCCATGCCGATCCGCACGGAATCATCGGCCTGGAAAGCGATATATCCCTTATACTTGGGCGTTGCGGAAGTGGAAGTGGAAGTGGTGGCAGCCGTACCGCTTTGCGAGGCGGTATCGGTTGTGCTGTCCTCACTGAGATAGGAAATACCCGTAACAGTACCCTGTATCGTTTCGCCGCTGTCTTCCTTCCAGTTGAATACGATGTTGACCGTATCCCCTGCATGGACCACGCCCAGCAGGTCCTCGTCAATCGAAAACTCTATCTGGTCGTTCTCCTGCGGGTACAGGGTCAGCAGTACGTCACCCTTGCTTACGGTCTCCCCCGCGGCAACCTTGATTTCAGCTACAATGCCACCTTCATCGGATTGGATCGTATCGCTGTATTCCCCCAACCCGTCCAGCGTGCCGCTTACCGTTTCAAACAACAACTGCCCGCGCTCCACCGTGTCTCCATCCTGCACATAGATTTTCAGCAGGCTGCCGGTGCCGGTTACCGCCAGTTCCGCGGTACGGCCGACGGTGCCACTGCCAATACGACTGTCTGTGCTGTAATCAGAATCACGATAAATGTAAACCGTATCCTGCAGGTACAGTTCGCCCGCGGTTGTCTGTACCGTATAGTCGCTGCCGTTCGCCGCGGTAACTGTGCCTTTGGCTTTATACGTGCCATCCTTCTTATTACGAATGTAAACTGTTTCCCCGATGTGAACGTACTTTGTGTCAATCTCGTCATATGCTTTGTCGATCGTGCAACTGATGGTGTATTTACGGGTAGGCGCAATGTTCAGAACGGTTGTCTGGCTCAGCGCATCCCCTGCCTGTGCAAATACGCCACGCACCACACCGTCTTCCGAAGCGAGCACCTTCGTGGTCTGCATGGTCGCTACCACGTCGCCCACCGCAAGCAACTGCCCTTCCGTCAGAGATATGGCCTGGATCGTCCCCCCGTAAGGCGCCAGAACAGGGATCGTATCCCCGGCAACCACAGTGCCGTCGAATTCTTCCTGTGCCAGCGCGAAGGTTGGCACCAGCAACATAAGCGCCGCCACCAGCGCAATCCATTTTTTAGTCAGCATGGGCGCTGTCCTCCTCTGTATTTGCTGTTGGTTCTGCAGTCACGGCAGCCGTCTGTCCATCATTCCTGTTTGCTGTTCTTCCCTGGAAATTCGCGTCTTCTGGTCTGGAATTTCCGCCGGCCGTGTCAGACGAGACCGTTGCAGACGTTGTGGCATCGGCTGCGGGTGTTTCCGTAGCGGATGCGGCTGTCGCGCCGCTGTCTGTCGCGGCAGCAGCCGTCGTGGTTACATCGGCATTCGTTGTGGTATCACCGCTTGGCTGTCCCTCTGCGCCGTTGGCGGCGCCATCTGTTTGATTACCATCCGGCAGGGTCCCGGACGGCGGCGTGAAGCCGCTCACGTCGGATGTGCCGTTGCCCCATCTGCCGCCAAAGCCGCTGTTGTCGTTAATGACCACTTTTTCTCCGACCAGCGCTTTATAAATCCCCTCCAGCGTTATGGGGGAGGAAACGCTTTCCGTTCCGGACACAGCGTAAACCGTCTGTCCGGGGGTCAGCCCGCTGGTAATTTCCACCTTCATCCCATCGCTCAGACCGGTCTCCACGGTTTGATGAGCATAGGTCCCGTCCGCCTGTTTCAGCAATACATATGGGTTCTGATCCTCGTCAAACGCAAGCGCCGCCATATCCAGCGTCGTTACGTTCGTCACAGACTCGGACGGTAACGTAACCGTCGCCTGCATACCGGGCAGCACATCTTCCGGTACGGTCAGATCGCAGGTAACACTATATAAAGCGACGCTTCCGGACGCATCAGATACGCGGTCGATATGGGAAATGGTCGTTTCAAAATCCCGATTCAGCGAGATTACCCGAACCGTACAATCTTCACCCAGCGCAAGTTCTTCTATGTCGTACTCATCCACGCTCATACTGACCGCCAGATGCTGAAGGTCGCAAATCTGCACCACCCGAAAATTGGGCCAGATCCAGTCGCCCACCTCCACGCGGATCTCGTTCACCACGCCGTCAAAACTGGCGGTGAACAACTCCCCCGTGGAAAGCAGAATCAACGAATCCCCTTCCTTCACCTCGTCGCCGGAGTGTACGTAGATTTCCTTGACAGTGCAGGCTTCAGAAGAAGAAAAGTCTTCCGATTTCTTCACGCTCAGCGTCGCGCTGAAACTTTTTTGCGTATTGATATCGCCTGTTTCCGTCGTGTAACTCTGGTACGTCGTTACAGCGTCCGCAGTCATCATCGGCACCAGATAAATCCAGGCCACCAGTACGACGGCTGCGAGAACGATCAGCGCAAGCAACCTTTTTACCAGCTTGTTGGCTGTCTTTTTTTTACGCGTTTTCTGTTGCGGCATCAAGCATCCCCTTTTCCAAGCCTTCCGGACTGAATCCTTCGTTGCCCCGGCTTTCGTAAACCAGCATAAGTGAGAAAGCTTAAAAGAACCTGAAAACCAGCCGGTATTTTTTTCAGCTTCGTTTCAGGTTTTACAATTATGATTTTCTCAAGCGACAAAGAAGTCGCATTATGATACACTATCAGCACAGGGCAGCTGGCAGGGAGGGTGGCGTGCTATGCGCATCCTGATCATTGAGGACGAAGTTCGTCTGGCCGGAACGCTGGCCGACATGGCCGGAGAGGACGGCTACACCACCGATGTGGCCAACGACGGGGAAACCGGGCTGGACAGCGCCCTGAGCGGCATCTACGACGCAATCGTGCTGGATGTGATGCTGCCCCGTCTGGATGGGTTTGAAGTGCTAAAACAGATGCGTAAGGAAGGCATACAGACCCCGGTGCTGATGCTGACCGCCAAATCCGATCTGGTGGATCGGGTGCACGGGCTGGATCTTGGCGCGGATTATTACCTGACCAAACCGTTTGAAAACGCTGAGTTTCTGGCCTGCCTGCGCGCCATTTTGCGTCGCCAGGGCGACATCACGCCGGAAAGCCTCCATTTCGGAGACCTCACGCTTACTCCCTCGCGTGGCTCGCTGCGTTGCCGTGAACGGGTGCTAACGCTGAGTGCCCGAGAACTGGAAATGATGCGCCTGTTGATGCTCAATCAGAATTCCATCCTGCCCAAAGAAACGCTGCTGGTCAAGGTCTGGGGCTACGATACCGATGCGGGCGATAACAATGTGGAAGCCTACATCTCCTTTTTACGCAAAAAACTGCAGCTTCTGCGCTCCACCGTAACGCTGAACGTGGTACGCCGGCTGGGGTACCGCCTGGAGGAAAACAAGCCGTGATTCAAAAACTGCGCAAAAAGTTGATTATCGTGCTGATGGCTGTGGTCTGCCTTTTCATGATCGGCATCCTGCTGAGTCTGTTTATCACCGCGAAGAACGATTTTGAACGGCGCAGTGTGAACGCCTTCCGGGAACCTCCGGCCCACAGCGATACCATGCCGCAGGGTAACCCGGAAAATATCGGCATGGCCATAGCTGTGGTGCGGGTTGACGCGCAGGGTAGCGTTACCGTATCCCAGAATCAGATTTTTTACGTGACGGATGACGAGTTGAAAACAATCGTCGCCACCCTTTCCGCACAGCCGGATGACACCGGCCTGACCGCGGAATACAACCTGCGCTTCCGCCGCCATGTCGCCAGCGACGGTTCCACCCTCTATTTCTTCTCCGATACCTATGTGGAGCGCAACTCGCTCAACTCGCAAATCCTCTATTCCGTCATTATCGGGGTCGGCGCGATCGGCCTGTTTCTGCTGGTAAGCATCCTGTTGTCCCGCTGGATGGTGAAACCCGTGGAACGCGCATGGGAGAAGCAGCGCCAGTTTGTAGCCGACGCTTCCCACGAGCTGAAAACGCCTCTCACGGTCGTTCTTTCCAACACCGATATGCTCATCGCCTCCGGCGCGGTTACCGATGAAAAGAATCGAAACCGTCTGGATAACATCCGGGCAGAATCCCAGCGGATGAAGGGGCTTGTGGAAAATCTGCTGACGCTTGCCCGCGCCGACGCAACTCCCTCGCTATCAACGCTTGCCCCCGTCAATTTCAGCTTTATTGTAACCAGCGCGGCGCTGACGATGGAACCGACCATCTACGATGCTCACCGCTCGCTGGACTGTCAGGCGGAAGAGAATTTGACACTACTGGGTGATGGCGCCAAGCTGCGCCAGCTGATCGATATTTTGCTGGATAACGCCAGCAAGTACAGCAATGAAGGTTCCACCATACTGGTCCGTATGAACGGGATCGGAAAAAAAGAACTGCTTTTAACAGTCACCAGCGAGGGCGCACCCCTGCCGCCCGAAGAATGCAGGAACATCTTCGAACGCTTCTACCGTTCGGATAAATCCCGTGGGCAGGAAAAAGGCTACGGGCTGGGGCTGGCTATCGCGCAAAGCATTGTGAAGGAGCATAAGGGCCGCATCTGGGCCCAGTCCGACAACGTGAAGCTGAATACTTTTTACGTTCGTCTCCCCTGTACGGAACAGCCGCTGCCCGCCGGAGAGAGCCAGCCCTGACACACCGTTGAGGGAAACCAGACGAAGCGGAAACAATCAGCTGAACGTCCTCCGGACTACTGACCCCCCTGTTGAAAGGAACACCCCTGTAAGAAAGCAGACCCCGCAAGCGTAGGCACGGAAAATGTTGTACTGTCCTGTACTTGAAAAAATCGACAAAACAGGCGAATCGTTTTCAACATGATGAGGCCGCCGGAATTTCCGGCGGCCTCATCATGTTGATTATCTTAAAAGCGCGTCATTTCCCCCACGATGGGCACGCCCAGCAATTCCTCCGGGTTTTCCTGCGCAAGCGCCCACATCAGCTTGGTTACGGCGGCTTCGGTGGTCATGTCCCGGCCGCTGTGCACCTGCCGGTGCATCATGCCCCGGCCCACCTCGTACACGGTCAGGTCCGCCTTTTCATGCAGGCATTGGCTGACCACCAGCACGTACACGCCGCTTTCGGCCAGCTCCCGCAGCGCCGCCACCAGATTACGGCGGATATAATGCAGCCCGCCCAGACCGAACGCTTCAATCACCAGCCCGCGGTAGCCCGCATCGCGGACGAAGCGGAGTATTTCCGGCGACGTGCCGGGCACCAGCTTCAGCAGGAAAACGCGCGGATCCAGCCCGTCGCGCAGGCAATATCCACTTCCCATCTGCTGTGTCGGGGTAAACGCCTGCGGATGATCCAAGTGCAGCCCTTCCACGTCAAAATACCCCGCCAGCGGCGCGTTGATACTGGAAAAAGCGTTCATCGCCGTGGTATGGGTTTTCACACAGCGAACGCCGGAAATCAATTTGTAATCAAACGATACGTATACCCCGGCCGTCCCCACCGTGGCGGCCGCCACGGCGCGGCGCAGGTTCCCCCGCGCGTCCGTGAGAGGGTGAAACAGCGGCAACTGCGAACCGGTCAGTATCACGGGTTTCGGAATGCCCGCCAGCATAAAGCTTAACGCGGAAGCCGTATAGGCCATGGTATCCGTGCCGTGGGTAATCACCACGCCGTCGCAGTCCGCAACAGCCCTGTCCACGGCGCGCGCAAGGGTGCTCCATTCCTCGGGCTGCATATTGCTGGAGTCTATGCGGAACACATCCTGCGGAAGCACCGTGCAGGGCAGGCTGTCCGTGATCGGCTCCAGCAGCTGGGCCGCAGTCAGCGTGGGTACCAATCCCTGATCGGTTTCCGTGCAGGCAATGGTGCCGCCGGTGGCTAGCAACGCGATCCGCTTTTGCATCGGGAACGCTCCTTTTTCGGGTCTTATGTGCGTATCAAACCGTTCCGGCCCGCCACGCGGGGCAATGTTACAGGAAGATAGATCAATACCACGGCTCCGCCCGATACAGGGTCACGGTTCCGGCGGCGCGCGTTTTGGGCACGTCGATCAGGCGCTGGTTGCGGCTTCCGCAGAATTCCAGCTCCAGCGAGCGCTCTGCCAGTAAAAAGGGCCCGTCCACCAGCACGTCGGTCACGTCCAGCAGCGCCCCGACGGCAGCGTCGGTTTTGGCCATCTCCAGCAGCTTCTCATACAGGTAGCCGGTGTAAGTCCACACGTTCAGGCCCTTCTGATGCGCGCGGCGCGCCAGCTCCGAGCAGGCGGCGGGCTGCAGAAAAGGCTCTCCACCGGACAGGGTGATTCCGTTGAGCAACGGATTATCCGAAAACTTCTTTTCCACGTCGTCCAGCGTCCACACAGTACCGCCGTCCGGCGCGTGGCTTTCGGGGTTGTGGCAGCCCGGGCAATGGTGCGGGCAGCCCTGGGTAAAAATGCTTGTACGGTAGCCCGGCCCATCCACAATGGAATCGGTCACCAGACCGTAAAGCCTGATGGTATCAGCCATTATTCTCGTCCTTCTGATCATTTTTCCGCCCGGTCTGCGCATGGCAGCTTCCCGCGTAGGGGCAGCCGGAGCATCCGCCGGAGCAGGTTACGCCTTTCTTGCGGTTGCGGATCATACGCACTGCCAGCCATATGCCGTAACCCAGCAGCACAAGGGGAATAAGAATGGATAACCATGTTCCGAGCATGGGAAAACCTCCGAATAACGTTCCGGGCTGCTTTTCAGCCCAATCCGAGCAACCGTCCCACCTGATACACCACCGTCGCTACCAGCCAGGCAAGCCCGGTCTGCGACAACACCGTAAAGAAGGCAAAGCGTCCGCTTTCCATTTCGCGCTTCATGGCGGCAAAGGCCGCCACGCAAGGCATGTACAGCAGGATAAACAACAGGAAGGATACCGCGGCCAACGAGGAAGGGAATACCCCACGGATCGCGGTCAGCATCTGCGCGCTTTGCGAATCCACCCCGGCGATCACCGCGAGGGTGCTTACCACGCTCTCCTTGGCCATGATGCCGGTCAGCACCGCCGTGGAAGCAGCCACGTTGCCAAACCCGGCGGGCACGAAGATCGGCGCGATCAGCCCGGCGATGGAACCCAGCATGCTGGCTTCCACGTTGGGCGCAGCCTGAAGACTGAAGGTAAAGCTTTGCAGAAACCACACCACCAGCGTCGCCAGAAAGATGACCGTAAACGCGCGCTTCACAAAGCCGCTGGCCTTGTCCCAGAGCTCCCGCGCCACATTGCGCACGGTGGGCAGGCGGTACTTGGGCAGTTCCATCAGGAAGGGAGAAGCGTCGCCGTGGAACATAAAGCGTTTTAAAATCAATCCCGCGACCACCGCCATCAGGATGCCGACGAGGTAGAAAACGCTCATCACCAGCACCTGATTGCCCCCAAAGAAAGCGCGGGTAAACAGCGCGTAGATCGGCACCTTGGCCCCGCAGCTCATAAACGGGGTCAGCATGATGGTAAAACGGCGGTCGCGCTGCGTGTTCATGCTGCGCGCGCTCATCACGGCGGGCACCGTGCAGCCGAAACCCATCATCATGGGGATGAACGCCCGTCCGTTCAGGCCGATTTTCCGGAGCGGCTTATCCATCAGGAACGCCGCGCGGGCCATGTATCCGCTGTCTTCCAAAATAGACAGCAGCAGAAACAGGATCACGATCGTCGGCAGGAAGCTGATCACGCTGCCCACGCCGGTCAGCACACCGTTGACCAGCAGGTTTTGCACCCACTCGGCCACGCCCCAGTTGGCCAACGCCTGCGCGATCATGCTGATTCCATCCGACACCAGCGCGGCAAACCAGTCGGCCAGCCACGAGCCGAACGGCCCGAATGTGATGTAG
>Ga0116170_10000546_pt1 | contig 39964 bp, 35 predicted proteins | sample AD_JPNHW1_MetaG_FD_89797 | JGI IMG/M metagenome (GOLD analysis project Ga0116170, IMG submission 89797) | Active sludge microbial communities of municipal wastewater-treating anaerobic digesters from Japan - AD_JPNHW1_MetaG | ecosystem: Engineered > Bioreactor > Anaerobic > Digestate | place... | reverse complement strand
CTCTCCCCCAATCCGAACCATGGTGTATTCAATGTCACCTCCACGGTTCCGATGAAGGAAGTCCGGATCTTCGATCTGACGGGTAAGACCATCACCACGGCTATCAACCCGGGTTCTTCCCTGGCTGTTGACCGCCCGGGTCTCCCTTCCGGAACCTATTTCATCTCCGTACAGTTTAATGACCAGGCTGCCTGGTATACCAGTAAATTTATTATTGATTAACCGGAGGTATCTCGTTTGAATTCTTTTTACCGGTTACTTCTGATTTTTCTTCTTTCAGGGGTTTTCCCGTTCGGGAGTGGGTTTGGACAAATTCCGGTCACCGGAAAGGTCATCTTCTCCTCAACGGGAAAACCTGTGAAGGGAGCCCACGTATTGATCTCCGGGATGAAGTCCGGAGCGTATACCAATGCGTCGGGCATTTTTTCTGTTTCCGTCCCCGCCAAAGGAACCTATACCTTAAAAGTTTCTTATGTGGGATGTCAGACCCTTGAGAAACAGATCAACGCAGATCGTTCACCGTTTTTCTGCGGTGAATTGACGCTCACTCCGTCTGCCATCATGATGGACGAAGTGACCATCGTGGACCAGAAACAACAGCGCCGGCCGATGGATGCCCCGGCCCGGATGGAGATGATCAACCCGCAGATCATCCGCGACAACCCCGGGCAACAGATCACCAATGTGCTGGATTATATTTCGGGAGTGAACCTGAATAGTACCACCGGCATCTTCGGAAGCGACCAGGTGGTGACCATGAGAGGGATGAGCGGAAACGACCAGGGACGGACGCTGATCCTCCTCGATGGTGTCCCGATGAACAAGGCCGATGGCGGCTCCGTGAACTGGAACAGAATCAACCGCAATGACCTCGGCGAAGTCTTGGTCATCAAAGGACCGGGACCGGCGAAATACGGCTCCAGCGCCATGGGCGGCGTGATCGAGATGTCCTCCAAAAAACCGGAGAAACTGTTATCAGGCACCCTCTCTTCCTCTTTCGGGACTTATGAAACCTTTAAGTCGGAATATACCCTGGGCGGCATCTTTCATCCATCCGGAAAAGAAAACGGCATTTATTACAACCTCAATGGATTCTATAATAACAGCGCGGGTTATAACCCCGAGATCCCCGAATACCTGGAACCCGCCGATACTTTTTACACGAATACACACCTCCGCGAAATGCTGGTCGGCGCCCGTACCGGCTATTACTTCGGAAACGGCCGCCAGGCAGAAGTAGCAGGTGAATTTTATACCGACAAACGCGGAAGAGGTATCCAGATCTATGAGACCGACGGCTCTTACGACCAACACAATAATTACATGATGAGGGGCCGGTATAAAAGCATACAGACTAAGCTCAAATGGGACATCTCGGCATACTACAACCGGGAAAATTACCGCCGGATGAATGAATACATGAGCGACGGCGAATATAACCTGTATTATGTAAAATCCAACCGCACCGACATGGGAGCCAGCGCCGCCCTGAGGGTGGATGCAGGGAAAGCCCAGACCATCAGTACCGGAGTCGAATTCAAACGGGGAAGCGTGTATGGACAAGACATTTATTATACCTCCACCGACCTCATCACCAATGCCGGAGAAATAGAACTTTATGCTGGCTACATCCAGGATGAAGTGACTCTGGCTTCCGGCAAGATCAAACTGAACCTGGGCCTGCGTTTCAACGCCGCGGTGTTTCACGACGGACTATTTAAGGTGGAATATCCCTCCTACTCCATCGAGTACATGACTCAGTTCCAGGACACGCTGATCCCGCGCCAGACATGGTCGGGATTCGATCCGAAACTCTCGGCCCAATACCAGTTCAGCCCCAACTCCCGCATTTACCTGTCGATTGCAAAAGGCTTCCGCGCCCCCAGCCTCGATGACCTCTGCCGGAGCGGCAAAAGATCGGATGGCTTCCGGATAGCCAACCCGGCCCTCGGCCCCGAAAATGTGTACAACATCGAAACAGGCGCCGATGCCGTGCTGTTTGACAGACTTCAACTCTCGGGATCGGTGTACTACTCCATCGGGTATGATTTCATCTATTCCGTGGCTACCGGCGATTCCGTGAACATGGGATACAAGATCACCCCCATCACCCAGAAAAGGAACATCAGCGAAGTGCATATCTTCGGAGGAGAGGCCGATGCCGACTTGTCGATCCGGAAAAACATGCACCTCACCGCCGGTTACACCCTCTCCTTGTCGCAGATACAAAAATATACCTCCCCCTCCGGCGATACCGCCCTCGATCTGACCGGTAAAGCCCTGGTGGATTCTCCTACCCACAAAGTGACGGCCGGGTTTACCTGGACCAACCGCATTGTCTCCGCCAACGTGGTCTTCAAATACGTCAGCGAACGATGGATCAACGACCTGAATGAGACAGACTACATCATCGGCAGCGCAAAATTCGATGCTTATTCAACCGTCGGGTTCCGGGTGTGGCATACGTTCTTTAAAAAGCTTACCTTGTCGGTCAGTGGCGATAACCTGTTTGACGTCACGTATATTGATAACCGTTACCAACAATGTCCCGGCAGGATGATCATGGCAGAAATAAACTTTTCTTTCTAAACCCAATCATATGAAACGATTTTTATCTTTGACAACCATCATGCTGATGATCGTATCAGCATCAACGATGAAACCGATTATGTCAGCAGCACAGGAAAAACCCGATATGCCGGTGGCGCTCAGCGCCGCAGATCCCGGCGACCGGAACAACAACTTTTACGACAATGTCGATCTTTATTCAATCCCTGTCGGGACGCTGACCATCGAGGGAGAAGTGGAAAACCCGGGTCCGGTGGATCTTTCGCAACTTCCCATCAGGACTGTCATCGCCAAAGAGGCGGTACTGAATCCCGATGGCTCGAACCGGTTTGTAGGCGCATACCGGTACGACGGCTATTCCCTGTTCGATATTCTTCAGAATTATGTGTTGAATAAGAAGAACAAAGAGACATTCCGTCCCATCATCGACCTCTATGTGATCATTGAAAATGACAAGGGAGAACAGGTGGCGCTCAGCTGGGGAGAGATTTACTACCCCTCGCATCTGCATCAAATCATCATCGCTTCCAGGGTTGGAAGGATCGTGCCGAGTAAAACCAAAGACCTCTGGACGCTTCCTACCCAAAGTAAACTTGTCGTGGTGAATGATCTGCTTAGCGAACGTAACATCAGCAACCCCGTCAAGATCATTGTGAAATCCTACTCCCGCTCCTGGCCGGTCACCAAAGAAATGTCGCCGCTGCGTTCCCCCTCTTTCGTGATCGAAACCAATGGCGAAAAGAGCTCTCCCTTCAAATCCGTCGCCGGACTTCAGAAAGAAACCCAGCATACGATCTTTTACGGCAAGGGACGCGGTATCCATTCCACCTCTCCCTTCACCGGCGTATATCTCCACCAGATGTTGAATCCCTCCCTGGCCTCCTGCCCGGCAGTCTTGCAAAAGGGACTGGTAGTCATGGTTGGAGCAGACGGGTACCGGGCCTTGTACACCGTGAGTGAGATCATGAACCGGAACGATCAATCGTACATCCTGCTGGTGCCGGGCAGCCCGGATGAAGAAGGCGGGACATTCCGGATCTTCCCCAGTTGTGACTTCTTCTCCGACAGGGCTGTGAAGGCTTTGACCGAGATCGTGGTCACCACCGATCTGGAAAGCAACTGATCTGATGCCGGGGGGATAAAAGATTCAGAAAAAAAGACGATCTTTATCCCCCTCAAAATCAGTTCGCCGAATGAAGCATTATCTTTTTGTCGCTATCTCTCTCATCTTAGGGATGAACGGGGCTTTTGCCCAATCTTTTTCCTTGAAACCTGTAGCCGCGAAGCCGGTGTATTTCGATGTATCACCCCCGCTGCGGGACATGGTGCTGGTAAAACCAGGCCTTGCCGATCGTTCTATCAAGAATTCCGTCGTCCCTAATAAATTCGGCTCTGACATCAGCGCGTTCTTCCGGCAACGTCACGACGAACATCCCGATGCCTCCCAACAGAACCGCCTGGGCACCCTCACCGGCGACACGATCATTTCGAATTTCGAAGGTTTATCGAACGTGGCCGGTTATGTCCCTCCCGACACATACGGCGAAGCGGGGCCCAATCATTATTTCCAGGTGGTTAACTGCTCATACGCCATCTATAACAAAGCCGGGAATCAGATCTTCGGACCGGCGCCGAACAGCTCCGTCTGGAACGGTATGCCCAACAACGAAAACAGTGGCGACGCGGTGGTACTGTATGATGAAAATGCCGACCGCTGGCTGTTCACCCAGTTCTCGCTGACCAATTACCCCTACGGGCCTTTCTACCAGATGATCGCCATCTCACAAACAGGCGATCCCATGGGATCATGGTACCGCTATCAGTATGAGTTCACGGCCATGCCCGACTACCCGAAATTCGGGATCTGGCCCGATGCTTACTATATGTCATCCAACGACTTCACCATGGAAGGCTGGGTAGGGAATGGCGCTTATGCTTACGACCGTGCTGCGATGCTGGCCGGCGACCCCGACGCCCTGCGGATCGGGTTCTCCCTTTCTGCCGGATCAGCCGGCTTCATCACGCTGTACCCATCCGATTGCGACGGCCCCTTCCCCGTCACCGGCACCCCGAACTACTTCGGTTATGTTAAACTCGGCGCCCCGCAAAACTTCGGCATCTATGAATTTCATGCCGACTTCACCAACCCGGGCGCTTCCACCTTCGGTAACCTCCTCACCCTCGATGTGACACCGTTTGACTTGCTGTCGGACGGCATCACGCAGAAGAATACCAACGTCAGGCTCGAGACCTTGCAGGACCGCCTGATGTACCGGTTCCAATACCGAAATTTCTCCGACCATGCTTCCATGGTCATCAATCATACCGTCAACGCCGGTAGCGGAAGAGCCGGGATTCGTTGGTACGAGTTCAGGAATACCTCCGGAGCATGGAGCATCTATCAGCAATCGACTTATGCTCCCGCTGATGACAACTCACGATGGATGGGCAGTATCGCCATGGATACCGCCGGCTCCATCGCCCTGGGTTTTTCTGCTTCCGGACCCAACCTCTTCCCCTCCGTTTGTTATACAGGGCGAAAAAAGTCCGATCCGCTGAATACCATGACCATCACCGAACGGACGATCGTCCCCGGCGGAGGCTGTCAGACAGGCGTATGGAGCGGAAGAAGCCGCTGGGGCGACTACAGCGGTATGAGCATCGACCCCGCCTCTCCCACCACCTTCTGGTTCACTACGGAATATTACGGCCAGACAAGCGTCAGCAACTGGCAGACACGCATCGCCTCCTTCACCTTCGATAATGTCTTCTCTTCTTCGGCTTCTGCTACTCCTACGGTACTTTGCACCGGCGACAGCACACAGCTCGAATCCATTGCCTATGGCGGATCAGGAAACTACACGTACTCATGGAGCTCTATCCCCCAGGGATTCTCTTCCAACCTGAAAAACCCGAAGGCCACTCCATCCGACACTACTGCCTACATCGTAGCCGTCAGCGACGGGATCACCACCCGCCACGATACCGTCAGGATCAGCGTGGGTCCACTCCCCGTGGCTTCTGCAGGAAACGATACCACTGTTTGTCAATGGACCACTGCCGTGGATCTCACGGGAACAGCTTCCAATTACAAACACCTGGTCTGGGCCAGCGACGGGGATGGGACGTTCAGCGACCGCTATGCTCTTTCTACAGTGTATTATCCGGGGCCACAGGACAAACAGAACGGAGGCGCTCAGATCGACCTCGTCGTCTTTGCCAACGACCCCTGCGAAGGAAAGATATTCAGTTATAAAAATATCACCATCGATCCATGCACCGGAATGGAGGAGATGAAAGAAGGGACATTGGACATGACCGTAGTGCCGAATCCGGCACGCGACCGGGTCGTCATCACCATTCACATGCCCCCGCAACAACAAGCCAGACTCCTCCTCACGGATTCGGAAGGTAAAGTATGCCGCTCGGTGACGCTCTCTTCAACAGCGAACACCGTGGTACGCGAGATCGATCTCTCCGGCCTCAGCAGCGGCGTTTATTTCGTCAGGCTGAATGCCGGCACACAGGTGACCACGCAAAGGCTTATCATACAATAACCCGGGCGTATCCCGCCTGCCAACACGTTACCCAATATGTCGGAAACCATCGCCGGCCGTATTGCTTTTTCCCTCCGCGAGGTGACTTTGGACATCAAACAGACGATCCTGGAGCATCACCCCGGCTGGATATGGGTAAAAGCGGAGATGAACAAGCTGAACTATTACCCTCATTCGGGACACTGTTATCCCGAAATGGTGGAGAAACAGGACGGGAAAGTCGTGGCTCAGATGAAAGCCAACCTGTGGAAAGATGATTACCTGCGGATCAACCGCATGTTTCTCGAAACGTTGAAAGAGCCGCTGAAAGATGGCATCACGATCCTGTTCCGGGCTAAGGTCACCTTCGACCCGGTGTACGGTCTTGCCCTGGGAATCGCCGATATCGATCCTTCCTTTTCCCTGGGAGAACTGGAACGGGAAAAACGCGAGACCATTGAGAAACTCCGGAAAGAAGGCATCTTCGACCTGAACAAAACCCGTCTCCTGCCCCTTCTTCCCCAGCGTATCGCCGTCATCTCTGTGGAGACCAGTAAAGGCTATGCCGACTTCTCGAAAGTGATCTTACAAAATCCCTGGGGATACCGGTTTTTCCTGATGTTGTTCCCGGCGTTGCTGCAAGGAGATCAGGCCGCCGGTCAGATCATTGCCCAGCTTCGTCGCATACGCACCGTGATCAGTCACTTCGACGTTGTCGCTATCATCCGCGGAGGAGGAGGCGATGTAGGACTCTCCTGCTACAACAACTATGCACTGTCGAAAGAAATCGCTCTCTTCCCTGTGCCGGTCATGACCGGTATCGGACACTCCACCAATGAAACGGTAGCAGAGATGGTGTCGTCCATGAATGCCATCACCCCGACCGAACTGGCCGATATGCTGATCCAGCGTTTTCATAATTTTTCCGTCCCGGTGAAAGACGCGGGAAAGGCGCTGGCCGCGTTCGCCATGCATCTGCTCGCCACCAGGAAGACGGAACTCAACGGCCAAAAGAGTCTGCTGGCTGCCTCCGCCAAACACCTGCTTTCGGCCGGGAAAACAGAACTCTTTACCATCAAAACACGACTGGCTTCCGCCGCTGCACAGAAGCTCCTGTTGGACCGGAAAGAGCTTGCACACCTGGAGACCAGGGTACAACTCTCCGACCCCGTTCATGTCCTCAAAAGAGGTTACAGCATCACCCTCTTCAACGGGAAACCGGTCACTCATGCCGCTCAGGCAGGCCCTGGCGACGAAATCGAAACAGTGTTACACGAAGGCCGCATCCGAAGTATTATTAAATAAAAGATCATGAAAGACGAAACAGGTTACAGCGAAGCTTTTGAGGAGTTGCAAAAGATCGTTTCAGAGATGGAGCGCGGCGACACCCCGGTGGATGAACTTTCTAAAAAAATAGAACGCGCAGGAGTCCTGATAAAAATATGCAAAGAAAAGCTTTCCAAGACGGAAGAAGATGTCAATGAGATTCTTAAAGAGCTGGAGCAGTGACCGGTCCGAAACCCCTTTCCCGGTATCCTTTCCGCCCATTTTTTTATTACTTTTGATAAGTCCTAATCCTTTGTCTTATGTCAGAAAAAATATCGAATAAAGTAGCTCCCGGTGTCGCAACAGGCGATGCCGTTCATGAGATCTTCCGCATTGCGAAAGCCAATCAGTTTGCATTACCTGCCGTCAATGTTGTGGGTACTGACAGCGTGAATGCTGTCATGGAAGCTGCCAAAGCGGTCAATTCACCGGTGATTATCCAGTTCTCCAATGGAGGCGGGCTTTTCTTTGGTGGTAAATCACTGAAAAATGAAAATGAAACCGCTGCCATCCGGGGAACCATCTCCGGTGCCAAACACATCCACGAGATGGCCGACTTATACGGAATCCCGGTTATCGTCCACACCGACCACGCCGCGAAAAAACTCCTTCCCTGGGTCGACGGACTGCTGGATGCCGGCGAAGCCTTCTATGCCAAAAACGGGAAACCTCTTTTCAGCAGCCACATGCTCGACTTATCGGAAGAACCGCTCCTGGAGAACATCGAAATCTGCAAAAGATACCTCGCCCGCATGAGTAAAATGGGGATGACTCTCGAGATTGAACTCGGCGTCACCGGCGGCGAAGAAGACGGAGTGGACAACACGGGCATCGACAGCTCACGCCTCTATACCCAACCCGAACATGTGGCCATGGCTTACGAAGCGCTCTCCGCTATCAGTCCTCATTTCACCATTGCCGCTTCTTTTGGCAATGTCCACGGCGTATACAAACCAGGTAATGTCAAGCTGGAACCCATCATCCTGCACAACTCACAAATCTATATTCAGCAAAAATTCAACACGGCTGCCAACCCGGTCAACTTCGTGTTCCACGGCGGTTCGGGATCGGAACCGGAAAAGATCCGCGAAGCCATCTCCTACGGCGTGGTGAAAATGAACATCGATACCGATACACAGTGGGCGTTCTGGGAAGGTGTGATGAAGTACTACAAGAAAAACGAAGCCTACCTGCAAGGTCAGATCGGAAATCCGGAAGGGGAAGAAAAACCCAATAAAAAATTCTATGATCCGCGTGCCTGGTTACGCGATGGTGAAAAATCGATCGTGGAACGACTGAAAACAGCGTTCTCGGATCTGAATTGTCTCGACAGGTATTAAATCCCGTCTGCTGATTAACTGGTCATGATCGTCATCAGTTCCCTGGAATGGATACTCAGGACAGGGACTGGTGAATGGTTCACGGTTTGCTGGGCATAAGGCCCCATCCAGATATTGGAAGCAGCGCTTTCCTGATCGGTCATGATGGCAATCAGGTTGGCATCCACTTTTTCGGCATAGGCAATCGTGGCATCGGAAAGATTTTCCGCTTCCACCGTCGTGACGATAAAGGGAATCTGTTCCTGCTCCAGATAACGTGATACCTGTCCGGCAAAGAAATCCACATCTCCCCGCAGGACTTTCCCTTTCGAGGTGTATACCTTCAGCACATGGATCTCTGCTCCGTGGGCCTTAGCCAGAAAGCCGGTAAACGTGGCTTTTTGCCGCGTTTCGGGAGAGCTGTCGATCGGGAGAACAATCCGCTCCAGCGACCGCTGGATGTTGATCCCCGCGCGGATGGTGATGACCGGGCAATCGCAGGAGGAAACGATCCGGTTCGCATTGCTTCCTGCCCAGAATTTTTCAAACCCTGACGCTCCATGAGTGCCGCATACTACCAAAAATGCTTTCAGGGCTTTGGCTTCATCGGCAATTTCTTTATAAACTTTCCCTTTACGGATCTTAAAGGTGAGTTTTGTCTCGGGAAGTTCCGGCTGGTATTTGGTTATCATCGCTTCCAGCTGTGCTTTAGCCTCTTTGGACATATCGGAAGGGTCATCGATGAACTTATCCTTTTGGGCGGCCGGTTTGCCAACCCAGATCATCTCAACATCCGACTTGGTTATTTTCGCGATCGACAGGGCATGTTTGAATGCGTTGATCGAACAATCGGAGAAATCGATGGCTGCTAGTATCTTTTTCATGGCTGTGAGGGTTAATATGCTTTTGGTAAATGGATCTGATCTTTAACAACGTAAGCGCCAGGGTAATCAGGTAAAACCTCCTGGAGGAACCTGACGGCATCCAGCCGGGAACGGAAATCACCAACCCTGACTTTATAGTTGGGGGATTTGAAGGTAAGATACGCAGGGACTTCCGGATACCGGGCCGAAAAGGCTTCGTACACCGATTGTCCGCGGGGTTTAGAATTGGTCCCGGAGTCGAAGAAAATCTGGATACGGTACCCTGAGATGCCCGATATCTTTTCATTGTACCGGATATGTTTTTCCACCAACCTGTCAAGGGCTGCATCACGGATCACCGTTTCGCCTCCCTGCTGTGCATATGCCTGAAAACCGGAGGTGATCAGGGTCAACAGGAAAAACATATTTAGGATTAACCGACTCATTATCAATTTATTATTTCGAATTTGATTTTTCCGAAGGATGAATACTGAGTACCGGAATGGGAGAATGGTTGATAAGTTGCTGTGAATGAGGTCCGAGAATGATATTGACGGGAGTTTCCGGTTCCGTTACCATGGCAATCAGGTCGATCTTCTCTTTCCGGGCATATTGCAGTAAATCTTTGGTTATATCGGTCGATACAATATTGTCTTCCACGTAAGCGACATCCTTGGACGCCAGATAGTCGCACGACTGCCGGACATATTTCTCCGCCAGTCGCCTGATGGAGGCGAGATGGCTGGAATGGGTTCCGATCACGTGCACCTCCGATTTAAAGAGTTTCGCAAACTCGGCCACAAAAGGTACTTTCTGGATCGTCTCCGGAGAGCTGTCGATAGGCAGCAGGATCCGTTTGATGGATTTCCGGATAGGAAAATCATGCCGGATCGTGATAACCGGGCAACTGGAAGAGACCACGATCTTGAAGGCATTGCTGCCGATCCAAAATTCTTCGAAGCCAGAGATCCCGTGAGACCCGGTGATGATCAGACCGGCATTCACACTCTTTGCCAACGCATCTATTTCATGGAATATCTTCCCTTTGCGTAGTTTATACTCCATCTTCAGGTTCTTCCCCATTAGCGGACTATATACAGCATGGATCTCTTCAAACCGTCTCTTGGCTTCATTACGGTTCTCAGCCGATGTGTCCGGATAAACCGACTCAATAGGGCTTACTTTATCAACCCAGACCAGGATAATATCCGATTTCAGCTTATTCGCCAGAGGTATCGAATACTCGATCGCATGGATGGAGGCATTCGAAAAATCAACAGCAACGATAATTGTCTGCATAACGGTAGTCTTTAAATCCTTTAGTAAAAATAAACAAAATCCAAACAAAAGTTACAAAAAGGCAAGGAGACCCTGCAATTATATTGCTATTGAAACTACGCAGTTTTGGATATATTACTGAATCACAACCACCGACGAAATTTTTCTGCCTGTATTCATTTCTTTACAAATCAGAAAATATAATCCGGGACTACAGGCCGACACGTCCACAGACTCATACGAATTCCCTGCAGGCAGCTTGGCCCTCCGGCTGAAGACCCATTCCCCCAGGGTATTGACCAGGGTGTATTGAATGTCCAGCGACATCGCTGACGAAAAGGCCATATTCAGCTGACTGGTGACCGGATTCGGGTAAAGGGTAAGTTTCAGGGAATCACCCGTCAGCAGGGTTTCCAACGATTGCGGTGTGTAATGCAACTGTATTTCCACACTGTCGTTGGCCGGGTTAATCGCATCCAGCGTGATCGGAACCACATCGGTATACATGCCTGTCTGCTCTGCTTTCACCAGGTACTTCCCTTCGGGTATCTGATTGAACCGGAAGGATCCGGAGGGGTTCGTATAAGAATATCTCAACGGTTTTCCCGTCGAATCGCACAAGATGACTTCGCAATCCCCGGTCCTGCCGGTCAGTCCCGGTTTATCATCCGCAATCACATAGCCCTTGATCACGTTATTTCCGGTCGCCAGAACAGGCAACGAACGCATATGAATGTCTGCCAGGAAAATATTGGCCGATAAATGAATGGTATCTGCTTCGTTCCATTGCGTCGTACCACCATAATAGGCAGGGAGGTACTTGAGATAATGATTAGAGTTGGTTTTCAACCCCGATTTGATCAGGTAATCGCCCGAAGGGACATCGACAAAGTAGTAATACCCCAAGGTGTCAAAATAGACCGTATCGACCGGACAAATACCGGATTCCAGAACCCGGTACAGGTATGCAAAACCCATATCGCCATTGCCGTTTGGATTATTGATCGGAAAATCTCCGGCGTAAAGAAGTCCCCCGAGCAAGTGATATGATTCCGGATCCAGGTTGATGGTCATGCAGATGCTGTCGGAACAGAAATCAGCCGTGTCGCTGTTCGAGATCGTCAGACAGACGTTATAGGTCCCGACAACCGGAAAAGCATGTGAAAGGACCTGCCCGGTGGCCGTCGATCCATCTCCAAAATCCCAAAAATAATCCGAAATGTCGCCAACCGACTGATCATAAAAATTACATATCAACGGGTCGGTGAGATCCTGCTCATAGGTAAAACCGGCTTCACAGGTGACAGGGCCGTCGGGAACGGTGGAAAAAGCGCCTTTCCCGGCCTGTTGGGCCATGAGGGTTACCGGGAGGATGACGGCGGCCAGCATAAACAGGTATTTGACGATACTGCGCATGGTTATTTGGTTAAATTTAGCCGGTACCAGATCCCTGCACTCAATCCCATAGACCAGGGTTGGGTGGCGCCGGAAATATTCTTGTTGTCCAATGCATTCAGATGGTATTTGAAAGTAGGAGCGATCACCAGGGATAACCGTTTGGCAAAGACGTATTCAAAACGAACACTCCCCATCAAACCAAAGCTGTTGTTACGATGTCCCGGGGTATTGTTTTCAACCGAGATAATCCGTCCTTCCGGGATGTAAAATACCGGTTCAGGCTCATCAAGACTGATCAGGCGTGACCAGAATCCGCCTCCGTCAACGGATAACGACCATCTTGGGCGATCGATGGCCCGATAACCGACTACCAGCGGGATGTTCAGATAGGTATAAGAGTTCTGGGTGCTGTAGTCGTACACGTATTGGTTGGTATCATAAACCGTCGTAACCATGGTCGTGAATTGCGCCCTGCCGGGATCAGACGGGTCTTCGGTGAATGAAACCACCGAATAGAAGTAACCCACACTGTCCTTTTTGTTGGCAGAGACGGCATAGTCGCCTACATCGCTCGAGAAGGTGATGCCCACGCCGCTCCTGACGTAGAACCGGCCAAGGTCAACCTGCGCGCCGGCATCGAAGGTGTAATTGTATTTGAAGTAACTGGAATTATTCTGATAAAAGACAATATCAGGGGTAATGTTAATCCCTGCCCGGAACGCTTTCGGGAGGGGTTTCCTGACGGAAGCAACAGGTTCAGGCATCGCTGCAGCCGTTGTTTTTCGGTCGGAAGGCAGAAGAAGGATCCCGCTGAGAGGCTGAGATGACAAGGTACTGATGCCGGCCGGGAGCAGCGTCATCGGACTCAACCATTCCTGGGTCAGCGTAAGTTCCGGCCCCTTCGTGGACGGTGACGGGACCGGGGCGATCTCTGCCCTCGCCGGCGAGGGTTTGGCAACCTCTTTCACCGGAGCCGGGGCTGAAACCGGAGCAACCGGAGTCACCCTGACAGTGGCCGGAGAAGCAGGCGTGGAAGGCTCAGCAGAAGCAACAGGGGTGGAAGGTTCAGCCGTTGCAACAGAAGGCTGAGGTACGGAAGTGGAAGGGGTGAGGTTTCCGGTACTCAGGGTTGCCGGAGGCATAATGGCAGTTTCCGGCTCTTCCTGAGCTAACCAGATAGTCCCTGCGCCGATGAACACCGCCATCAACGTCATTAACCACCACATGTAGCCGGGGAGGTTGGAAAAATTGAACCTCAGCAACTCCTTCCAAAGCAGCTTACGGTTCATACGCTTCCATACACGGGCGGAAGGCTCGGTCTTCATGTCCCCGAGCGATCGCCGGTAAAGGTCGTCGTACCGGTTTTCCTGTTCTCTGTTTTTTTCTTCACTCATTTTATAGCCCTGTTCTGTTCATCTTTGATCCGGTTTACCAGGTTATTCCGCAGATGCCTCCTCGCCCTCGAAAGTTGCGACTTGGAGGTGTTCTCGGAAATATTCAGGGTGTCGGCGATCTCTTTATGACTGAGCTCTTCGAACACGTACAGATTGAAAACGATACGGTATCCTTCGGGCAACTCCTGAACCGCCTTCATCATCATCTCCGGAGGATAAAGCTCCTCTTCTTTGTCGGGAGGGTCATCAGGAAGAAATTCGCTCATCCGCTGAGGATCTTCATCCAGAAATACCAGTTTTTTGGCTTTGAGGGCATTCAGCGCATGGTTGATCATGATACGCCGTATCCACCCTTCCAACGATCCCTGTCCCCTGAACGTGGCAATCTTATCAAAGACCTTCAGAAATCCTTCCTGCAAAAGATCCTCCGCTTCCTCTAAGTTTTTGGAGTATCTCATGCATACCGTGAGCATGACTGGGGAATACCGCTCATAGAGGGCATATTGCGCACTTCGTTGGTGGCGGATACACTCTTTAATAAGCTCGGCCTCGTTCAGCATCTATTCATCAGTATAATAGAGATTATGGTTCCGTGAAAAAGTTGCACGGACCCTTTCATTTTCATGGTAGGCCAAAGATACTATTTTTACTATTTTTTTATTCGTTACTTTTGTAAGGAGACAACGGCCTTCCGCTTAACAATGCAAAAACATGAATGACAACCTGGATGCCAGCAGCGCGAACCTCTCTCCGGCAGAGAAAGAGATCGAACGGGTTCTCCGTCCTTCCGATTTCCAAGAATTCTCGGGTCAGGACGCCATTGTCGAAAACCTGAAAGTGTTCGTCAAGGCTGCCCGGCAGCGGGAAGAGTCGCTCGATCATGTCCTGCTCCATGGCCCACCGGGTCTCGGGAAAACGACGCTGGCCCACATCATCGCCAACGAGCTGGGTGTCAACATCCGGATCACCTCAGGGCCGGTCCTCGATAAGCCGGGCGACCTGGCCGGACTGCTTACCAACCTCGAGCCGTTCGATGTCATTTTCATTGACGAGATACACCGGCTCAGTCCCGTGGTGGAAGAATATCTCTATTCGGCCATGGAAGATTACCGGATCGACATCATGATCGAGACGGGTCCCAATGCCCGCAGCATCCAGATCAAGCTCAACCCGTTCACCCTCATCGGGGCCACTACGCGTTCGGGATTGCTGACCGCCCCGTTACGGTCGCGTTTCGGCATCAACGCGCGGCTTTCATACTACCCGGCCAATGTACTGCAAATGATCATCCATCGCTCGGCAGAAATCCTCAATGTACCTATCGACGCCAAAGCCGCAGCCGAGATCGCCCGCCGGAGCCGTGGCACACCCCGTATCGCCAACCTGCTCCTCCGCCGGGTACGCGACTTCGCCCAGATCAAAGGGAACGGAACCATCGACCTGGAAATAAGCCAGTATGCGCTTACCGCCCTGAATGTCGATAAACACGGCCTCGACGAGATGGATAACCGCATCCTCTCTACCATCATCGAGAAATTCCGGGGTGGCCCTGTCGGTCTCACCACCATCGCCACCGCCGTCTCCGAAGACCCCGGCACCATCGAAGAAGTCTACGAACCGTTCCTCATCCAGGAAGGTTATCTGATGCGTACTCCCCGCGGACGCGAAGCAACCCAACTTGCTTACCATCACCTGGGAAAATTCAAACCCGGGACACAGGAAAACCTGTTCTGACATACCCATCCCATGATCCCGGAAGAACGATCAAAGACCATCCGGACCCTGTCCGAAAAAGCCGGATTCGACTATTGCGGCTTCGCCCCTGCCTCCGTGCTGTCGGCCGAAATCGACCCCTACCGCCGGTGGATCGAAAAAAAACATTGGGGCTCGATGGAATACCTGCACCGTGACTACTCCCGGCGTCTGGACCCACGACAGATCATGGCGGAGTCCCGGACAGTCATCGCCCTGTTGGCCGGTTATTTCCCGGAGAGACAGATTCCCCGTGAAGACAATTACATCCTGTCGCGCTATGCTGTCGGAAAAGATTACCACGTCCGGATCAAAGACATGCTGGACACGATGACCGGTGAGATGGAAAAGGAATTCCCGGGGATTCTCTGCCGCTCTTTCGTCGACTCGGGGGTGCTGATGGAAAAAGCATGGGCCCAGCAATGCGGCCTGGGATGGAGAGGGAAGAACACCCTGCTGATCAATCCGGAGCATGGCTCCTGGTTCTTCATCGGAATCATCCTCACTGACCTCGAAACAGCCTGGGATAATCCCGGTCAGGACCGCTGTGGCGCCTGTGATCGTTGCCTGAACGCCTGCCCTACCGGAGCCCTCGAAGCCCCGCACGTGTTGAATCCCCTGAAGTGTATCGCCTATCAAACCATCGAGTCGAAAGAAGAGCTGCCGGCGGACCTCCGGGAGAAATTCAACGACCGTATCTATGGCTGTGACCTCTGCCAGGAGGTGTGCCCCTACAACCGGAAACCACTGATCAAAGACAACCCCGATTGCGCTCCTTCACAGGACCTGATGTTCCTGCGCAAGCACGACTGGGACTCCCTGACACCGGAACAGTTCAAGACCCTCTTTCATCATACTCCCGTGAAACGGATAGGCTATGAAAAACTGATGAGGAACATCCGGTTTGTCTCCGGAAAATAGCGTTATTCCTTCCCCCAACGGAACATGGGGACATCAAAACCGGCCATCATCAATACTCGGTCCGTTACCGTTTTGACCAGATCCTCCAGGGAGGCGGGTTTGCTGTAAAACGACGGAGAGGCGGGCAGGATGACGGCGCCAGCCAATGTCAGGGTCTCCATGTTGCGGATATGGACCAAGTTGAACGGCGCTTCCCGCGGGACAAGGATGAGACGACGCCGTTCTTTCAGCATCACATCCGCTGCACGCGTCATCAGGTCGTTGGAAACACCCGAAGCAATACGACCCAGCGTCCCCATCGTGCAGGGACAGATGATCATGGTATCGAAGCAGGCTGAGCCGGAAGCAACCGGCGCAAAGAAATCATCGGGCCGGTAAATGGTAAAAGGGATGTCTTCCTTTCTGAACGGCCCGATTTCATATTCCCATACTTTCAGGGCATTATCGGAGAAGATCACCCCGCAGTCTTCCATCTGGCTTTTCACAGCAGCCAGGCTTTCCAGCAGCGTCTTTCCATAAATGGCGCCACTGGCGCCGGTAATCCCGATGATGATCCGGTGACCCGCCATCTTATTTGATCTTATACCAGAGTGTAAAGGCTAACAGGTCGTTATACTGCCCCCAGACGCCGAAACGTTTGTAGAATCCGTTCCACTTATTGGTCCTGGCCGAGGTGATGGAGCCGATGAAACGGAAGTCGGCTTTCAGTTTTGAAGTAATATCACAGGAAACACCGACCAGTCCATTCAGGGTCACATTCCGGAGAGGGACATCATTTTCAACCTCCATTTCGTTTTTCTCTTCATACGAACTGATCAGCACATCCATGGCGGGCCCGACTTCGAACGTCAGTCTCTTCAGAAAATGAACCTGGTAAAGGAAAGGCACTTCGAAATAATTCAGGCGGAGCAGGTAGGAATCGTAAATGCCGTTTTCCGGATCGGAGTTCTGCCGGCTTCCTTTCTGAATAAACGCCATCTCCATCTGCAGGGTGCTGAATTCTCCTACATCCAACCCGACATATGCGCCACCGTACAGTCCCAGTTTATTAAAACCACCGTAGTCGTCTCCCTGAACCTGGCTGGCGACCCCGCCGGCCATGATGCCGCCGTGAAACCGCTGTGCATAGGTCCCGGCAGCAAAGAGAAGTAGTAATCCTGCGATCAATATCTTTTTCATGATACAAAGATAGAAGGATTTATCAAGGACGGGCTTTTGCGGCAACCAGTTGATCAGGATCCTTTTCCTCCCCGAACCATACCGCCGCATATCCCTGGTAAACACCTACACCCATGGCATTCCAGTGTCTGTCCTTCCACCGGCCCTTGTTGATGATGACTACATTATGATTCGTGCTTCGCTTCCAGCCGGCCAGGGCTTTGGCCGCGAAATCTTCCGGGCTAAGCGGCTCATCAGTCCAATAAGCGATCTCATACCCGATCCCGGGATAATTACTGATCTCCTGCGGTTTGTTCCACATGCAGGCCGCCTGTGCATGGTCTTCGGTATAACAACAAGCCGTCCAGGGACCCTCCGACGACCAGCTGTGAAGGTTGCACCGTTGGTTATACGGAAGATTTTCAGCAAGATCCTGCACATGCAGTTTAGCCACATAGGTCAGGTTCTTCGACAACGCTACCGGCGGAAGCCCGTAACCATGACGGTATTCATTGACCAGGTTGACCAGGGCTGTTTCGGCTTCGTTGAGCGTGAAAGAAGGCAGCTCAAAACGCTGTGCATGGACCGGAATCAGGCATATGGTAAGGAAAAGCAGGGATAAGTGACGTAAGCACCGCATAGAGGAAAAGTTAACAGAATATTAACATGAGCCCGCTTGAAAAATTGTACGATCTTTCTAATTTTGTAACAGACACCTTTTCTTATGGAAAACAGCGACTTCAGAATTCTGTTGGTAGATGATGAGTCCGATATCCGGGAGTTCCTGGGATACAACCTCACGAAAGAAGGATACCAGGTGTTCAAAGCCAAAAACGGCCGTAAAGGGCTGGAGAAGGCGAAGGAAGTGAAGCCTCACCTGGCCATTCTGGATATCATGATGCCGGAGATGGACGGTATTGAGGCCTGTGCCGAGATGCGCAAGATCCCCGAGCTCAAAGACATGATCGTGCTGTTCCTGACCGCCCGCAACGAGGATTTTTCACAGATCGCCAGCTTCGATGCGGGAGCCGATGACTTTATCACCAAACCCATTAAACCCAAGGTCTTTCTGAGTCGCATCCAGGCGCTGCTCCGCCGCTCCAGACTTTCGGAACCCGAACCTTCAGGGAAGGAACAACTGACGACGGCCTCCTTCACCATCGACCGCTCACGTTACCTGGTGTTGAAAGAGAACCGGGAGATCGAGCTGCCGAAAAAGGAGTTTGAGCTGCTCTGGTATCTCGCCTCCTCTCCCGACCGTGTTTTCACCCGCGATGAGATCTTCTCCTCGGTATGGGGCGATGACGTCGTGGTAGGCGACCGCACCATCGACGTGCATATCCGGAGGATCAGGGAGAAACTGGAGACCGATTGCATAAAAACCATCAAAGGCGTTGGATACAAATTCGAGACCCGATGAAGTTCTACCAGCCGCGTCATATCTCCCTTGTTAGTGCAGCCATCATTACTGCTGCCTACCTGGGCGTGGCAGGTATCGGCCTGGCGATGGCGTTCCCTCACGCATTCATTCATCCGGCAACGACCATCGGATACCTGCTCCTGTCGGCCGGAGCGATCTTTGCCATCACCTATTTCATCTATCGCTATACCATCGAACAATTTATCTATAGTAAGATCCGCCTGATCTATAAAACCATTCATACGTTTAAATCCCGGAAAGACCAGGAGTCTGCGCCGGCGCCCAACCCGAATATCCTGGAAGATGTGTCGCACGAAGTAAAAGTATGGCAGGAAGAAAAAAGCCGTGAGATTGAACAGCTCCATCAGATGGAACAGTACCGTCGGGAGTTTATCGGCAATGTATCTCACGAACTGAAAAACCCGATCACCAACATCCAGGGATATGTGCTGACTTTGCTCGACGGCGGGATCAACGATCCGGAGATCAATGTCGAGTACCTTAAAAGAACCGAGAAAAGCGTCGAACGGTTGATCAGAATTGTCGGTGATCTGGATGAGATCGCCCAACTGGAATCCGGTACGCTTCAGCTGAAGATCACCCGGTTCAACATCATCGAACTGGCCAGGGAAGTGATCGAAGGGATGGAAATGAAGGCAGAGAACAAGGGCGTCAGGCTGATACTCAACGCCAGTGAAAAAGAGATCGCCGTGGAAGCCGATCGGGAGAAGATCCGCCAGGTCCTCACCAACCTGGTCAGCAACTCCATCCGGTATGGGAAACACGACGGGGGACGGACCAAGATCTCGTTCTTCGACATGGATGAGAATATCCTGACCGAGGTAACCGACGACGGCATCGGCATCGACGAAGAAGACCTGCCGCGTGTCTTTGAACGGTTTTACCGCACCAGCCGGGGAAGATGCGCCTCGCGGAAAGGGAAAGGACTGGGGCTGGCTATCGTCAAACACATCCTGGAAGCACATCAGCAAACCGTGAACGTACGCAGCACGATCGGTGTGGGGACCACCTTCGGATTCACCCTGAAAAAAGCATAGTATCGCTCGTTACTTGTTGCGCTCGGTGGTAAAGATCACCAGATTCTCCAGCGATTCGCGGTAGGGGCCCTGCGGGAAGCCTTTCAGCACGATCATGGCTTTGTCGCGATATTCGGTCATCTTCGTACGCGCATATTCGATCCCGGCGGATTCATTAACAAGTTGAATGATCTTATTGACCCGCTCCGGTTCCATGTTGTGGTTTTTCACGGTATTGATGATCCATCTTTTTTCCGAAGAAGAAGTATGATTCAGCAGATAGATCAGCGGAAGAGTCATTTTCTGGTCGCGTATATCGATGCCGTGCGGTTTCCCGATGGCAAGGGAACGGTCATAATCGAAGATGTCGTCTTTGATCTGAAAAGCGATGCCGACGTTCTCACCAAACTCCCACATCTTCCTGATCATCGGTTCACCGGCGCCGGCGGAAGCAGTACCGCAGGCGCAACAGGAAGCGATCAGCGACGCGGTTTTCTTGCGGATGATCTCGAAATAGATCTCCTCGGCGATATCAAGACGTCGCGCTTTTTCGATCTGCATCAACTCCCCTTCGCTCATCTCTTTCACGGCGTTGGAAACGATCTTCAGTAACCCCGGCTCATTGTTATCCAGCGCTGTCAGCAGCCCGCGTGACAGGAGGAAATCGCCCACCAGCACCGCGATCTTATTCTTCCACAAGGCATTGAGAGAGAAAAACCCGCGCCGCAGGTTCGATTCATCCACTACATCATCGTGTACCAGGGTAGCAGTATGAAGCAGTTCGATCAACGAGGCAGCTGTATAAGTGCTTTCGGTCACTCCTCCGTGAAGTCCTGCCGTGAGAAAAACGAAAACCGGGCGGATCTGCTTCCCTTTCCGGCGGATAATGTACCGGGTAATGGTATCCAATAAAGGGACACTGCTCTTCATGGAGGAGCGGAATTTTTTCTCGAACTCCGCAATATTAGCCTCCACCGGAGCTTTGATCTCATCCAACGTCATTACGCTTCGCATTTTGATGAGGTAAAAATAACCAAATTTCGTCCTTTCATAGCTCCGTGCATTGATTTTTACCAACTTTGCACGTAAAACAGCACTATGTCAGGATTTCTGTTCAACGATATTGTCTTCGGTCCCGTCAGAAGCCGCCGGCTGGGTCTCTCGCTGGGGATCAACCTGTCGCCGTTGCATACCAAATACTGCTCTTTCAATTGTATCTACTGCGAATGTGGCTGGACACCCCCTTCCCACCCCGGGAAAGAAGAATTGCCTTCGCGCGCGCTGGTAGCCGAGGCTCTGGAACATTCCCTCCGCGAACTGGTGGCTGACGGGTATCTCCCCGACGCCATCACTTTTGCCGGCAATGGCGAGCCGACCATTCATCCCGAATTTTCCGGTGTCGTGGATGATACCATCCGCCTGCGCGATCAGTATGTACCTGCCGCCAGGGTCACCGTACTCTCCAATGGCTCCCGGGTCAATGACCCAACCGTGTTCCAGGCCCTGCTGAAACTGGATAATAACATTCAGAAGCTGGATGCGGGAGACGACCGGTTGTTCCGGTTGATCAACAACCCGGTCGATCCCGTCGACCTGGAGCAGCTGGTGGACGGGCTGTCGAAATTCAACGGCCACGTGATCATCCAGAGCATGTTCCTGAAAGGGGAATACCGCGGGATCGTGGTCGATAACACCACCCCTGAGGCCATCTCGGCCTGGCTCGAACAGCTGAAAAAAATCCGTCCAGCCTCGGTGATGGTCTATCCCATTGCCCGGGCCACCCCGGTACATGGTATCGAAAAGATCTCTCCCGTCATCCTGGAGAAGATCGCTTCCATGGTCAGGGCCGAAGGAATCGACGTGACAGTTTACGAATAAGTTTCGTATATTAGCAAGAATGAACATCTATTATCCTGCAAAGATCTGGCTGGCATTTGGTGAAACATTCACCGAGAAAGGAGAGCCGTTCGATGCCTGGCTGATGAAAAACGGATATCCCGAACTGGGCGCACTATCGCATGCCATCCGCGGGAGCGAAGAGGCCCTGGCCTGGCTCATGAAACACCAGTACTATCATTTGGCTGCCCTCGACTCGGCCATCGACGACGACCCCAAAGCCTACAAATGGCTGAGTGAAAACGGACACGAGCTGTTAGCCGTGTTCAGCGACGCCTGTCATGCCGTCCCTGCCGCCATCAGCTGGTTCAAACAGCACGAACTGACAGGCTTTCTTGTCATCGCGGGGAAAGTCAAGGAATGGCGTGACAGCCAGACCTTCGACTACCATAAAATGCATTTCTGATCCCGGCTTAACTGCACTTCGAGTATCCGCAGTTCTTGCATACCAGGCAACCTTCCTGGTATACCAGCGAGTCTTTCTCTTCGCATTTGGGACACTGGTTCGCAGCAGCTTTGGTGCCATCGGGGATGAATTTCTTCAGGGCACGCTCCACGCCGTTCTTCCAGGTATTGATGGAATCGATCTCGAAACTAAGCTTGCTGATAAGACTTACGACGAAAGGCAACGGCATGCCATGACGGAGGATACCGGAGATCAGTTTGGCATAATTCCAGTACTCTACATCGAATGACCGGGAAAGACCTTCGATGGTGATCTTATATCCCTGACGGTCTTCGAACTGAAAGTCATACCGCGAATGAATGCCGTCAGGACGCGTCTTGATGATCCATCCTTTCTTCACCCATTCGGGAACCCAGAAGTCTTCTGCTTTACCGGTGAATATCTCATACGGACGTCCGTTGAACAATCCGACGACGGCCACCCACTTTTCGTGATCATTCTGGAACCTTACGATTTCGGCCTCCAGCTTCTCAGGACGATGCGGCGCTTTTGTTTCCTTGAATTCCGCTGCCTCTTCTTTCTTCTTGTCCTTTTTTTCGTTGGTTACCAGGACACCCGACCGCGATCCTTCGCGATAAACGGTCATCCCTTTGCATCCAACCTGCCAGGCTGTCTCGTAGATCTTCCCGACCATCTCTTTCGAGATATCCTTGGGGACATTCACGGTGACGCTGATGGAATGATCCACCCACTTCTGAACGGCACCCTGCATCTTGACTTTCGCCACCCAGTCGATATCGTTGGCCGTGGCTTTATGATAGGGAGACAGGGCGATGATCTTCTTCAACTCCTTATCATCCATGCGGGAAACCTCTTCCGAATTGTATCCGTTCACATTGAGCCAGGTGATGAAATTATGGTGGAAAACATTGTATTCTTCCCAGGTGTCGCCCACTTCATCCGTGAACGAGATCTTCACATTTTTATCGTTTGGATTGACTTTTCTGCGGCGCTTGTATGTGACGGCAAACACCGGTTCGAGTCCCGAGGTGGTCTGTGTGAGGATACTGACTGAGCCTGTCGGCGCAATGGTTAGCATCGCGATATTGCGGCGGCCGTACTTCGACATCTCTTCATAGATGTCCGGCGCCGTTTCTTTGATCCGGTTGATGAACGGGTTGTTCATCTCACGTTTGGTATCGTAGATGGGGAAAGGTCCGCGCTCTTTGGCCAGGGTCACGGATGAACGGTATGCTTCGAGTGCCAGCAGCTGATGTACTTCTACCGAGAAATCAGTGGCTTCGTCAGATCCATAGCGGGTTCCGAGGGCGGCCAGCATATCTCCTTCCGCCGTGATACCAAAACCCGTCCTGCGTCCCTGAATGGCTTTCTTCTTGATATTGAGCCACAGGTCCCGTTCACGTGCCTTGATCTGCTCATTTTCGGGATCGCTTTCGATCTTGGCAAGGATCTTATCTACTTTTTCCAGTTCGAGATCGATAAGGTCATCCATGATGCGTTGACCCTTGTGTACATGATCGATAAAGAGTTCGGAGTCAAAGCTGGCTTCTTCGGTGAATGGCTTATCGACATAATTAAAGAGGTTGATGGCCATCAGCCGGCAGCTGTCGTAGGTACATAGCGGGATCTCGCCGCAGGGATTGGTAGAGACCGTCTTGAAACCGAGGTCGGCATAGCAATCGGGGATCGACTCATGGATGATGGTATCCCAGAAGAGGATACCCGGTTCGGCCGATTTCCAGGCATTAAAAACGATCTTCTGCCACAGGTCGCGGGCATGGATCTTCTTCACCACCGTTGGTTTGGGGGAATCGATGGGATATTGCTGGGTGAACTCGCTGTTTTCGATCACGGCTTTCATGAAGTTGTCGGTGATCTTGACGGAGATGTTAGCTCCTGTCACCTTCCCGGCTTCCAGTTTGGCATCGATAAAATGTTCGGCGTCGGGATGTACGACAGAGATGCTGAGCATCAGTGCGCCGCGTCTGCCTTCCTGAGCCACCTCGCGGGTGGAGTTGGAGTACCGTTCCATAAAAGGAACAATCCCGGTGGAGGTGAGGGCGCTGTTCTTGACGATGCTGTTCTTCGGACGGATATGTGACAGGTCGTGACCGACACCGCCACGCCGCTTCATCAGCTGAACCTGTTCTTCATCAATCTTCATGATGCCGCCGTAGGAATCGGAATTCCCTTCGTTCCCGATCACAAAACAGTTGGAAAGGGAACCAATCTGATAATCATTGCCGATCCCGGCCATCGGACTACCCTGGGGAATAATATACTTAAAGCCGCGCATGAGCTGGAAAACCTCCTCCTCGCTCATCGGGTTGGGATATTTCTTTTCAATGCGCACGACCTCTCTCGCGATACGCCGGTGCATATCGTCGGGCGTCTTCTCGTGCAACTGCCCTTCTGAATCTTTTAATGCATATTTACTGACCCAAACATTGGCTGCCAGGCTGTCGCCGTTAAAATATTCCGTCGATGCCTTCATCGCCTCCTCCTGGGTATAGTGCTTGTGGACTTCTTTTACCATTTCTTCTAACTTCATCTGTGATTGTTCCGCCTTTTGTTCCTTCATTTCAAGATCCTCAATTCTGACTTTGGGACGCATCCGTTTTGCCAACACATGGGTATAATGATTCGTTCCGATCTGCTGGTCAGTAGTCACAATGGGATTATTTTCCATGCAGTCTCCTTTTTAAGTGTTAACCTTACTAAATTTACTGATTTTCAACTATAAAAGAAAAATTTCAGGGAGAAATTTTATAGTTGCAATATACAACGAAGTCCAAATTTTCAAGTTGACATTTTATTAACAGCCAGAGAGGCAAAAAAGGTAAATATTTGAAATCAATTCGGTTAGACCATGAAAAGTAAATTGATGAAAATTTACCCACAAATGCCATTTTCGGAATGCATTTTGTAGAGGTCTGATTTGATTCTCAGGTGTTTTCCCAGATCAATTTGGTGCCAAATCCCAGCCGGTTATCGGTCAGTTTCATAAACCCCGGGCGGAGGACCCACAAGTGAAGTCGGGCTAACCCCGACACAGGAAACCTCTTAATATACGCCTTCCTGACGATGCCTATTTCCTGCTCGCCGGGCAGTGAGAGCAGGCCGGTGATCTGAAGCCCGCGGATCTTCCCTGTGATCTTTGTCTCCAGGGCAATCCCTGCCGTAACATGATAATTGCCAGAGCTCTCCACATCCCGGATGTGCCGCGTATCGGGATCGGAAGTGAAAACAAAAACATTGCGATCGGGCAGGTAACAATAAAAGCAATGTGAACAATAAGGTATGTTGTCTTTTGCCACCGCCAGGGTCAGGACATGGTGGCTTTCAATAAAGTCGATGATCTTTGGGTTGATAGCGTTCATGGTTAGAAATCAAGACTGAATGAGAGGTAATAAACCGGCTTCCGGATGGTGCCGTCTTCGATGCCCCAGGCCACATCGCCCCGGATGAAATAGCCGAAAAGCATGGTCCTCAGACCGCCTCCGATCCCTCCTACAATGGGATCCCGCAACATCTTTACTTCAATGTACATCGGCTTTCTCTTTATATAATAAGTAAACAGCTGGTTGTCGTCCGAAAATGGCGATGGGCCGGTCCAGGCCGTACCTACATCTCCGAAAGCCACCACCTGGAAGTTGTTGAGGAATCCCGATCGGATGGGGCGGTTGAGCAGGTAACGGAAAATCGGGACCCTGAGTTCGCTGTTCAGGACGACGAAGCTGTTGCCGCTGCGTATGTTCTGATCAAATCCCCGCATGTTGGTTGCCAGGGTCTGGAAGACATAATGCTGGTTGGTCGCCACCGGCGTATTCCTGTCAAAATCCGGCCAGAGCCAGTTATCCACACCACCCATGTAGTAAAGCAGTTTATTGGAGCCGAAGGAGGTGCTTCCCGCCAACCGGTTTGCCCAGATCAGGGTGCGGTGCAGCCGCTGGTAATTCCGGTAATCGAAGCCCAGCACAAAGACGTTGTTCCCGCTCTCCTTCATCAGCTGGTAATATTCACCGAAGATCTTGTAACGGGTTCCCTGAAACAGGTTGGTCCCCAGACTCCGGGTGTTGTCGTAAGTGAGTTCTCCCTTGATCACCCCCCACACGGTATGAACGTCAGGTTCTTTTAAGGAACCGGGCTCATTAGCCAGCGTCACAGCCCGGTCGTATCGCACGGAGGCCGTTCCGCGGATATTCAGGACCGGTGTGAACGGATACGTGAGGATATAATGAAGTTCGTTGATCTTGTGGCGGGTCAGGGGAAATGTGTAGACTCCGTAATCGTCCACTCCCTGCCGGTGGAACACGATCTCCTGGTCGAGACGGCGCCGGTAGTTAGTATAACTCAGGAGGTATTCGTTGTTCACCATGTCAAAATTGACCCGTACTCCGCCTGTCAGGCGATAATCCTCCATCAGATCGGTGACACCCACCATGAAGAAGAGGTTCAGTCCCGGATTGATGAAGATCCCTTCCGAAGTCCCGGTGTATGGCTGATAAGAAGAGTTCAGGTAATTAAAATCGATCTGAGAAACAGTCTGGTCGATCGAAAACTCCACATTGTAATTCAACTGTTTGGCTTTCTCATACTTAGAAAGAGTATCGGCGAGCGCCTTCATTTCGGGTTCCTTCGTCGTGATGGTGTCCCCCTTCCCTTGTTTGGCAGTCACAGCCCCCGGGTGAAGAGGGGTAATCACCGTGTCGGGCGGCATGTTCTTTTTCCACTCCTTGATCACATCCCCGACCCTCACGGAGGAGAAATGTCTCCCGGCCGGTTTTACTGCCTCCTGCCCTCCCCGGCCGGCAGTGTCGGCTACCTTCTTCTCTGCTTCCAGCCGTTTTAACCGGCTCTGTTCCATGAAACCGGTCGGCTCCAGAATCACGGGGACCGCTTCCCGCGGACGAACCACCTCGCCGGTGTACATGTAATCACGCCCCTTCATGTACAGGATCTCGCCCGTCTTCCCTCCCATCGGCGACACATCCTGCGTCCGGATGTTCCGGGTGTAGTTGGTCACCGGGAACGTCGTGGTGAAATACCGGTAATGAGTGGTGGTATCAATGTACGCAATGGCGCTGTCGAACTTTGCCAGGAACCGGTTGTAAATCCCGTTCTGGTTGCTGAGATAGGCAAAATAGTTGTCGTACCACGGCATCGGCTGGATCTCATCAACCTGCGGCGTCGCGGTGATCCTCTTCAGGACAGGTGATTTAGATCGATAATTGTACACAAAGAGGTCGTTGTTGGCTGAACACTCTCCGGGTGAAACTTTCTCGTAAAACCGCAACGTGTCGCGCTGCCGGTTCGAAGCAAAGATGATATCTTTCGACCGGTTGATGAAACGGGGATTCAGGTCGTTGTATGCATCGTTGGTGATCTGCTCGTGCGACCCCGAGGCGATGTTATAGACATAAATGTCCGACTGTCCTTTCTGGTATGCCGACATCACCAGCAGGGTGCCGTCATCCGAATAAGACATGTCGAGTATCTTACGGAAATTATACAGGATCTGCACCTCCGGCTTTTTCTCCTGCCGGTCGAGGAGATACAGGTAGCGTTCGCCCTTGCGTTCGGTGAGGAGGGCCAGCACATTCCCGCTGGGATGCCAGGCCAGGATGGGATAACTGTAGTCGGGACGTTCGGCCAGCCGGTACCCACCGCGGAAGACCCGTTTCTTTTTGCCGGTCTGAAGATCCTGAATGAAGACTTTATACACACCCAGGTCCTGGTAACAGTAAGCCACACTCCGGCCATCGGGACTGATGCGGATCTGGGTATAGATGCGGTTAGCCTTCTTCCGTTTGTTCAGGGGGTCGCCGGCAGGGATCTCCCGGCCGGAATCCTGCATAGCATAAATATTCTGGTAATACTCCTGCCATTCTTTGACGAGGGTGGAAAACTGAATGTTGAGGACATACGTAAACCCTCGTTCGATATTCCGGTTGAGCCGGCCCATGTAGACGATATTCGGGATGGCGGATTCGCCGTATTTCAGGGCGATATAACGCCAGAGAGAATGACCGGCATAGGCGGCATCAAGCCCCGAAAGCCGGCTGAATTTCTTATAGTTACCTCGCAGGACAGCATCCCGTACCAGGTCGTCGATCTCGGTGTTCCATCCGGTGGAGATATAAGAGATCAAGCCGTTGAAATACCATTCGGGCATGGTGAAAAGGGCGTTGTTCTTGATCTGGGCGCCCACCCCGCTGCCATACATCATCTGGTTGAGAATGACCGTAGCGATCCCCGCCCTGATCTGCTCCTCGAAATGCTGCAGGTTGCCATCGAAATACAATAACACCTTTCCCCCGATGATACGCGTCACCCCGCCGGTATTGTAATATTCCCAGTCGCCGTAAAGACCGATGTTACTCTGTTTCAGATCCGAAAGACTGTTGAAGATGATGAACTGCATCTTCGAATCCAGCCCCGACTGAAGCTCCTTCTCGATCTCCGATATATGCTTGTCGGCATATTCGGCGGCATAAATGGCCAGTTCTTTACCGTTTAAATAGAAGTAGGTATCAAACTTATCATACCGGTAATAGGTCCAGAAAAAGTCGTTGTACTGCACCCGGCTTTTCCCGAAAGTGAGCTGGGATCCGTTGTAGAATTGCGAAAACGAGCGGGAGGGGAACAGAAAAAAAACAAGCATCACGAATACACACGCAGCCATGGACAGGCTGACAGAATGTGTTCGTGATGCTGATTTGATCATAATCATCTCAACGTTAATACAGGTGTAAAAGTACTGAAAAGTGACGGAGTGACAAGGTGCCTGGAAAACGTGAGATACGAAACAGGTTCATCGTTAGTAATTTTCTTCCATGAGTTGCATGTATGCCTTGGGATGCAAGCAGGCCGGACATTTCTCCAGCGCCTTTTCCGATTCATACACAAACCCGCAGTTGCGGCATTTCCACCACACTTTATGATCTTTGACAAACACTTTGTCTTCCGAAACATTCTGTAAAAGCTTCAGGTAACGGCGCTCGTGTTGGGCTTCCACTTTAGCAATCATCCGGAAGGTGGTGGCAATTTCCGTGAATCCCTCTTCCTGGGCAATGTCGGCAAAGTTCGGGTACAACATCGACCACTCTTCGTTTTCCCCTTCAGCAGCCGCTTTCAGGTTCTCTTTGGTGGTTCCGATCTTACCGGCAGGATAAGTAGCCGTAATCTCAGCGACTCCGCCTTCCAGAAACTTGAAAAACCGTTTTGCGTGTTCTTTTTCCTGATCGGCCGTCTCTTGGAAGATGGCGGCAATCTGTTCAAAACCTTCATTTTTGGCTGCTTTTGCAAAGAATTCGTATCGATTCCGCGCCTGTGACTCACCGGCAAAGGACTTCAGCAGATTCTGCTCTGTCCTGGTTCCTTTCAATGATTTTTCCATAGTCTGATTTTTATAATGATAAATTGATTCCGTCATCTGTTTGCATGAATAAAGAATGATCTTCCTTCTGTTTCAGCGAAAATCAGCCTGCAATCCACGTCATCCGATCGTATGACAAAAATAGCATATCATCAATTGATAACCAAATTTTTTCGTACACCCTGAACATAAATCGAAGTACTTTTACCCGATAAAATTCTGCAATTGTGAATTTTCTGGAACTGATCAATATCCGCCAGAGCTGCCGCGTATATGATGCCGCAAAGCCCGTGGAACAAGAAAAACTCGATCGTTGTATCGAGGCCGTCAGGCTGGCTCCCTCAGCCTGCAATGCACAACCCTGGAAGCTGATCATGGTGACCGATCCGGCGCTGAAAAACAAGGTGGCGGAAGCAGCCCGTTCAAAATGGCTGGGATTCAACCATTTTACGTTACAATCACCGGTGCTGGCGGTCATCGTGAGAGAAGAACCCAACCTCACTTCCAAACTGGGAACCGTGTTGAAAGACAAGCCCTACACCCTGATGGATGTCGGGATCGCAGCCGAGCATTTCTGCCTTCAGGCTACCGAAGAAGGACTGGGAACCTGCATCATCGGATGGTTCGACGAACCGGCTGTGAAAAAGCTGCTGAATATTCCGAAGAAAAAAAGAGCCGAACTGATCATCGCTGTCGGCTACCCCGGCAAGAGCGAACTCCGGACCAAGATCCGGAAACCGAAAGAGAAGATCTGCTCCTACAATACCTATTGATCACCGGCCGGGCTTATTTCCGGGTCAGCTGAACCTCGCACTCGATCCTCACTTCCTCACTGACCATCACGCCGCCCGCTTCCACCGCGGTATTCCAGTTCAATCCCCATTCCCTGCGGTTGATCTTCCCCGTCACCGTAAAACCGGCTTTATGATGGCCCCACGGATCATTGATTATCCCCTCAAAACCGACATTCAGCTTCACCGTTCGGGTCACCCCGCGCATCGTCAGATCGCCGGTAAGCTCCCAGGTATCGGCCCCGGTCGCCACAAACGAAGATCCGGTAAATCCGGCCTCCGGGAAATGCTGAACATCAAAGAAATCGGCGCTCCGTAAGTGCGCATCACGTTTCTCGTCATCCGTGAAGATGGAAGCCGGGTTCATCGTAAAGGTGATCCGGGCATCGGTGAAATCATCTCCATCGGTATAAACATCTACCTGAAACTCCCGGAAGATCCCTTTAACATTGGTGATCATCAAGTGCTTCACCTTAAACGAAATCTCGGTGTGCGACGGGTCTACCACCCATTTTGTTTCTTTTCCGCTTGTTGTCATATCTTTGTCTTCTTTTGGTATAATCCTGATAATGATCATTTATACAAATATACATCTTTATAAATATTTATCTGTCTCGGTGAACATTGAATAATTTGTACTTTTGCTCAATATTTGCTCAATGAACATCAAACAATTCATCTTCAATACCTTCATGGTCAACTGTTACCTCCTCGAAAACGGCACGGGGGAAGCAATCCTCATCGACCCTGCCTGTTACGAGGACAAAGAGAAGGCCGAACTGACCGGTTTCGTGGAAAGCAACCATTTGAAAGTGATCCGGAACATCAACACGCACTGTCATATCGACCATATCCTCGGGAACGAGTTCATCGACGACACTTACGGAGTGCGCCCGGAGTACCATCACGACAGCAAACCCTTTTTCGTGACTTCCCGGGAGATCGGTCTTTCCTTCGGCTACCATCTGAAGCGCATCCCCGAACCCCAGGGGTTTCTCAACGACGGCGACCTCATCCCATTCGGCGACTCCACGCTGAAGGTACTCTTCACCCCCGGTCATGCCGCCGGGAGCATCTGCCTGTACGACGAAAAGAACGGCATCGTCTTCACCGGGGATGTCTTATTTAAAGATACCATCGGCCGCACCGACCTTCCCTCGGGGAACTTCGATCACCTGATGACCAGCATCAGAACAAAACTGTTCAACCTGCCCGACGAAACCGTGGTGTTACCAGGCCATGGGCCGCACACGACCATCGGGTACGAGAAAATGAATAACCCGTTTATCCGGTAACATGCCACGTTTCCTCATCATCCGCTTCAGCTCCATCGGCGACATCGTGCTCACGACACCCATCGTGAGGTGCCTGAAACAACAGGTGCCGGACGCTGAAATTCATTACCTCACCAAAAAGCAATACAGTTCCCTGCTGAGCGCCAACCCCCGGATCTATAAAGTGTGGGAATACGATGATAACTTCGCGGAACTCCTTCCGGAGCTGAAAAAAGCCTCGTTCGATTTCGTGATCGACCTCCACAACAACCTCCGGTCGCATTACGTGACGGCCAGCCTGCACAGGCCCTCCGCCGCCTTCCCCAAACTGAACGTGCAAAAATGGCTGCTGGTCCGGCTGAAGATCAACCTCCTTCCCCGGATCCATATCGTGGACCGCTATTTCTCGGCGATCTCGAAACTCGGCGTGACCAACGACGGAGAAGGACTCGACTTTTTCATCCCCGCAGCCGCGGAAGTCACACCCGACCTTCTCCCCGAAACCCACCGCCACGGGTACATAGCCATCGTCACCGGCGGAAAACACAACACCAAGATTTTCCCTCCCGAAAGGATCGCCGCTCTCTGTCCCCGGCTTCCCAAACCCGTCGTCCTGCTTGGAGGAAAAGAGGACCGTGAACGGGGCGAACTCATCGCGAAGACAACCGGCGGTAAGGTGTACAACGCCTGCGGCATGTTCTCTGTCAACCAGTCGGCCTCGCTGGTGCGCCAGGCCGATACCGTCATCACCAACGACACCGGGCTGATGCACATCGCCGCCGCCCTGAAGAAACCCGTGATCTCTGTCTGGGGGAACACCATCCCCGCCTTCGGGATGTATCCTTACCTGCCGAAAGGCAAAGAAAGCCTCTCTTCCATCGTCGAAGTAACCGGACTCCGCTGCCGCCCATGCAGCAAACTCGGTTACCCCTCCTGCCCTAAAAAGCATTTTAACTGCATGAACCGGATCAGCGATGATCAAATCCTGTCGGCATTATGATCTTTTGCGACACCCATACACACCTGTATGTCGAAGAATTCGATGAAGACCGCTTCGAGGTGATACGCCAAGCGGTGGAAGCCGGCGTGGAACGCTTCCTGATGCCCAACATCGACAAGGGTTCGGTACGCGACATGCTCGACCTCTCAGCCGCCTTCCCCGACCGCTGTAAACCCATGATGGGGCTGCATCCCACCTCGGTGAACGAGCAATACACGGAAGAACTGGAATTAGTGGAAGAATACCTCAACGCCCCGGAGTACTGTTTCTGCGCCGTGGGAGAAATCGGGATCGACCTGTACTGGGACCAAACCTTCCGGACACAGCAGGAAGATGCTTTCAGCCGTCAGCTTGACCTCGCAGTGCGGCACGACCTTCCGGTGGTCATCCATACACGCAATGCCTTCGATATCGCTGCCGGCATCGTCGGATCGAAACATGCTTCTTCCCTGCGCGGTGTCTTTCATTGTTTCGGGGGGGACATCGCCCAGGCAAAGCAAGCCATCGCCCTGGGTTTCATGATCGGTATCGGGGGAGTGATCACCTATAAAAACTCCGGACTGCAACAGGTCGTTGAAGCCATCGGGATGGAACACCTGCTGCTGGAAACCGACTCGCCGTACCTGCCGCCCGTTCCGCACCGCGGTCAGCGTAACGAAAGCAAATACCTTCCACTCATCGCGGCCCGCATCGCCGGGATCAAAAAAATATCCGTGGAAGAAGTGGCCGAAACTACCACTGCCAACGCCAAACGATTGTTTAACCTTTCCCCTTGCAGGAAGTAAGCACGGGATCGTTTTGTGGAATTCTCTTTATTCCGTAAGCGAATCTACAAAATCGCCAAACCGCAGAATCATTTCGCTTTTGGCTTTGTTGAACAGCAGATGTTCAAAATCCTTTTGCTTCTTCTTCAAATCAACCGTCTTCAATAGTTTGGTTGTTGCTTGCTTAAACTCCTGCAAGTCATGGACTCCGCAACGCCTGGAAAGAAAGCCATAATCGGGCCTTGCCTGCGACAGTAAAAACATCAGGTCGTAAAAATCACGCCCTTTCGAGCGGTTTAACATAGCGGCTATCTTCATGCTGCACAATACGCCATCGGAAGGGACAGGAAACGGGAAAAAGAAACCGCAGCCCTTGACATTCGCGATAACCGGTTCATGAATGATCCCCTGGTCCTGGCTTTCGACCTTAATTAAAAAACGTTCTTCCCGGTGTCCACTCAATCCCAGACCAAACAAGAGTTCCGGAAAATGAATATTACGTCTGAACGCCGTCAGTTTCGGATTATCTCTATCTTTCACTTCAACCCGTAATCCGGAACGTTCCAAAAACCGGATTACACCATTTGTCATTTCGAAAAATTCATCTTTCGACAGATTTTTAAAATCAAAATCAAGATCTTCGGAAAATCGGTCTATCCCCTTTACTAACCGGAGGTTCGTTCCACCAATAAAAGCCATTTTCCGGATGTGTGTTGTGGATGAAAGATAATCCAGAATCATCAATTGCAGATACTCCTTCAGGATGTGTTTGTTAAATAGCGAATTATCGCGGACCTGAGGTGGAAAATAATTCTTAATCTGGTCAATTTGTATCATAAACCATAGGTCTTAAAAAGCAGCCTTACCCGATGGTCAAGCGCTTTGCTTCTGAATTTATCACAATAGTCCGATAGGATATCCTTATTCAAATCATCCTGCAAATACTCCTCATCCAGCCGCAATTCTTTCAATTCCTGCTCGCTATCGTAGAACGGATACAGGTAGAGCAAATCAAGCAATGCCTTCTCGGGGTTGGCAAACTGGATTGTCCGGTTGTCCGCCATGGGCTTTAATTCGTATCCGAACATCAGACTTTCCTTGACATTATGGTAAGAATATTCTCCAAAGTGGTTGCTAAATGATGCCGTTTTCAGCGATGTGATGCTGGTGATTTGTACCACCGCTTCCGGGATCATCCCGAAAAAGGCAAGAGCTGTATGCAGGCTTATATATGATGGACGGTAAATCCGGTTGGCAAAATAAAAAACATAATCCGGCTTGTTCTTATATTCCGGAAAAGCAAAATAGCCCTGCCTTAACCGGACGATATACCCTTTCCTGACCCACCGGGTCAGGTTATTGCGGTCAAAATCGGGCTGCCAGGCATATATCTGGTGTATATTAAAGCAGGCCAAATCAACGGTTTTATCCCGGAATTCCAGAAAGGTCATTTTTGTTTTTATTTCTATTATGCAGCAAATATACTGCATTTTGGAAACATAATCAAGATTTTGGATCAGATTTTTGCCGGGAGGTGACCGTAGCCCGGGCAAACTGCCTGATTTTGCATGAACTGCAGGATTTTCAAGAAGAAATCAAAGAAATATTTTATTCTCAGGTATTTACTACTTTTGCAGGCCGTAAAAAAGCACCTTGCAGGAAGTGAGCACGGTTGACCGTGACATAGAAAAACAAATAAAACATGACATCAATCTTAGTTATTTATACCGGTGGAACCATCGGGATGGTCCAGGATCCGAAGACAGGGTCGCTGCGGCCGCTGACCTTCGACATTTTGTACCAATACCTCCCGGTGCTGGAGAACTTCCATTGTCAGATCGAGTTTCACACCTTCGAGCCATTGCTTGATTCGTCGAACATGAATCCCTCGTTCTGGGTGGATCTCGCCACGGTCATCGAAAAAAATTACGAGCAGTACGACGGTTTCGTAGTGCTTCACGGCAGCGATACGATGGCATACACCGCGTCGGCGCTGAGTTTCATGTTAGAGAACCTGAATAAACCCGTGATCTTCACCGGCTCGCAACTGCCCATCGGGATGGTGCGTACCGATGGCCGCGAGAACTTCATCAACTCTGTTGAGATCGCTGCCGCCCGCGAAACCGACACCCCTCTGGTACCGGAAGTGGCCATTTGCTTTGAGAACAAACTGTTCCGGGCAAACCGCACCAGCAAGTTCAATGCCGAGCATTTTGAAGCCTTTCTTTCGGGCAACTACCCTACCCTGGCCGATGTCGGGGTTCACATCAAATACCACACCGACCTGATCCTGAAACCCAACTTCAAAAAGCTGCGCGTGCAGAAAGTCCTCGACGACAATATCGCCATCCTGAAACTCTTCCCCGGCATCTCACCCCGCACGGTGCAATCCATCCTCCACACCGAAGGACTGAAAGCCGTGATCATGGAGACTTTCGGAGCCGGCAACGCCCCGACGGCGCCCTGGTTCCTCGATCAACTCCGCGATGCAGTTGAACGGGGCATCATCCTGTTGAACGTCACCCAATGTAAAGGCGGCGCTGTGGAAATGGGCAAGTACGAGACCAGCGCCGGACTAGCCGGTATCGGCGTGATCGGAGGCTACGACATCACCACCGAATCGGCTGTCACCAAGCTGATGTTCTTACTGGGACGCGGCTATTCCGTACCGGAAGTCAAACAATTATTACAGACTTCCCTCCGCGGCGAAATGACCGTTTGAGTTTCGGGAAAAAGTTTTACCTTTGCAATCCGTTTCAAATAATGGAATGAACCGGAGAGATGGCCGAGTGGTCGAAGGCGCACGCCTGGAAAGTGTGTAATCGTCAAAAGCGGTTCATGGGTTCGAATCCCATTCTCTCCGCAAAAAAAAATGCCGCGAAATATCGCGGCATTTTTTTACCGAATCTTGACGACCATCCTTTTTATCATCTGATGATAACCTTTTTGACAACCGTGTAGGTATCACCTTTCAGCATAACCATATAAATCCCGGCCGGTGCGCTTTGCAGAATAATTGTATGTTCCGTCGTCCCGGAAACGCTGATCTCTCTCTCTTCAAAAACCGTCACGCCCAAGTAGTTCATCACGGTGAGGTCGGCCTTCCCTGATAATCCGGAGGACACTTGTACCGTAAACATCTCGTCGCAAGGGTTGGGGAAGATCTCGATAACGGGCTTGATCTTCTTTCCGTTCAAACCGGTCATGATGACGATGATTTCGTTCGATACCGGCGATGAGCATCCGTTCACCGTGACAATGCAGGTGTACTTACCTGACTGGTCAGGTACCAGGATCTGACTGGTGGCGCCGGGGATGACGGTGCCGTTGAGATACCATTGGTTACCTTGCGGGGCGTCGCTGAGCAGCGTATCCCCATTGAGGACGATGACGGGAACCGCCGGCGCTGGGTTGACGGTCAGGGGGAAGTCGGGAGAGACGGCTCCATCCCCGCAACTGTTGGTCCCGGTAACCGTGATGACACCAGAAACAGCTGCGAGGTCAAAGTCGACCAGGATACTATGGGTATTCGCCCCTGATGCGATGGTGGCGCCGGCAGGGAGTGCCCAGTTATATCCGGTTGCATGGGCGATTTCGGGTACTGAATAGCTCACGCCGGAAGCGCCGGCGCAAACGGGGCTGACTCCGGTGATATCCCCTGCATCGGCCGGCAAAGGTGTTACGGTCACCGGGAAAGCAGGCGACAATGTCCCGTTGCCGCAAATGTTATTCCCATATACGGTGATGTCGCCCGAAGCTGCATCCCCGGCAAAATCAACCGTGATGGCGTTGGTCCATTCCCCGGAGACGATAGCAACACCTGCAGGCACCGTCCATACATAGGCGGTGGCATCCAGTACAGGCGCAACGGAATAAACAACACCGGCAGCGCCTCCGCAGACAGCCGCTGTTCCGGTAATAGTGCCTGCAGAACCCGGCACCGGGTTGACGTCAACGGCCAACACCGTTGGCGTACCCGCCTGACATCCCGAAGGACCAGTATAATTCACGCTCACCGACTGCGCTCCCGCACTGTTCCAGTTAACCATGATCATATTAGTTCCCTGACCCCATCCGATGGATCCTCCGGCGGAGACAGTCCATTGGTATCCCGTCATCCCGGCTTCCGTAGTGTAATAATAGTTCCCGGAATTAACACACATGGAAGACTGTCCGGAGATGGTCGGCACCGGAGCAGGAATAATGGCTACCGGCAGGGAAGCCGTGGGCCCGTTTCCGCAGGAATCAACACCATACACGGTGATGTTGCCTGGCGTGGTTCCCATGGTGACCGTGATGGTGTTTGTCGTGCTTCCCGAGGTGATCACGGCTCCGGCAGGAACCGTCCACACATAGCTGACAGCAAAGGGCACCGGGGCCACAGTATAGATATTTTCCTGGCTGTTCGCGCAAGCCGTATCTGTTCCGCTGATCGGGCCCGGGGTTCCCGGCAAGGGGCAATCGCTCGAAAAGAACGTCAGATCATTGCCGTTGGTAGTCCCCACGGTGTTCGTTGCGATCACCCGGTAATGGTAGGTATTGTTTACGGTCAGGCCTGTGATATTTGCGCTCACCGGGGTATTGGTATTGCCGGTCACCGGCGAAGGTGTCCCGGGCACGGTGGTACCGTACGACGTGGTAAGACCGTATTCAAAAGATATCGCGCTGGAAGCGCCCGAAGCATTCACCAGCCCGTTTATTGTCGCGGTGGTGGCGGTGATGGCCGTAGCCGTAGTAGTAACAGCCGTCGGCAAGGCAGGAGGAGTGGTAAATACAGAGTCGGAACCCGTAGAAGTGCCATAGGCATTCACTCCTTTAATCCGGTAATGATAGGTGTTTCCGGGAAGGAGCCCCGTAAGGGCGGCCGTTACCGGTGTAGCCGTAGTCCCGGTAACCGTGGGCGGGACTCCTGCCACCGTAGTTCCGTAAGCCGTGGTCAGACCATATTCAAACGTAACAGTCGTAGCATCCTGGTTGGCATCAACGGTACCGTTCAGCGTAGCCGTAGTGCCGGTAACGGAAGTAGCGCTGCCGGTGACAGCTACGGGAGGACCCGCAGTGATCACCGGGAGTTGCTGGTTCCAGGTCAGTGAGATCTCGTTATCAGTCAAAGCCCGGTTGTACAGCCGGAACTCATCCATAAGCGTCCCTGAATTCATGCAGTTGCTGGAACTATACCCTCCCACTTTAAAAGGGCCGGTACCCGTGAACGTAACAGCCGACTGTGCCACTTCACTTGAATAAACTCCGTTAAAATAAACTTTCACGGCTGACCCGGTATATACTAAATGGATCACCGTAGGGGTGGAAGGAATGCTGTTGATAGGAACATCGGTCATACCTGTTCCGCGTAACATCAGGTTGCCGTCGCCGGCCACGCCACCCGTGAAACATCGGAAACTACCGGCCGTATTGTCGCCGAAATAATAAAAGGTGGTGGATGATGTCCCCGGAAAATTATTTACCCAAAACGAGATGGTCCATCCCGTAGAAGGCAAGCTGGTAGCCCACCCGGTGTTCAGGCAATTGGAAGTGGAAGAAGATCCGTTCCCGACAAGCGCGGTACCAAACTCCCCGGTACTCCCTACAATGAGCCCGCTCAGGGTAGCCGGGTTGTTCCCGACAGGGGCGCTGGCATAGTTTTGTTGATCTCCGGGAGCATCAAACTTATAATACATATACTCCGGGACAGCCTGCGAAAAAGCCGTTGTGGCAGAGAATAACAGCCATATCGCGAGAACCCGTCCCGCGGCATGATTCAACGTACATGTTGTTTTCATTCTCGTGGTTTTAATGAATACTAAATTCGGATATATTTTTTTGCATCATGATCCAAATAGGTAATCATTCAAAACACCCGCCATCCGGGACCTTTCAGTCAAAATCGTTCACAGGCATACAACCATTCCCCGGATTCTCTTTACTCGTCGAAGTAAATATAATTACTTTCAATGTATTGTACAAATTTTTAAATGAAAGATACTCAACTTCCTTTTCATAAATGGCCGTTTTGTCACGGGGAAACCTGCTCCGAAGCATTGTTCATATGCTGTCCATTTGGTATCATTTCTGTTGTTTTGTGCGGTAAAAGTATTTTCACTTCATGCAATCTATTTGCCATCATGCCAAAAAGTAATTTTCTGTTTTCTGCTCAGTACCTGACAATTTTTCTCCAAAATGCCAAGGCAGTTGTTTTTGTATCTTCTCCCTAGCCCTCTCCTTGCGAGCAAGGCGAGGGAACACGCGCACCGGAACAGCTATTTTTCTTATTATCCCTTTGGGATTCTTTTGATAAAAAGAGAATTTGCGGTTAGGTCCACCCTTGAAGGGGAGGCAAAAAGGCAGCGGCTTCAGAATTGCCTTTGGCTTTTCGGCAGGGTACCCACTCGGCGAAGATCCCGTAAAAAGCCAGGCGCAGCCGGTTAGGAGGCCAAAGGCCGATAACCGGCCTTGGCTGGCTTAGG
>Ga0116170_10000545_pt1 | contig 39999 bp, 38 predicted proteins | sample AD_JPNHW1_MetaG_FD_89797 | JGI IMG/M metagenome (GOLD analysis project Ga0116170, IMG submission 89797) | Active sludge microbial communities of municipal wastewater-treating anaerobic digesters from Japan - AD_JPNHW1_MetaG | ecosystem: Engineered > Bioreactor > Anaerobic > Digestate | place... | reverse complement strand
GTCGGGCCGGGACGCGAAGCCGTAAACGGCCAGCCCGTCCGCCTTGCCCTCCAGGCGAACGAGGCCGCCGTACACGCTTTTGCCGAAAACTGCGGCGGCCCGGGCTTTGAGGTTCTCCCACATGCCGCCGGGCAGCGCCGCCACCGAGAAGATCTCCGCGCCGTCGATGACCAGGCGGAAAGCCGTGCCGCAATTGGCCAGGGCGGCTTCCTCCACCGTCCGTATAAGGTGCGCGCGCTCGGCGGCGTCGCTCTTCATGAACTTGGCGCGGGCCGGCGTGTTGAAGAACAGGTCCGCGGCTTCGATGGTGGTGCCCTTTACCGGCGCGGCGGGCAGTTCGGCCGTCACGCGGCCGCCCTCGCCCTCGATGGAAAAACCGCTGGCGGCGCCGGCGCGGAAAGAAGTCAGCTTAAGCCGTGAAACAGCGAAAACGGAATAAAGGGCTTCGCCCCGGAAGCCGAAGGTAGCCAGCGAATAAAGGTCGTCGAAAACGTTCAGCTTGCTGGTGGCGTGGCGGCCCAGCGCCAGGCGCAGGTCCGCGCGGTCCATGCCGCGCCCGTCGTCGTGCACTCGGATGAGGCCGCGGCCCGCTTTTTTTATCTCTATCTCTATCCTGGCCGCGCCGGCGTCCAGCGAATTTTCGATGAGTTCCTTCAGCACGGAGGCCGGTCTTTCTATAACCTCGCCGGCGGCGATCTTGGCTACAACATCTTCGGGAAGAACTTTAATTTCAGGCATAAACCGGTCCTTAAAGGTGGCGCTGGGGAGGAAATTAAAAACCTGCGGCCTCTACTTCAGCCGCTTCTTCCAGTCTTCCAGGGCCTGCAGGGCCTGCATGGGCGTCATGTTGTGCGGGTCGGACATTTTTATCTCGTCCAGCACCGGGTGGCTGGAGAAGATGGGCAGCATGGGCGTGGCGTCGGAGTCGCCGGTATCCACCGCGATGTCGCCCTTGGTCTCCAGCGTGCGCAGGATCTCGCGGGCGCGCTGTATGGCCGAGTCCGGCAGGCCGGCCAGCTGCGCCACGTGGATGCCGTAGGACTTGTCCGCGGGCCCGGAGGCTATCTTGTGCAGGAAAACCACTTCCGTCTTGCCCAGGGAATTGGTCCATTCCTTGACGGAGATATTGCAGTTCTTGATGCCGGAGAATTTTTCCGGCAGCTCGGCCAGCTCGAAATAATGCGTGGCGAACAGCACCTTGGGGCCGCGATCGGGCTTATAAAGGTACTCCACCACGGCCCAGGCTATGGAAATGCCGTCGAAGGTGGAAGTGCCGCGGCCCACCTCGTCGAGCAGGATCAGGCTCTTGGGAGTGGCGAGGCGCATGATGGCGGAAGTCTCGCGCATCTCCACCATGAAAGTGGATTCGCCGCGGGCCATGCGGTCGCGGGCGCCGATGCGCGTCATGATGCGGTCCACGATGCCCACCTCGGCGGCCTTGGCGGGGACGAAGGCGCCCATCTGCGCCATGATCACCACCACCGCGGCCTGGCGCAGGTACACGCTCTTGCCGCTCATGTTGGGCCCGGTCAGGATTATGATCCTGGAATCGGGGCCGCCGATCTCGAGATCGTTGGGCACGAAAGTGCCGGCGGGCAAGAACAGTTCAACCGCCGGGTGGCGCCCCTCTTCTATCTTCAGCGCGTCGCCGGACGTGATCCTGGGGCGGGCGAACTCATAGCGCACCGCGCCCTCGGCCAGGGCGAAGAAAACGTCCAGCTCGGCCGCGCCGGCCGCGAAGGTCTTGATCTCGCCCAGGGCCGCGCGCACCCTGGCGCGCAGCTCGTTGAACAGATGCGTCTCCAGCTTGGAGGTGAGCTCCTGGGCGCTGAGGATCTTGTTCTCCAGCGCCTTGAGCTCTTCGGTGATGTACCGCTCGGCGTTGACCAGCGTCTGCTTGCGCACGAAATAGTGGGGCACCTTGGGCGTCTGCGCCTTCGAAACCTCGATGTAATAGCCGAAGACGCTGTTGAAGCCGACCTTGAGGGTGGGGATCTGCGTCTTTTCCTTCTCGCGCAGCTCGATGTCGGCCAGCAGCTTCTGGCTGTCGCGGCGCACGCCGCGCAGCTCGTCGAGCTCCTTGTTGTAGCCCTCGCGCATGACGCCGCCGTCGGACAGCCGCGCGGGCGGGGTTTCGGCCAGCGCCTTTTCCAGCTCGGCGCGCAGGGCGTGCAGGGCGCTGGAGGCGCCGTCGAGCCGGGAGGCCAGCTCCGGGGCGCATTCGAAGAAACCGGCGGAACTTAAAAGGAGTTTGAGGCGGGGCAGCTGCCCCAGGGCCTTGCGCACCGCGGCCAGGTCGCGCGGAGAGGCGCTGAGGTTGATAACGCGGCCCAGCAGGCGCTCGATGTCCGGGATCTGGGCCATGATCTCGCCGAGCTGCTCGCGCGCCTCGCGGTTCTCGGCCAGGAAAGCGGTGAAGGCCTGCCGCGACTGTATCTCGCGGATATCGGACAGCGGCTCCAGTATCCAGCGGCGCAGCATGCGCGAACCCATGGAAGTTTTGCAGAGATCCAGCACGCCCCAGAGGGTCCTGGTATCGTCGCCGTCGGGAGACTCCACCAGCTCCAGCGTCTTTATGGCCGACTCGTCCAGCTGCAGGCGGTTGGCCGGCTCGTAATAGGACGGGGAAAAGACTTCTTTGAGGCCGGGCTGCGTCTGCCTGACATAGGCGGTGACTTTCAGCGCCGTCTTCATGGCCAGCTTGTGGTTCTGCCAGACGGCCTGAGCGGCCCAGGCGGGCTCGCCGGCGACAGCACGGGTATACTCGGTCAGCACGGCGCTGCCGAAATCCAGGTTGCGGCGCTGTATCTCTTTGATGGTCCGGGCGTCGGCTATGATCTCGGCGGGCGAAGTTTTGGAGACCAGGGACAGCAGCTGGTACAGGTCCGGGTCGTTGAGGTTCTGCGTGGCCAGGAAATCCCCGGTAGAGGCGTCGAAAGAGGACAGGCCCCAGCCTACGATATCGATATCCAGCGCGGCCAGGTAATGCGAGGCGCGCGGCTGCAGCAGCTCCTCCTCCACCACGGTGCCGGGGGTAATGAGGCGCACGACCTCGCGCTTGAACAATTTAGCTTTTTTCGCGTCGCCGTCCGGGGCCATCTGCTCGCAGATAGCCACCTTGTTGCCGGCGGCCAGCAGGCGGGAAATATAGTTGGACGCGGAATGATGCGGCACGCCGCACATGGGCACGCCCTGCCGCGCGGTGAGCGTCAGGCCCAGCAGGGAGCTGGCCGCCTTCGCGTCGTCGAAGAACATCTCGTAGAAGTCGCCCAGCCTGAAGAACAGGATGGCCTGCGGGCAGGATCTTTTGAGCGCCTGGTACTGCTGCATCAAAGGTGTTTCCGGGGTTTCCAAGGTTTCGGCTTTAGTCATAAATCAGCATCTGCGACGCTACATATATTGTATCAAAAGGCTTCTGGCTTCTTTAAGGGTTTTAAGGCGCATGAATTCCGCCCTCGCGCCGCTGGCGCCCGGCAGTCCCTTCAGCCAGTAGCCCACCAGCTTGCGGGCCCTGGTCAGGCCGTGCTCCTCGCCGTAAATGCCGGCGCTGAGCTCGAGGAAGCGCATGAACAGCCGGATGCGCTGCGCCGAAGAAGGCGCGCTGACGGCCCCTCCGGAAAGCCCGGCCGCTATCTCGCCGAAAACCGCGGGGTTGAAAACGGCCGCCCGCCCCACCGCCACCCCGGCGCAGCCCGCCTCCAGCATGGCGCGGGCGCCGGCCGCGTTCTCTACGCCGCCGTTGCCGAAAACGGGTATTTTCACGGCGGCGGCCGTGGCGGCCATGGCCGCCAGGTCCACCGGCCCGGTATGGAACTGCGAGGCCGGCCTGCCGTGCAGCGTTATGGCGGCGGCGCCGGCCTCCTCCGCTGCGCGGGCGAGCAGGGGCCCCAGGTTCTCGCCGGCGGCGAGGCCGACGCGGAACTTTACCGTGACCGGGACTTTGACGCTTTTAACCACGCCCGAGATTATTTCGGCCAGCAGGCCCGGGGTTTTCATCAGCCCGGAACCCGCGCCGGACTTGAGAACCTTCCTCACCGGGCAGCCGGCGTTGATATCCACGATATCCGCGCCCGCCGCTTCGGCGGCCCGCGCGGCCAGCGCCATCGCCGCCGGGTCCGCGCCGAAAAGCTGGATGGCCGCCGGGTGCTCGCCGGGGTTTAGCTCCAGCATCCTGAAAGATTTCTTGTTTCCGTATTTCAGGCTCTCGGCGGACACCATTTCCGTGACCACCAGGCCGGCGCCGCCCTCTGCGGTGAGGATGCGGAAGGCGGCGTTGGTGATGCCGGCCATCGGGGCCAGCGCGAGATTGTTCCTGAGTCGCACGGAGCCGACGGCTATGGGGCGCAGCAGATGGGGCATCGTTCAGGGGTTCAGCGAGTAAGTGCCGTCGTGACCGGTGGCGAAGTCGCGCGGCGCGCGGCGGAACACCAGGTTCCTTTCGGCCGCCGGCGCGCCCACTTTCTTCAGCACGTCCAGCTGGAACGCGGAAGCGCGGTTCTCCATGTCATAGATGGAATCGAGGCCTTTAAAAGCCACCATCCGGTTCTTGAAATTCACTATCTCCGCCTCCGGCCTCTGGCCGGGCGGGGGCAGCGCCGGGCGCGCCTTTTTCCCGGCCTTAAGCTTGTACCAGGAATGCCAGGCCTGGTGGGCGATGATCCCGGCGCACCAGGTATGGGAGCGGAAAGCGTGCGCGGTGGAGATAGCGGCCACCGGCCTGCCCTCGTCTACGTAAAAATCTGTTTTATTCTCGTTCCTGATCATGGACAGCGAACTTTTCAGGAATAGGAAAGTGTCGCGGTCGGCCGTCCAGACCAGCTTCAGCGCCTGCGTCACCTGGCTGACAAATTCAGGAGGGCCTTTTATTTCAAAACTCTGAGGCGGCATCGCGCCGCCGGGCAGGTAGGCCGGCGGGACGCTCGCCGCCGGAGCAGGAGCGCTGACCACGGGGGCCGGGGCCGGCTGCTGGTCCGCCTGGCGGGCCGCCTGCCTGGAAAGGTAATACCAGACGCCCGCGCCCATCAGGAGCAGGGGAAGGAAAGCCAGCGCCGTTGCGGCGCCGAAAGAACTCTTATGCGCTTTTTCTTCCATGACGGCGGCACCCGGGCCCGCGTAAACCGCTGCGGCCTGCGGCGACTACCTGGTAGCTTTCAGGTATGACCTGTAGAAGGCCTGCAGCTCGCTGTCGGCGTCCTGGAATTCCAGGACATGCTTCTTGCAGCCGCGGCGCGAACAGATCTGCACCTGGCCGCCGGCCTTCAGCTCGAAAGCTATCATCTGCGAGCTGCAGGCGTCGCATTTGCGCGTGCTCTTGAGGTCCGCCTTGCAGTGCGGGCAGCGGAAACCGGCCACTTTGCCTACGGGCATGACCAGGTCGGTCTCGATCTTGTAGCTGCCGTAAAGGGAGCTCATATAAAGCGGGGAATGCTTGCCGGCATAAGTAAGGTTCACCTCTATGGAGGGCGCCCCGTCCAGCTTATGGCCGGGATTCATAAGGGATTTGCCGCAATGCGGACACTTGACGATAACACTTACCATGGGAACCTCCAGAGAAGCATAAGCTGGGCTGCCCGGACGGCCGGGCCGCCGGAATCGTTATAATATATCAAATTATACGCCGGTTATCCGCTATTCGTAGCGCAGGGCCTCTATCGGGGAGAGCAGGGACGCCTTTTTTGCCGGCCAGAAGCCGAAGACTATCCCGACCCCGGCGGAGAAGCCGAAAGCGAGCGCCACCGAGAAGGGGGAAATATAAACCGCCCAGCCCGACAGCTTCGACAGCAGCAGCGAAGAGCCGGCCCCGGCCAGTATCCCGATGACGCCGCCCACCACCGACACGATGACCGCCTCGATGAGGAATTGCAGCAGCACCGCGCGGCTGGTGGCGCCGATGGCCTTCCTGAGGCCTATCTCCTTGGTGCGCTCACTGACGCTGACCAGCATGATGTTCATGATGCCGATGCCGCCTACGATGAGCGAGATGCCGGCGATCATGCCCAGCAGCGTGCTGAAGGTCTTGATGGTGCCGGTCAGCATGGTCTGCATCTCGGCCATATTCATCAGCATCACGTCGTCGTCCTTGTGGGCGGGCACGTTATGGCGCCGGCGCATCAGCTCTTTTATCTTAGCCTGCACGTCGGGCATCAGGCTGAAGTCGGAGACCTCCACCCAGATGGAATCCAGGTAGGTCTTGCCCAACACCACCTTCATGGCGGTCTGCAGCGGCACTATCACCACGTCGTCCTGATCGCGCGGGCCCTGGGCGCCTTTGAGCGGCAGCACGCCGATGACGGTGAAATTCTTGCGGTTGATCTTGATGCTCTTGCCCACCGGATCCTCGCCGCCGAACAGCTCTTTCACCACGGTATTGCCCACCAGCGCCACCTTGGCCAGCCTGGCGCCCTCCGCGTCGGAGAAGAACCGGCCGTAATAGGGCTGGGAATTGCGCATGGCGGCGTAGACGGCGGTGACGCCGCTGACGCTGGTGCGCTGGTTCTTGGCCCCGTAGGCCACCTGGGCGTTGCCGGAAACATTGGCGTCCGTCCTGGTAATGTTCGGGACCTCTTCAGCGATGGCTTTGGCGTCCTCGACAGTGAGGCGGCTGACGGCCCCGGCCCCCAGGCCGGCGCCGCCCTGGCGGAACATGCCCGGCATGACGCTCAGCAGGTTGGTGCCCAGCGAGGACATCTGCTTCTGGATGGACCGCTGGGCGCCGGTGCCCACGGCCAGCATGGCGATAAGAGCGCCGACGCCGATGATTATGCCCAGCATGGTCAGCAGGGACCTGGTCTTATTGCTGATTATAGAGTTGATTGAAGAGGAAAGGTTTTCAGCCACCTCGCGCCAGCTGAGCAGAAAGGATTTGGGGATGTGCAGGCGCCTGGGCGCCTCCGTCTTAAGGAGGGGGGCTTTTTTTGACACATCCTCGGTTATCCTGCCGTCTTTGAGCTTTATGACCCGGTCCGCCCAGGCCGCGATATCGGGCTCATGCGTTACGATGACCACCGTAATGCCGCGCTGGTTGAGCTTGCGGAAAATTTCCATGATCTCGTTGGACTGGTCGGAAGCCAGGTTGCCGGTTGGCTCGTCGGCGAAGATGATCTTGGGATCGTTGACCAGTGAGCGGGCGATGGCCACGCGCTGCTGCTGGCCGCCGGAAAGCTGGTTGGGCCTGTGCCCCGCGCGGTTGGCCAGGCCCACCTGCTCCAGATATTTTGACGCCTCGTGCGGGCGGGCTTTTTCACCCAGGTAGATCTGCGGCAGCGCCACGTTGGAGGCGGCGCTGATGCGGGGCAGCAGGTTGAACTGCTGGAACACGAAGCCGAGAATGCGAGCCCGCAGGTAAGAAAGCTCCACGTCGTTGAGCTCGGAGATCTCCCGGCCGAACAGCTTGTAGGAGCCGGCCGTGGGCCGGTCCAGCAGCCCGAGGATATGCATCAGCGTGGATTTGCCGGAGCCGGACGGGCCCATGATGGCGACGAATTCGCCCTCTTTTACGGACAGGTCCACGCCCTTGAGGATCTCAAGCGGCTCGCCGCCCATCTCGTAAACTTTCTTAATGCCTTTAAGTTCGATCATAATGAAGACCTGGAGGACCGGAAACCGGAGCCGCGGAAATCCGCGGGCGGCGGTCAGTGCCCGCTTATCGCCCGCTGCTGCTGCCTGCTCACGTTCGGACGGCTGGGCATCAGCGGGTTCTTGCCCGCTGAATCCACCTGCGCCGAATAGCTCCTGCGCTGATAATACACGGTCTCTCCGGCGGCCAGGCCGGAAACTATCTCCACCAGGTCGCCCTCGCTCTGGCCTGTCTCCACTTTGGCGTAAACCGGCTGGCCGTCCTTCAATTCCTTGATCACCGCCGTCTCGCCCTGCGGCGTGGTGGTGACCGCCGCCCCCGGCAGCAGCAGGATGTTCTTGCGCTGTGAAATGCGGATCTTGATATTGGCGGTCATCTGCGAGCGGAAGAAAGGCGGCACATGGTCCGGGCGCAGCTTGACGGTATAGGTGACCACGTTGTTCTTGGTGGTGCCTTCGTCGAGGATCTTGAAGACCGTGCCCTGCACCGTTTTATCGGGATAGGAGTCAAGGACGATGGAAGCCTGCTGGCCCTGCCGTACGCGGCCGATATCGGATTCGTCGAGGCTGGCGGCCACGATCAGCTTGTCGGACAGGGCGAACAGCACGGTGCCGGAATTCACGGTCTGGCCCTCCACCACGTTGCGCAGTATCAGCGTGCCGCTGATCGGGGAAATAATCTTGATGGGTTTGTAGGTTTCTTTCCACTGCTTGTACTGGTCGTCGCCGGAGGCGCGAGCCGCGTCGAGGATGGCCACCCGGTCCGACGAGCTCATCAGCGCCAGCACCTCGCCGGCCTTTATGGCTTCGCCTTCCTCTACGAGGATCTCTTCGATGCGGCCCGAGGAGGAGGGCTGTATCTCCACGCGGTTCTCGGGCGCCACCACGCCGGTGGTGTCCACCACTTCCGAAAGGTCCTTAAGCTCCGCCTGCGCGGTGGCGTATCTGGGCTTCCTGCTGCCTTTCTTGTTTTTATAAGCGTACCAGCCGCCGCCCGCCAGCGCCGCCGCCACCAGCACAATGATGATCTTTTTCATAAATTATCCTTGCTCCGCCGACTTACTCCTCTATACCCACGCCCAGCAGCTGCTCCAGCGCCAGTTTGCGGCTATGCGCGCTGCGGGCGTAGTCCAGCTGGTTCAGGTCCGAATCCACGAAATTTTGCTCCACGTTCTCCAGGTCTATGAAACTTATCTTCCCGGCCATGTACTTGATCTGGGCCTCTTTGTATCGCTCGTCGTTGGCCTTGAGCAGGGAGCCGCTGGCCAGGGCCGTCTCGGCGGCGCTGAGGTAATCGTCGTAGCCGGAGCGCAGCGCCGAACCCAGGGAGATCTTTTCCGCCCTGAAATTCTCTTCCGCGGCTGCTTGCGCCTTTTTGGCGGCCGCCAGGGAATTAAAATAGTAAGTGGGCCCGCCGGAGAAGAGGGGGATGTTCAGGCTCAGCCCCAGCGACCAGCCGGTGTACTGCGGGAATTCGCTGTCGCCGCTCCAGTTCAGGCCCTGCGACGCCCGCAGGGTGGGGTAGGCGTAATAGCGGGAGGACTCCGTCCGCTCTTTGGCGGCCTCCAGCGTCTTTTTGGCGGAAACTATGCGCGGCGCCTTTTCCAGCGCCCGCGCGACGCGCGCCTCATCCAGTTCAAAAGAGGGAACGCCGATGTCCCCCTTGGCCGTCACGGACGCGGCCCCCTCCAGACCGATGGCGTCCAGCAGGGCCCGCTGCGCCACTACCTGCTGGCGCTCCGCTTTTTTAACGGAAACCCCGGCGTTCTCGGCCAGCGCCTCGGTGTAGAGCGCGTTGCCCTTGGACTCCATGCCGCTTTCGTACTTCAGGCGGATCAGCTTGGCGTTCTCGACCCTGATGTTCAGGATCTTTTTCTGGACCTCAACCCTCCGCTGCGCGAACAGCAGGTCGGCGAAGGCTCCCGCCAGGCCCTGCCGGGCCGAAGCCGAGGCGGAGAGATAATCGGCCTCCGCTTTTTCCTTGGAGATCCGGCTGGTCTTTACGCTGGAAACCGTCTTGAGGTTGAGCAGGTCTTCCGAGGCGGAAACGCCGGCGCTCCAGCGGGTATCCTGGGCGCCGTTGGGCCCGCCGCCCCAGCCCACCGAATGGGACAGGCCCACCTGGGGCATATAGGAATTGAGCGCCGCCTTGTAGCTGAAGCCGGCCTGCTCCATGGAGGCGCGCGCGGCCTTGACCGCGGGATTGCGCTCCGCGGCCAGGCGCCTGGCGGCGTCCCAGTCGAGCGTAAGCTGCTGCTGCGCGGCCGCGCTGCCGGCCAGCAGCAGCAGCGCGGGCAGTATGAGGAATTTATTGTTTATGGTCATAAGGTAACAGGGGGCTCTTTAACCGCCGCCTACAGTGCTAACGCGCGGGGGCCCGGTTTTATTGCGTCACAGAACGGAATATCTTACCGGAAGGTAAGTTTACTTCATGCTGACCGTCCGGTCAACATGTCCGCGTCATTTCAGCTTCTCCTGGCCGGCGAAGGAGCGCTCCAGCCGGAAGCCGGCCAGGATCTCCTTGTCCTCGGCGGAAGGGGCACCGGCTATGTGGGCCGCCACGGCCGCGCCCAGCCCGGGGCCCAGCATGAAACCCTGGCCGCACATGCCCACGGCCAGCACATAGCCCTTGAGGGACGCGGGGAAATCCACCACCGGGAAGCCGTCGGGCGTCATCGGGTAGAGCCCGCGCCAGGTGCGGCGCACCTTCAGGTTGGCCAGGCCGGGCATCAACGCTATCATGCGCCGGGACACTTCCGGCAGGAACTCCGAAGTGGAGCGCCTGTCAGTTCCCCAGATGGGCGGCTGCGGGGTGAGGCAGAAAACTATCTGGCCCTCGCAGTTCTGGTAAAAATAGTAGTTCTTGGACCTGTCTCCGGAGCGAATGTCCACCACCATCGGCTCGAAAAACCGCTGCGCCGGCTCGGTTATGCCGGCTTCGTGGCAGTCCGGATTGACAGGAACTTTTACGCCCGCCAGCTCCGACACTGCGGCCGCCTGGGCGCCGGCGGCGTTGACCACCCAGGGGGCGCAGTAACGGCCCTGCGGCGTCAGCACGCCGGTGACTTTTCCGTTCTCCCTGAGGATCTCCTTTACCGGCTCCTTGAAGCGGAACTCGGCGCCCAGCTTTACGGCCCGGCGGTAGAAAGCGTTGACGCTCAGCAGCGGCGAAGCGGAGCCGTCTTCGGGCGACCAGGTGCCGCCACGCAGGTCCTTGGCGGCGATGCCGGGCACCAGTTCCCGGATCTTTTCGGGGGCTACCCAGTCGATGTTCAGCCCCAGGCCGCGCTGCACCTTGAGCAGCTCTTTCAGCACCGCCTCGTCGCGTTCCGTGTAGACCGGGAACAGGTAGCCGCCCTTGATCCAGCCGATGTCGTCGCCGTGGGTCTTGTGCCAGGAGGAAAAAATGGCCAGGCTCCTGAGGCAGGCTTTTATTTTGGAAGCGTCGGAATGGGTGGCGCGCACCCCGCCTATGGCGCATTTGTTCTGGCCCTGGCCGGGCGAAGCTTCCGCCTCCAGCACCAGCGCCTTAAGCTTGCGCTCTGCCAGCGCCAGCGCCAGCGGCGTGCCTATGCTGCCCGCGCCTATAATGATGACGTCGTAGTTGTTAGCCATATATTTATCCGTTCAGAATCCGCTCCAGCTGGTTTTTTCCTCGGCTTCGGTCCGGCATTTCACGTTGGAGAAAACGCCCAGCGGCGCCTCCACGAACAGCGGCCGCCGCGTAAAAGCCGTAACCTCTTTGGGGTCCACGCCTTCGCTTTTGAAGATGTTCAGCAGCAGGGAGGAGCAGGTCTTGGAGCCGCAGGCGCCCATGCCGGCGCGCGTGACCGCCTTGAGCTGGTTGAGGTCCCGCATGCCCGAGCGTATGGCGGCCCGGATCTCGCCCAGGCTCACGCGCTCGCAGCGGCAGATCATGGTCTCGTCGCCGGCGCGGGCCAGGTCGGCAACGGTTTTCTCCCCGGCCTCGGCAGGAAAAAGCTTCAGCGAAGCCGCCAGGTCGGCGGTCTCCGGCGAAGTCTTCACGATAACTATCTGGGTGTTCTCCGCCCTGAAATCCTTGACGTCCAGCACTTCGCCTTCGCCGAGGTCGGCGCCTTCCCAGCCCGCCAGGCGCACGGTGTCGCCTTTCTTAACGAGCCCGCGGCCGATCTCGAACGGCAAAGCCACCGACGGGTGCGCCGGGTCCTTGCGGTAATCCACTATGGTCACCGCCAGGCCGGGGCAGATCAGCAGGCACTTGAAGCAGCCGATGCAGTCGCCGGTGAACTCCGGGGTGTTCATGATGCTGCCGCCCGAGAGCTTGATGGATTTTTTGGGGCAGACGGTCACGCAGGGATTGCAGGGGATCTCCTGGCGGCAGTGCAGCACCGGGTATACCGGCTTGCCGTGGTTCTTGGCCGCCGGGGCCTTGGTGACGCCGGGCCGGGATTTGAGCACCTCCAGCCTGTCGAACCAGAACTGCGGCACCGGGGCCGCCATCACGCCCAGGCTTTTCAGGACCTTGTGGGCGGTTATCTTGCCGCTGAACATGGCGGCGGAAGCCTCCGCTATCTCTTCGGCGTCGCCGCAGACGAAGGCGTTAATGCCGGCCTGCAGGGCCTGCGCCTGAAATTCGTCCACGGAGCTGAGCCCCACGGCTATGAGCAGCGTATCGGCTTTGAAGGACTTTTCCGTGCCGGGCAGCACCTTGAATTTTTCGTCCACGGCGGCGATGGTCACGGTTTCCACCCCGTCTTTGCCGTCGGCGCGCAAGATGGTATGGCGGGTATAGACGGGCACCCCCAGGCGCCGGATCTTGTCGGCGTGCACTTTGTAGCCGCCGCAATGGGCCTGGGCTTCTATGAGTCCGACCACCTTTATGCCGGCCTGCAGCGCGTGGTAGGCCGCTATCAGGCCCACATTGCCGCCGCCCACTATGAACAATCTTTTGGCCGGACGCACCAGGTCGCGGTTGACCAGCGTCTGGAAAGCGCCGGCGCCGTACACTCCGGGCAGGGTATTGCCCGGGAAGGGCAGGCTTTTTTCGCGCGCGCCGGTGGCGCTGACTATGGCCTTGGGGCGCACCAGGTAATATTTATCGCCGCGCAGCACGCCGGCTTTTTTGTCGGAGAACACGGCCAGGCAGGTGGCGTCGGGCCAGGCCGTCACCGACGGATATTCCTTGAGCTGCTCCTCAAGTTTTCCGGCGATATCTATGCCGCGGGTGCCGGCATAGCAGTCTTCCACCGAGCCGAAGAACTTGTGCGTCTGCAGCACCAGCTTGCCGCCGAACCGGGCCTTGTCGTCGATGATAAGCGTGCTGACGTTCAATTTGCCCAGTTCGGCCGCCGCGGCCAGGCCGGAAGGCCCGCCGCCGATAATAAGAACATCGAATTCTAATTCCTCCACCCGCCCAAACTCCTGCACGCAGGTATTGCGCGGCAGCGCGGCCGTGCCGCGCAGCGTCTGCACCTTCATGCCTTCGCGCACCGCGGTTATGCAGGACTTAACTGTCAGCCCGTCAGCTATGACCGAACACTGCGCGCACTGCCCGTTGGCGCAGAAGATGCCCTGCGGGCTGGCGTCCTTTTTATGATGGCTGAAGATCTTGATGCCGTTGGCGTAAAGGGCGCTGGAGATCACCTCACCCTCCAGGGCCTGGCAGGCGGCGCCGTCAAAAGTGAAGTTCACGGTCTTACGCTCTTCCGGCTGGAGTACGGGATGTTCTTGTATTCGTTCCATAAAAAATTCCTCGGGTGGCTATGCAACGGTATTAACAATATTACAATAAATAAATACGCGAGAGAAACCAGCCGCCGCCCCGGTCCCGGCCCCGGATATCATGCTGCCGCAGGCCGGGCGCCCAACCGGTACGGCCGGCATTGGCCGCCCGGGGAGCGCAGCCCTTTACGGCCCCGCCCCGGGCTTGACGCGCCCATCGGTATATATTGTGATATAATATGAACGCAGCAGTTATTTCAGGAGGGGAAAATGACAAAGAAATTTATATTGACGGCGGCCTGCGCGCTTTTTGCCGCTGACGCCTTTGCGGCCCAGAAACCGGAGTTCAGCTCTCTGGATTTCGCTTCACAGGTAAGCGTAGTTTCAGCGGCGGCCCAGGCCGCCCCGGCCGCCATCCCGGCGCCCGTCTGCGCCAAAGCCAGGATCGGGCGCTACGTTCAGGTTTCCGGCTATGTAACCCTTACCGGCAATGGCTGGATGCCGCAAGGCGGCGGATACACTTCTGTCAGCCTCACCGGCTGGGCCACTTTCAGGGACAGCAGCGGGCAGATCACCAGCAACAATACCTACATCAACACCAGCGCGTCGCTGTGGGTTAAGCCCAACCAGAGCGTCTTCCAGACGGTGTGGCCCAATGTTTACGCGCAATTCTCCCGCAACGGCAAGCCCCTGGGCTCCGCGAACATGACCGGCAGCGTCTCGCTGTCCGGCTGGCCGTCCAGCAGCTACTTCTCCCTTAACGGCTCCGGCTACCTCAGCGGCTCCATTTACGTTGAAGACGAGCAGTGATCTTATCCGGGAATGAAAAGGGCGGCTTTAAAGGCCGCTCTTTTTATTTTATGATATGACCATGAAAATCCTTGAAGGCAAAACCCTGTCGGCCCGGATACTGGGCGCGCTGCCCGCGCGCGTAGAGGCCGTAAAGGCCCGCCTGGGCCGCCCGCCGTCGCTGGCCATAGTTAATTACTTCCCGGACTCGCCTTCAGCCGTCTATGTAAGGCGCAAAGTTGCCGCCTGCGAAAAACTGGGCATCTCGACCAAACTTTTCAGCCCGGACCCCGCCGAGGGCTACCATGCCTTTACTACGCTGCTGGCCTGCCTGGGCGAGGACCCGGCCTACGACGCCATCATGCTGGAACGCCCGCTGCCCGCCGGTTTCGAGACCCTGGAGACCTGTGACGCGCTGCCGGCCGCCAAGGACGTGGACGGGCTCTCCTCGCTCAACATGGGCCGCCTTTTCATCTCCCGGAGGTTTTCCGAAATAGAGAACTCGGGCTTTTTTGTGCCCTGTACCGCCCTGGCCGTGATACGCCTGCTGGAATTCCACGGCATTAAACCCGCCGGCATGAACATAGCCGTGGCGGGCCGCAGCGCGGTGGTGGGCCGGCCGCTGGCGCATATGCTGACCTGCCTGGACGCCACGGTGACGCTGTGCCACACCCGCAGCAGGAATATCGCCGGCATTTTCAAGGCGGCCGACCTGGTGATAACGGCCGTAGGCCGGGCCGGCTGGCTGAAAGCCGAAATGCTGGCGCCGGGCGCCACGGTGATAGACGTGGGCACCAATTTCGACGCCGCCGGAAAGATGTGCGGCGACGCCGACTTTGGAGGGATAAAGCGGACAGCCGCGGCCGCCACCCCCGTCCCGGGCGGCGTAGGCCCGGTAACGCTGGCCTGCCTGCTGGAAGCGGCCGTAAAAGCGGCCGAGCTCGCGCCCAAAACCCTAAAGGGAGAGATCGCACTCACATGAAAGAACTGTCGAAACTCGCATTCATAGTCCTCGCCGGCGCGGCGTTGTGCCTGCCCGCCTTCGCGCAGGAAGAAACCCCCGCCGCCGGTGAAGAGCCCCAGGCGGAAGCCCCGGCGGAGCAGGCCCCCAAAACCGCGCCCGCCGCTAAAAAACCCGCGGCGAAAAAGAAAAAAGCGAAAAAAAAGAAACCCGCCCCCGTCTCCGAGTACAAGTTCCAGAGCGCAGAAGAAACACCCACCTATAAGTTCGACAAAAAAGCCGAGCCTATCCTGAAACCGGTAAAAAAGAAAAAGAAAGCCGCCGTGAAAAATGACGGCGCGGGCCAGCCGGCGTCAATGCCCAAACTTAAAAAAGTGAAATCCTTCGGCGAAGAGGACAAACCAGAAGGCGGCGAAATGCCCGCCCTGCCGCCGGGCATGAAGATACCCGGCATGGGCGGCAATTAATGGCCGACCTCCTGGTCAAACTGCCTGACCTGCCGGGCGCGCCGGAAGAGCTGCGCGACGCCGGCTACGGCTGCGCGATAGCGGCCTCTTTCAGAAAGAACGCCGGGGCGGTGGCGCTAGCAGGCTCGGCGCCCGGCGCCTATAAGAACCCGGTAAAATAAATGAAAGTCCCCGCCGAATGGTATAAAGCCTTCTTCAAGAACTCCTTCTACAATCCCGCTTCGCCCGCGGCCGTAGCCAAAGCGCCGTCCGAGGCCGCCTTCGTTCTCCGGCAGCTGAAACTAAAAAAAGGCTCGGCCCTGCTGGACCTGTGCTGCGGCCCCGGGCGGCACGCGGTGGAGTTCGCCCGGAAAGGACTGGCCGTCACGGGCTTCGATTTTTCACGCGAGTACCTGGAGGAGGCCCTGGAGCGGGCGCAGGAAAAAAGGATCCCGCTGCGGCTGGTGCGCGGGGACATGCGCCGGCTGAAGTTCAGCGGCGAATTCGACGCCGCCGTGAACCTGTTCACCAGCTTCGGCTACTTCCGGAAATTTTCGGACGACATAAAAACCCTTAAAGGCGTAGCGCGCGCGCTGAAGCCCGGCGGCCTTTTCCTGATAGACATCATCAACGGCGATTATGTGCGCAAGCATTTCATCCCGAACCCCTGGCACGACCTTGGCGACCACTATCACCTGGAGGAAACAGCGCTGAACAAGGACGGCGCCTTCAACTCCTGGATCAAGATCCACAAGATGAGCGGGAAAATACAGAAGAAGACTTTTTTCAGCCGCCTCTACGACCGCGCGCGCCTGGCCGCGGCGCTTAAGACAGCCGGCCTTGAACCGCTTAAGTTCTGGGGCAACTTCGCGGGTCAGACGCTGTCGCCCGACAGCATCCGCTTGATAGCGCTGGCGGCCAAGCCCGGACGCCGCGCCTGAACCGCCATGTCTCCAGATAAAAAAGCCGGCAAACCCTTCGAGCTTAAAACCATAGGCGTCCTGGAATCCTGCTTCCAGGAAAAATTCGGCACACCCCGCCAGCCCAGGCTGGTGCCGGGGGCGAGATCCAAACTGCGCATAGCGCCGGAATTCGCCCCGGCCCACTCCCTGACCGGGCTCGCCGAATTCAGCCATGTCTGGCTGCTTTCCTGGATGCATTTGAACACCAACAAGACCTTCCGCCCCAAGATCCACCCGCCGCGCCTGAAGGGCGGCAAGATAGGGGTTTTCGCCTCCCGCTCGCCGCACCGCCCCAATCCCATCGGGCTTTCGCTGGCGAAGCTGGAGCGCGTGGAAGGCGATACGCTTTACCTGTCCGGGCTGGACCTGATAAACGGCACGCCCATCGTGGACATAAAGCCTTTCCTGCCTTTCTGCGACGCCGCCGAGGGCGCGCTGTCCGGCTGGCTGCCGGCCAACGCCTTCCCGGAGCTGAAGGTGGTTTTCTCGGCCAGGGCGCTGGCGGACGTGGCGCGCATAGAGGCGGCAGAAAAGCCGGGCCTGCGCGCGCTGATAGCCGACACCCTCAGGCATGACCCGCGCAATATGCGCGACAAGACGCAGATGGTGGAAGGCACCGACATGGGCTTTTTCCTGTCCAACCACGACGTGCACTTTTCGGTGGCCGGCTCCACGGCCACGGTGCTGCGGGTGGAAACGGGGCTGAAGTTCGAAAAGAAATTCCGCAGGGAAAAACCTTCAGCGAAATAAGCCGCGCGCGGCCGCTGTAAGGGACGGCCGCCCCCGGTCTTTTTTAGACTATTTCGATATCCAGGCAGTAGAGCAGCGCCATGGCTTCCGGCATGGAGAACTTGGCGCCCTTAACCTTATTGTCGGCCACGCGGATGGCGTAATTCCTGGCCTGCGTCAGGTCGGCGCCGGACAGGTTGGTCTTGCCGAACAGGCTGGCCGTGAAATCCGTACCGGTCAGGTCGGCTTTGGAAAGATCCGCCTCGCGAAAATCCGCGTCCCTGGCCAGGCAGTTCTTTATGGCCGTCCCCGCCAGCGACAGGCCCAGAAAATTAGAGTCGCTGAGCACGCAGTTCTCGAACCGCGACGGGGCGGCTACGCTCAGGCGCGGCCAGGAGGCTTCGGTCCAGTTCAATCCCAACAGCTTGGAGCCCTTGAAGACGGCGCCGCCGAAAGTCGAGCCAGGAACTTTAACAAGGCTCAGGTTGCAGCTTTCAAAGCGGCAGTCCGCGAATTTGCAGAAGCGGAAGCGGGCCCCGGTGAAATCGCAGTTTTTGAACAAGCAGGCGTAAAACTGTTTCGAAACGATTTCGGCGCCCTTAAGCATAAGCCCTTCAAAAACGGCGTCGGCGTATTCCTTTGCGCCGTTCTTGTCCGAGATGTCGGTCTTGCCCATACTGGTATGGTAACAATTTTACAGGCGGCATGGCATTTGCGTGCGGGATTTGGGCAAGTTATTGTATCATAGCGATATAACCGGCCGGAGCGGGAACAAGAGGCCGGCGCCCGCGGGGAAACCCGCCGGGGAGGAAAAATGGAAATAACGGAAACGAACGTAAAGCTGCTCTTTATAGGTGTTCCTTTAGCGGTAATGGCCCTGTTCTTTTACCTGAACAGGAAGCGCGTCAAAGACCTGCAGCAGCTGGCCTCTTCGCTGGGCCTCTCTTTTTCTCACGACGGGCCGGAGCCCGGCGCCCTGGCGGCTACCGGAATAGAGATCTTCAGAACGGGGTATTCCAGCAAGGCGTCCAGCCTTATCACCTTCCCGGCGCGGAGCGGGAATATAAGTGTTTTCGATTACCGCTACACTACCCACGGAGGGAAGAACCGTTCCACGCATAAGTTCACGCTGGCCCTCATCGCCGTCCCGGGACGCGAGATCCCCGTTTTCGACCTGAAGCCGGAATCGTTCATCTACAAGATCGGCGAGGCCCTCGGCTTCAAGGACATAGACCTGCCCGCCTTCCCCGAGTTTTCCGACAAGTACCGGCTGACCGGCCCCGACGCGGCCGCGGTACATATGTTCTTCACTCCGCAGCGCGCCGCCTGGTTCGAGCGCAACCAGGGCCTGCGGGTGCAGGGCGCCGCCGGCCATCTCGTTCTCTTCAAAAGAGAAGGCCTGCTGCCGGTAGCCGAGTGGCAGAGTTTCATAGAGGAAGCGAAAGCTTTCGCCACAGAGATCCTGATATAAAGAACGTCCTCCCCGCCGCTGCGCGGGCCGGGCACGGCGGATAGTTTTCCGGGAGACTATTATGGAGAGAAAAACAGGCTACGCCCTGCTCTGGAGCGGGGTGGGAATAATACTTTACAGCGTGCTGACGGGCTGGAGAGTTTTCAGCGGCAGCGTGCCGCCGCCGGCCCTGATAGACCTGAAGTCCATAACGCTGCCGCTGCCCAGCATGATGAACCTTGCGCTGCCGCTGGACCCGCAGTTCTCCAAAGCCGCGAACCTTGCGCTGCACTTCATGTTCCTGCTGTTAGTCGCCGCGGCCGGCAACAAGATAGGCGGGCTGGGCGTAAAACTGATAAACCGGCAAAACACCGACGCCAAGAAAACGGAAAACCGGCCCTGACCCCGAAAAACACCGCGCAGCTGTCAGCGCTCAATTTATCGCGACTCGACTGAGCAACCGGAGGGCGGCCGGGGCTCTGTCCCGCTCGGCCGTTGCGGAAGGTGAGGACCGGCTTTGAGCGAAGCATAATTATGTTTCGCGGCCGGTTCGCAAGGGCGGAGGCGGTTTTCTGCGTAAGCAAAACCGCTGAGCCGGGGCCGCACAAAACCGCTATGCGGTTTATGTGTGGCGCCCCGCCATAATTTCCCTAAGGCGGGGGGAACCGACGCAAGGGTTCCTTCTTCCGGGTTCGCAGGATAGGACCCCGGCCGCACTGGGCATGCACCGTAACTCTCAGCAAAACTCCCACACTATCAGCCGGCGGCCAGCTCGAACATTTTTTCTATGGAACGCTTAGCCAGGGCGGCGATGGCGGGGGGGACAGTCACTTCCTGCGGGGCCGGATCTTTAAGCAGCGCCAGCACGCTGCCCAGCGTGATGGACTTCATGTACGGGCACAGCCGGCACATGGCTATAAAATTCTTGTCCGGGAACTTCAGCGCGGCCAGCTCGCCGAACCCGCACTCCGTAACCAGCAGATAGGCCGCCGCGTTGGTGCTGCCGACATAGCGCATCATGTCGCCGGTGCCGCCCATGAAATCCACCGCCGCGATAAGCTCGGCGGGGCACTCGGCGTGCGCCAGCACCGCCAGGCCGGGGTATTTTGCGCGGTAAACCTTGATCAATTCCGGGCTGAATCTCTCGTGAACGATACAGGTCCCGTTCCAAAGAATGATATCCTCGCCCGGGGTCTTGCCCAGCGTTTTGGCCAGGTTCGCGCCCATGAAGCGGTCCGGGATAAAGATCACCCTGTCATGCGCCTCGTACATGCGCCGCAGGATCTTTTCCGCGTTGGCGCTGGTAACGATACAGTCCGACTCCGCCTTGACCTCCGCCGAAGTGTTGATATAGGTAACTACCGGCAGCCCGGGGTACCTGGCTTTAAGCCCCCGCACGTCGGCGGCCGTAACCGCCTCGCTCAGCGAACAGCCGGCGGTGGCCGAGGGCACATAAACCTTTTTGGCGGGGTTGAGGATCTTGGCCGTCTCGGCCATGAAATGCACGCCGCAAAAAACTATCATATCGGCGGCCGTGTTCCGGCAGTCGTCGGCCAGCTTGTAGGAATCCCCGGTCAGGTCGCCGACGCCGAGGACGATGTCCGGCGTCTGGTAGACGTGCGCGCAGACGACGGCGTTCTTTTCTTTTTTCAGGCGGTTGATCTCAAGGGTGAGCGCCGCCACGCCGGAGAGCGCGCCTTCGACGCAGCGCCGGTGCAGGCCCAGCGCGGCCAGTCTTCGAACTTCCTGCTCCAAAGCCGTGGCCATGTTGAAAGTCTATCCCTTTAATTCCCACTTGCCCAGCAGGTCCGGGTAATTGCTGAAGATACCGTCCACGCCGATGGCCTTCATCCGCAGGGCATCCTTCTTGGTGTTGACGGTGTAAACGCAGACCCTGAAGCCGGCCTTCTTTATGCGTGAAACGTTCAGTTTGAAAGCCAGGCGCAGCGCCATGTGAAAATTTACCGCCCCTAAAGCCCTGGCTTTTTTCAGCGCGGGCAGCAGCAGCATCGCGCTCAGGCCATGGCCCAGGTAGGCCAGTTTCACTTCGGGCGAGAACGCCCTGAAGCGCCGGAGCGTGGCGCCGTCGAAACTGGAAACCACGGCCTTGGCGAACAGGCCCGGCCGGCTGCGCAGGAAAGCCAGCAGCTGTTCCTCGATGCCCGGATAGACGTTGTGATCGTTCTTGACCTCGAAATTCAGCCAGGCGGCCGCGGGGCCGATGATGTCGATGACCTCTTCCAGGCGGGGCACATGCTGCGCGGCTTTGTCCTGCTTGAAATGGGCCGCGACATTGTACTTTTTGAGCTCGGCGTAATCCAGGGCCGCGATCTTAACGTCCTTGCCGGCGGTGGTCTTCAGCGAGTAATCGTGGTGCACCACCAGGATGCCGTCCCTTGTCCGGTGCACGTCGAACTCGAAATCCTTCGAGCCCATTTCTACGGCCAGCCGGAAGGCTTTGAGCGTGTTCTCGGGGGCGTAGCCGGAGGCGCCGCGGTGGGAAATTATTTTCATAAGAAGACCTTGCCGATGCCGGCGAACTGCTCCGGCGAGTATTCGAAACCGTCCATTTTGTCCCGGTCGGAACCGGGCCCGTGAAAGTCGTTGCCCGCGGTGACAAAAAGATCGTAACGGCCGGCCAGCGCGATGAATTCGCGCGTCGCGGTCTGCGTATGAGCGGGGTAAAAAGCCTCGATGCCGTCGAGCCCCGCCGCTTTCCAGCGCGGCAGGTCCAGCACGTTCTTTACCACGCCCGGGTGCGCCAGCACCGCCAGGCCGCCGGCGTCCTTTATCGCGCGGATGGCGGCCTCCACGTCCGGGCCGCAGGGCGGGACGTAGGCCGGCATGCCGTAGGCCACATAGCGCTGGAAGCCCTGCTTGCGGGAGCTGACCACGCCTTTCTTTTTCAGCAGGTCGGCGATATGAGGGCGGCCGAGGGTTTTCACTTCAAGCGGCAGTTCCTCGAACTTTATGTCTATGCCCTGGCCGGCCAGCAGCGCTATGATCTTTTTAAGGCGCTCCAGCCTTTTCTCCCTGTAGCCGGCCAGGCTGGCCAGGAACCGCGCGTCGCGGACGTCCACGCCGTAGCCGAGGATATGCAGGCTGTCGTGGAAATCGGTGGTAAGTTCTACGCCGTAGCAGTAGGTGATGCCGGCCTCTTTCAGCGCCGGCTCCATTTCCACCCAGCCGTTGACGATGTCGTGGTCGGTCAGCGAAAAGTATTTTATCCCGGCGCGCCGCGCCTCGCGCGCGAGCTCCGCGGGCGCGAGGGTGCCGTCGGAATACTTGGAATGGTTGTGGAGGTTGATGAGGCCAGGCATGCGGGAAAGGCAAAGCGGCGGCCGCCGCAGGCGGCCGGCCGGCGCTTCGCTCCTCGGCCGGTCTTAGCCGACCGTTACCGTCTTCACCGCGGGAACTTCTTCCTTGATCATGCGCTCCACCACGTGCTTAAGCGTCATGGCTGAGTGCGGGCAGCAGCCGCAGGCCCCGGTCAGGCGCACCCTGACGTCGCCCTTTTTCTCGTCGACGCCTAACAGTTCCACGGAGCCGCCGTCGGCGGCCAGCATGGGCTTTATTTTCTCTATCACTTTCTCAACTTGAGCTTTCATAAGAACTCCTTGTACCACGGCTAAATTATAGCAAGTCTGCTTCAAGACTCGCTCTGGAACGATTTATTGTAAAATGCATTTATGCTGCGCGAAGAAATGAACATAAGGCAGGTGCCGGGCGATCCGCCGCGACGCTGGTGGTCGGACGAGTATTTCGACCTGATAGTCTGGTTCGCTCCGGACAAAACGGTCTGGGGCTTCCAGCTGTGCTATGACCGCGACCGCAAACCGCGCGCGCTGACCTGGACGAGGGCGAACGGATACACGCATTCCGGCATAGACGACGGAGAGGGCTGGAGCCCCTCCGCGCACAAAGGCTCCCCTATCCTGGTGGCCGACGGGCTGTTCGATACGAAAAGCATAGGGGACAAGCTGGCCGCCGCCGCCGGCGGTCTGCCGCCGGAGATCCGCAGCGTGGTCCTGAATAAAGTGCGCCAGCGCGACCTGTAATTTCGCCGGGGAGCCCGGCCTCCGCGACCCGCGGCCCCGGGCCCGGCGGGGGCCGGGTTCAGCGCTTAACGCCGCGTTCTATAAACCCGTACTTTTCCATCGCGTCGGCCACGCGCTCGGCCATCAGGCGGTAGCCGCGCGCCGAGCAGTGCGCGTCGCCGCGGGCGAAATATTCATCGCGCCGGCCCTGTTCTACCAGGCGGGAAAACTCCGCCGTCTGTTCCACGAAAGGCAGGCCGCGCTCGGCCGCCAGGGCGGCCAGCGCCGCCGACACTTCCCGGAACTGCGGCATAGAGGGATTCTCGAGCGGATAATTCTGCAGCAGCACTTTTATCCCGCGCTCCCGCACCAGGTCGGCCGCCTTGCGCATGTCCAGCCTCACCCAGGAAGAGATGTCGAAGGTGCCGGAAAAAAGAGCGGGCGTCCCGCCGCCCGCGCGTATCGCGCCTATCTTCATCCATTTTTCCGCTTCGCCGCGGTTCTGACCCAGGGCGTTGCTTATCCCGATATAGACCATGGGATTCGCGGGATCCAGCGGCACAACTTTCGCCAGCCATTCCAGCGCCTGCTCGGGGCGGCCGGTGTTCAGATAGGTGAAGCCTATGTTCAACAACGCGTCGACATCGTCCGGGACCGCCTTTACCGCCTCCTTGCAGGCGGACAGGATCCCCTCCTGGTTCTTTGCATCCAGCATTTTCCGGCAGAGGACCTGCTGGGGAGTGTTGCGCTGCGACATCTGCCTGGCCTGCGCAGGCCCCGTACTTTCCGCCGGCGGGAACGCGCTGCGCCACAGGAGCCTGGCCAGGCGCACGGTACGGATGCGGTCGTAAAACTTTTTCCGCGGCGGCGCTGTCCCGTCCCGGTAGCCCCAGTAATTCCAATAATTGGCCATCCCGGAAAGCAGCACTACGGCGTCGGGCCGCACCTCGTCCAGGGCTTTAGGGAGCCGCTGCAGCATCTGCGCTGTATTCTGGGCCACCTCGCCGAAATTGACCACCCTTATCGTGCGGCCCGGGAAGCGCGCCCGCAAGATCTCCTCAAGCTGCACGGGATAACTGCCTTGGGGGGGAGCGCCGGCCCCGTAGGTAAAAGAATCTCCCGCGCACAGGACGGTATAGGAAGCCCGCGGCCCGGCCACGGGCAGCTCGGCGATATAGCGGCTGCCGAGCAGCCGCAGGAAAAGCTCCAGCAGCAGCGCCAGCGCTGCCGCGCCGGCGGCAAAAGCGGCTGCTTTTTTTAAAACTGTATTCATCAAGGTCCCCTGCCCGCGCTATGGCGGCCGGGCGCGCGGCCTTTGAATTTTACCATACGCGCGGCCCGCGGCGAAATGCCCGCCGCCGGGCCGCGCGTTTTACCTGAAACCGGAAAATAGTAGAATCTCGTATGCGGTTACGGGGAGAGAAACCTTTATCTTATGCCCAATAATTTTAAACCGGCCATGGGCCGCGGCGACACCGGCTTTACCGACCTGCTGGGCGGACGCCGGGTTTCAAAAAAGGACCGCCGCGTAAAGCTGAACGCCCTTATAGACGAACTGTCCTGCGTGCTGGGGCTTGCTAAGACAGGACTGAAAAATCCCGCGTTGCGGGCCGGGCTCACGGCGGCGCAGAAAGACCTGGTCTTCGTTTCGGGGGTAATAGCCGGGAGCAAAGCGGACCTGGGCCCGGCCGCCGCCGCCCTGTACCGGCGGGTGGAAGCCGCGGCCGCGGGCCTGAAACCTCTTAAAAAATTTGTCGTGCCGGGCAAGAACAAGCCGGAAGCCCTGCTCCACCTGGCCCGCGCAAAAGCCCGCCTCTGCGAGCTGCTGGCGTGGGAAATAAAGACCCCGGCCCCGGCCGCGTACCTCAACCGCCTTTCGGATTACCTGTTCCTTGCTGCGCTGAAGAGCGCCCGCAAATAAACTCCGCCCAAGGGGACTTTGTCATGGAAAAGTATTTTAAATTCAGCGAGCGGGCCACCGGGCTTAAAACCGAAGTTTTATCCGGGGCCGCCACCTTCCTGACGATGGCCTATATAATCTTCGTGAACCCGGGCATCCTCTCGGCGGCGGGCGTGCCTTTCGTCGGGGCGGTCACCGCCACCGCCGTCGGCGCGGCCGTGATGAGCATTACTATGGGCGCCGTGGCCAACAGGCCGCTGGCGCTGGCCTCGGGCATGGGCATCAACGCGGTGCTGACCTTCTCGGTCATCGGTTTCCAGCAGGCCAACGTGCCGTGGCAGGTCGGCATGTCGGTCATTTTCATCGAGGGCCTGCTGATCTTCCTGCTGGTGGTCTCCGGTTTTCGCGAGGCGGTGATGAACGCCATCCCGCTGAACCTTAAAAGGGCGATCGGCGTGGGCATAGGCCTGTTCATCACGGTGATAGGCCTCAACGAAGGCGGCATCATACGGCCGGCCCCCATTACGCTGGTGGCGCTGGGGGATTTCTCCCAGAAATATGTCTGGGTTTCACTTATAGGCTTTTTTTCCACGGCCTTCTTCATGGCCTCTAAAGTCAAAGGGGACATACTCTGGGGCATAGTGGCGGCCGCGGCCGCCGCGCTGCTGCTGGGCGTCACCGCCGTGCCGCAGGCCGCTTTCTCGGCGCCGGATTTCGTTACTTTCCTCGCCCCGTTCCAGACGGTGAACGGGCAGCTGGCGCTGGCGCAGGCGCTGACCCCGGGCCTGCTGTTCGCCGTTTTCGCCATCATGCTCACCGACTTTTTCGACACCATGGGCACGGTGGTGGCCGTAGGCGAACAGGCCGGCTTCGTGAACAAGGACGGCAGCGTGCGGGATATTAAAAAGATACTGCTGGTGGACTCTGCCGCGGCCGCCGTGGGCGGGCTTTTCGGCTCCAGCTCCATCACCACCTACATTGAATCCGCGGCCGGCGTGGCCGAGGGCGGCCGCACCGGCCTGTCGGCCATCGTGACCGGGCTGCTGTTCGGCCTTTGCGCTTTTTTCGCCCCGCTGATACAGATGATAGGCGGCGGCTACCGGCTGCCCAACTCTTCCCACTACGGCCTCCTGGTCAACAGCGGCTTTACGCCGCCGGCCGACGTGCTGCCGCCGGGCACCGGCGACTACTTCGTCTACCCCATCACGGCCGGCGCGCTGGTGATAGTGGGCTGCCTGATGATGAAAACCGTGCGCGAAATAGACTGGGACAAATTCGACGAAGCCCTGCCGGCTTTCCTGACGATGATAGGGATTCCGCTGACCTATAATATCAGCAACGGCATAGGCTTCGGCTTCATCAGCTACGTGGCGATAAAGCTGTCCCGCCGCAAATTCAGCCAGATCCACCCGCTGCTGTACGCGGTCAGCCTGGCCTTCCTGCTGTCCTTCATACTGGCGTCCAAGTAACCGGCCCTTTCTGCCTATTCTTACCAGCTTGTTGGCACCGCGTGGCACGCGGGGATATCCCCTGGCCACCCGTTGCGGAAGGGGGCCCCGCCATAATTTCCCAAGGGCGGGGGGAACCGACGCAAGGGTTCCCTCTTCCCGGGTGGCCAGGGGATATCCCCGCGCGCCGCGCCCCTCCCGAGAAGACATACTCAAATAAAAACCGCCCAGTTACGGGCGGCTCTTATTTACGCCGTTGTCCTTTTCTTACATTCTTTCGGGGGCGGAGACGCCCAGCAGACCGAGACCGCGGGCGATTATGGCCTGCACTCGACGGAGCAGGAACAGCCGGAAGGCCGAGGTTTCCTTGTGCTCCGCATCCAGCACTTTGCACTTGTCGTAGAAAGAGTGAAAGCTCGCCGCCAGCTCCGTCAGGTAGGTGGTGAGCTGGTGGGGGGAGAAGTCGCGCGCGCAGTCGAGCAGCACCTTTTCCAGCCACAGCAGCTTGAGCATCAGGGCCCGTTCCTCGGCGTTGATCACGGCTTTGGCCTCGTCGAAACCGGCGGCCGGGTCTATGCCCTTCTCCGGGGCGTTGGCGAAGATGGAGCTGATGCGGGCGTGCACGTACTGCACGTAGAAAACCGGGTTGTCGTTGGAATGCTTCTTGGCCAGCTCCACGTCGAAAGTGAGGTGGGTGTGCGGGCCGCGCGCGGCGAAGAAGAAGCGGCAGGCGTCGGCCCCGACCTCGTCGACCAGCTCCTTGAGCGGGATGAAATCTCCGGCGCGCTTGGACATCTTCACCAGTTCGGCGCCGCGCTTGAGCGCCACCTGCTGGTGGATGAGCACTTTAAAAGCGCCCTTGCCGGCGGCCAGCGCGCCCACGGCCGCTTCCATGCGCGGCACATAGCCGTGGTGGTCCGCGCCCAGGATATCTATAAGCCTGGTGAAACCGCGCGAAAATTTGTCGAGATGGTAGGCGATATCGTTGAGGAAATAAGTGTTGCGCCCGTCGGCCTTCACCAGCACGCGGTCCTTGTCGTCGGATTCCAGCTCGGTGGCCGCGCCGAACCACACCGCGCCTTCCTTCTCGTAGACCATGCCGCGCTCTTTGAGCGCGGCCAGCGCCTTGGCCGGCCCGCCCGCCGCGTGCAGCTCCGATTCCAGGAACCAGCGGTCGAACTCCACGCCGAAAGCCTTCATGTCCGCGCGGTGCAGCTTAAGAATTTCCGCCACCGCGTATTCCGAGAACTGTTTGTCGGCCCAGCCGGCGGCCCCGGCGGGCAGCTGCGCGGCCATGTCTTTAAGATAATCGCCCTGGTAGCCGTTCTCGGGAGGCTCAACACCCAGGCTGCGGGCCTTGAGCGAGCGGCCCAGCAGTTCCACCTGGTTGCCCACGTTGTTCACGTAAAATTCAGTGGCCACTTCGGCTCCCAGCGCCCGGAGAATGCGGGCCAGGCTGTCGCCCAGCGTGGCGCCGCGGCCGCTGGCCAGGTGCATGGGGCCGGTGGGATTGGCAGAGACGAATTCGAGGTTTATCTTTTCGCCCTTGAAAGCGGGCTGCGCGAAACAGCCCGGTTTTTCCAGCTCCTTGAGAGCTTCGAAAAGGAAAGCGTCGCGGAATTTGAGATTAACGAAACCCGGGGGCACGGCCTGCGCCGAGCAATCCGCCGCCAGGGCGGCTGCCAATTCCTCGGCGATCTTAAGCGGCGCCTTCCTCAGCAGCTTGGCGGCCGAGATGGGCCAGGCTATCGACACGTCGGCGTCGATATGCGGCGGCGGGGCGGCCAGGTGAAAGCCGGCCATGGCCGCGTCGTCCAGGGAGAAGGCCGCCATCGCGCGGCTCTTAAGGGCGGCTTCGAGCCGGGATAAGGTCATTTCTTTTTGGAAGTTTTTTTCGCCGCTTTCTTTACCGCGGCCTTTTTACCGGCGCCCTTTTTGGCCAGGGGTTTCTTCACGGCCGCTTTTTTAGCGGCCGGTTTCTTCGCGGCCGCCTTCTTCGCGGGCGCCTTCTTCGCGGCGGGTTTCTTCACCGCCGCCTTTTTCGCGGCCGGCTTTTTAGCGGGAGCTTTTTTAGCGGCGGGTTTCTCTTGCGCCTCTTGGACGGCGGGCTTGGGCGCGGCCGGCGCGTTCTCTTCCCACTGCACGGGCTTATGCCCGCCGTAAAGCTTGCCTATGGAGTAAAACTCCTCGGCCTTGCCGTCGAAGACATGCACCATCACGCCGCCGTAATCCAGCACTTTCCAGTTCTTGGAGCGCATGCCGTCCCTGTACAGGCAGTAGGTGCCGTCAGCCTTCAGCTGCACCGACACTTCCTCTTCCACCGCCTCCAGCTGCGGCGCGGATTCCACCGTGAGCAGCACCACGAAATCGGCCAGCGAAGAGCTGCCGCAGAGGTCGTAGACCTGCACCGGGCTGGCTTTTTTAGAGTCCCCGGCGCGCGCGGCCTTGATAGCAATTTTTCTGGAATCGTTCTTTGTGAGGGTCATAATGCCTTAGATCTTCGCCTGTTTGAGTTTAGCCAGCAGCATGGCTTCGGCCTGGTGCTCTATATTCACCATGGCGGAGCTGATTATGGAGGATATTGTATTAAATATGGTGGCCAGGTTATTTTTTTCCAGCAGGTTCACCTCGCCGGCTTTCGTGAACAGCGCGCAGGCCAGCCGCCTGCCTTCGGCGGAGCAGGCCATGACATAAGTGGAGCCGTTCAGCCAGCCGCTCTCGGGCGAGGCGGGCGGCACCACGGGCTTGTCGGGCAGGAAGTTCTCGCGGGTGTAGACCGGGTCGTATTCATCGTTGAAGACGTTGTAGGCGAAGGCGTGGATATTCCACGATCCCTCCAGGTAAGGCCGCATCTCGTCCATCACCACGGCCAGGAACTCGGCAGGGGACTTGTGCTGCGTCATCAGCTGGCGGCTCAGGTCGAACAGCATGGTGAGCTCGTTGGAAGTATGCTGCAGCCGTTTGAGCAGCGTCTTCATTATTTCGCTGAAGATGCTGATGCCCGTGTCCGGGTGGTCCTTGATGAAGGCGAACAGCTGCGCGCGGCCGATCTCGTACAGCGCCGAATCCCTGGTGGCCCGGGCCTGCGCGAAGCGCCTCTGGCCTTCGAGCACCGCCATCTCGCCGAAAAAGTCGCCGCTGGAAAGAATGGCCAGCGCCTTGAACTCGTTGCCAACCTCGTCAAGCGCCTTTTCGATGGTGACTTCGCCGTCCACGATTATATAGAGCGTATCGCCCTTCGTCTTTTCCTTGAAGATGACCTCGCCTGCCGCGTGCGCCGTCTGCTTGAAATAGCCGGCGAACTCGGAAAGCATGCTTTCCGAGAGATTGTGGAACAGGGTGACACCCCTCAGTTTTTCTATTTCTGACATAACCGCCCCCTTTTATCCCACTATGTTACAAAGCTTTTTGAGACCTTCCTTGTCGTGCGCTTTGGCGACGGCCACTTCGAACGAGATCTGGTTCTGGATGACCAGCATGGACAGCGCGCGGTCCATGGGCATCATGCCGAATTTCGCGCCGGTCTCGATGGCGGAATAGATCATGTGCGTTTTGCCTTCGCGGATAAGGTTGGCGATGGCCGGGGTCATTATCATGACCTCGCGCGCGGCCACGCGGCCCTTGCCGTCCTTGCGCGGCAGCAGGATCTGGGACACCACGCCCTGCAGCGAGGCGGCCAGCTGCACGCGCACCTGGCTCTGCTGGTGCGGCGGGAACACGTCGATGATGCGGTCCACCGTGGACGGCGCGTCCTGGGTGTGCAGCGTGGCGAAGGTGAGGTGCCCCGTCTCGGCCGCGGTGATGGTGAGCTGGATGGTCTCCAGGTCGCGCATTTCGCCCACCAGGATGACGTTGGGGTCCTGGCGCAGCGCGCCGCGCAGCGCGTTGTTGAACGAGCGGGTATGCTGGCCGACCTCGCGCTGGCGCACCACGCAGGCCTGGGGCTCGTAGGTGAACTCGATGGGGTCCTCGACGGTGAGGATATGCTTTTTCTTCTTGATATTGATCTGGTTGATCAGCGCGGCCAGCGTGGTGGATTTGCCCGAGCCGGTGGGGCCGGTGACCAGCACCAGGCCCTTGGGCAATTCGGAGAACATCGTCACGGCGGGCGGCAGGCTGAGCTGTTCCGGGGTCGGTATGACGGAAGGGATGACGCGCATGACGGCTTCGACGCCGTTGCGCGCCATCAGCACGTTGAGGCGGAACCGGGAAACGCCCGTAACCGCGAAAGAGCAGTCCAGCTCCCAGTCTTTCTCGAATTTTGCCCGCTGCTCGTCGTAAAGCGTGGAGAAGATCAGCGCCTTTGTCTGCTCGGCGGTCAGCACGGCCACGCCTTCGGCCACCGGGAGCATTTCGCCGTTGAGGCGCATCATGGGCGGCTTGCCCACGCAGATGTGGATGTCGCTCGAACCCCGCTGCACCGCGGTCCTTAGAATGGTCACCATGTCCATATTAAGCCTCCTTAAGCTCTACTGCCGCGCCGTTTCCGTTTTCCCGAGTATGCCGGCGTCAAAATCCGTCCCCAGTATCACCACCGCTTCCGCCACGCTCTTCTGGGCCGCGCGCACGTGGATCTCGCGCTCTTCCAGCCCCAGGGCCGCGCGCAGCTTGAGCGCGCCCGCGGTATCGGAGGAAAAACAGCGTATGACAGTGTGCTTTTCAATTCTAGCATAGGAGGAAGCGGTGAGCACGTCAAAACCCGCCGCCCTGAGATACTTCGCCGCGCGGGCGGCCAGGTCTTTTTTTCCCGAGGCGTTGAAGACTTCCACGCGCACCGCCGGCGGCGCGGCGGCCTCGGCGGGCGGCTCTTCCTCCGGGGCGGCCGCGGGCCGGGCCGACTCGGTCAGGATAAAGTTGGAGGAATTGAGCCGGGAAAATTCCGAGAACAGCGCGAACAGCCCGAAGGGCGAAATATTGGTGGCGCCGCAGCGCCGCAGCGCGGCCGCCCAGGACGCGGCTTCCAGGAACTTCCGGGGCGCGGAGCGCCAGCCGTTGAGGACGGGCCACAGGGCCTCCATGTCCGGCGCGGAGGAAAGGGAGATGTAAAAGACCTCCCCCTGGCCGTCGGCCGCGCCGGCGCCCGTCTGCGCGGCCAGGTCGCTGGCGCGCTGGTAGCCGGAAACGCCCCGGCGCGCGCGGGCGGCGGGAAAAAGCACGGCGTTGACGGTGGAGGAGCCCGGGTGATAGACCAGCAGCGCCGCGGCGCTGTCCGCCAGCAGGGCTATGCGCACATCGCGGCCGGCGCACATCGCGGCCGCCACAGGGGAAAAATACTGCGCGGCGGCCAGGGCCAGCGCGGCGGCCAGGCCGAGGCCCAGCATCAACCTTTCTTTTTTTCCTGAAGACTGTTCCATAGTGACACGCTCAGCGGATGCACCCAGCCCCCGCCCGAAAAAGCGTAAGAAAGTTTAACATAATTCGCGGCCCTGAAAGCCGCCCGGAAATCCAGCCGGGCCAGCCGCCGGACCAGCCCGGCTTCCCTGAAAACGCGCCCCTCGGCCGCCAGGTCGCAGACGTAAATAAGGCGGGCCAGCGGCCCCATATGCGGCGCGCCGGTAGCGTGCAGGGCTATAGCTTCCAGGATCTCCCGGTCCTTTACCGCGAAATCCCTGCGGGCCAGCCCGGCGCCGGCCGGGGCGTGCAGCAGCACCGGCGCGTTCCTGACGATCTCCCCGCATTGCAGGCCCGCGGCCATTTCACGCGGCACGCGGCCGGCCAGTGCTGCCGGCGGCAATTCGCGGGCGCAATCGTGCAGCAGTCCGGCCAGGGCGGCTTTCTGCGCGGGCAGCCCCAGGCGCGGCGCCAGTTCCAGCGCCAGCTCCGCCACCGCCAGGGAATGCCTGAAACGGGCGGGGGATAAAAGTTCTTTCAGGAGCCGGCGCTCCCGCGCCAGGTAAAGGCCTCCGCCCTCGATAACTTCCATTACCGGCGCCGGTACGGCGGGCGGGCGCAGCCCCAGGAACAGCGCCGCGCGCAGGTCGCTGGAGGCCGCGCGCGGGAAGCGGCCCCTCAGCGGCAGAAAAGGAACGCCGTGCAGCCCCTTCAGCGTATGGCCCGGGCGCAGCCCCGCCAGCAGCGTGGCCGTCTTAAGGATCCCGCGCCAGCGGCGCCAGTGCCTGAAACCGGCCAGGCAGTCGGAACCCATGAGGAAATACAGCGGCGCGCCCGGATGCAGCTTCTTAAAGTGCTCCAGCGTTTCGAAGGTATAGACCACCCGCCGGCGCCCGTTCTCGAAAGAACTTATCTTTACTTCCGGGCGTGCGGCCAGGCCGGCCGCGGCCAGGGCTTTTTTCAGCATGGCGCGGCGGCGCGCGAAAGGCACCGGGCGGAGATCCTTGAAAGGCGTGCGCCAGCCGGGCACGAAATACAGCGCGGCGGGCCGCAGCTGCCGCAGGGCGGCCGCCGCCAGCGCCATATGCCCTTTATGGGGGGGATCGAAACTTCCGCCGTAAATGATGACCGGTTTTTCTGAAGCGTCCATAGGGAGACCTGCTGCGGTGAAAAATCACTATATGATATAATTTATCGCTAAGGGAATTTAAGCTATGGCGAAAAACCGAGACAACTGCGTTATACTTCTTGTGTCACCCCCGGAACAGGACAAGATCAGCCGCGACTTCCAGACCGTTTTCGGGCCGGAAAGGGCGGCGCATGTCAGCGGCGACCTGCTGCTGCAGGCGTATAAGACGCTTAAAAGTTTCCCCGACGCCATCCTGCTGCTGTCCTATGAGAAGACCTCCAAACATCCGGACCTGACCTGGCTGGACCCCGAAGATCCCGGTTTCCTCGAGTTCAAGGCCAAGCCGCTCGACGAGCGCATCCGCGACGTTTTCCAGCTGGCATTCTTTACCGGCGCGAAAAAGGCCGTGCTCATAGACCACCTCTCCCCTGAAATAAAAGGGGACTGGCTGTCCCAGGCCTTCACCGCGCTCAATGACAAGACGGTAGCCCTGGGGGCGAACCAGGACGGTTCCTTCTACCTGCTCGGCCTGACCCAGCAGAACCTGAAGCTCCTGGATACCCCCGGTTTCACCTCGGGAAAAAGCGCGGAAGTCCTCGGTGAGCGGGTGAAAAAGAATAAACTTTCGCTGTTCAGCACCCCGGAAACCTACTGCATCAATACGGAAGACTCGCTGCGCAAATGGCAGGAAAACCGTGAGGCCGCGCCGCATTTCTTCGCGGACAAGCCGGCCCCGTCCGCGGCGCAGCAGGAGCCGGAAACCAAAAAATACGGCCGGCGCCACGCCCGGAGCCACGAAAGCCATCCCGCCAAACCCTCCCAGGAAAACACGCCCCTGCTGTAAGCGCCGCGGCGGCCGCGGAACAGTTTCACCGGCAGGGCGCATTCCGTACAACGCCCGAGGATAAAAATGAAAACAATAGAGTCCGCCTGCGAAAAGATCTTCCGCCTGGCCGGAAAAGTGCAATGCGAAGTCACCGCCGAGACGAAGGACAGCGCGCTGACCCGTTTCGCCGACAACGTTATCTCCCAGAACGTGGCAGTCGCCTCCACGGATTTTTCGGTGCGCCTCTCCGACGGCGGGCGCACCGCAAGGGTGAATTTCAACCAGGCCGGGGCGGCCTCCCTGGAAAGCTCCGTAAAACTGGGGCTCGACCTGCTTCGGCGGCAGAAGAAAGACCCCGGCCTGCCGCCGCTGCCCAAGCCGAGACCCCTCGCCGCCGGTTCAAGAACATATTTCGCGGAAACCGCCGGCCTTGACCCGGCTTTCCGGGCCCGCAAAGCGCGGGACCTCGCCCTGGCCTGCAAAAAAGCCGGGCAGACGGCCTGCGGCACCTTCGAGACCGGCTGCAACGAGGTAGTGATAGCCAACAGCCTGGGCGTCTTCGCCCGGCATAAGACCAGCCTGGCGGAATACAGCGTTACGGTAAAGGACGGGGACGGCTCCGGCTGGGCGGAGTACTCGGCTTTCGACGCCTCGGCCATCCCTTTCGGCGAGCTCAACGCCCGCGCCCGCGCCAAAGCCGCGGGCAGCCGGGCCCCGCGCGATATTAAGCCCGGCAAATACACGGTGATCCTTGAGCCGCAGGCCGCGGCGGACCTGCTGGCCTACCTGGCGATCTACGGCTTCGGGGGCCAGTTCTACAACGAGGGGCAGAGCTTCGCCTCGGGCAACCTCGGGAAGAAGCTTTTAAGCCCGCTGCTTTCCATGGAAGACAACGCGCTGGACGGCGCGGCGCCGGGCCTGCCTTTCGACTATGAGGGCCAGCCGCGGCAAAAGGTTACGCTGGCCGACCGCGGCGTACTGCGGGCCGTGGTGCACGACAGGCGCACCGCGAAAGCGGCCGGCGCCGCCTCCACCGGGCACGCCCTGCCGCAGCCTTCGGCCATGGGGCCCATCCCTCTTAACCTTTCCGTAAAGCCCGGAACAGGCACGCTGGAGGACCTGATCAAAGGCGCCGGCCGCGCCATCCTGGTTACGCAGTTCCATTACACCAACCTGCTCAAGCCGCGCAGCGTCGAAATGACGGGCATGACCCGCAACGGGACTTTCCTGGTCGAAGACGGGAAGATCTCTTATCCGGTAAAGAACCTGCGCTTCACCCAGAGCATGGTGGACGCGTTCAGCCGCGTAGAGGCGATCGCCGGCGCGGCAGTTCCCTGCGTGACCTGGGGCCGCATGGCCTGCCCGGCCATGCGACTGGGGGATTTCAATTTTTCTTCCGCCACCAAGTTTTAAAGGCCGGCACTTACCGGCAGGAGACCACTATGTTCAAACTGGGGCAAAAAGCCATAGAGACGGCGCGCCATCACAAGGTTGATTTCGGGGATATCCGCATTATCGAGGAGCGCCGCCAGGTGCTGGGCGTGAAGAACGGCGCGATTTCTTCGATGAGCGACCAGACCACGCTGGGCTACGGCGTGCGGGTGCTGTACAAGGGCGCCTGGGGCTTCGCCGCCGGCGACCGCATGACCGCCGCCGCGGTGGAAAGAACCGCGCTCAAGGCCATCGCCATAGCCAAAGCCAGCCGCCTGCTGATGGCCGCCCCGGTGCGCCTGGCTCCCGAGCCGGCTTACACGGATTTCTGGCAGACGCCCTTTGCCAAGGACCCTTTCGCCGTACCGGCGGAAACGAAGCTGGACCTGCTTTTCAAGATCGACGCCGCGCTGCGCGGGAACCCTAAAATAAAGTCGGCCCAGTCGAACCTGCGCTTTGTCCGCGAGCACCAGTGGCACCTGACCACGGAAGGTTCGCGCATAGAGCAAGTGCTGCTCTCCACCGGGGCCGGCTATACGGCCACCGCCGTGGACGCGGGCGGGGTGCAGGTGCGCTCCTACCCTTCCACGCACGGCGGGCAGACCCTGGGCGCCGGCTACGAACTGGTTGAGAACCTGAACCTGCTGGACCACGCCGAGCGGGTGCGCGAAGAAGCGGTGGCGCTGCTCACCGCCCCGCAATGCCCTGCCGGAGAAAAGGACCTGATAATCTCAGGCAACCAGCTGGCGCTGCAGATCCACGAATCGGTAGGGCACCCGTCGGAACTCGACCGGGTGCTGGGCTACGAGGAGTCCTACGCGGGCTCGAGCTTCGCCACCACGGAAAAGCTGGGCGTTTTCCGCTACGGCTCCCCGCTGGTGAACCTGGTGGCCGACGCCACCCTGCCGGGCGGGCTGGCCACCGCCGGCTACGACGACGACGCGGTTAAGGCCCAGCGCTGGCATATAGTAAAGGAAGGCGTGCTGGCCGGCTACATGACCAACCGCGAATTCTGCGGCGCGATAGGAGAGAAACGCTCCAAAGGTTCCTGCCGGGCCGACGGCTACTCCAATATCCCGATAACCCGCATCTGCAACCTCAGCCTAATGCCCGGCGCGACGCCTTACGAACAGCTGCTGGACGAAACCCGCGACGGGATAATAATGGACAATAATAAGTCCTGGAGCATAGACCAGCGGCGGCTGAATTTCCAGTTCGGCTGCGAAGCGGCCTGGTTGGTAAAGAACGGCAAAAAAAAGACGCTGGTGAAAAATCCCACCTACCAGGGTATAACCCCGGCTTTCTGGAATTCCTGCGCCGCCATAGCCGACCACAATTCCTGGCGGCTGTGGGGGGTGGCTAATTGCGGCAAAGGCCAGCCCGGGCAGACCGCCATGATGTGCCACGGTTCCAGCCCGGCCCGCTTCAGCAAAGTAAAAATAGGAATAAAGTGATAAGTTTTGTCCCTTGACTTTGCACTTTCAAATGAATAATATATAATTAATCCTTAAATGCAGCCCGCTGTCGCGGTTTTTCGCCGGTTTTATTGTCAGTTTTGCGGTTAATTTTTTGCGGTTTATAGTGATGAAATAGAGGTAAAACCGGGTTTTCAAAGATGTTACTAACACAAAATTGCTTTAAAAAATAAAAGTTTTTCAAGTTTAGAAAAAAACTACCAACATATGTGGATAACTTGTGGATAACTTAATAAACATCAAGGAAATCTGGCAGACCGCGGTAACAAACCTGGAGGCCGAAATAGGTCCTGATGCCACAGCTTTGTGGATAAAGCCTATCAAACCTCTTTATATAGAAAACGATATCCTTAGGCTGGAAGTTCCTGATTCTATAATATATAAGACCATTAAAGAGCGCTACGAAGTTAAAATAATTTCGTTGCTGCGTTCTTTAACGGGCAAAGACCTTAAAATAGATTATTCCATGTCTCTGGCGCAAACTGAACCCGTGCCGCAGGCCAAGGCGTCGCCCTCCGTTATAGCGCTGCCCGCCAACTACTATTCTTTCAACCCTCACTATACTTTCGAGAGTTTTATTGTCGGGGCTTCCAACCGCTTCGCCTACGCTTCGGCCGAAGGCGTGGCCAAGACGCCCGGCCAGAACCCTTTCTTTATCTACAGCGCCCCGGGCCTGGGAAAAACGCATCTGCTGCACGCCATTGCCCACGGCATTCTGAAAGCCAACCCCGCCGCGCGCATCCTTTATACCGCCAGCGAGAATTTCGTCAACGAGTACATTGACGCGGTGCGCGGCAAGGCGGACGGGGCGGAACAGTTCCGCAGCAAGTACCGGAAACTGGACTGCCTGCTGCTGGACGACATACAGTTCCTGGTGGACAAGGAACGCAGCGAAGAAGAATTCTTTTATACCTTCAACGCCCTGTTCGAATCAAAGAAACAGGTCGTTATAACTTCCGACCGGCCTCCCAGGGAACTGGCCATGGGGCAGCGCCTGGTTTCGCGCTTCCTGCAGGGCGTGGTGGCAGACATCAAATTGCCGGACTTCGAAACCCGCATGGCCATACTGCGCCAGAAGCGCGACCAGCACAGCTACGAGATCCCTGACGATATAGTGACCTTCATAGCAGAAAACGTTAAAAAGAGCATCAGGGAGCTGGAAGGCTGCCTTATAACGGTGGGAAATTTCTGTTCCAACATGAAGATAACCCCTTCGATAGACGCCGTCAAGGAAATAATCAAGGACCACATCAACGACCCGGACCAGGACGAGCGAAAAATAGACATAGAAACGATAAAGAACGTGGTGGCCGAGAAATACAACATTGAAATGAAGGATTTCGCGGCTAAAAAAAGAACAGAAGCGGTAGCTTTCCCGCGGCAGGTGGCCATGTACCTGGCCTGCACCCTGACGGAAATGACGCTGAAAGATATCGGGGAAGTTTTCGGCAGGGACCACGCCACCGTTAATTTCGCCAGGAACAAAATAAGCCAGATGGTGCAGACCGATCCCTATTTTAACGAGACGATGAACCAGATGCTGGCCAAGATAAAGAATGTCAGTAACTCTGTTTAAAGCTGTGGAGAGAGCCTGTTTTGTCGGCAGTGTCATTAACTAATAACAGTCTGTTCATAACTTTGCACAATGAATTTAAACATCGCTGACCTTACTAACAAACTATCTTATAGAGGATTACTATGATGAAAATATCCAGTAACAGAGACACCTTGATAAAAGGGATACAGACGATTCAAGCCGGCGTATCCTCCAAGACCGGCACCATACCGATACTGCAGAATTTCCTGATGGAGACGGAAGACAAGGGCGTGAAGGTGGTATTCACGGACCTGGAGATGGCCATAAAGCACCATATCCCTGTGAATATAAAGACCGAAGGCAGCATAACCGTGCCCATAAAGAAATTCATGGAGATAGTGCAGAACCTGGGAGAGGAGGCGGAAGTCAACATAACGGTGGACGAAAGCAACCGCATCGCCATCCTGAGCGGCAAAGCCCGCTTTAAAATGGGCGGCGCACCCAAGAACGATTACCCGGTGATCCCCGACCTGGACGAGAACGAATCTTTCACCATATCCGCCAAGCTGCTCGCGGAAATGATAAACAGCACGATCTTCTCCGCGTCCACCGAGGACGACAGGCATTTCCTCAACGGTCTGCTCTGGAAATACGAGAAAGACCTGTTTTCGCTGGTAGCCACTGACGGCAGGCGGCTGGCCATCACTTCCACGAAAAAAGTTAAATCAAAAAAAGACTTTAAAGTAATAGTCCCCTCCAAGATCCTGGGCGAGCTGGCCCGCTTCATAAAGAGCGCGGGCATCGGCGACAAAGAAGAGATAACGGTGGGGCTTTCCTCCAACCAGATAGGGTTCAAGATCGCCAAAACGGTATTCATCTCCCGGCTGATAGAGGGGAACTTCCCCGCTTACGAGCAGATCGTCCCCAAAAACCACGAGATAGAGATAAACCTCAACGCAGCGGCCCTGATGGGAGTTACGAAGCGGGCCGCGATCTGTTCCAACGAAAGGTCCGGCTCGGTGAAATACACCTTCAAGCCCGGGGTGCTGGTCGTTAATTCCTCGTCCCAGAGCATGGATTTCGAGGATGAGATAGCCGTGGACTACAAGGGCAAGGAATTCCAGATCAGCTTTAACCCGAAATTCATCCTGGATATACTGAAAGCCTCCGGCGAGAAAGAGCTGACGGCGGAATTCACCTCGCCGTCCACGCCGGCGCTCATAAAGGTCAAAGGGCGCGAAGACCTGATCTATATAATAATGCCCCTCCGGACGAACTAGGAAGGAGAGGATGTTCCTGAAGAAGCGCAGTTCAAATTGGAGCAAGGCCGGGGAGATCTGCGCGGCGCATAAGTTCCTGGGCGGGATCTTCCCCGAGCGCCTGGCCATACTGGAAGCTGTGTGGAAAAAAGAATTCGGCAGGCTCAGCCAGCACTGCGTGCTGCTGGGAGTAGACGGCGATTCTCTGCTGGTAAAACCTTCCTCTTCGGCGGCGGCCAGCGAACTGACCCTCAGGGGGCCGGTGATAGTGAAAGGCATAAACAAGTATTTCAGGCGGCCATGGATAAAGGCGATAAAGACCGCCTCTAAGATCTAAATACGACTATAGGAGTTAGACAGCATGAACAAGACAGCCAACCCCAAAGAGGGTAATTACGATGCCTCTAATATACAGGTCATGGAAGGCCTGGAGGCCGTGCGCAAGCGCCCGGCCATGTATATCGGTTCCACCGGCGTGCAGGGCCTGCACCACCTGGTATACGAAGTGGTGGACAATTCCATCGACGAGATCCTGGCCGGCGGCTGCAATAAAATAGAAGTCCTGCTTAAAGACGACAATGTGTGTTCCGTCACCGACAACGGCCGCGGCATCCCCGTGGACCCGATGAAGGAAGTGAAGGATCCCAAACTCAAGGGGAAATCGGCGCTGGAAGTGGTGCTGACAGTGCTGCACGCCGGCGGCAAGTTCGACGGCGGGGGCTACAAGGTTTCCGGCGGCCTGCACGGCGTAGGCGTCTCCGTAGTGAACGCGCTGTCCTCCGATATGGAAGTGCTGGTCCGCCGCGACGGCAAGGTGTGGCAGCAGCAGTACAAGCGCGGCAAGCCCCAGGCCGACGTAAAAGCCATCGGCGCGACCGAGGACCACGGCACCACCGTGACCTTCAAGGCCGACACGGACATCTTCGGAGAGGGCATGCTGTCCTTCGACACCGTTTCCAACCGCCTGCGCGAGCTGGCTTTCCTGAATCCCGGCTGCCGCATCACCATCAT
>Ga0116170_10000543_pt1 | contig 40074 bp, 39 predicted proteins | sample AD_JPNHW1_MetaG_FD_89797 | JGI IMG/M metagenome (GOLD analysis project Ga0116170, IMG submission 89797) | Active sludge microbial communities of municipal wastewater-treating anaerobic digesters from Japan - AD_JPNHW1_MetaG | ecosystem: Engineered > Bioreactor > Anaerobic > Digestate | place... | reverse complement strand
TGCGTGGTGGTCATCGCGCCTGGAGGGCAAGGTGGAAGGCGATCGCGACCGGTTGGGCCCCACCGCGGGGTTCCAGACCATCCTTCCCCTGGTGGGCATGGACCATGGGGAGGTCCGTTTCTCGATGGCCTACAGCCCCCTGGAGGGAGCGTTGTACAAGGCGATGGATGTTGGCTGGGACGTGGGGCCCGTGGGCTTGCGGGCCGGCGGCACGGGGCTGCGTACGGCCTACGGCCGGTTGTACTCGGCCTTCACCTTCGAGCTCTGCCACCGCTGGTAGGGGCGGCTCCCTCGCCCAGCCGACAGGATCAGAGGACCTTGGGAAGCTTGCGCAGGCGGCGGGCGGCCTCGTGGAGGGTCTGATCCTGGCGCGAGAAGTGGAACCGCACGAGGTTTCGCACGGGGTATTCGAAGAACGAACTTCCCGGCACCGGTGACACCCCCAGTTCGCGGGCCAGGAAGCGGCAGAATTCGACATCGTCCATGCCTGTGGCGGAGATGTCCGAAAGCAGGAAATAGGCGCCTTGGGGACGGATGGCGGGGATCCCCGCGTCGGAGAGCGCGCCCAGGAGGATCTCCAGGCGCCGCGCGTACTCCTGTGACAATTCCTGGTAATAGGACGGCGGCTGTTCCAGTCCCGCGATGGCGGCCATCTGCAGGGGGTGGGCCGCGCCCACCGTGAGGAAGTCGTGGACCTTCCGCACCGCGTCGGTCCAGCGGGGAGCGGTCCAGACGTAGCCCAGGCGCCATCCGGTGATGGAATAGGTCTTGGAGAGGCTGGAGCAGGTGATCACACGGTCGGCCATGCCCGGCAGGGTGGCCAGGGGGATGTGGACACGTCCGTTGTAGACGATGTGCTGGTAGACTTCGTCCGTCACCGCCAGGGCGTCGTATTCCAGAAGCAGGCCCGCGATGGTTTCCAGTTCGAGCTGCGTGAACACCTTCCCGCAGGGGTTGGAGGGATTGCACAGCACCAGCGCCTTGCAGCCCTGGTCGCGGAAGGCCGCGCGGAGTTCGTCGGGATCGAACCTCCAGTGCGGGGCGTGGAGTCGCACGTGCACGGCCTGGGCACCGGCCAGGATGCCGTCGGCGGCGTAGTTCTCGTAGTAGGGGCTGAACACGGCCACCTTGTCGCCGGGATCCAGGATGGCCATCATCGAGGCGATCATGGCTTCCGTGCTCCCGCAGGTGACGGTCAGTTCGCGGTCGGGGTCCACCGTTCGGCCGATCTCGCGACCGATCTTGCGGGCCAGGGCCAGGCGGAATTCGGGGGCGCCCCAGGTGTTGGCGTACTGGTGGTGTCCGCCGGTGGACAGGACCTCACGCAATGCCTCGGTCAGGAAACCGGGGGGATCGAAATCGGGGAAGCCCTGGGCCAGGTTGATGGCCCCGTATTCCAGGGCGATGCGGCTTTGTTCGCGGATCACCGATTCCGTGAAGCGGCCCACGCGCTGGGCGGGTTGTCGACTGCATGGTTCCTGGAGCATGGAGGTCCAAGGTAGCAGTCGGCGCGCTCTTCGGGAGATGCCCGATGCGCCACGAACCGGCCTTCGCGGAGGGTCCGGAGCGCGTGGTGGCGAGGTCGATGTTCCGCAGGTGCGTACTTTGGGAGGTGGACAGTCCTTCGCGAACCCAATCGAAGATGGAGCGTTTCCCTCGATGAATCTTCCCATCACCACTCCGGCCCTCCTCTTTCCCGCCATCTCGCTTCTGTTCCTGTCCTACAACGGACGATTCCTGACCTTGTCGAACCTGATCCGCGGCATGCACGCCGAGTACCTGAAGACGCAGGACGAACGCATCATGGCGCAGATGCGCAACTTCAAGATCCGTCTGCAGTTGATCCGCTGGATGCAGTGGTTGGCGATGGTGTCGTTCATCTTGGGGACGGTGACCATGTTCTTCCTGTACGTGGGATTCCAGTTCCTGGGGGAGATGCTCTTCGGGGTTTCCCTCCTGTTCCTGGTGGCCTCCCTGGGCTTTTCCCTGCGCGAGATCCACATTTCCATCAACGCGCTCAAGGTGCTGATCGGGGACGTCCTCTGAATCTCAGATTTGGCGAATACCCTCGTAAGGGAGGGTATGGGGAACGGATGGCCGCCACCGTTCCCTGAGTGATCAGCTGCCCTTCGATACAGCGCCGTAGGCGCCACTCAGGGAACGGCTGATCGTATCGAAGGGCGGTGGCGGGACTTCGGCTTGGTGCCTGTACCGACAAGAGAGAAGTTCGAAGAAAAGGAAAGACGGAAAATGTCACATCGCCACCTCGCCCTGATCACAGGCGCCTCCTCCGGCATCGGGGCGGCCTACGCCCGCCTTCTTGCCCGGGAGGGCCACGACCTCTGGCTGGTGGCGCGGCGCGGCGATCGCCTCGAGGCGTTGGCCGAAGAATTCTCCGCACTGGGCGTACAGGTGCGGGTGGATGTGCGCGACCTCGCCGACGCTTCGCAGCTGGCGGCCCTGTCGGAGGACGTCCGTTCGTGCGGAGGGCTTTCCGTGCTGGTGCACAACGCCGGTTTCGGGGTGCGAGGCGAGGTCGGAGAAGCGTCCGCGGAAAAGCTCCTGGCCATGGCCACGGTGCATGTGGATGCGACGATCGCGCTCACCTCCGCCGCCGTTCCCGCGATGCGGGAGAAGGGGCGCGGGGCGATCGTGGTGGTGGCCTCCATCGCCGGCAGGCTGGTGGGGTCGGGGAGCGCCACCTACTGCGCCACCAAGTCCTTCGAGATCTCCTACACCCGTTCTCTGTGTCGGGAATTGTCGTGGCGGGGAGTCTCCGTGCAGGCCCTGTGCCCCGGATACACCCGCACCGAATTCCACGACACCCCCGAATACGCGCACTGGGACCGCAACTCCGTGCCGTCGTGGTTGTGGACCACCGCCGAGGAAGTCGCCACCGCCAGTTGGCGGAACCGACACCGCGAGGTCTGCGTGCCGGGATGGGGCAACAAGCTGGTGTGGTGCCTGGCGGGCGTCCCCGTGGTGGGCTGGATCCGGGAGCGGATCCGGCGCGCCAAACTCAGGTAGCGTCGGGCAGCCAGCGACGCCGCCAGTCGTGGAGGCGCACCAGGGAGCGGTACAGGTCGGGCGAATGTCCCCAGAAATCCACCGCGCGGTCCACGCGTTCCATGCGTTCGGCGATGCTTTCGTCGGGGGGGATGGTGAAGACGTCCGCGTCCGGGTCGGTGATGTTTTCCGCTTCGCAGAATTCCGGCGGGGAGCTGGCCAGGTACATGCGGCAGGTGAGCGGGCGGGCCTGGTAGACTCCGCAGGCGCCGTCGGAGGCCAGGAACGGGCACGGATTGCGTTCGTCGTAGTAGTGCTCCAGGGCCAGGTCCTCGCGCTTGGCGGGGGATTGGTCCGGGTAGGTCTCCTCGCAGAAGTCCTTCCAGCCCTCGAAATCCGCGGTGCGCTCGCGGCAGGCTTCCATCAGGCTTTCCAGGTCGTCGCGGTCGCGGATGGCCTCGTAGAAGCACAGCACCTCGATGGCGTGGACAGAGGTCACGAAGTGGTGGCAGCACCGCGAGCATCCGCGTCCGCAGGAGACGTGGATGGCGTTGGCCTGGACGTTGTGGTGCAGGAATTGTCCATACGCCTCGTGGAAGGCCTCCACGGCCTTGCGCATCCCGGGGGTGGGGGAGCCCGGCGAGGGTTGGGCGTAGCTTTCGCGGATGGCCTCCACCAGGAGTCGGTCCATGGCCGTGGAGTGGCCTTCGGAGACCGGATCGCGACGGGTGGGCAGAAGGCGCGCCGGGAAGTCCCATTCCCAGGAAGCGGGCAGACGCGCGTCGTTCCAGCTGGTCAATGCCGCCGGGGGATGGAGATCGGAAGGATGCGGTCCCTTGGGTTTCGCGGGGGCCGTCTTCTGCGGTTTGGAACTCATGGGCACGCAAGCTAGCGAAAACAGCCGTTTTCCAGCAGGTCGCGCGGAGAAAAGTCTCAGGACCGTCGCGGTGGCAGGATGCCGGTGTCGCCGATCTCGAACTCGCTGGTGCCGTCGTCCGGGCTCAGCTGGGTGGAACCGATTTCGCCGTCTTCCGAGGGCTGGGGGTCCCAACGGGTGTCCGACAGGGATGCGTCGTTGGTGTAGCCCTTGGTGGAGGCGAGGCTGGAGCTTTCCGTCTGCTGGATCTCGTCGAAGCGACGCAACGCGTCAAGGAGGACCGCCATGGTCTCGCCTTGGATGTTGGTTTCCAGCTGCATCGGCTCGTCCTGGAACCGGAAGATGCCGGAACCCCAGCGGAAGATCTCCAGAAGGGATTCCTCGCCGCCGACGTTGCCGACCATCCCATGGCGGAGCCGCCCCTTGTCGAAGCCGAACACCGCCCTGCCTCTGGGGCGGGTGATGGTCAGAAGCCCGGTCATGGTTCCCGCCTGGATGCTCTGCACCACCGACAGGAACGGGAAGACCTCCAGGTTTCCCCAGATTCCGGGACGGAGGATGTTTTCCAGCTGCTGGTTGGAGGCGCGCAGTCGGCGGGCCAGCAGGCGGTTGAGGAGCGATCCAAGCGCCCCGAAGCGGGCGAGGAGCTCCAGGAACCGTTCCCGGGGGATGGAGACCAGGGTGCAGTCGGTGGCGGTGCGGACGGTGTTGGACACGGCCTGTCGGGTGATCACGGACAATTCCCCGAAGCACTCGCCGCGTCGGATGGTGGACACCCGCAGATCGCCTTCCATCACTTCCAGGCAGCCTTGGACCACCACGTAGAGATTGTCGTTGGCCTGGCCATCGGTGAGAATGACGGTGCCCGCGGGGGATTGGCTCTTCTTGCCGGAGTTCAGCAAGGCCATGGCCACCGCCTGCGGCAGTTGCAGAAGGAAGGGGCGGCCTTCCAGTTCCGTTTCCAGGGAGGCCGTATCCCAGCCCTGGTGCACGTCATCATCTTCTCGGGTGGCCGCCCAGGTGCCGCGACAGGTTTCCCACGAGCATTGGACGTCGCCGGCGTGGCCTTCGCGCAGAAGCTTGCGCAGCTTGAGGAAGGGAACCAGGCAGCAGCCGGTGTCCGCATGGTGCAGCGCAGGTGGGCGTACCAGGAGACGATCACCCACCCGATGGAGAGGACAGTCGCTGAGGTGCGTCGCTTGCAGGACCCAGGGGCCCATGGGTCTGGCTTGGGAAGGTTCCGGCATGGCGTCCATCATGGTTCAAGATAGCCCCATTGTGGCCTGCAGTGACGTTACTATTACTGCTGTATGCGACTGTGCGTTTGTCCTGGACCTCGCGTGGAAAGTCGTCGTGGTCGGGTGGGAACCCATACGGCCATCGCTCGCCCGGATGGTTCCATCTGGATGTCACCAAACCAGAAGACCCCGAATGGATTGGGGTCCTGGGATCTTCTTTGGGTGGATCCGGAGCTGGAGGGGGAAGCCCAACTGCGCAGTTTCCTGTTGGAGGACCAACCTCCCAAGGAGATCCTGATCACCGGTGGATGCGGTGCTCTGGAGCCGCATTTCCCTTGTGGATTGGCCTTGTACGCAAACGAAATCCTGGACCCCCGGCTGGGACCGCATTGGCCCCAGCCGACACGTGCGCTTTCCTTGAAGGCCGTCCAGAAGGCTTTGGGCGCGGATGCGAAATCCGGAAAGTTCCTGACCACCGAAGTTCCCTGCGTCACGCCCAGCCACAAGCACGAATCCGGGCATGGATACGGTGCGATCGCGGTGGACCAGGATTCGGCGGTGCTGTGCCGACCCTGCAAGGAGTTGGATATCGGGCACGCGGTGGTTCGCTTCGTCCTGGATCCCATGGAGGTGGATCTGTCCTCCGGCGCACCTGGTAGGGATGCGGCCTTCTTCCATGGGGCGCGGGAATGTGAAATGGGAATCTACTCGTTGATCAGTCGGCTTTGACGTGCTATTTTCAGGACACCCCCAAGTCAGGGATCGTCCAAATTCCTTCAGGAGATCAACCAATGAAGCGCATCGCACTGGCTCTCGTTCTCGCCGCCACCGCCACTTTCGCCGCTCCAAAGCATTACCAGGTCACTGGAAAAGTTGTGGAGATCGGCTCCGATGTGATCGTGATCCAGAAGGGCAACGAGAAGTGGGAAATGGCCAAGGAAGCCTCCCTGGGTGATGTCCGCCTGGGCCAGAAGGTTACCCTGTTCTACGCCATGGCCGCCAAGTCCATGGCTGTCGCCCCGGAAACCGTGGCTCCCGCCGCTGCTGCTCCGCACCGCGCCACCTCCACCAAGGCCCGCTGAGCCGAATTCCGTTCCCGCCACATCACAGGGAATGTGCGAAGGTCCGCCCGATGGAGCGGATCTTTCTGTTTGTGGAGAACCCGCAACCGCGCCTAATCGGGAATGCGATCGGGATCGAAGGGGCGAGGGAAGGAATCCAAGGGATCCCGATCCTGCTCCGCCGGCCGAGGAGGCAGGGAGTCGGCAGGAATCATTGAGGATGGTGTAGGAACCGGATTCGTCTTGGGGGGGGGCGACGTCGGTTGGGGAGGCTCCGGAGGCAGGTCCGGCGGAGGCAGGACCTGGAATGCTGCCGAATCCAATTGTGGAGAAGGGATTTGGGCATTGGGCAGGGTCCGTTGCGATGCGCTGTCCTGCGGCGGGACCGGGGCGGTTGGGCGGATGGAGTCGACCTGGGGTGCGATCCGCGGTGCAATGGGAGCTGGAGGAGGTACGATCCGGGCGGTGTCGACCACGGGAGCCAATGGCGTTCCCGGGGCTGCGGAGCCGGAAGATGGGGTTCTGACCGGGTCGGTCGAGTCTTCGTCCAACGTGGGAGGAAGGATGGTATCGGGTCTGGGTTGGCCGGTTCGCGCGAGGCTGTCCAGGCTTAAGCTGTCTGGTTTGACCAGAGGCAAGCCTTGCAGTCGGGCCAACCATCGATCCTGGAGTTCGCGGACCGGGCGGGTGTAGCCCGTGTAGCCGCTGCAGAAGAAAGTGAATGCCAACGTATCGCGGTCGCGGACCAGGTATCCGGCAAGATTGGAGACGCCATCCAGCGTTCCCGTCTTCGCCAGCACCTGGGAAGGAACCGGAAACAGCTGGAATCGCTTGCGGAGCGTGCCTTCGCCGCCTTTGGGAAGAAGATCCAGCAAGGTCTGGCCCGTGCGGGCGTCGTGGGACAGGAATTGTGTCATCTGTCGGGCGGTGGTGAGGTCGTAGCGGGACAGGCCGGATCCGTCGTCCACCACCTGTCGGGCGGGGTCGAGCCCTTGTTTGGTCAGCCAATCGCGCAAGCGACGCAGGCCCGCGTCGCGTACAGGTCCGCGTCTTCCCAGACCCAGGCCCAGCACCACCCCTTCCGCGAAGGGATTGACGGATTCCCGCAGGCACGAACGCAGGACAGCGTCCAACGCGGGGCTCGCCACGGTGGCGACCCTGGTCAGGTTCCGGCGCGCCGGCAGGGAATCGCCACGCACCCGGATGGTGGTGTCGGTCCCCTTCACGGTGATTCCCTTGGCGGCCAAGGCTTTACGCAGGGCCTTGAGCGCCTCCTGCCTGGGCTCCGGAAGGGCCCGGTCTCCAATACGGTTCTGGTTCCAGTTGAGCCCCACGACGGGGGCTCCGTATCCGTCCTTGGCGCTGGCGATGGTCCAGCCACCCGGCCAAGCGTCCAGGCCGCGACCCGCGACGGTGTCCATGGCGATCAGATTGCCGTGGACGGTGACCACGCCTTGCTTCTTCAGTGCGGAGACGAAGATCGACAATGCGCCGCTTTCGGAGCCCAGGGTGGGGTCTCCTCCTCCCTCCAGGATCAGGTCTCCCTTCAGGTCGGCGCCATAGAGTGTGCCGGTGCGCCACAGGGTGGTCCGCCAGCGGAACTTGGGTCCGAGGATGGACATGCCCGCGACCGCGGTGTACACCTTCTGGGTGCTGGCGGGCAGAAGGCGCGTGTCCGGGTTGTGCCACCAGACGGCGGCGGTATCCCCCAACCGTGCCACATGGGCCCCCACGACACCGCCCATCGGGGCGAAATCGGAGGCCAGGAGGGAATCCATGGAGATCCACAACGCGGTGTCCACTCCCGGAGGAAGGAAGGCGGCGCGCGGATCCGGCGGCTTGACTGCGGCGACCGGAGGGTGCGAAGAGGTGTCCATCGCCACAACCGGGGGTGCGACCGCGGTGGCCGGGGGGGGAGGGGGTGTCCCGGCGCAGGAGCCCAGGACGAGGGCGATCGAGGCTCCTGGTAGCGCGCGGCGTCTCATCCGATGCGGATCCCTTCGGACATTTCCTGTCCATGCGGTCCGGCCCATGCGATGGCGTCGTGGGCGTGGATGCTCTCCATGGATCGCACATGCAGCGAGATGCCGGAAAACCCTCTCGATTCCAGCCCTTCCAGGATGAGGCTCGCCGCATCCTCGACGAACCGGAAGGAGTTGCGCCGCGAGAGGACGTCGATCACTTCCTTCTCGTCTTCCCGGCGGAGCACGGGGTGCACCCGGTTGGAAGCTGCTTCGTCCAGGGAAAGGAGGATGTCGGTAGCGCGGGAAACCTGGTTTCCATCCACCTGTGCCTGGAGGATTCCCCGCTGGTTGTGGAAGCCCAGATCCTCCGAGAGGGCCTTGGAGCAAGGGCAGGCCAGCATGGCGGACGATTCCATCCGGGTGGAGACGGAAAGGGAGGAAGGGGTCCAGTCCGCTCGCAGCTGCAGGCGGATGGGATGGAAACCCAGCGATCCGGTGGAGGGAGCGGCGCGCTCCACCAGCTGTTCCCACGAGAGGTTCGCCGACAAGTGCACCGATTCCTGGGAGGCGGCCGTGGCGCGGATGCGGTCTTCGAAGGCGATAAGGTCGATCCTGCCGTCCGGAGCGAAGGTCCGGTACAGGCGGCTCATGTGGACTCCGCGCTGCCCGTTGGGGACACGCGCCACCAGTTCGAGGGTGGCCACTGTGCGCTCACCGGAAGGAAGGGTCAGAAGGATGCGGACGCGATCGATTCCCGCGACCACTTCGGTTCTGGCGGGACGGCTGGATTCCGACTGGACGTCGGGAAGGCTGGCAGATGTGGACATGGAGGTGGCAAATCTACAAGTTTGCAGAGACCTCGAAGTGGGAAAGCCTGCACGGAGCGTCCACGAGGTGTAGTTTCAGACGATGGGCATCCTTTCGGAAAACAAGGTCAAGGGGATCTTCGGCTGGTTCTACGACCGGGCGTTGTCGGGGATGGGAACGATGGATTCCTCCGACAAGCTCGCGGAAAGCCACCTGGCGCGCTCCGGCTCGCTGGAAGAGCGGGTGGATGGACTGATCCGTTCCCAAGCCATCCTGAGCGGAACCACGGGATTCCTCACCGGGCTGGGAGGTTTCGTGGCCCTCCCCGTGACGTTGCCGGCCAGCCTCACCAGCGGGCTTCTCGTGCAGACGCGTCTGATCCTGGCCATCGCCCGGATGGCCGGTCACGACCCCCGCGACCCCCACGTGCGGGTCCTGGTGATGGCCTGCCTGTGCGGAAACGCCGCCAAGGGAGTCCTGAAGGAAGCCGGGGTCAAGCTGGGAACCCGCCTCACCAAGGCGATGGTGGAGGGATTCACCTCCACGTTGCTTTGGGCTGTGGAGAAAGCCATCGGAAAGAGGTTAGCGGTGCGCTGGGCGCAATCGGGCGCACGGAACCTGGCGAAGCTCGCTCCCTTGGCCGGTGGACTGGTGGGAGCGGGGATCGATGGCATGGCCACCCGTGCCGTGGGGCGGATCGCCAAGCATTTGTTCTTCGGTAAACCGTTCCAGGAACCGGTGGGGCTGGTGGTCAACCTGGACCTCGACAAGGTGCCTCTGGCCGAGGAAGTCCCCGACAAAGCCTCCTGAGGAGTCAGACGGAGGCGATCCGCCGGGCGATCCGGTCCAGGATTCCGCCCAACCAATCGCGGTTGGCCTGGAATCCAGCGGTGTTCGCAAGGAACGAATCCGGTTTCTGGATGAACGGTCCGCGGAAATGGGGCTGGGCCCGGATGAGGCCCTTCAACGCGTTCGGTTCCATTTCCAGGTGGAACTGGAGGGCCACCACGTTGTCCTTCACGAAACCCTGGTTCTGGCATGCCTCGGTGGATCCGATGGGTTGGGCCCCTTCGGGGATGGCGAAGGTGTCACCGTGCCATTGGAACACGCTGGCCAATGCGGGCATGTGCTCGAACAGAGCGCCTGCCTCGCGCATGGAAGGAGCAAGGCGCAGTTCGCTCCAGCCGATCTCCGTGAATTCGTTTCTGGTCACGGGGGCACCCAGGCGTTCTGCGACGAGTTGGGCACCCAGGCACACGGCCAGCACCGGGCGTTTTTGTGCCAGGACCGCATCCAGGTATGCCTTTTCGGTCACAAGCCATGGATGGGCCGTGTCCTCGTAGACGTTCATGGGGCCACCCATCACCACCAGGAGATCCCATTGGGAATGATCGGGCGGGGTCCGGCCCCGATGCCACAGGGTATGGCTTGCGCTCCAGGAGCGTTCGAACAGGAGGTCTTCGAAGGTGCCGATGCCTTCGATGTCGGCGTGCTCGAAAAAATGGATCCGCATGGACGGCAAGGTAGCTCAGGCCACGCGCAGGCGATCCGGTGCCGGGATGCTCGCGTAGAACTCCGACCGCAGGGAGGGATTGCTCTGGAAGGCGCCGGAAAGCTTGGATGTGCGGGTCACGCAGCCGTCGTCGCCGATGCCGCGGGTCTTCACGCAGCAGTGGAGTGCGTCCACCACGACCGCAACGTCGTCGGTGCGGAGGATCTGCGCCAGGGCCTGCTGGATCTGCACCGTGGCGCGCTCCTGCACCTGCGGACGCTTGGCGAAGTACTCCACGACGCGGTTGAACTTGGACAAGCCCAGCACCCATCCCTTGCAGATGTAGGCCACGTGGGCCTTGCCGATGATGGGAAGGAAGTGGTGTTCGCAGGTGCTGTTGAAGGAGATGTTCACCTCCACCAGCATCTCGTCGTAGCTCATCTTGTTTTCCACCACGGTGATCTTCGGGAAGTTCTCCTCGCGGAGTCCATGGAAGATCTCGTCCACGTACATCTTGGCCACGCGTTCGGGGGTCTCGGCCAGGGAATCGTCCGAAAGATCCAGGCCCAGGATCTCCATGATCTCGCGATGTCGACGGGCGATCTCCATCCGGGCGGTTTCCGGATCCATCCTGAGGTTCCCGGACATGGGGGTGGGGATCACCTGGGAAAGAAGCTCCCGGACATCCACCTCGTAGCCTCCGGCGGAACTCCGGACCAGGCGGTGCGTGGGATGGATAGACAGGGCGTTTCCGGTTCTGACTGTGTCGTGCATGGGTTTCCTTTGGAATCGAATTCCCATTGAATGTACGGGCTCGACGCCCCGAACGTCCCGATGCCGTGCGGATGAAACACAAATATGACAGAATACGTCATATTGCCGGATCGGAATATCCGGCAAACGGGATGGTTCGGGGACACCGCGCGATCGCGACGCCGCGGGGATCGCAAACGTCGCGGGATCGCAAACGTCGCGGGATCGCAAACGTCGTAGAGACGCCCCGCCGGGGCGTCTCTACAATACGTTGCGTCCCGCGTTGCGATCCACGCGGTGGTCAGGCGGGGAATTCGCCCAGGAACACGACCTCGCGTTCCAGGGTCACGCCGTTGAACGCCTTGACGCGTTCGATCACCTGGCGTGACAGGTTCCACACGTCGGTGGCGGTGGCGCCGCCCAGGTTCACCGCGAACCCCGCGTGTTTTTCGCTGATGGCCGCGTTTCCCACCCGGAATCCCTTCAGGCCGGCTTCCTCCACCATCTTCGATGCGAATCCACCGGGCGGGCGTTTGAACAGGGATCCGGCGTTGGGGAGGTCCAGCGGCTGCTTGTCCAGGCGGGCCTTCTGGGTCTCGCGAACCGACGACCTCAACGCGTCCACGTCCCCGGGCGCAAGATGCAGCGTGGCCGACACCACGATCTCGCCGTTCTCGCGGAAGACCGAATGGCGGTAGCCGAAGCCGCACTCGGTCGCGGATCGTTCGTGGCAGGCGCCGGCGGTGTCCATGCTGCGCACGCGCACCAGTCGATCGGCGAATTCCTGTCCGTAGGCTCCGGCGTTCAGGAACACCGCGCCACCCACGCTTCCGGGGATTCCCGCGAGCTTCTCCATGCCTGCGAGGCCCCTGCCCACGGCCTGCAGGACCAGCTCCGACAACCTGGTTCCGGCCCGCGCGGTGACGACGGATTCCGTCCAGTCGATCCCGGCGAATCCCTGTCCCAAACGCACGACGACTCCGTCGAATCCGAGGTCGGAGACCACCAGGTTGGAACCGCGCCCCATCGCGAAGACGGCCGATCCGGCTTCGCGGGCCCAGGCCAGGGCGGCGGCGAGTTCGGATTCGTCGCGGGGTTCCAGCAGGAAACGCGCCCGCCCGCCCACCTGGAAGGTGGTGAGGCCGGACATCGGCGCGTCCGTCGCTCCGGGACAGGGAAGGGAAGGCATCAAGCCCTTCCGGATGCGCGGAAGTAGTCCATCTGGCGCGTGCTGGAGAGGACCGCGTGCCAGAGGGGGCCGTCGATGTCCAGTTTCTTGCGCTCGGAGGTGGCGTAGGGGATGGGCACGTGGGTGAAGACTCCTCCCGTGGATCCCACCACCATGTCGGTGCGTCCGGACATCGCCGCGTGGGTGGCGTTTTCGGCGAGCTGGGTGCAGAAGATGGCGTCCGTTCCCCGGGCGGGGACCGAGCGGATGGAGTAGCTGGGGTCGAAGTAGCGGATGGGGATGTCCATTCCCAGCTGGTCGAAGTGGTGACGGATCTTGTCCACAAGGAAGTCGCCGATGTCGTGCTTGAGGATGTTGCCCGAGGCGTCGCGCGCTTCCGGCAGGCCCTCGAACAGGTGCTGGCCGGCGCCTTCGGCCACCACCAGGACGGCGTGCGTCTTGCCGCGTTCGAAGCGGCGGCGGAGAGCCTCGAACAGGCCTGTGGGGCCTTCCAACTGGAAGGGAACCTCGGGGACCAGGCACATGTTCACGACGGTGTTGGCCAGGGTGGCGTAGGCGGCGATGAATCCGGAATCGCGGCCCATCAGTTTCACGATCGCCAGTCCGTTGTGGGCGCCGCGGGCCTCCATGTGGGCGTTGGTGATGATCTCGGCGGCCTTGTACACCGCGGTCTCGAAACCGAAGGTGTGGTCCACCAGGTTCAGGTCGTTGTCGATGGTCTTGGGGATGCCCACCACGGAGATGGGAAGCTTGCGGAAGGCGACTTCCTCGGCGATGGCGTGCGCTCCGCGCAGAGTGCCGTCGCCGCCCACGCAGAAGAGGATGTTGATGTTCAGCCTCTGGAGCGTGTCCACCATCACCTTGGGGTCCTGTTCGCCGCGGCTGGAACCCAGCATGGTTCCGCCTTCCTCGTGGATGGTGTCCACCAGTTCCGGAGTCAGCTGGATGGGAGCGAGCCGGTACTTGGGATTCAGGCCGCGGTATCCGTAGGGGATCCCGAACACGTGGCGCACGCCGTAGTCGAACCACAGCACCTGCACGAGTCCCTTGATCACGGCGTTGAGCCCCGGGGCGAGGCCTCCGCAAGTCACGATGGCCGCACGGGTCCAGGCGGGGTCGTGGTAGATCTGCTGGCGCGGACCGGCCTTCTCCAGCGAGGGGACCTGCGCGCCCGCGGCGCAGATCCCGTGGATGCGGGCGGCGTCGGAGGTGAGGGCGATCCGCTCGTGGTCCTGCACGAACCTCTGTCCCGTGAGGACGTTGGCCACCGAGGCACGCCCGAGCGTGTGGATGGACAGGTCGTGGTCGGCGGGATTCGCCAGGATGTCGTCGATGCCCATGGATGCCTCCGAAACGGGAAAAAGAGCTTCAGCCCAGCGCGATGTCCAGTGCCCGGGGAAGGTCGTCGCAGATCGCGATCTGCAGACCTTCGATGGAGATCGGCTTGGGTGGCTTGGGAATCAGGGCGCGCGAGAAACCGAGCTGGCGCGCTTCCTTCAGCCTGGCCTCGAGGTGGGGGACCGGACGGATTTCCCCGCCCAGACCCAGTTCCCCGATGGCGATGGTGCCGGCCGGCAGGGGACGATCGCGAAGGCTCGAGGCCACCGCCAGGGTGGCGGCGAGCTCCCCGCCCGGGTCGTCCAGCTTGAGGCCGCCCGCCACGGACAGGAACACGTCGTACCCGCCCAGATGCATGCCGCCGTGGCGCTCCAGGAGGGCCAGGAGGATGGTGGTGCGCTTGCCGTCCAAACCGGTGGTGACCCGCTGGGGCATGGAGAAGTGCGTGGGGCCGGCCAGGGCCTGGATCTCCACCAGGAGAGGTCGGCTGCCTTCCATGGAAGAGGTGGCGCATACGCCGGGAAGGGGAGGGCGGTTGCCCAGGAACAGCGCCGATGGATTCCGCACCCCTTCCAGGCCCGATCCCCTCATTTCGAAGACGCCGACCTCGCCGGTGGCACCGAAACGGTTCTTGGTGGCTCGCAGGAGCCGGTAGACGTGGTGGCGGTCGCCTTCGAAGTAGAGCACCGTGTCCACCATGTGCTCCAGCACCCGGGGACCGGCCAGTTGCCCCTCCTTGGTGACGTGTCCCACCAGGAACACGGAGCTGTCCGTGGACTTCACCCAGGAAAGCAGCGCAGCGGCGCTCTCGCGCAGCTGGCTGACGGTTCCCGGGGCGCTTTCGAGGTCCTCGCGGTAGATGGTCTGGATGGAATCCACCACCACCACCTTGGGCGAGAGGCGCTGGAGCTCGGCGAGCACGGCCTCCACGCGGGTTTCGGGGAGGAGCCACACGTGGGAGGCCTGGCCGCCCAGTCTCTCGGCGCGCAGCGCCACCTGCGAACTGGATTCCTCGCCGGACACGTACAGGACGCTGGCCTGCTTCTCCAGCCTTCCGCACATCTGCAGGAGGAGGGTGGACTTGCCGATCCCCGGATCGCCGCCCACCAGGATCATGGACCCCGGAACGATCCCCCCTCCCAGGACGCGGTCCAGTTCGGGGATCCCCGTGGTCAGGCGACGGACGTTCTCCAGCGGGACATCTCCCAGCCGACGGGCGGTCTGGCCCGCCACGGCGTCCGGTCCGCGGCGGAAGCTGGGGGCGCGCTCCACTTCCTCCACGAGGGTGTTGTACTTCCGGCAGCTTTGACAGAATCCGGCAGCCTTGGGGTGGTGCGCGCCGCAGGCGGAGCAGATCCAGGAGGACTTGGGTTTGGCCACGGAACGGATCAGGCCGGGACGGCTTCCAGCTTGCGCTGGCCGCGGACGAACTGCTGGACGTATGGATTGTGGGTGGTGCGCACCTGGTCGGGGGTGCCCACGAAGATGATGTGGCCCTGGTAGAGCATGGCGATGCGGTCGGCGACCTTGAAGGCCGAGACCATGTCGTGCGTCACCACCACCGAGGTCACGTTGAACTGGTGCTGGGTGTCGATGATCAGGTCGTTGATCACGTCGGCGGTGATGGGGTCCAGGCCCGTGGTGGGCTCGTCGTAGAGCACGATCTCGGGTTCCACGGCCAGGGTGCGCGCGAGCGACACGCGCTTCTTCATTCCACCGGAGAGCTCCGAGGGCATCTTGGTGGCGAAGGCCGGATTGAGGTTGATCATGCCCAGCAGCCGGGCGATGATCTCCTCCACGGATTCCTCCGGGATCCCCGGGTTGTGCTCGCGCAGCGCGAAGGCGATGTTCTCGCCCACGCTCATTGAATCGAACAGGGCGCCCATCTGGAACAGCATCCCCATCTTGCGCCGGATGGTGGCCGCGTCGAAGTAGTCGGGGGTGGAGATCACCTTGCCGTCCACCACCACCTCGCCGCCGTCGGGCTGCAGGAGTCCGATCATGTGCTTGAGGATCACCGACTTGCCACCGCCGGACCCGCCGATGATCACCATGGTCTCGCCGCGGTGGATGTTCAGGCTGACGTCCTGCAGGACCTGCTGCTCGCCCTCGGTGGTCCAGAAGCTCTTGCGGAGATGCCGTAGCTGGATGATTTCGTCGTTGGGATCGATCTGCACGCCGGGCATGGAGGACTCCTAGGTGGGCGACTGGCGCAGAAGGAGGAAGGCGATCAGGAAGTCGAACAGGAGGATCATCACCGAGGACGAGACCACCGACTTCATGGTGGCTTCCCCGACACCCTTGGCGCCGCCTGCGGACTGGCTTCCGTGGTAGTAGCCCATCAGGGAGATCAGGAGACCGAAGACAAGGGCCTTGATCTCGCAGACGAACACGTCGTAGGGGGAATAGAACAGACGGGTCCCGGAAAGGAACGTGTAGCTGGTGACTCCCAGGCCGATCACGCAGACCCCCCAGGCGCCCACGACGGCCAGGAAGCAGGAAATGGTGGTGAGGACCGGCATGGCCGCCATGCCCACCAGGACGCGAGGAGCCGCCAGGTACCGCAGGGGCTGGAGATCCAGCACGCTCATGGCGTCCACCTCCTCCTTCTCCTTCATGGTGGCGATCTGGGCTGCGATGGACGATCCGATGCGCCCGGACATGACAAGTCCCGTCAAGACCGGCCCGAGTTCCAGGAGCACCAGCTTGGAGACCGAGGTTCCCAGGTACTTGAGGGGAACCATGTCGCGGAACTGGTACTTGGCGGACACGGCCGCCACCGCCCCCACGAAAAGCGACGTCACGAACACCAGGGGGATGGAGGCGACCCCCAGGCGCATGGCCTCCTTGATGACGGATTCGGGTTGGCTCAGGGCCTTGGGAAAGAGCGCCATGATCTGTCCGCACATGACCAGTACGCCGCCGACGGAAGCCAACCCGTCCAGGATGGCGCCGTGGACGCGTCTCAGGATCCTGAGGGTGATCTCCCCCAGGGAGTCCAGGACCAGGAGTGGATCCGGAAACCTACTCGTACCCATAGACGGGTTCCTCGCGATCGGTGAAGTCGTAGTAGCGAGTGTACTCCTTCCTAAACAGCAGGGGAATGTCGCGCTGGGGGCCGGCGCGGTGCTTCTGGATCAGGAACTCCACCTTGGATGGCTGTTCCGGATCGGGATGGAGGAAGGCCACGACGTCGGCGTCCTGTTCGATGGCGCCCGATTCGCGCAGGTGGTGCAGCTTGGGCTTCGCGTCGCCCTTGGCCGGCTCGCGCGAGAGCTGGGACAGCGCCAGGACCGGGCAGTCGATTTCCTTGGCCAGTTGCTTGAGCCCGCGCGAGATCTGGGCGACCTCCGCCTGGCGGTTGTCGCCTCCTCCTCCGCCCTTTCCGGTGGGCGCTTCCATCAGCTGCAGGTAGTCGATCACGATCAGGTCGAGCGATTCCCCCTGTTGGCGCAGCTGGCTGGAAAGCCGCTTGCAGCGGGCGCGCAGCTCCAGGATGTTCATGCCGGAGGTGTCGTCGATGTAGATGGGGGCGTGGTAGATGGGTTCGATGTCGCGCTGGAGCTTCTGGGGCAGGTAGTTGCCCTTGTGGAGTTCGCGGCTGTCGATCTCCGCCGCCGAACAGATCAGGCGTTCCACCAGCTCCATGTAGCCCATTTCCAGGCTGAAGATGGCCACCGGGTGGCGCTTGCCTTCCGGATCGCCCACGCCGCAGGCGGCGTTCAGCGCGATGTTCAGTGCCAGAGCCGTCTTTCCCACGCCGGGTCGGGCCGCCAGCACGATCATGGCCTGCCTGCGCAGACCGCGCAGGGTCTCGTCGATGTCGCGGAAACCCGAGGGCGTTCCCAGGAGGCCCTCGCCGTAGGTCGCGATGTTCTGCAGGGTGCTGTGGATGAGGTCCTTGATCGGAAGCAGCTTGTGGGCGGCGCGCCGATTGGCCACCTGCATGATCTCGGTGGCCGCGCGGTCCAGCACGACGGCGGTGTCCTCGCCGTCCTCGAAGGCCATCTCGTTGATCTTGCGGGTGCTCTCGATGAGGGAGCGCAGGAGGCTCTTCTCGCGCACGATCCTGGCGTGGGCGGAAATCCCCGCCGCCGACACCACGGAATCCGCGAGGTCCATCAGGTAGGGTTCGCCTCCCACCATTTCCAGCTTCTTGTCGCGCCGCAACCTCTCGGAGAGGGTCACCAGGTCGACCGGGGTCTGCTCCTGGGACAGCTGGCGCATCGCCTCGAACACCACCCGGTTGCGCTCGGCGTAGAAGTCCGCCGAATCCACTTCCGAGATGAGGTCGTCCAGGACCCGCCAGTCGCGGAGGATCCCTCCCAGGACGGAGCGTTCGGCCTCGTCGGAGCGGGGCAGTCCCATGCGGGGGTCCATCAGGACCTTCCTTCCAGGATGAGTCGGATCCGCTCCAGGTCGGCGCGGACGTCGGGTTCCAACGCGGCCTGGCGCGCCAAGCGGGTCGGATGGTGGGTGGAAATGGCCGGGATGCCGTCCAGTTCCCAGCGCTCGCCGCGGAAGGCGGGCCAGGCCACCGACCCTTGCGGACCGCGGGCCAGCTGGGTGGCCTTGTGGTCCAGCACCAGGACGGCCCGCGCCTTGGACAATTTCAGTCGTTGCAGCCAGTGGCCGCGGCATCGGACCGCTTCGGTGAAGCCCTGGATGGTTGTGTCGGCAGGGTCGTCCGGAGTGCAGGCGAAGATGGCGGCCACGGCGGGCTGGGGCAGCCCAGCTTCGGCTGCCAGCTCGAGCAGACCCTTGGCGTAGTCGCCGGCGAGCACGCCGCCGCGATCGGCATCCTCGCCCCAGGCGTAGAGCGTGAGCACCGCCCAGGAGGAGGTTTCCGGGCCGCCGCTGGCCAGTACGCTCCGCCGACGGCGGGAGAGCACGCAGCGTGTGCAGGAGCGCGCGTGGTCGGAAAGTTCCTGGAGGTTGGCGAAGGTGGGGATGGCCGAACGGCTCGGTGGAGCGGGAATCGGTGGTGGCACGGATGCCCTGGGAGCCGGCTGCGGGGTTGGCCTTGGAAACGCTCCGGATGGCGTGGTGGCCACCGGGGGGGGGATCGGAGCGGGTCGAGCCGTCGAAACGGGCGGACGCACGGGGGGGGCGGTCGGTGCCGCGGGGCGGCGCGCGGCCGTGGTGGGGGCCGGAGCCACACTGGAGAACGGCACGTCCAGGATCACCTCGTCGATGCCGAGCTCCTGCTGGTAGCGGACCCAGCGCGCGATCGGTTCGGAAAGGCTCATAGGGCTTCCAGCTTGTCCAGGAGCACGGAGGCCAGATCCCGCTTGGCCATCCAGGCGGCAGTGGGCTCCTTGCCGGCGGGCCCGATCCAACCCCAGACGGCATCGGTTCCGAAACCGCCCTTGGACGGATCCAGGAGGGGATCGTTGCACACGGCCAGATCGGCGCCCTTGTCGTGAAGCTTTTGGGAGCCGCGGGACAGATCGCCGCTTTCCAGGGCGAAACCCACCACTTTGCGGATTCCTTTGGTGGCGCACAGTTCGCGGAGGATGTCCGGATTGGGGACCAGTTCCAGCCGGTCCATTCCCCGCGACGCGGGGATCTTGCCCGTGGCGGGAGAGGCTGGGCGGAAATCGGCGACCGCGGCCGCGCAGATGGCGAGATCGTGGTTGGGCCAGGCATCCAGGGTGGCCTTGCACATCTCCAGGGCGGATCGCACACGGATCACCACGGCGCCCGTCGGGATCGCGGCTTCGCAAGGACCGGCAACCACGGTCAATAAATGTCCACGCAGGATGGCTTCCCGGGCGATGTCGGCGCCGGTGCGCCCGGAGCTCCTGTTGGTGATCATCCGCACGTCGTCGATGGCTTCCTCCGTGCGGCCCATGGTCAGGAGAATCCGCCGCGGACGCGAGGTCCTGCGTGCGAGAAGCCGTTCGACCTCGTCGGCGATCCGGATGGGATCCGGCATCCGCCCTTCGCCCGTCTCTCCGCAGGCCAGGTCGCCCGTGTCGGGAGCCATCACCTGGATGCCGTCCGCGGAAAGCATGGCGAGGTTCCGCTGGGTGGCGGTGGCGTGGAGCATGCGGGTGTTCATCGCCGGGCAGACGAGTTTGGGACAGGTGCAGGAGATCCAGGCCAGGCTCAAGGCGTCGTCGGCCAGTCCATGCGCGAATTTGGCGGCGCTGTTGGCGGTGAGCGGTGCCACCACGAACACGTCCGCCCATTGGGCCCAGTCGATGTGCTGGGTGTGGGCGGGACCGCCCGTTTCCCACACCGAGTGATCCACCGGCCCCTGGGTGAGAGTGGCCAGGGTATCGCGCGACACCAGCCTCAGTGCGTTTTCCGTGGCCACACAACGAACGAGCGCCCCCCGCTTCTGCAGGAGGCGCACGAGTTCAGGCGTCTTGTAGGCTGCGATGCCTCCGGAAATGCCCAGCAGGATGCGCCGACCGGACACGGAGGACAACGACTCACTCCTCCACGGAGATCTTGACCTTGCCTTCGCGCAGTCGGTCCAGGGCCACGGTGGTGGGCTTCACGCCCTTGAGATCCAGGAATCCAAGACGAGCCTGTTCGTTGATGAAACGGGCTTCCTGGGCGGCGACGACCACCGATTCGAACGGAGACATGTTCTTCTGGTAGACTTCGTCTGGATCGTAGTGCAACTGGTTGGAAACCACTGATGACCTTTCGGTTTCGGACAGGAAAGAGACCGTCGACAGAGACCCGTAATGATACTAAACACTTGCGGCCATCGCTGGGTTCGGGAGGTACTTTTCCGGTTCTCATGGCATTCCTTCCCAAACTTCGCAGTCCGAACCTGGTCACCTTTCCACGCAAGCTCTGGGATATCTCCCGGGTGGCATGGCGATTCCTGAAGGCGTTGTTCCTGGCCTACGCGGTGGCGTTTTCGATCGTGGGAACCATCCTGCTGGGGATCGCCGCCTGGAAATGCTGGCGCCTGTACGATTCCGTGGCGGGATTGGACGACCGTCTTCCGGAAAAGACCAGCTTCATGGAGTACCGCGAGGAACAATGGAGGGATTCCGGCAAGACGGTGGATGTGCGTTGGGAGCCCGTCCCGCTGTCGAGGATTTCCAAGAACCTCCAGAACGCGGTCCTGACCGGCGAGGACGATCGCTTCTACCAGCACAACGGATTCGACCTGGACGCCATGGAACGCGCCTTCCGGGAAGCACAGACCAAGGGTGCTTGGAAGCGCGGTGGCAGCACCATCACCCAGCAGCTGGCCAAGAACCTCTACCTCTCGCCCAAGCGTTCCATGGTCCGCAAGGCCAAGGAAGCGCTCTACACCGTGGCTCTGGAGCATTTTTTGACCAAGGACCGGATCCTGGAGATCTACCTCAACGTGATCGAATGGGGGCCGGGGATCTACGGTGCCCAGGCGGCTTCCCGCCATTATTTCGGGGTGGATGCGTCCCAGTTGAGTCTGGACCAGGCCGCACGGCTGGCGGCGGTGCTCCCCAAGCCGCTGAAGGTCAGGCCGGATCGCGATTCCAGGTTCGTGAACTTCCGCAAGGCGGCGATCCTGCAGAATCTCCGCAACTTCAAGGGGATCGGGGACGTTCCCAAGGTGGAGCCGGACGACGACCAGGAGGACGTGCCCGACATGGAGGAGACGGGTCCCCAGCCCGCCAAGGACTCCACTGCGACCGATCCGCGGGTGGATACCGCCAGCCGGAGCGAAATTCCTACCGACACCTCCGCCGTCTCTCCCTGAGGCGATTCCAAGGACGCCTCAGGTCCCTTCCTGGACAGGCGTGGAAGGCATGCCCCGGGTCCGGACGGGACTCCAGAATTCCCGAGTGGCCACGATCTTGTCCACCGCGCACACCAGGATGGATTCCATGTGCCGTGGAGGGCGGGAGGTCAGAGGCCACATGTGCTTGGCGATGATGTCCCTCTCCAGCGCGGTGAGCGTGAAGTGCCGCTGGGCGTTGCGCAGCGCGATGTAGGGGTGCTCGAATCCGTGGAACTTCTCCTTGGCCAGGTCCGGAAGGTCGTGGTTCCTCCAGTCGTACAGGAAGAAATCGTGCAACAGCCCGCCGCGTGCCATGGCGCGGGCGTCCAGGTGCAGGTATTTCCCGATCCGGTAGGAGATCATGGAGACCCGCAAGGCGTGGCGGAAGATGGAGCTGTCGTGGTGGCGAAACAGCCTGGTCCGGGAGAATTCGGGGTGCACCGCGATGTCCCGCACGAAGCGGCGGAACTCGTCCTCCTGGGGCATGCGCGATTCCAGGAAGGACAGGAAACGCACCTGAAGCGCGGACAGCCGGTTGTCGATCCGGGCACGGAGGTCGGATGCGGCGTCCAGGTACTTGCCCAGGTTGGGGAACGCGATGAGCAGCCGCTGGAAGGGCTTGGCGAACCGTCCTCGTTCCGCGCCGCTGAAGCTGGCGTGGCGCCGGTAGATGCGGGAAAGCTGGTCGACCAGGTTGTAGAGGAGGTTCACGGACACGGCGAAATCCAGGAGGAAGTACGCGGTGAGCGCGGATGCCGTCGCCTGGACCAAGCGCGGATCCATCGCGTCGACCGCATCGCGGACGTGGGGGTGGACGAATCCGGAGAAGAGCCACGCCAGGGCGGCCCAGAGGACGGAGAACGGCAGACAGACCCTCCCGTGGAGGTTCATGGCGTTCTCCGAATAGTCCCACATCCGCACGCCGAAGGACTTCTCGCAGAGGGTGCCGATCCCGTATTCCACGACCGTCAGGACGACTCCGAAGGCCACGAACTGGACGATGTGGCCCCATTGGTCCAGCCAGGGCGCCAAGGAGAGGACGCTCAGGGAGCCGAGGCCGTAGATGGGCAGGAAGGGGCCGCGCAGGAAGCCCGCGTTGACGAATGCCCGCGTGCGCGAGGAGCGGTAGATCACTTCGATCACCCACCCCGCGAAGGAATAGATGGAGAACAGCAGGACGGTCTGAGCCAGGAAGTGTCTGTACTCGAGCAGTCGTTGCAGGGTGCCCAGAGGGACCTCCGTTGGTGGGGTGGTGCGGCATGGCCGGCGATGACGGCCGGTTCGGGTCTCGATGCATCCATCGCATCGATGGATGCTCGCGCACCCGGCGATCCGAGGAAGGCCATAATCTAGCTTCAGTCGCCCATCCGAACCCACTCCGGCATGGCGGATCCTACGCGTGCAGCTCCCGGGCGTAGATCGCCTCGATCAGGGAGGGGATGCGCGAAAGGGGCACCACATGGTCCACGCCTCCCAGCTTGATGGCCTCCTTGGGCATCCCGAAGACCACGCAGGAAGCTTCGTCCTGGGCGTAGGTGGTGGAGCCGGCGTCGTGCATCTCCCGAAGCCCCCTGGCTCCGTCGTCGCCCATCCCGGTCATGATGAACCCTGTCGCGTTGGGGCCGGCCGACTTGGCCACCGAACGGAACAGGACGTCGACGGAGGGCTTGTGGCGGCTGACCAGAGGACCATCCTTGACCTCGACGCGGTACTGGGCGCCGCTTCTCTCCACCAGCAGGTGCTTGCCGCCCTGGGCGATGATCGCACGGCCGGGAAGCACGCGATCGCCGGTCTCTGCTTCCTTCACTTCCACCTGGCAGAGCTTGTTCAGCCGCTGGGCGAATCCTTTGGTGAACTGCTCCGGCATGTGCTGGACGACCACGATCCCGGGCGAGGTCCGGGGAAGGGCGGTGAGGACCAGTTCCAACGCCTGGGTACCACCCGTGGAGCAGCCGATCGCCACGAACCTTTCCGTCATCCGGGCCGTCCGGCTGGCGGATGGAGCCGGGATCATCTCGTCGGCCGAGAGTTTCGGCCGCGCTTCTGGTGGACTCGGGGAATTTGGCGTCGACGGTTGGGCCAGCATGCGGTCCATCCTCGCTCCGGAGGCTGCGCGGACGATGGAGACCAGGTCGGAGGCGCTGCCCTTCAGGAAATCCTTGAGACCCAGCTTGGGCTTCTCCACGATCGCGAAGGCTCCCGCCGCAAGGGCGTTGTAGCTCACATCCGTTCCCCGTCCGGCCAGGGTGGAGCAGATGATCACGGGAACCGGTCGGGTAGCCATGATCTTCTGCAGGAACGACACCCCGTCCATCCGCGGCATCTCCACGTCCAGGATCACCACGTCCGGCCACTGGACCTTCATCCGTTCCATCGCGAAGATCGGATCCGGGGCGGCACCCATCACCTGGATGTCGGAATGCTTTCCCAGGATTTCCGTCATCACCTGCCGCATCACGGCGGAATCGTCGACGATCAGGACTTGGATGGGCATGGAATCTCCTGGACGGCACGGGTCTCCGGCGTGGTCATGGATGGCGCCGGAAGATGGAGGGGCGGATCTGGCGCAACGGAAGGTCCATCCCCGTCAAGGATTCGGAATGCCCCAGGAGCAGCCACCCTCCTGGGCGAAGACGCTGGCAGACCGATTGGAGGATCCGTTCCTTGGTCGGGGCATCGAAGTAGATGATGACGTTGCGTAGGAAAACGACGTCGAAGTTGTTCATGTCGTTGGGGATCTCGAGCAGGTTCACCGTCCGGAACCGCACCTTCTCGCGCAGGAATTTCTGGATGAGGAGCATCCCCTGGTATTCGTTCATTCCCTTGAGGCAGTAGGCCTTGAGGTACGCCGGGGGGATGCCTTCGATGCGCTCCATCTTGTAGAGGCCGCGCGCGGCACGCGAAAGGACGTCCTGGCTCACGTCGGAGGCGACAAGTTCCCATCCCGTCTCGCCCAGGGCGTCGTGCAGGACCATGGCGATCGACCAGGGCTCCTCGCCGGTGGAGCAGGCTCCGCTCCAGACCTTGAGCGGTCTTCCCGGCTCCCGGTGGGGGGCGATCTGGTCGCGGAGCAGATCGAAGTGGTGGACCTCCCGGAAAAAGAAGGTCTCGTGGGTGGTGATGAGGTCGATGGCGCGCTGGAACTCCTCGGGATCCGTACCGCCTGCGAGAAGCTCGTAGTACTGGTGGAATCCGGACAGGCCCAGCTTGACGACGCGCTTTCCCAGGCGTCCGCTCAACAGGAGCTTCTTGTGCGCGGACAGGTGCAGCCCGATGGCCTCGTCGAACAGCTTCTGGAAGAGCCGGAAGTCGGTGTCCGTGACCATGCGGTTCTCGATGATGTCTTCTTTTTTCAATCTCCACCTCGGGGGATCCGGATCTGCCGGGACGATGGGGCTTCGGATCAGAACCGGGCGAACTCCGATTCGTCGGGATCGCCGGGGTATGTCGAATCCGGCCGGAAGGGGCGTGACGGGGTGCGTTCCCGTTCAGCGAAGGCGGAGGCCCCGAACGAACGCGCAGGAGCGACCTCCGCGGGCTCGTTCCCGGTGCGGAAGAAGGAGATCGTCTCCTGGAGGTTGATCGCCTGGGCGCTCATCTCCTCGGCCGTCGAACTCAGTTGCTCGGAGGCGGATGCGTTGCTCTGGGTCGTGATGGACAGGTGGGACATGGACGTGTTGATCTGTCCGAGTCCCGACGCCTGCTCCTTGGAGGCCGCCGCGATTTCCTGGACGAGGTCGGCGGTCTTGGCGATGGACGGAACCAGTTCGCCCAGGAGCTCGCCGGCGTGTTCGGAAAGCGAGACGGAATTCGTCGCGACTTCCCCGATCTCCTGGGCCGCCACCTGGCTGCGTTCGGCCAGCTTGCGGACCTCGGCGGCCACCACCGCGAATCCTTTCCCATGTTCGCCTGCCCGCGCCGCTTCGATCGCCGCGTTCAGCGCCAGGAGGTTGGTCTGGTAGGCGATGTCGTCGATGATCCCGATCTTCTGGGCGATCTGCCGCATCGCGGCGACCGTGGCTCCAACGGCTACGCCTCCCTCCTTGGCGTGGCTTGCGGAACGGCTGGCGATGTCGTCGGTCACCTTGGCGTTTTCGGTGTTGTGGGCGACGGTGGCGGTGATCTCCTCCACGGAAGCGGACGTTTCCTCGACATTCGATGCCTGCTCCGCCGCGCTCTGCGACAGGGACTGCGCGGATGCGGCGATCTGCTCGGAGGCCGAGGCCAGCGTGTCGGCCGAGCCGCGGATCTCCCGGATCACGCAAAGGAGCTTGTCGGTCATCTGTTTCATGGCGGCCAGGATGCTGGTGGTGTCGCCGGGCAGGGGCTTCACCTCCATGCTCAGGTCGCCTTCGGCGAGGCTCCGCACGACGGCGAGCGCCAGGTCGGGCGGACCGCCCAGCTTGGCGAGCAGGCTCCGCCTCATGCGATCCAGGTCGAAGAGCAGACTTCCTGTGTCGTCCTCGCCGAGTTCGACACCGGTGACGAAATCCCCTTCCGCGGTGCGCCGCACCACTTCGGCGGCGTAGCCGGGCTCGCCTCCGATCTGGCGCACCACGCGCAAGGCGACCAGCAGGGAAACGAGTACGCCAGTGAGGATCCCGAATCCGAGAGCTCCCTGGCTGGTGCGTCTGGAAGCCATGAGCGCCTCTTCCATCCTTCGCTCCTGGCTGGCCATGCGACGGCCGATGGTCGTGTCCAGGGCATGGAACTTCTTCTCGGCGGATGCCAGGTACGTGCTGGCGAAGCCCACGTCACCGATCGCGAGGTCCTGCATGTCGGCCACCACCTTCCGGTATCCGGAAAGCAGACTGTCGGCCAGTTGGATCCCGAGCCGATCGTCCCCGAGGAGAACCGCCGTGTCGGCGACCAGTTCCTTGTGAGGCTGTCCAGTCGCGACAGGTTGGACTTGAACAGGCTGTCGATGCGCGTCCGGGGGAATCCCGCCGAAGCCCAGCACATGCCCTTGTAGGTATTGGCGGCAGCCGTCTGGGCGACGTGGTCGATCTGGGAGAGCTCGGCGAAATTCCTCGCCGTGGCCTCCGTGGTCTTCAATTGGGCGATCAGGAAGGCGACGCTCCCAGCGAACAAGATGAGCACGCACAAAGGAGCGAACAGGATCCTGGAGCGAAGCTTCAGGGAATTGAACCAGTCCATGGGTCACCTCGATTCATGGAACGATGCGGGCATGGATCCTCAGAATCGCCCCGCGGCGTGTCCGGCACGCGTGCCGAACCGCGACGATTTCCCGGAAGGAGCGCTCCCCCGCGATCCGGTGCGGGGCATGGACGGATCTCCCGTCTGGAAGAACGCCACGGTTTCCTGCAGGCTCATGGCCTGGGCGCTCATCTCCTCGGCGGTGGAACTGAGCTGTTCGGAAGCCGATGCCGTGCTCTGCGTGGTGATGGAAAGCTGGGACACGGATGTATTGATCTGCACGAGTCCGGAGGCTTGCTCCTTGGATGCCGCAGCGATTTCCTGCACGAGATCGGCGGTCTTGGCGATGGACGGAACCAGATCGCCCAGGAGTTTGCCCGCGCGTTCGGAAAGCGTGACGGAATTCGTAGCGACTTCGCCGATTTCCTGGGCCGCCACCTGGCTGCGTTCGGCCAGCTTGCGGACCTCGGCGGCCACCACCGCGAATCCCTTCCCATGTTCGCCGGCCCGCGCCGCCTCGATGGCGGCGTTCAGCGCCAGGAGGTTGGTCTGGTAGGCGATGTCGTCGATGATCCCGATCTTCTGGGCGATCTGCCGCATCGCGGCGACCGTGGCTCCCACCGCTTCGCCGCCTTCCTTGGCATGACCGGCGGAACGGCTGGCGATGTCGTCGGTCACCTTGGCGTTTTCCGTGTTCTGCGCCACGGTGGCGGTGATCTCCTCCACCGAAGCGGAAGTCTCCTCGACGTTGGCTGCCTGTTCGGTGGCTCCCTGCGAGAGCGATTGCGCGGAGGCGGAGATCTCCTCCGAGGCCGACGCCAGGGTGTCGGCCGCACTGCGGATCTCCCGGATCACGGAAAGGAGCTTTTCGGTCATCTGTTTCATGGCGGCCAGCACACTGGTGGTGTCGCCGGGCCGGGTCTGCACCTGCACGCTCAGGTCGCCGATCGCCACCTTGCGGACGACCTCCACCGCGTATTCGGGTTTGCCGCCCAGTTGGGCGAGAAGGCTCTGGCTCATCCGCGACATCGCCGCAAGGAGACTCGTGGTGTCTCCGGCGCGCAGCCGAACCTGGATGTCGAACTCGCCCTCGGCCACCCTGTTGACGATCTCCGCCGCATAGGAAGGATCGCCCCCCAGCTGGCGCGAAACGATGCGTGTGAGCAGGATGCCAAGAAGAAAGGCGGCCAGCGCCGAGAGGGCGATGAGCGTCATGACGACGCGGAATGCCTCCGCAGCTCGTTGTTCGGCGAGGTCGTTGAACATCCGGGCTTCGTCCACGCTCACGCTCATCAGCGAATCGAAGGATGCCTCCACGGCGTTGGAGGCCTTGCGCGCCGCACCGTTGCTGTAGTCGGAAGCCGAATCGAGGTTTCCCGTCGCCAGGATGGACTTCAACTTCTCCAGGGAGGCGAGGTAGGGTTGTAGGGACGCGTCGAGATCGGCCAGCCGCTTGTCTTCCTCTGGGCCGCGGGGGAGCTTCCGGTATTCCTCCAGGTACCCTTGCATTCTCTCCCAGTGCTTGCCCGCACGTTCCTGGCTCTCCTCGCGGACAACCGGGTCCTTCTGCGAAGGAAGGCGCACGTAGACACGGCTGTGGACGCACTGGCGCTGCGCTGCGGCTCCCAGCAGATGGATGGACCGGAGGTTGTCGGAGTAGGTGGTCCTCAGACCGGAACGCATCTCCACGATGCGGCTCAAGGAATAAGCGCCCACCGCCACCGTCACGATCGAGCAGACCAGGAACGAGAAGACGAGCTTGTGTGCGAGTTTCAAATTGATGAACCACTTCATTTCGGGCTCCTGGATTCGAATTGGAATCGTTGTTCGCGCAAGTCGGGAAGGGCCATCCCTGGCGCAGGGATGACGATGTCCATCAGGTCCGTTCCACCGTGGTTCCCACCAAAGTGGCCAGCTCGTCGATCGAAAGCACCTGCTGGATGTCCAAGGTCACGACAAAGCGCTTTTCGAGGTTCAGCAATCCGTCGACGAAGTCGGAACGGATCTTGGTCCCGAACGTCGGCTTGGGCTCGATCCGCGACCGTTCGACGGCAAGTACCTCGTCGACCGCATCGACCAGGATCCCCAGCGAGTGCGCGGCGCCATCGTATTCGATCTCGACGATCACGATGCACGAACGGTGGGCGACGTTGGTGGTCTCGCGACCGAACCGGCATTGCAGGTCGATGACGGGAACCACCGCGCCACGCAGGTTGATGACTCCGCAGAGGAACGGAGGCATCATGGGGATCAAGGTCGGTTCCACGAACTGGAGGATCTCGCGTACGCGCTCGATGGGAATGCCGAAATTCTCGCCTCCCAGACGGAAGGTCAAGAACTGCACGATGGCGTCGATTTCCGGCTTCCTGGTTTCGAGGAGGAGTGTCATGGCGTGATCTCCTTTCAGAACCGTGCGAAGCCCGATTCGTCGGGTTCGGTGGCGCCCGGGAGCTGCTTGGGAGCCCGTGGTGCGAGCCCTGCCGATCGTGGGCTCGACGCTTTCCTTCCGATCGTCCTCCCACCACGCGCGTCCCCTACCTTGAAGAACGAGACGACCTCCTGCAGGTTCACGGCCTGGGCGCTCATCTCCTCCGAGGTGGAAGACAGCTCCTCGGAAGCCGATGCCGTGCTCTGCGTGGTGATGGAAAGCTGCGATACCGAGGTATTGATCTGCGCGAGGCCGGTCGCCTGCTCCTTGGAGGCCGCCGCGATCTCCTGCACCAGATCGGCGGTCTTGGCGATGGACGGAACCAGGTCGTCGAGGAGCTTGCCCGCGCGTTCGGACAGCGTGACGGAATTCGTTGCCACTTCGCCGATCTCCTGGGCCGCCACCTGGCTGCGTTCGGCGAGCTTCCGCACCTCGGCGGCAACCACCGCGAATCCCTTCCCGTGCTCTCCCGCCCGCGCCGCCTCGATGGCCGCATTCAATGCCAGGAGGTTGGTCTGGTAGGCGATGTCGTCGATGATCCCGATCTTCTGCGCGATCTGGCGCATGGCGGCCACCGTCTGGCCGACGGCTCCACCGCCTTCGCGGGCATGGCCGGCGGAACGGCTGGCGATGTCGTCGGTCACCTTGGCGTTTTCCGTGTTCTGGGCGACGGTGGCGGTGATCTCCTCCACGGAGGCCGAGGTTTCCTCGACGTTGGCCGCCTGTTCGGTGGCGCTTTGCGACAGCGATTGCGCCGAGGCGGAGATCTGTTCCGAGGCCGAAGCCAGAGTGTCGGCCGAACCGCGGATCTCGAGCATCACCGAAAGGAGCTTCTCCGTCATCTGCTTCATGGATGCGAGCAGGCTCGATGTATCCCCCGGACGGACCCGGACGTCGATCGTGAGGTCGCCGTTGGCGACCTTGCGGACCACTTCCCCGGCGTAGTCGGGTTCCCCTCCGAGTTGGCGGACGACCATGAACGTCAGGAGGAGGCCCAGACCGATCGCCATGACGAATCCGCAGACGACCATGATCGTGAAGGTTTTCGTGGATCGTTCGCTTGTCTGGTGGATTTCCTGGGCGGCGCTCCTGGCCTTCAGGAGGGAATTCACCACCATGTCCTCGATGGACTTGTCGTAGGCGCTGACCGCAGCCGCGCCACGGACGTTGGCAAGGATCGCCGCCTGGTCGTTGCCGGCTCTCGCGTAGCGGTAGATGGTGTCCCGCACCGCGGCGTATCCCACGCGCGCGGATTTGTAGTTCTGGAGAAGATCCGTGTCGTGGCGGGTGTTCATCAGGTTTTCGTACGCCTCGAGTCTCCTGTTGACGGTGTCCACCATCGGCGAGATGCTCCGGATTGCGTCTTCGACCTCGGATGGCTCGGTGGCGAGGATGGCATCCCGCGTCTTGACCCGGGCTTTCTGGAAGGTTGTGTAGCAGGTGAAGATGTGCTCGAGACCCACCGTGTAGCGGGTGTAGAGCTCGTTGGCTCTTTCGTCGGCCTTCCGGATCTCCAGGATGGCCACGATCCCGATGAACGCGGCGATCGCCGCGACGAACAGGAAGGCGGAAACCAGCCGCGTCGACAACTTGAGGCTATTCAGGATGTTCATCGTGGACCTTGCGTTTCTGGGTGTGGGTTGGTGGATTCGTTGTGGAGGATTCCGGGTACGGCTTCCCGGGTTTCCAGCCTGCTGGAGGCGAGACGTTTCGTGGCTGTCAGGCTCAGGTGGGGAACATCCAGGATCAGGGCGACGGAGCCGTTGCCCAGGATGGTCGTGCCGCCGATCGCCTTGAGCTCCCTGAATAGCGTACCCATGGGCTTGATCACCGCCTGGAGTTCGCCGGCCAACTGGTCGACCACGATGCCCAGCCGGTTGGATCCGTACTGGACGACGACGATGCTTTCGCGAGCGGGGCGGTTTCCGGGAACGTGAAACAGGTCGCGCAGCCGGATGAAGGGGAGGGATTCCCCACGCATGGTCACCAGGTCCCCGTGGACGTTGGATTCCACCAGGTCGGCGCATTCCTTCACCAGATCCAACGGAACCACGTAGGCGGCGTCGCCGGCCATGATCTGGAACCCATCGATGATCGCGAGCGTGAGGGGCAGCCGGATGCGCATCGCGGTGCCCTGGCCTGGACGGTTCGCCACCTCGATCTCCCCGTGGAGCTGTTCGATGTTGCGCTTGACCACGTCCATTCCCACTCCGCGCCCGGACAGGTTGGTCACCGTCTCGGCGGTGCTGAACCCGGGTTCGAAGATGAGGCGTTCCAGCTCGCGATCCGTCAATTCCTGACCCGGCTGGACCAGGCCGCTGGCGATCGCTTTGGCGAGGATGCGTTCGCGATCCAGACCCCCTCCGTCGTCGGAAATCTCGATCATGATGCTTCCCGACTCGTGCCAGGCGTCCATGTGGATGGTTCCGGTCTCCGGCTTCCCCATGGCCAGGCGCTTGTCCACCGGTTCGATGCCATGGTCGATCGCGTTGCGCATGATGTGCGTGAGGGGGTCCAGGAGCTTTTCCACCATGGATTTGTCGAGTTCCGTCTCGGCTCCGGTGATGACCAGGTCGATCTTCTTCCCGAGGTCCTTGGCGAGGTCGCGGACCACGCGGGGAAACCGGCTGAACACCTCGCCCACGGGAATCATGCGCAGCCCCAGGGACGCGTCGCGGATCTCCTCCACGAGCTTGGTCACACCGTTCACGGCTTCCTCGCACGACGGCGTTTTTTCCCGGATCGCGGCGATCTTGGCTCCGGCCGCCGCGATCACCAGTTCTCCCACCAGGTTGATCAGGAGGTCGAGCTTGGCGACGTCGACCTTCACCGAGCGGTTCTCCTGGCTGCTCTTCTCCCGGGACGACTGCTGTTTCTTCAGGGCGGCGGCCACCACGACCGGAGGGACCACCTTCTCTTCCAGCAGGATCTGGCCCAGTACCGGAGGCTTCGGCTCCGTCGATCGTTGTTGCAGGTCCAGCACCGATTGCAGTTCCACCGGCGTGAGCGCTCCGCAAGCCACCAGGATCTCGCCCAGACGGTCCGGGCCTTCCGGAAGGGAACGGATGAGTTCCAGGTATTCGACGATCTGCGCGTGGGGCGGGATCATCCGGATCGACGAACCCTCCGCCACGAATTCGAAGACGGATTCAAGCGCCTGGCGGCTCGCATGGCCGCGGAACTGGACCTCGAAACCCAGATGGCATTCCTCCGGGTCCATCGAGGCGATGTCGGGAAGCCGGTCGTCCAGGGTCTCGATCTTGCAGATCTCCCCGAGCTTGGCGAGATACCTGAACAAGGAGATGGGATCGATTCCCGCGCGCAGGACGTCCGGAGCGAGGCGGATGGACAGGTGCCATGTGTCGCTTTCCACTCCTTGGCCGTCGCGGGGGATCTCCTCGACCGGAGTTTCGGACGGTGCCGGGGTTCGGCAGACCTTGACCGGCAATCTGCTGGCCGGACGCAGGTGTTCCAGCAGACGCCTGCCGTTGGCGAGCTGCTGCGCGGATTCCGGTTCGCCCTTCTCGAAATTGTCAACGAGGCATTCCAGGTGGTCGCCGCATTCGAGGAACAGGGAGATCATCGAGGGCGCCGGAACCGTCTTCCCGGAACGGATTTCGTCCAGGAGGGATTCCAGGACGTGGGTGAATCCGACGATCCCCTCCAGCCCGAAGAGGCCGGCCGATCCCTTGATGGTATGCGCCGCGCGGAAGACCGCATGGATCGATTCCTCGTCGAATCCCTCCGATTCCATCCGCAGGAGCGCCTGTTCCATTTCCCGGAGGAGATCCCGCGATTCCTGCACCAGGGCTTGTCTAGCCGCTTGCATGTCCATGTTCAGCCTTTCGCCTGGGAACCGAGGATGGATTCGTCGAATACATCCAGGAGGCCGAGCAGTTCGAACGCCTCGGCCACGGATGGAGATGGATGGACAATGCGGCATTTCCTGTCATTCATGGACATGTGCTTGCGGAGCGCGAGGACCAGCTGGATCCCCGACGTGTCGATTTCCGTGAGATTCGAGAAATCGATCGTGGCTTCCGTTCCCGCTTCCACCACTTGGAGGAGATGGTCCCTGGCCTCGGCGACGTTGGAGATCTCCAATTCGCCGCTGAGCCTGGTCTTCACGTGTCCCTTGGTCTTCGTGACGCTGATCTGCATGCGGTCTTCCTCAGGCGGAGGCGAGTTTGGCGATCGCCTCCAGAAGGACCGGAGGCTGGAATGGTTTGCTGACCCAGGCCCTCACGCCTTCGGCCTTGGCTTGCGCCTTCTTCTCGTCGCTGGTGACGGTGGTCAGCATGATCACCGGTGTGAACCTGTACGGCGCGACTTCCTTGGCTGCGTGCACGAACGCAAGCCCATCCATGACGGGCATGTTCAGATCCGAGACGATCAGGTGGATCTTCCGACCGTCCAGGAGCCCCAGGGCTTCCTTTCCGTCGGAGGCTTGGAGCACCTCGTAGCCCGCCTGCGAGAGTGACATCCCCACCACTTGGCGGAAGCTTGCCGAATCGTCGACGATCAGGATGGTCTTTGCCATTTGCGTTGGTCCGTTTCCCGAAATGGGGTCAGAAGAAGGTGATTCCGGAGGAGGCTCCGGGGGATGGCTGTCCGCTGGAAAGCCCATGCTGTTCCGCGGTGGTGTAGGTGGATGCGAGCTGCGAAAGCCATTCGGTGGAATCCGGCACGTCGCCCTCGGCGATCGCCGGTAGGAAACGGTCCGCGTCGTCCCGAACGGAGGTCAGGATCTGGCTGGTGCGGTCCTGGAACTGGAGATCCACAAGGACGGAGCGTATGGAATCCTCCATTCCCCTGTTCAGACCCGACAATTCCCGGATCCTCTCCTCCAGCCTGGTCGCCTGGATGGAAAGGTCCTCCAGCGAGCGGTGGACCGTATCCTCCGCCCGGTCCATGAGCGAATGTTCCCTGGAGGTGATGTCCTCCGCGTTGTGCACGATGCGGTGGATCTCGGTTCCGATGGATCCGACGCGCTGACGGATCTGCGCGGCGGTCGATCCGGACAGTTTGGACAGATCCTTCACCTCGGTGGCCACCACGGAGAATCCCGCTCCCGCCGCTCCGGCGCGCGCCGCCTCTATGGATGCGTTCAGCGCCAGCAGGGTGGTCTGGGACGCGATGCGCGTGACTCCGTCGCTGAGCCTGCCCAATTCCTCCATCGCCAAGGAAAGGCTCTGGATCTCCTTGAGGAAGCCGTCCCGTTTGGTCGCCGCGTCGGAAAGAGCGGCCAGCGCTTGGGGAAGGGCCGATTGGGCGTGCCTGAGACTGGCCAGGAGTTCGGTGTTGGCGCCATCCGTTCCGGACCCGAGCGCGGTGGTCAGGTCGGACAGCATCCCGGAAAACCGACCGGCCAGGCTGGCGATCGCGACTTCGGTCTGGGACCTGGCCAGTTCCACGTTGGCGCTCCAAGTGGGGACCACCGTCTTCACGAATTCGAGCAAGCGTCCCTCCTGCGCGGCAGGAGAGTCGGTCGGTTCGATGGAAGACCGGGTCGGGAGGACTGGTTCTGGATGCGATGCCACGCGAGGACGCATGCACCACCAGGATGTGGCCATGAGCACGATGGTCACGGCCAGGGCCACGGGAAGGGATGGAATGGTCACCCAAGGCAGCAGGATGCATGCAGCCAGGTGGATCGCCGCGGCCCCGGCAGGACACGACAGAAAACGCCCCTGCTCGTGTCCTTCCATCCTAGAGGATCTTGGCGACGGCATCGATCAGGGTCTCCGGTTTGAATGGCTTTGTGATCCAGGCGCGGATCCCTTCGGCGAGGGCTTCGTCGCGCTTCTCCTCGTTGGTCACGGTGGTCATCATGACCACGGGAGTGTGCTGGTACCCATCCACACCGCGGACGCAGCGCACGAAGGCGAGTCCGTCCAGGATGGGCATGTTGAGGTCGGAGACGATCAGGTGGATCCTCCGGCCATCCAGGAGGATCAGACCGTCTTTTCCGTTGGCCGCCTCCACGACATCGTACCCGGCTTCCACGAGTGCGGCGGCGACCACCTGGCGGAAGATCGGGGAATCGTCGACGAGAAGGATGGTTTTGGGCATCGGAGTGCGCTCTCCAACTTGAGAGGAAAGGAAACCAGGCTGGAGCGTATCCTCTTCGAGGATTCCAAGTCAACCAGGGATTGCCTTCCCACAAAAACCAACGGCAACAGGGTATCTTTGGCGATTCCTATGCCACCAACCGAAGGCCGATTGGCCAAGATGCAGCAGGTCGCCGCGCTCCGCACACGCAAGTACACCTTCGTGCTGGAGGACTTCTTCGATCCGCACAACATTTCCGCGGTCCTCCGCACCTGCGAGTGCTTCGGCATCCAGGAAGTGCATGTGATCGAGGAGCTCCGGCCCTTCCGCATCTCCGGAGCCATCGTGAAGGGTGCCGACCAATGGTTGGACGTGGTTCGCTGGAAGAGCCGCCACGAATGTCTCGAGCATCTGCGGGGACGGGGGTTCCGGATCGCGGTGGCCTCCAGCAAGGGCGAGCGCTCTTTCCACGAATGCACCCTGGATCCCCCGTTGGCCATCTACCTGGGGACCGAGTTCGCCGGGAATTCCCAGCACATCTACGGGGCCGCCGACCTTGTCTTCCGACTTCCCCAACACGGTTTCACGGAAAGCCTGAACGTTTCCGTGTGCGCCGGAATGATGGTGGCCCATCTGGATCGCCACATGGACCTGGCGGGGCGTGAGAACTTCGTGATGACCCCTTCGGAGGTGGACGATCTGGTGGGGAAATGGTCGCGCGCCCACGATCTGAGGGACTGAATCCCGCTCCAATGGTGGGGTCCATTCCATGGGAGCGGCGTCCGGCGGGAAATCCGGACGCGAGGCGTCAGGAGCCGGACAGGTCGCGCCAATTGGGTTCCAGCCCGAATCGCGATGGATCCTGGAAGCTCATGGTCTGGTCGGTCTCCGGATGGGGGAACTCCAGGGTCTTCGCCCAGAGCATCAGGCGCCACCACCCGAAATGCTGGTGCAGGAAGTGGTTCACGTGGCGGTCGCCATGGGTGGTGTCGCCGGCGATGGGGTGGTGCATCCGCGACAGATGACGGCGCAGCTGGTGCCATCTGCCGGTGAGCGGTTCCAGCTCCAGGAGGCAGAATCGCGAAGTGGGATGGCGGGATGCCGGAAGGGGAAAGGGAATCTCGCATCGGTCGAGTTCCCTCCAGGTGGATCTGGCTTCATGGACGATCCCGGAATCGGGATCGTCCAACGCTTCGTCGCGAAGTCCTGCCGGGTCCGCCATCCACCCCCTGGCGATGGCCTGGTAGGTCTTCCGCACCCGTCCCGATTTCCAACTGTCCTGGAGGTGGCGGGCGGCTTGGGAGCTGCGCCCCAAAACCACCAGGCCGCCGGTGGGACGATCGAGACGGTGGACAGGGAACACGCGTTCGCCGAGGAGGTCGCGGACCGCCTGCAGGAGGAACACCTCCTGGCGGGTTGCGCCCATTCCCCGGTGCACCAGCATGTCCTCGGGCTTGTGGACCACCACGATGGAGGGGTCCAGATGGACCACCTCCACTCCAGGAGAGTCAGTTTCTGACAAACGCGTCGTAGATCGCCCGGATGCCGCGGGAGAGGTCGCCGGAGGAAACGCCGACGATGATGGAGATCTCCGAAGCGCCCTGGTCGATGATCCGCACGTTCACGCCGGCGTCGGCGAGGGACCCGAAGAGTCGGGAAGCCACGCCCGTCCGGTGGCTCATGCCACGACCCACCGTGGCGATCAGGGCCATGTCGCGTTCCACGTCGATCGCGTCCGGTTCGCAGGATCGGCGGATCTCCTCGAGGACCACTTCCTCCACGGGAGCGAAATCCTCCGCGTCGATCACCACGCACATCGAGTCGATGCCCGAGGGGGAAAGCTCGTAGCTCACCCCGTTGGTCTCCAGGATTCCCAGGACGCGTCGTCCGAAACCCCGCTCCTTGTTCATCAGGACCTTCTCGATCTGCAGCAGGCAGAATCCGGAGCGACCGGCGACACCGGCGATGGGACGGTCGGCGGCCTGGTCCTCGGGAACGATCAGGGTTCCCGGGTCGGACGGCCGGTTGGTGTTCGCGATCCGGATGGGGATGGCGGCTTGCTTGCAGGGGAGGATGGCCTCTTCGTGGAACACGTTGGCTCCGGAGTAGGCAAGTTCGCGCAATTCACGGTAGGTGACCACCTCCATGGGGGAGGCGTCCGCCACGATCCGCGGGTCGGCCATCAGGAGTCCCGATACGTCGGTCCAGTTCTCGTAGAGTCGCGCCCCGGCCGCTCGGGCCAGGATGGCACCGGAGATGTCGGACCCTCCGCGCGAGAAGGTCTTCACCTTGCCCTGCGGTCCGGTGCCGTAGAATCCCGGCATCACGCAGATGCCTTCCCGCGGCAGGCGTGCGGGAAGTTCGGTCCAGGTGCGGTCGTCCACCAATCCCAGGGAGTTGATGAAAACCGCGTTCTCGGGATCCACGAAGGTGCCGCCCAGGAATGCGGCCATGATGCGGGCCGAGAAGTGTTCGCCGCGGGAAGCGATCCAGTCGCGGTCCGCGCCGGAAAGGACCGCGATCTGGAAGGCCTTGAGCTGCTCGGCCATTCCCGCGTCCACCTCCAGTTCCTTCTCGATGTCCAGGTATCGCTCCCGCAGGAGGGAGAAGGAAGGGTCGGGCGACAGTCCTCGGGAGACCAGGTCGTGGATGGACAGCAGGATGTCGGTGATCTTCGGGTCCTGCTTGTTTCGCTTTCCAGGAGCCGAGACCACCACCGCTCGGCGTTCGGGATCCGCCTTGACGATTCCCGCCACCTTGCGGAATTGTGCGGCGTCGGCGAGGGAGGTGCCTCCGAATTTGCAGGCGATGGTCATCTGTGTGGCCTCAGGTCGTGTAGTCGGCGTTGATGGAGACGTATTCGGCGGAGAAATCGCAGGTCCAGAAGGTCGTTTCCGCGCCGCCCTGGCCCAGGTCCAGACGGATCTTGACTTCCTCGCCGCGCATGGATCCGGAAAGGGCGGGCGCATCGAAGGAGACCGGCGTGCCGCGCACGAGGACGGGTACTTCCTGGATGGAGAGGTCGACGGAATGGGGGACCACTCCCGCTCCGGCGTATCCGGCGGCGCAAAGGATGCGTCCCCAGTTGGGGTCGCGTCCATGGATGGCGCATTTCACCAGTGGGCTGTTGCACACCGAGCGCGCCACGCGTTCGGCCTGGTCGGCATCGCGGGCTCCCACCACGTCCAGCCGAACCACGGTGGTGGCGCCCTCGCCGTCGCGCACGATCTCGCGTGCCAAGTGGGCGGTCAGGATCTTCAACGCCTCCTCGAAACGCGCGGCTTCCGGAGTTCCGGGAAGGATTTCGGCGAGACCGGAAGCACCGTTGGCCAGAAGGACGCAGGTGTCGTTGGTGCTCGTGTCGCCGTCCACCGAGATGCGGTTGAACGAGGCATCCACCGCGCGGCGGAATGCCCCCCGCAGGACGTCCGGATGCAGTTTCGCGTCGCAAGTGAGGTACGAAAGCATGGTGGCCATGCGGGGATGGATCATGCCGGCGCCCTTGGCGCATCCTCCCAGGCGAACCTCGCCACCGTCGTGGGAAAACGAGATGGCTGCGTGCTTGGGCCGTGTGTCCGTGGTCATGATCCCGCGGGCGAACCGGGCCCCGCCGGAGGATGAAGTCAGGGAAGCGATGGCCGGAAGGCCGGAACGGATCTTGGCCATGGGAAGAGGCACCCCGATGACTCCGGTGGAGCTGACCAGGGCACTGGACTCGGGGAGCGAAAGGGAGGTTTCCAGGAGCTTGGCCGTTTCGCGGGCATCCTCGATTCCCTGCTGGCCGGTCACTGCGTTGGCGTTGCCGGAATTGACCAACACCGCACGCAGAGGCCGTCCGGAGGCCAGAAGCTCCCTGCCCAGCAGAACCGGCGCGGCGGCGACGGCGTTGGTGGTGAACACCGCGTCCCAGTGGCAGGCGGTGTCTGAGACCAGCAAGGCGAGGTCGGGCGAGCCCGAAACCTTGATGCCGCAGGTATGGAGCGCGGCCGCGAAGCCGCGAGGAGTGGTCGGATGTCCGGTGGGATCCAATTGCATGGGGTCAGGAAAAATACTCCCAGATTCCCCGACCCGCGGGTGCCGCGATGCGGATGGGGAAGGCTAGCTTTCCGGGGACCATGTTCGCCTTGCCCACGACGCTTGTCGCCTTCGACCTCGAAACCACCGGCCTTTCCCCGCAAAACGACGAGATCATCGAGATCGGAGCCGTGAAATTCTGCTTCCAGAAGGTGGCGGGAAGGATGGATGTGGTGGAGAAGGCTTCCTTCCAGAGTCTGGTCAAGCCCGACCGGCACATTCCCGAGGCCGCATCCCGGGTGAACCACATCACCGACGAAATGGTGGAGAACGCGCCCTGCGCGCGCGACGTCCTGCCGCAATTCCTGCGGTTTTGCGGACAATCGAGCCTGCTGGTGGCCCACAACGGTCATTCCTTCGACGCGCCCTTCCTCCGGGAGTCCTGCAAGCGGGTCGGTTTGTCCGTCCCCCGGCTTCCGGTGCTGGATTCGCTCAAGATCTCGCGCAACGTGATGCGCGAAAGCCCTTCGCACAAGCTTTCGGAGATCGCCGGACGCCTGAGCGCCTCGGGCGAGATCAAGTTGAAGGTGGAGACCGGCGACTTGCACCGCGCTCTCTACGATTGCCAGGTGCTGGCCCAGGTGGTGGGGCGCCTCCTGATCAAAGCGTTGCCCGAAAAGGATCTGGCGATCGACCGATTCCAGAAGGCATGCGAGAAGCTGGCACCCATCTCCATGCTGGACAACTGATTCGACAGGCTTGACAACCGGGTGATGCCCATGGGAGAGTGGCCGCTAAGGCCCTAACTCCCAAATGAACAACTCCTCCAATCCCATCCAGAAGGCCCTAGCCCGCATTCGTCATGGGGAAAGCCCTGCTGATTTGTTGTAAGCCCCATACATTGGGGCTTGGGAAACAAAACCAACAAACCAGAGGGCCCATGTCAAAACGTAATCAAACGCTCGAT